>Ga0307509_10012366_pt1 | contig 10216 bp, 7 predicted proteins | sample 10_EM_MG_FD_202245 | JGI IMG/M metagenome (GOLD analysis project Ga0307509, IMG submission 202245) | Populus trichocarpa ectomycorrhiza microbial communities from riparian zone in the Pacific Northwest, United States - 10_EM | ecosystem: Host-associated > Plants > Roots > Unclassified | place...
ATATCCAGTTGAAAAGTAATTTACTAAAACCTAGTTAAAAATATTAACAGGTTCAAAAAGTTATAACTGATAACTTCGCATGCAAAATTTCCTTGCATTCATTATTCTTAACTTTATATCTAAGTCGGGGATCCAACCCCAATGAAAGAAACCCAAATGTGAGTAGTTAAGGAGGGATAGTTATGGACCAAACTATCATTGCATCACAGACTAATACAGCACTTGAGAAGTGCAAGACAAAGACACTTCACACAACGCTTGAAAAACCCACACTATTTCCTTGCCCTTTGTGTTATTGCATATTAATAATTAAAGAATTCAAACACTAAGGAAAGACAAAACATATCATATCATAACAACAGCAAGAAGAGATCATCCAAAGTGGGAGAAAGATACTGATCTAAAATATCATAACAGAAACAAGAGATCATCCAAGGTGGGAGAAAGATACTGATCTAAAAAGGACCTAAAATGCTAAAGAAAAATTAGTTACCGAAAATTCATTCCACACTAACTGGCGATTCATGTACTCAAAGCTAACTGCTCGGTTCATATTAGGGCTTCCGTAGACAAGCCTTGCTTGCAAGACTCTTTCAATGAGGTTTCTAAACCTGCATTAAAACAAGACATAAATTTAAAGAATCATCAAATCCAATTATGTGATTAAGTGAATAATCTTAATGGATCCTCCCATCATGATATCTCGTGATAGTAATCAATCCATTTGATCATCATATTAGGCTGACAGGAAAAGAGCAGATATTGTAATTAAACAAGCAAATAATAACTGAATATGCATTTCCCCAAATAGTTGTGTGTTTCCTCTCTTACAAAGAGAATTTACATGCACAGCTTCACTTTATAGTTTATACTACAAATGCTAATGGAAATTAATATTCAAGAAACTACAATATACAACATACCACAGCTTCACTTCATACTACTAATGCTAATGGAAATTCATATTCAAGAAACAACAATATACAACATACCGTCCTGTGTAAAGAAATATTAGTAGGTTGCCAAATGAAGCAGCTTTATAAAGTCCCTCAACACGTTGTATCAAAATCCACGCACGTCTTGCCAGTGGCCTCTGAAAAATACACAAAGATTAAGTGCTTTTCAATATTCACTGCCATTTCAGAGAATTGTTCTTTAGAAGAATTTTTTTACAAAAAAAAACAAACACGAATGATAGTTGTACCTGTTCAGAATCACCCCATCTACGAAAAGCAGAGAATGACTGTAAGCGAGCCCAGGTGTACTGACCACCAACAGTGGCAATGCAATACCAAATTTTCTGTGCAATGGTCAGTCCAGGTCCTTCCAAACCTGTTCTAACTATAAGCAAAATAACACACCAAGTGGAAGTTAGAATATTAAAGAGGGTGAAGTAATGCTGACATGAAGAATTATCAGGGAACTTCATATGTGCCTTCCTCAGCTAGAATTTAAAACATGTCTCTTGGGCCTTTCGCTCATTTGCACGTCAGATATGAAAGTTCAGTGAGAAGGTGCATATATATATATATATAAGAACAGATCCATTTGTGAAAATGCATGGAATATCATTTCAAAGGGGACAACAGATCAACACTTCTTCAATTCCCACATGATCCTCAGAAAAGGGAATCACGTTTTATAAAGAACATGTACAAAAATGTTAAAATTTATTTAACAGTTCTACAGGAGAAAAATAGACATAGCAGTCATGTCCATCCATTTCATTTTCCAGAAGAGTATTTACAAAACCAGCAGTATTCAAAGTGAAAGTTAGCTATCCAAAAGTAGACACAGATACATTTGAATATGTATTCCGGTTCAACAAGAAAGGAGAACCATCAAAATATATGTAAAGCCAGGGAACTTTTGTTTTAATTGAAGTTCAATTTATAATGACCGAGTGCAAATAGTGATATCCAAGAAGCAAGCCACATCTTTAATTTAATAATCAACTAGAAGTGCATCACAGAATTTAGAAAATTTATACAATCATCACTTAAAATTAGTTTCGGAAAGAAGTGGATGGAAATGTAGGGAAAAAACTGGGGCAGGAGTTTTCTACTTGTTCTGCTTCAATTTAATAGGAGGAGAAGAGGAACCTAGGCCAGGAATTAACACCTCATTCTAATTAAAATGTCTGCCCCAAATTTTGTGGTCAATGGAAAGGAAAGGAATTGCTTTCTTAACTCCCTGTTATAACCTCATTACTTATTAAAAAAACAATCTCACCCTTCCACCCTAAGAGGAGACACGTAAACTTGTAACTAATGCATTTCCCTACCATCCATTAAACAAACATGAGAAAATTAATTTGCATTCCCACTTTGGAATCCAAAAAAAAAGAAGGGTAATTAATTTCCCTTCCCTTCCCTTCCCCTCCCCTCCCTTAATCCCATCCCTTCCAATCCATCCCTCCTAAATTCCCAAACACACTATCAAGATATGTAACCAAAGAAGGCATGTATTTCATTTCTAAATCTGCATAAGCAACATAGCCATTGAGGACAATCTATCAGTCAAACAATCACCTAATACTGAGCTACTCTCTTAAATCAACACCATAAGCATTACAATAATGCGCAGACCTGCCTACCTTTTCCTCTTGATTCCATTGCACGTTCATCTCTGTACCTCAGGTCCATGAGAGCATTTCCTGGAGTAGGCTTATCTACCCAGATAGAGAACCTCCAAATGAGAAACTCAAGGAAAGCATCAAGTTCCGGCTCATATTGAAATAACATCCCTGGCTAATCCCAATAAAGGGAAGAATCAAATTAAAGATTGACACCAGCAGCATAATATCAACATATTCACTAAAATCAACTTCGCAAATTAAACCAAAAACCATACCTTCATTAGAGAAAAGACCTTAACCAATTGTTCCTTTAACATAGCTGACATTTCAATGTCCAATCTCGCAGCATCAAATTGATTAACTCTAGATATTGAAATCGGTATCATTGACTGCCAAGGAAATTAAAACATCAGAAGTAAAATAAAAATGATATAAACGGCAATCATTCATGCACTGAAGTAGCCGAAAATCTTCAGTGAACTGAACCCAGATGGAAAAATTCAAACTTGCACTCTATAATTTACATTGGGACACGGAAATACCCCTTATCGTGATTCCCAGGATGAACTTCTTGTAAGAAATTGAGAAATGTTCTAAATTTGAATTTAGCTATAGCAAACTTAAGTCTTGACAACTGAAAATTCACAATATTTAGAACCCAAAAAGCAAAATAAATTAACAAAAGGAAAGAAAGAAAGATTCATATTCTTCATCTTGCAACAAAAACTAGATTAATAAAACTTGAATTCTGCATGGAACTCCAAGAAACAAGAGAAATGAATGGGAGAAAAAAAAGACGTAATTGTTATTAAGAGGAAGGTACCTGGTGAGAAAGAGCAAGAGGTTTCCATTGAGGAAGCAATTTTAGATAAGTGTGAACCCATTCATCCTCTGGTGGTGGTTGTCGAAGATTAAGAGCAGCCATTATTTATTTATTAATTAATTTTTTTGTATGATGATGATGATGGGTTGCTAGGGTTTCTGCTCTTCCTGATTGCTTCAAAAATTGAAGCTTTGAGAGAGGGAGAGAGTATGGATGTGGTATGGTATTAAAGCTGTGCACTTTGGGAAACAGTTAAAACCAAAGAGATGGACAAGTTCCTGTCTGCAGGCATACACCACACCAACTCTGTTTCTGTTTTTCTTTTACAAGTTCAACAAGAAACAGAGATGTGGGAAAGTAGTGGCAGTTATTAATGAGGGATTACAAGGGTGCTTTGGTCTTATTAATGCTTTGTTAGAAACATGTGAATCTAGTTTTTCCAGATTCTAGGGGGATCTATAATGATAACAAAAATATAATACAGTTATATTGATTTGATGGAGTTAAATTATTAAATATAATTGTTTATATACGGCATACAATAGATAAAAAAAAAATTAAATTAATTATTGTAAGATAAAATTAATTTCCCTTAATTTATTTCGATTGAGATCTTCAATTAATCTATTTGTCTCTTTAATTGATTATGTGCTCCATAATTTCTCTATATTCTAACAAAATACAATAAAATTGAAGGGTGTGCTATTTACCGTAACTCTAAACCAAATGGCGTGGTAGATTGTAATAGTAAAATTATAATTTTACTTTCATGACAAATAAATTTGACTTAACTGATGATAAGGGTAATATGATTCTTTTATTTTATTTTATTTTATTTTTTAACAATTAAAGTACAAAATTAGTCTAGGAACCAAAAAAGTTTATGTAGGTTTTTAATTTTTAATGTGCAGTTTCATTATTGTTATGCCCTTTCAGCAAAAAAAAAAAAAAAAAAAGGGCTTTCATCCAAAGATATTTTTCATATCACCTTGGTTTTTTTTTTTTATTGTTAATTGGGTTAAGGAGCAAATTTTTACTTTGTCTATATAATAAATATTATAAAAAAAAACGGTTGAATAGGGCGTAGCATGCGTCAACGCGTAAAGGATGGTCGCACCTTTGGGTGGTGTGCGGCCAAACGATGGCTTTCATGTAGGTGTTTGAAGTATCTCGGTAACCCATCCATCCTGGTTAGCGTGTGCCTTGAATGGACCTCTATTTTGGCATCTAGCCCTTCAAATTTCAAAAGTTGTCCCTTAATTTGTTTTGTCTTCGGATTTTTTTTTTATTCTTTTGGTTTTTAATTTTTGTCCTTGACCCTTGTGAAGTTTTTTATTTTTATTTAATTGCATCATTTAATCTCCATTTTTCATGTGTTATTTTTTTAGTTTATTCCTCATTCCTTTGATTTTTTTCAATCCCGATATTAAAAAATCTTAGGTGTCCTCTGATCTATTTTTTATTCAATTTTAATCATCAATCTATTAATTGTTATTTTTTTATTCTTTTGTGTGATTGAATTATTTTTTTCCAATTTTCTCCTTCAACATATAATTGGTTGGGAATTGAGTCCCGTTGTTTTTTCATATAGGGTGCTTCTAGTTTAAGAAGCTAGCATTGATTAACATCTTTTTTTCATTTTTTTTTCGATTTCATTATTTAAAAAAAATTATCGGCTTGTCATCTTATGACTTGGGCTATCGAGTTGCCTCGACCTTTATAATTTGAGTTATAGGTTTGTCATGTCAGCTCGGGTTGAATCAGACTAGGTTTTTTTGTCCTTTTTACCCTAGTTTGTCGTTTCGTATTTAATCAGCTAAGAATTAAGTTTCATCATATTTCCCTTTTCAAAAAATATTTTTTTCTTAGGTTATTGTAGCCAAATTTTTTTATTTAGTTTATTTGTTGTCGCTGTCTCTTTTTTATCATCTAATTAAAATAAAACCAACTTATTTGACATAGTCAAGTCTATAACCCAAGTTATGATTTTTTTCTTCTTCTTTAAAACACACCTGTGGCACTAGAGCATCATTTTTTTATAGAAAAAAAATGTAAACCCCTGGATAGAATTTAAGCAGGTAGTAAGAATGATATTATACTAAATGAGTGGAAGAAATATTTATTTTGCTGGGAAGATGACAAGTTAGAGAGGTTGAAATAAAACTGTGTATGTCATATAATTTAATGAAAGTTGAAATAACTTAGCTTAGATCTAGAATAAACAGATGATAGAATCAGGAAAATGAAATTTACCAGGAAACAAACGTTTAAGTCCAAAGAAAACTCTAATTAAAAGAAAAGAGTGAAATTGAATGAGAAAAAAAAATGGTATAGCATTAAATTACTAGAAAGAAAGAGTTTAGTGAGGTAAAATATAAATAAAGCAAACATATGGGGCAATGTATAAATAAAGAATTTATGTGAGGTCAATGTGATAAGAGAGGAGGAGCTTTTTTTAGGAGATGGGGTCAGATGGATTTAGGGAAGAGGAAGGAGCTTGTACCTTTTTGCAGGTAAGCCACCTCTTTCTAAAAAAGGAGAAGGTAGGCTTCACCAGGGACAATTATTTAGGGAAGGGGTCCCAATACAAGAGGATCGACTGGTAGATTTTCGCAGTATAACAGGGGAGGATTTACTCCTAGTAGAGGTAGAGGTAGAGGTAGAGCTGGAGTAGCACAGGGTAGTAGTTCATCAAGGACTGCTACTCAGAGATCATTTACCTTTCCACGTTGTGATATTTGTGGATGGTTTCATCTTGGAGATTGTAGGGTAACTATAAGAGGTGTTTTATTTATAGGTGGGAGGGCCATCACTAGAGAGTGTGTTCATATTTGAAGGAGAAATGTCATTTATGTGGAGAATATGGGCATTTCAGGAGAAATTGCCCAAATAGGACTTTGGCATCGAGTCAGCAGTGGTCAGAGATAATAAATAGGCCCGGTGGAGAGTAGATGAGACCTACCCAGTCAAGAGTTGGTACCAGTAAGGTTCAAGCCAACGACAGGGTAATAAGACTCAGGGCATAGTATACTATATGGATTAGATTGTTGTTAGAGTCGTATCAGATATGGTGGTAGGTATAATCATTGTAATACTCAGAAGGGTTATACATTATTTGACCCAAAAGCGACACATTCTTTTGTATCTTGTAAATTTGTCAATAAATTGAATGTACATGTAAGAAAAATAGTGAGGGAGTTATTTATTAGTACACCTTTAGGGGAGGAAGTGGAAATAGAAGATGTTTATGAGGGGTTTATTATTTTGATAAAGGATTATAAGTTAAGGGTAGATTTAATAGCACTAAATATTCTAGATTTTGATATAATTTTAGAGATAGGTTGTCTAAGTATGTACCTTGCTAAGATGGATTGTTATGCTAAGATAATTATTTTTAGAATGTCAAATGGTGGTGAGGTGGAATTTACGGGGGAGAGAAATGCAGTGTTTAATAGGTTGATTTCAATGATGACTACTAGGAAATTAATAATAAAATGGTGTGAGGTTTTCCTAGCATATTTAAAGGATGTCCAAAATAGAGGAAAGAAGTTTAAAAAATCCAGTAATACGAGAATATCCTAATGTATTTCCTGAGGAGTTACCGAGATTACCTCGTAGACGAGAAGTTGAGGTAACTATAAAGGTGTTGTCAGGCACTACACCTATTTCCCAGGCCCCGCACAAAATGGCCCTTGTTTAATTAATATAGTTGAATGTACAACTACAAGAATTGTTAGAAAAAGAACTCATTCGACCCAATACTTCACTTTAGAGAGCCTTTGTTCTGTTCGTAAAGAACAAGGATGATACCCTTCTGTTTTGTATTGATTATAGGTAGTTGCATAAGGTGACCATAAAGAATAGATATCTCCTTCCTAGGATTGATTTATTTGATCGACTCAAGGGAGCACGAGTATTCTCAAATATAGATCTGTGATCGGGGCATCATCAATTGAAGATCAAGGATCAAGATATACAAAAGACAACTTTTAGGACTCATTATAGCCATTATGAGTTCCTACTAAAGCCATTTGGGCTAACTAATGCTCTAGTAATATTTATGGACTTAATGAATAGGGTTTTTAAGCCTTATTTGGATTATTTTATGGTAGTGTTTATAGACGACATCTTGATATACTGTTATGAATTTCAATGGAGACTTTGAGGATAAATAAGTTATATGCCAAATTGAGTAAGTGTGAATTTTAGTTGAATGAAGTGGTATTTTTGGGACACGTGATATAAAAAAATAGTATACATGTTGATCCTAAGAATGTAGAAGTAGTTTTAAAATGGGAAAAACCAATAAATGTGACTGAAATTCATAGTTTTTTTTAGGCTAGTGGGATATTATAGGAGGTTTATAGAAGGGTTTTTGGTTATAGCCTCCTTGTTGACTAGGAAGAAAGTCAGGTTTGAATGGTCAAGAGATGATGAAAGCTTCTAAGAGTTGAGGAAGAGATTGACTTCAACCATATTGATACTTCTAGAAAAACAAAGAAGATTTATGGTTTATAGTGATGCTTTCATTAAAGGTCTAGGTTGTGTGCCAATGCAACATGGTAGGGTAATTGTCTATGCCTCTAGATAATTAAAGCCATATGAAGTGAATTATCTAGTACATGACTTGGATTTAGCAGTTGTAGTGTTTACCTTAAGAATATAGAGACATTATTTATATAGGACTCAAGTATAGATTTTCATCGATCATAAAAGTTTAAAGTACTTGATGTCACATAAATAGTTAAATGCCAGACAGATAAGATAGATAGAGCTAATAAAAGATTATGATTGTATTATTGATTATTATCCTAGAAAAGCAAATGTGGTAGTTAATGTCTTAAGTCGAAAGAATAAGATAATGATTATTAGTGTATTAGCTGAAGATAAAAAGGAACTTTTAGAATTGACTAAATACGAAGTTTAGTTGAGTATGAGAGTATGGGGATCACTCTAGCAAAATTGATAGCACAACCATTGTTGAGAAATAGAATTTTAGAAACTTGGAAAACCTATAATGAGTTAGTAAAGACAAAAAGATAATAAAGTAGGAACAAGATTCATTGTTTAGTATATTGAAAAATAAAATGGTAGCAATGGGAAAAAGAAATTGTATACCAAATGATAAGCTCTAAAAGAAGAAATTCTTAGTGGGGCACACGAGTCCAGACTTACAATTCATCCTGGAAGTACCAAGATGTATAGGGATCTAAAAGAGAATTACTAGTAGCCTAAGATGAAAAGAGAAATAGCTAAATATATAGCAAAATATATAGTATGTCAACAAGTAAAAGTAGAACATCAATGACTTTCTAGAAAATTGCAGCCTCTTTCGATTCTAGAATAGAAGTGAGAGAATATCACTATCAATTTTGTCTTGGGTTTACCAAGAAGCAAGAAGGGTAATGATGCAGTTTGGGTGATTGTGGATCGATTAACTAAATCTACTTTGTTCTTATTGATGAGAATAAGTGATTTTATTGATAAATTGGCTAGATTATATGTTAATGAAGTGGTTCAACTTCATGGGGTTTCAGTATCCGTAATCTCTGATAGAGACCCACATATCACTTTAAGATTGTGTCCAAGTATACAGCATGTTTTAGGCATAAAGTTGAACTTAAGCATTATTTTTCATCCGCAGACAGATGGTTAGTCTGAAAAAACCATTCAGATCTTAGAAGATTTGTTAAGGTACTGCATTCTAATTTGGGGGACACTGGAAAGAGCATTTGTCATTAGTGGAATTTTCATACAACAATAGTTACCAGGTTACTATTGGTATAGCTCCCTATGAAGCATTGTATGGAAGAAAATATCAAACTCTTGTATGATGGGATGAAATGGGTGAGAGGAAACTCCCAAGACCAGAATTGGTGCAATTAACTACTGATAAAGTGAGGTTAATATGGGAAAGAATGAAAGAAGCACAAGATAGATAAAAGAGTTATATGGACAATCAAAGAAGACCGTTGGAATTCATGGTAGGGAATCAAGTATTCTTAAAGGTTGTACCATGGAATAACATTGTTTGTTTCGGTATGAAAGGCAAATTAGCTCTAAAATATATTGGTCCTTTTGAATTTATTGAAAGAATTGGTCTCATTTCCTATCAGTTAGCATTGCCTTCATATTTGGCAAGGATACATGACGTATTCAATGTATCACTACTTCAAAAAGTAGAGTTGGATCTCACAAGAGTTTTGCCACAAGCTCCTATAGAGATCCGCAAAGATTTAACTATGGAGGTATAGCTAGTGAGAATCTTGGACCGAAGTGTAAAGGAATTGAGGAATAAGAAGGTTATATTATAGCAAAGTTCCAAAATTAAAGAAGAAACCTAGGAAAGGGAGTACAAAATGATGAAAAAACATTCAAAACTATTTTCACAAAGAGGTATGAACACCAATTCCAAGGATGAGATTTTTATAAAGACGGGAGAAATATAAACCCTTGGATAGAATTCACGCAGGTAGTAAGAACAATATTATACTAAATGAGTGGAATAACTATTTATTTTGTTGGGAAGATAACAAATTGGAGAGGTTGGAATAAAAATAAATATGTCATATAATTCAATGAAAGTCAAAATAACTTAACTTGGACTTAGAATAAACAAATGATAGAATTAAGAAAAGGAAATTTACCCAGAAATAAATGGTTTAAGTAAAAAAGAAAAATAGTAATTAAAAAAATAGAATACTTGGCTTTTAAAGGAAGCCAAGTTGGCCGAAAATTCTAGAGAGATTAAGAGAGGAGGAGAATCCATGAAATTCTTCTAAGTTTTTTGTTCAATCACTAAGAAAAACATAGAC
>Ga0307509_10012367_pt1 | contig 10215 bp, 9 predicted proteins | sample 10_EM_MG_FD_202245 | JGI IMG/M metagenome (GOLD analysis project Ga0307509, IMG submission 202245) | Populus trichocarpa ectomycorrhiza microbial communities from riparian zone in the Pacific Northwest, United States - 10_EM | ecosystem: Host-associated > Plants > Roots > Unclassified | place...
TTTTCCACCTGCGGTTGTATTGGAGATGCATTGCAGAAACTCATATCCTATTGACGGAGTTAAGTGTACCCGAGTTGGTCCGACACTTCCGCCAGGATAAATCCTGATGGAGGGTAGACCTCGGACAAGCCCTGCACAGGCCAGGGTGCTCGCACAAGGTCGGAAGTAGTGGTGAATGTCAAAGGCTTAAATCTGATATCTACTTAAGTTTAAGCATTTGGCATTCTACTTCAACTACCAACTTTTCCTCGAGAGAACTAAATTGAGTGAAGCTTCGAGCTTAACTATATTAAGTTTTACCGTTGATTCTTCTGAATTATTTTACCTCATCTTTATCTTCTACTTTGAGTGTTTGGTTCGGTCGCAACCTTAGAGTTCACCTCTCTACAGGGTGCCCCTGTTACAGATACGAACTCCGGAAGTTTGTAAGCCTTGTTGCTTGTTGGATTGTTTATGGGTTAGCTATCGTTTGATGCCTTAGGATTTGGGTATGAGTGATGCGAGATGGATTATTGCAAGTGTATGTAAAGCCCTGTATCACTCTGGACTTAGAGAGATCAGACTTCGACAGACAGAGTTTTCAATATACTTGGTTGAACAGTTATCTTCTATTCCGTTCGATTCGAGAATCTTTGAGCTTCGCACAGGCCTAAAGCACTTGGCCTTCTCTTAGTAGTTTTGATAAAAGTAATAGAGTCTATTCTATTACTTGTTGGCGTCTCCGGTACTTGATCTCATTTATACCACCGGTTTGGTTAGAGTCAATACCGATATCCCTTTGCAAGACCGCTACCCCACAGGAAGCGGTTACAGGTATGGACACAGCCAATTAACCATGATTGAGCCACAGAACTCAGATAGTCATGCTCCTTTACATTGTTTTTCTATAGTACAACATAATTGCAAGTGAAGCCATTTGGTCTTTTTGACTTTATTTTCGCTCATTAGGAATAGGAATGTTTCTTTTGTGTGTTTACAGGACCCTCCTTTGTTTCCAGGTAGTCCACTTAGGGCACCTGGTTTTCAATGTTATTTTTCAAATGTTTTTGGTTTCAAGAAAAGGGTGGCTACCTATGTTAACCTTTTATTGACTAAAGATTTTAATTATTTATGTTTTTCTCCTACAGTTGATGTTCTTCAGTTGGTTTTGTCAAGAAACGATGGAAGGCCGGAACTTGGAGGATTTGATAGTTTTTCCTTGATTAATACTTACAACTGACAGGTGGATGGAGTTAACACAGTTAAAGCTGCCTACCTGTTTACAGATGATATTCATCCCTCCCTGGTGGTCGGGGACCTCAATGTACATACGCTCTACCCAGATCCTGCTAGGAATATGTTGAGCGCTGAACGCCGGAAGGGAGAACAATACTTTAGAGTGGCAGGGCTACGGGGCTTTGCCATAATCAACGAACCTGAGATCAACACCAGGACTCTGGACAACATAAACGACAGACCTTCCATTATCGACTAAACCTTGGCCAACTGACAGTTAGCCGACTTTGTCAAAACATGGCAGACCAATATCCCTCACACTGGTTCTGAACATACGGCCATAGTTACTTCTATTACCTCTACCCCATATCTCACAGCTAGGCCTTCTCCTAACTGGGGAAAGATAACCTGGAAAGTCGAAGGCAAACTGAATGCTGTGATTGAAGAGGAAGTTAAGAAACTTATGGGCTCAACGGTTAACAACGAACACACGACCTCATTTAAATAGACTAGGGAGACCAAACCTGAAAATGCAGTTGACGACTTTGATTTCAATCTATCTCTCTTGATCCACATGATAAAGAAACATGCACCCATGAAAAGACCGTGTAGATGGTCGAAACCTTGGTGGACTCCAGAACTCACACAGCTCAGAAAGGACTTCACGTGTGCCGCGAGAAAGGCCAAGATGGACCCCACCCTAACCCAAGATGTGAAAGAAAAGAAAAAGGCCTACCTGTCTAATGTCAAAAGGGCTAAAGCAGCTCACTGGTGGACATTTCTCGAAAATGTGAAGAAAAATGATGTCTGGACGGCACATCAATTCACGAAGAAAAGACTAGGTGTTATGGCGCCAGGTGGACACGCCCACATAAGTGCATCTTCACTTAACGAGTCAATCATGCAACACTTCTTCCCGCCAAACCCTCCCCCGGTCGCCCTACAGCCACCTGCTTTTGTTAAGCTAGAAGAAAAAGACAAAGTCGATGCAATGGAGGTCTCACAGGCTCTTCAGAAATGCAGCAACAACTCTGCCCCGGGACCGGATCAGGTGCCATATGGAGTCTGGAAGGGAATACATACTGTCAATCGCCATGTTATCCCTAAACTCATTAACCACCTACTCTCCTGGTCAATCCACCCACCCTCACTCAAGGACTCGCTAGGCATACTCCTACCCAAGCCTGCCAAAGAGAACTACAATTCATTTGCAAGCTATAGGGTTATAGCACTTATGCAGACCTTTTCGAAAATAGCGGAAAGGATTATCAACCAAAGACTCATCAAATTTGCCAAACTCAACGGCCTATACTCGCTAAGGCAGACAGGAAGCCTATCATAGGGAGCAACATTCGACGCTGGCATCTCACTAAGACATTGGGTACAGGAGGCACAAGCTGCAGGCCTTAAAGCCAGCACTATGTTCCTTGATATCAAAGGTGGATTTGACAACGTGGACCATTCCATCCTGCTACAAAGGCTACAGACCAGAAGTGTACCTGACTACATGGTGAAATGAATATCCAATTTGATCTCCTACAGACAATGCGCTATTATCTTCCCGGGCTCCCAAAGGGGGTTGAGAGGTATTAATACTGGAATACCACAGGGTTCACCCCTTTCTCCCATACTCTTTGTAATCTATGTCGAACCTCTTCACGACTGCATAGATCCTAGCAGAGAATTCACTTCGTCCTACATTGACGACATACAAACTATGGTCAGTTCCAATTCCTGGTGGATGAACTCTAAGCTTTTGGAAGTAGCGTTCGCGAGGATAAAAAACATTGCGACCTCCCTTGAACTGGAATTTTCAATACACAAAACGGACCTGATACACTGGCACACCACTAGAGAGAAAGTAGCTAGGAGTGAACATCCGATAGTGGTTGACGGCGAATGCATACAACCGGCACCCAAAGCGGTCAAGTGGCTGGGTTTTCACTTTGAAAATAACTATGGCACATGGACCCACTACGCAAACAGACTCGCCCTTGCGCAAGCGGCCTTTGACAGGATTAAGAGACTGTCTTCCCCAGGCAGCAGACTTACACCATACAGTGCGGGAAGGATGGCGAAAGCAATTATAATACCCACACTCTTATATGGCACAAAATATCTTGATCCAAGTACCACCATGAGACACAAGATGGAAGTTCTGCTGAACCGAGTTAAGCGGTGGATCACTAACTGCTTCTATTCCACAAATACCAATGTCCTGTCTGCTGAAGCCTGCATAATGCCAGTGGACCTTTACCTCGAACAGATATGCGACATGGCTTCGATCCGATGGTTGACCGTATTACGTGATAATAACATTGCAACAGCCCTTTTTCCGCTGGGCTTCCCTCTACATGACAGCTTCCGCCTTCCCTCCAATCGGAGGGCAGCTTTTTCTAAGGCCGGGGGCATGAAACCAAAAACGTGGGACTCAACTTCCTACACATCGGTTCAGAGGATCCTCCCTATAGACGATATGGCCAGGAGAGCAAGGCTACTCTTTTCAAACTGGCCTGTTCCTCGAAAACTGAACGTCTGGTCACCGCCTGACCCTGATGAGTGCGAGTATTATGACAACACTCTGAAACAGGTTCGAGAACATATACACCAGAAGTGGAAACTGCTCAACTATTCTGAATACTACAGCTATAGGCCCGCGTTCAGAACATGCTGGCGTTTTATGACAATCAATAAGTTTGCTGCCTCCCGTCTTCATCAGATGAGGGCTGGCAAGAGCTACCTAAAGGCACAGAAGGACTGGAGGAATCCGGAGGCAAGCGTGCTATGTCCTAGATGTGAGAACGAACCCGAAACCTCCGAACATATTATAGCTGATTGCCAGGCCCTCGCTAGCGCTAGGGCTGGGCAACCTGATGAAAATTTTGACATTTCGCCAGAATCTTTGATTTGGGCCGAGAATAAAAAGGGATGGGATTTGATGAAATGTTTGGTTTCTTTTATTTCATTAAATAAGTTAAATTTTCCTGGTAATATGGATTTTTTTCCTTTTACAAGAGCTTCACAAATACAGTCCTGATTGAAGGAGGACAATATTCAGGGAACCCTGATTACAGGGAATGTTCACATTGATTTTATACCATTAGGTATTTTTGGTTTTGTTTATGATTTTATTTCTTTTGTTGCGTTTTGCTTTGGGTTTTTATTTGCCATGGGATTTTTCCCGAATGCAGTGGTTGGACCCTGGGGAGTGCTAGTCTTGTACCTAAAATCATACCAAGGATTTAACAAAAAAAAAAAAACCGCTAAATATTAATGCCATTATTAAATTTTCTGCGAAAAGCACTTTCCAAAAATGCCTTTTGATAAGGTATTTTCTAGAAAAATGGCACCCATTTTACATGGTGCAAAGAAAAAACTGGGCCTAAACCAACCCCTCATACTTAATAGGTTATGATAGGATAATATATCTAGTAATCGTGAATATCTGCCACCAAGAAAACAAAAATCCAAGCATGACTGCACCCAAGACTATCACACTTCCCGTGAGAGAAGAGGTCCATCGCTAGGCTTCCCGAACCCTACGTTACCTACACCTCTGATGCTCGCCCTTTGTCAGTCGCGGTGTCTGCCTCACGTCTAGTGAAAGCATGCGCGGTGGAGCCCAACAACCTCTAAAATCGCAGGAAGCTCCCCGCCGTATCATAATTCCGCCAGACATGAGCCCGAGTGCTTGAAAAATCCCCCCATACGAGAGTGTCTCCTAAGCCCACCGCTGGTTTAGGGGTTACACATGATACAAGGCTGTCATCTCGAATGAAGAACAGCTCACATTGGGCTCTAGGTTATGGGAGTACGAACCCTAAGGCTGATATCTCGGATATGTATCCGTAGAGAGAGTGGACATAATGAACTGTGCTTTTTGAGAAATCGATCATTCCGTCTGTGGACCGGGGAAGTCGTGGTTTTGTCTCGGCCGTGAAATGGGGTCCGGGCGGCGAGGCAGGCTTAATACGGCATAGGGAATCACTAAGGCCGTTCTGGCGGAGTGAGGCACCAGTTCTTGTTTCATGAACAGACTCGGTCTTGCCCTGATAGAAGCAAGTTAGTCGAAGGGGTGATTTTGCCGTCCTGACCATATTCCGGAAACGTACTTCACCTACGGTAGCTAAGTGTCCTCTTGTGAATGGTTGGTGTCTAGATCGGAACGAGAGTGGGGGTTTTTGTGTTCCCTAGCAGGCTCCAGCTCCCCGAAGATACTATCTCCAATAATACCGTTACCCAGTGCAGCAGTGCTCTAATGCATCTGTTTTATGGTGTCCAAGGTGTTGCTCATTCCTTTTCATTGTTAGAGGGGACTGTCCTACTGGTTTAAGTGTTACGATAACTTCACCCTATTGCTCCTGCATATGGATCATTTCCTATTTCCTCGCTTACCGCTGTTTCACAGAGAGTGGCTACCCAAGCCTAAAAATAAAGTGCACCCATTGCTTGAGGTTCAATGATCTTCATCACTCGGTTTCTTTACCGGCTTCCCATTATTTCAGTCTCCCGTGTCATTTCCAAGGAAATCTGGATGTGCACCAAAGGAAGTTCAGGCAAAGCAGTGAGTATTCGAGGAATCTCGGAATTTTGCAGGTTATAGATGCTTTGAGAACCGGCCTTGCCATAGGATCTTCAAGAGAAATATAGTATAAATGGTGTGTGCGCTTCGCCATACTTGATTTGAGGGATCGTGAGGGGATGTATAAAAGAAGAGAAAGCCCCTCAGAGCCCCCCGAAAGAGTAGAGCTGACGTGAGCGTGTTCCAAATCCACGCACCGACCCCGGGGGACTTGAAATGGGGGGAAGAGCTGTTACATCTCCCTTCCCAATTGTCCTAGGAGTAAATATGTACCATATTCTTCCCAGATCCAGGTTTAGCTAAGCTTAAATTGTTTCACAACCACACAACCACCTCCCTCTCTATCGGCTTATTGATACCCTCTGGTTAGTTTGTTTTCATATCCTTTAGTCACACTGGCTTTGCTGCGGTTTCAATCGGCGCAGCACAATTATCATGTTTACACGGGGTAAAGTTTGTCTCTGTGATATTTTGGCAGTTTTCTCGTCAGATGTATTCTCACAAGAGCTCCGAGAGCATACTTTTGGAGTCCGAGGAGCGTTTCTTCTCATCACTAGGGCCCTTAGCCATCTCCCATTCATTCTGTAACAGCTTTATAATTCTCTAATCATACACTGTCACTCGTGTTTGGAATCCTACATCTCAGAGATAGCAGTACCTGGTGTGGGAAATTACCGCGCTCATTGGCGTTAGTGGTAAGCGCACCGTCCCGGCGGAGGGACACGCAATCCTTGATTGTTCTTCTCCTATTTTTCCCCTCTTCCTTCCTGTCCTTTCCTCGCCTTGGCCTTCCTTCCTGCTCTTCTTCCCTTCACCTTTGACTCTCTCTTCCATCTACTCAATGGAAGTAATCTTCAACCCCCCCACCACATAATATAAACTCTATATAATCACTTGAGCCGCTCCGCTCCGTTGGGTAAAGCCCGTCTCGCAGATCATTACCTCCGCTTCTTTTTACTTTCAACGCACCTGTGGGAGATACGTATGGGAAGTATGGAATTCGGGAGAAGGTAAACACTCGCTAGATATGGGAACTATAGGAAGATATGAATTTTTTGTAGAAAAAGAGGTCAGATGTCCTATGTCTCCTCTTTCATTGCTACTTGGGCTCGGCTACGGTGCTTATACACTTGCGAGGTATTATATACAGTGTCAATGGTACGAGTCCCACTGTTCCCCGCCGGACATACCTCCGTCAAATTGAAGCAATGTTCTTAACAGCTCCTCGATGCGTCAACTAAATCCAAGGAGAGCAGAAGCAGAGAGTTTTACGAGGCAGACAGACCTGGGAATTTCCCCCAAGGACAAAGTCTGTTCATTTTGAGCGAGTGTGGTTTTGACGTTTGGTCCGGGAAACCCTGTTGGGCACACTAGGCAGACCTCTGTTCTTTTCAAATCCACTCATCGCATACTCGTGCAAAATATTTGTGCGAGATACCGTACTGGAAGGTAGGACCTTGGGAGAGAGGCTAGATAGGAGAATGTTTACTGCAGCCACACAAGATCCTGCAAGGGAGGGACCCCCTGTGAACAGATATGACTAACCCTAAGTTGGGGTTTACGAAAGCCGGGCCGCTGCACTCACCCGACGCCCCTGGGGACCCCCCGCGGTTGGACGTGTGGGGTGTTTCAACTACGATGGCTATTTTGCCCAGAGTATTGTAAGGGGCGGGTGGTGGTAAGTTGATCTTGATTTATCGGGATCGTACGGCTCCATTAAGGGCTACACCTATTATTTATTTTCACTGACTATGGGCTTTTGGTTATGGCATATAAGAGTCCTCGGAAGAATGGAATCCAAAGTGGGGATTTGATGTCAAATGGAGGCGGAATGTATGAATACCCAAACCGTGGGTATGATCTTGGCCCCTCAAGTACTAGATGCCGAGCTAACTTAAGGTGCCGAGGGTTTACGGTGCCGGCATGTTTGATAGCACCTAACTTACTGGATTCTAAACTATTCCGCATCTCCGGATCTGGGTCGAATATTCAGTCCAGAATCTTGGCCCACGAGAATTTTTTTTTGTTAAATCCTTGGTATGATTTTAGGTACAGGACTAGCACTCCCCAGGGTCCAACCACTGCATTCGGGAAAAATCCCATGGCAAATAAAAACCCAAATCAAAACACAACAAAAGAAATAATACCATAAACAAAACCAAAAATACCTAACAGTATGAAATCAATGTGAAAATTCCCTGCAATCAGGGTTCCTTGAATATCGCCCTCCCTCTGTCAGGACTGTATTTGTGAAGCTCTCGTAAAAGGAAAAACATCCATATTACTAGAAAAATTTAATTTATTCAATGAAATAAAAGAAACCAAACATTTCATCAAATCCCATCATTTCTTATTCTCGGCCCAGATCAAAGATCCAGGTGAGATGTCAAAAATTTGATCAGGTTGCCCAACCCTGGCACTAGCGAGGGCCTGACAATTGGCTATAATATGTTCGAAGGTCTCGGGTTCACTCTCACATCTAGGACATTACACGCTTGCCTCCGGATTTCTCCAGTCCTTCTGTGCCTTCAGGTAGCTCTTGCCAGCCCTCATCTGATGTAGATGGGAGGTGGCAAATTTGTTGATTGTCATGAAACGCCAGCATGTTCTGAACGCGGGCCTATAGCCGTAGTATTCAGGATAGGTGAGAAGTTTCCATTTTCAGTGGATGTGTTTGTGAACCCGTTTCAGAGTGTTGTCGTAATACTCGCACTTGTCATGGTCAGGCAGTGACCATATATTCGGTTTTCGGGGGACAGGCCACTTCGGGAAAAGCAGGCTCGCTCTCCTAGCCATATCGTCTATGGGAAGGATCCTCTGGACTGATGTGTAGGAGGTTGAGTCCCACGTTTTTGGTTTCATCCCTCCGGCCTTGGAGAAAGCAGCCCTCTGGTTGGAGGGGAGGTGGAAGCTATGGTGTAAAGGGAAGCCAGGTGGAAAGAGGGCCGTTGCAATGTTATTGTCACGTAACGCAGTTGACCATCGGATGGCAGCCATGTCGCGTATCTGTTCGAGGTATAGGTTCACTGGCATTATGCAGGCTTAAGCAGACAGAACGTTGGTATTTGTGGAATAGAAGCAGTTAGTGATCCATCACTTAACCCGGTTCAGTAGAACTTCCATCTTGTGTTTCCTGGTGGCGCTCGGATCAAGAAATTCCGCACCGTATAGGAGAGTTGGTATTATAATTGCTTTCGCTATCCTTTGCGCACTATACTGTGTTAGTCTGCCGCCCGGGGAAGAGAGTCTCTTAATCCTATCAAAGGCGGCTTGCGCAAGGGCGAGTCTGTTTGTGTAGTGGGTCCATGTGCCATGGTTGTTCTCATAGTGAAAACCTAGCCACTTGACCGTTTTAGGTGCAGGTTGTATGCATTCGCTGTCCACTACTCTTGGATATTCACTCCTAGTCACTTTCTCTCTAGGGGTCCACCAGTGTATTAGGTTAGTTTTGTGTGTTGAAAATTCCAATCCGAGGGAGGTTGCAATGTTTTTAATCCTCATGAACGCTTCTTCCAAGAGTTTAGACTTCGTCTACCAGGAATTGGAACTGACTGTAACTTGTATATTGTCGACAAAGGACGAAATGAATTCTCTGCTAGGATTCATGCAGATGTGAAGGGGTTCCACATAGATCACAAAGAGTATAGGAGAAAGGGGTAAACCCTGCAGTATACTAGTATTGATACCTTTCATCTCCCTAGGGGAGCCCGGGAAGATGATAGCGTATTGTCTGTAAGAGATAAAATTGGATATCTATTTCACCATATACCCAGGAACATCTCTGGTTTGCAACCTTCATAATAGGGTGGAATGGTCCATGTTGTCGAATCCGCCGTTGATATCAAGGAACATAGTGCTGGCTTTAAGGCCTACAGCTTGTGCCTCTTGTACCCAATGTTTCAGTGAGATGCCAACATCGAAAGTCGCTCTCTACTGTAGGCTACCTGTTTGCCTTAGTGAGTAGAGGCTGTTGAGTTTGGCAAATTTGATGAGTCTCTGGTAGATAATCCTTTCCGCTATTTTCGAAAAGGTCTCCATGAGGGCTATGACACTATAACTCGCAAATGCATCGTAGTTCCCTTTGGCAGGTTTGAGGAGGAGAATGCCGAGTGAGTCTTTGAGCGAGGGTGGGTGAATTGACCAGGAGAGCAGGTGGTTAATGAGTTTAGGGAGAACATGGAGGTTGACAGTATGTATTCTCTTCCAGACTCCATATAGTACCTAATCTGGTCCTGGGGCTGAGTTGTTGCTGCATTTCTGAAGAGCCTGTAAGATCTCCGATAAGTCAACTTGTAACGGGGGCACCCTATAGAGAGGTGAACTCTAAGGTTGCGACCGCACCAAAACTCAAAGTAGAAGATAAAGATAAAGTAAATAATTCACGAAGAATCAAAACGGTTAAACTTAATATCGTTAAG
>Ga0307509_10012368_pt1 | contig 10215 bp, 6 predicted proteins | sample 10_EM_MG_FD_202245 | JGI IMG/M metagenome (GOLD analysis project Ga0307509, IMG submission 202245) | Populus trichocarpa ectomycorrhiza microbial communities from riparian zone in the Pacific Northwest, United States - 10_EM | ecosystem: Host-associated > Plants > Roots > Unclassified | place...
AATATCAACATCGACTCAATGCGGGAAATCAATGATTTTAAAAATGACGCGTGAAAAGTTGAACGCGTTCCAAATATCTTTGAAAATTTAAATTCTGAGACGATGCTAAAAATGCTAAAAACGATGCCAATATATTAAAAATGTATTTTTTTGGGTTTTCAATACTTTTCGCTATTTTTGGATTTTTTCTGAAAATTTATTAAAACATGGGTCAAAAATTGGGTAGCAACATAATTAATAATAATTAAATGATATTAATTTAGATTGAATACGTTTGAATTCAACCAATGATAAATAATTAAATAATTAGTTAGAAATTCATCTTAAAAGTTATATAAAAAAATTATTGTATAAGTTTTTATTAATTTTTCACCTTTCAAATTCCAAAACTATTAATAAAGATAGAACTAGAAGTCCATATATAAAATATAAAAATAAATATATTTTTAATCAGATATTATGATAATATATCCTTTTGTAGAGACACTAGTGGTAAGAAACTCAATAATTCACTTAGCAATTGATTATAATCTTCTCATTCAATCAAATAAGAAAATTGGCAGTTATTTAGCATGAATCCTTTCTAGGCTTCAACAATGACTGGAATTGTAGGTTTCACCAATGAATGGAGGTGTAATCCACGACAACAGTTGGAGACATGAGAACCCCCTAGAACGCCCTGATATCAATTAAACTTTGTACTCCAGAAAAAGACGTGTAAAATCTTGAACTTCTGTTGGAGGGTGCGCCTGGCCCTTGCAGTAGTGCAACGCATGGGCGACGCGTGAGGATCCCAGTAGCAAGCTACTGCGGTTGAACCTCCCCTTTAAAAAATTAATTTAATATCGTGTGGACCTATGGCCCACGTATCAGATATTAAACTGATAAGAACAGATACTACACTTGATCTTAGCCAAAAGGCCGAGAAAGGTATGATTTGTACAATCGCCTCGATTGCTTTTTATACATGCAGCTCTCAACATTATCTTCTGCTTTATCGATGTGGGATACAAGCCCTAGCCTCTTCTTCTGCTGCACTATTCTCATTATATCCGATCAAACGCTTTGATGTGAAATCCTATCACCTCATTTTCTTATTTAATTTAAATTTTAAATTAAATCACTGAAAATTAATTTAAAATAAATTATTTAATTTAATAAATTCAAAAATAACTTAAATGATTAATAAAAATATAACATAACTTTTTAAAAAAACTTTAAAACGACCTGAGTTATGGACTTCAATAGGTTTAATAACTTTGTTATTTTTATAAATTATTTTTATTTAATTTTATGATAACATTAGTTGCTTTCAAAATTAAGTATCAATCCTAAAAAAATATTTATTTGAAATCATGATAACCCTATAGAAAATAATAATAAAAATAAACCATGAATTTCATTTCTCAACCAATCCAATATTGAATTTGAGTAAAATAAAAATAAACAATTAAAAAAATTAAAGGATCAGAAACTAAAAAACAAACATATTAAGTTTGATGGGTAAACTCATTAAACTCGTGAATTGGATAACCCGGTCAACATGTCAAACCCGCAAACCGGATAATGAACTCCATGAGGATTAATAACTTGTTTTTTTTCTAAACTATTGTTTATTTAATTATATGATAACAAATATAGATGATTGTAAAATCAAGTATCAAACTAATACTGAGACTTTTTTTAAGACTATGATAACCTCATAGAAAATAAAAAAAACAAATTATGAAACTTAATTTTTAATCAATCTAATATCAAAAAATAAATTATATATATATATATAAAAGAAAAGGGACGCATGAACTTTCTAAAATTTAATAACGTGTCTTTTTTCTGAAACTATTTTTTTTAACTATATGATAAAAAAAAAATAGATGATCATGTAATCCATTTCAATTAAAAAAATTAAAAAAGGAAAAGTACCTTGCTAAATCTGCAAATAGAGGCAATCAGAGTTATCTCACCAAACTCGTAAATCGAGTTATTGACTCCATAGTGGTTTCTCTCATAACCTTTAATTTTTTTTATTTTAGAAAGTTAATAACATGGTTTTTCTCTAAAATTATTTTTTTAACAATATAAGAAAAAATAGACTATAAAAAAACCAAATTCAATTAAAAAAAAACTCAAACCCATAAACTAGGCAACCTGAGTTATCTTGACAAAACACTAACCTCATAAAAATACAAAATAAAAAGAAAAAAAATTACAAAACTAAATTCTCAACCATCTCACTATTAAAAATTAAAAATAATAAAAATAATTTTAAAAAATTATAACAAAAAAAACAAAAAAACTTGTGTGTTCAAGAAATACTTAAATAATTCAGTAGTATTTTGTAAATAAAACTACAGTGCTTTTCCATTTGTTTTAGCTTTTACACACACAGAGAACAAAGAAAACAACCCACGCCCATTAAAAATTGAGAAGAGCAGATGCCTAGCTAAAAATAAATAAATAAGCTTTAATTTCCATTTATCTGGTAGTTAATTATTAAAAGTTTTACTTGCGTTCGATTGTGACGAGTAGCAAAACACCAATGTCATCAAGTATTGATTTTTTGTTTAGATAAAACCTAATATAGAAAACCAAAATGTAATTGCCATTGGCATATTATTATTTTTTATATTAAAACTAAAATTGTCCTGCATCTATTGTTTAATTGACAGTCTTATTTATTAGAGAATTAAATATAACCTAACAAAAAAAAAACAATGAATTAATATTTATTTAAAAGGATTACGTCTTTAAATTTCAACACTCATATTTTCCATGCTAACCCTATATTAAGGATGAGCAAAAAACCTGAAAAATTAAAATCAGAAAAAATTATCAAAAAAATCGAATTGTGAAAAAAAATCGAATAAACAGATTAAAATTTTGAAAAAACCGACCGGTTCGGTTTTATAAGCCTGAAACCGAAAAAACTGAACTGAGCCGAACTCAAACCGAGCCAAACCGGAAAAAAATCGAGCCAAAACCGAGCCAAACCAAAAAACAGAGCCAAACTGAAAAACCGAGCCAAACCGGTTTGAACCGGTTTTTGTTTAAAAAACCGAACCGAACCGAAACCGGTCGGTTTGAACCGGTTTAGGTTCGGTTTCGGTTTTTTTTTAAAAAAAATTTGATTAATTATTATTTTTAATAAAAACCAAATCAAACTGAAAATAATCACCCTCGTATTATTGTAATGCCCAATTTACAGAAGGTTCCTCCACTTGTGCAAGGCAACGGCTATTAATTTTGACAACTCCCCTCGAAGATAGAAAAGCTTCAATTAATATATGATTGTTGAATGTTCTTTAAAATATAAATTGTTACGTAAAAGTTTTCTATCTCTTGAAATCATAGACCAACTAATAAAATTCTTATCAATAATTAAAATTGTCTAAATCATCAATTTAGTAAATGAGATTTATAACACAAATTTTTTATATTTAATAAAATAATTATAATTATGAATGACATAATTAATAATTTATTAATAAAAATATTATGTGAAAAAAAAGTAAAGATGCATATAAACTTCAGTGGTTTGATATATAATCTTAAATGGTGAGCTAGATTCACCATCTAATTTCTTCAAAAAATAAATATATTTATAAATAATTGCGAAAACAAATATAAATAAAGTATGCTATAAAAATGTACAGCCAGTTGGATATAGCTTAATCCTTGTTGGGTTTCCGTTTCTCTACTCTTGTCTTTTCTTATTTAATTCATGCTTTTACTATATTTGTGCTAATATCAATCCAACATATTTTGGTGTTGCCCTCCTGTCGTCTATGCATCAAGTTTCGTTAGAGACGACATCAACTCATACCGTCCACTGTAATTGCCCTTCTACAGAATTTCGCTAGTAATTTATTGCTCGGGACTGCCCAAAATCACTGGTCGGTGTGTAAAAAACACTACTGGTCGGTGTGTAAAAAACCAGTACTGGTCGGTGTTTTTTTTTTTTTTTTAAATAATATTGCTACATTAACATCCATTTAAAAGCTGATGACAACATACAATAAAGAAAGCACCGTGCTACCTGAGCAACTAACATGGAACTGGATATAGTTATTTAGTGCTGGTTTTGTGTTAGAGAAGGACACGTCATCTTGAAAAATAAATAATTACTTTTCTAGTTAATCGAGAAGAAAAAGAAAATGTTGCAGGGAATAATAAACTAAGAAAAACTTGAAAAGTACTAGCGAGCTAGCCGATCCAAAAAGCCTATAAAAGCAACACTTCCTCCATGCACATTTCCCTCATCACAAGTCTTTGCAGCACCTTCCTTATACTACATCTTCCATTAACGTCTTTCGTATTTCATTCTCACCTTCTTCTCGTTTGTCGACAAAGCACACTACTTATAGCTAGATTAAATATCATGGGGAAATATGTGGAGTGGTTGGATGTGGCACATTTGGGGGTGAGAATCGCATCAAGGTTCCACTCTCGGTGTCCACAGACCGGCCGGTCGTACTACCACCCTCCATCCGGTTCTGAAGATCATCACCACCATCAAAAGGGTGCCGGGGAGAGTGATCAAGTGCCAGTGGTAGAAGATTTGACCCAAATGGATAATTTGGGTGTCCATGTGGATAGAGAGTTTGATACTTCTCAAGAAATGCTTTTCTATTCTGTTTTGTAGGTATATCAGTGTATGTATAAATTTGTGAAGCTGTTTTCTTTTAATCTACTTTTTTTTGTGTGTATTTTCCTGCACAAGTTTCTTGTATTTTTTTATGCTAGTTCCATGGAGTCAGGGAATTGATAGCACTCCGTTGGAAATGTCAGTAGCACTAAACTTTTAGGAATTGTCATAGGTTTTCGTGTAAAAAAAATCTTACAATCCTACATTTTTAAGTTAGGATTGTAGATTTGTTTCTATAGTAAAAATAAACTCTTAAGAGGACCTGCCCCTGAGTGCAGTAGAGACAGCCAGTGACAAACTCTTACAGGGCCTGTCACTACCAATCCAAAGACACGAAAGTAAATTGATTCCTGAAGTTTGATATTCAAGCAAAGTTGAAAAACAAACATTTTTAGTTTAATCCTTGGAGAATTAAACTTCACCTGGAACATGAACCTTGGAATAGTCTTAAGGGTTCATCAATGTGCATGTGTAGAGAAAAGCAAGAAAGTAGAAAGACCAATACCTAAGCTTATGTCTGTTTTATAACATCAACATTGTCGACAATAACTTTGGGGATACGAGCAATCTTCTCCCAATCATCACCAGTTTCTCGGTCGCATCTTTCGGCCAAACGAGGACAGCCTAAAATCCGGAGCTCTTGAAGGGCAGAAAATGTCTTCAGGCAGGCAGGCAATTCAAGGAGTGCTGGACAAAATTCAAGTTTCAAATTCTTCAAAGTGTCAGCAGATCCTCTAATAAGCCACTCTGGCAATTCTTCCACTGCTTCTAAAAAGCACAATACCAGTTTTTTAAGTTTAAACTCACAGGCTTCTTGATTGGGGAAATTAAGAGCTACACAACCGCTAATATGTAGATCCTGTAATGAAGTTAGATACTTTATACTTGGTGGCAAGGAGTTCAAGCTTGGACAGGTAACAATATACAATGATCGAAGGGCTGACAGGTTTTCCATGTCTTCAAACAAGCGTTCTAGATTTTCACAGGTGGCTATCCACAAAAACCGAAGAGATTTCAAGCACCCTATTTCATCTCTTGGCAAAGAAGTCTGTCTAGTGGCTAGCCACAGAAATCTAAGGCTTTCCATGTACCTCATACCTCTAGGTAACTCTTCAATTTCATCGCATCCGCCAAGGAACAGAGTTTGCAAGTTTTGTAGCTTGCAGATAGAATTTGGCAGCCTTTTGATTCTGTGATTCCATGATAAGTCTAGATATCTTAAATGCTTCAATTTGCCAATTTTCTTTGGCAGCTCTTTGAACTGGGACCTGGACAAGTTCAATGCTCGCAAGTACTTGAATCTTGACAAACATGTTTCAAGGATTGAGTTGCTAGCAAGCACATCCTTGTCACTATGAATGAAGACAGTTCGAACCTGGTCTAACTCCTTCGACAACATAGGAAAATCTTGGCGAACTGAGTCAGGATCTGGAATGGATATATGCTGGACACTTTTTTCGATTCTTTTGCTATTTGCAGTCACTACAAAACATTCATCTTGTGCCACTGATAATGCAAGATCATGCATGACATCAAGCATTCCAAACTGAAGAGATCCATACAAATCTCTAAAATCTTGAAGAAAACATCCATACTCCAGCTCCTTCAAGTAAATAGAGCCAATGTCTTCCAATTCTGATTCTCCATCTGAGGATTGAAGTAGTCCATGTGCCATCCAGAACTGAATTAACTCATAATCATTGTACTCGTAATTCTTCGGAAACAACGAGCAATAAGCAAAGCACCTTTTCAAGCACGAAGGCAACTGTTCATAACTTACCCTTAAAGCAGGCAAAATATCATCCTCCTTTTGCTCCACTTTCCATAGCCTGCTATCTCTTATCAGATTCCAATCTCGTTCATCAGTATTCAGAAAGAGTTGTCCTGCTAGAGTCCTCACAGCCAAAGGAACCTCTCCACATTTCTTCACAATCTCTTCTCCAATTCTTAGCAAATTCGGATATTGTTTGTCCTGTCCTTCCTTGAATGCGTACTTAACAAACAAGGACAAGCATTCATCGTAACGAACACCTTGTAAGTTATGAACATACTTGGGGGCAGTGCCTATCATGGAAGCAACCTGGTTGCTGCGTGTAGTCACCATGATCATACTTCCTCTTGCACCTACCCTCAAAAGATCTTTCAATTCTTCCCATCGTGCAAGGTTATCATTCCACAAGTCATCCAACACAAGAAAATACTTCTTATCTCTTATAGATTCTCGCAAGAGTGTTTGCGATTCTTCCACTTCCATGCTGCCATTGTCTTCACCAATTCCTACCCCACCAGTTGCAGAAATAATTAACTTCTCCATCAACCTTTTCTTGTCAGAGTCTCTGGAGACGTAAACCCACATTTTGAACTGGAAATGCTTAACCACCCTTTCATCATTGTAAGCCATTTTAGCAAGTGTTGTCTTCCCCATACCTCCAATGCCAACTATGGGAAGCACTGAAATGTTTTCCTCATCACTAGGGTGCAATAAAAGTTGAATGATCTTTTCTTTGTCTTCGTCTCTTCCAATTATGCCCGCAGAATGAACAAAGGAGTGAGTTCCCCTCTCCCTGTTAAGAGGGCGCCTCTCTTCAGCACGTTCAGTGAGCCGACACTTAACATTACCAGCTGCAATTGCATCTAACCCTTCGTTTATCCGCTTTAACTTTCGGCCAATAGTTGAGCGGAATATAAGAGGGTTAGAAGATGAAAAGCATCGAAGTACCTGAAATTCGAAAATAGATAAAAATCGATTGGGATTTAACTTTTATTTATCCCAATATGATTCTACTAATATTCGTTTTTCCGCTTTAACTTTCGGCCATTAGTCTCGGTTCAGTTTGGACAGCAATCTCAAACAAAAACAAAATCTTCTAACAAGTTGGGATTAAGCAAGTTCAAGTTGTCCCCTAATCTAAAAGTTTCTAGTTTTCCCATGCTGCCTAGCCAAATTTTGCAAATTGAACATATGCAGCCTATTCTCATCATTCTTGAACAATTCATAATCTTAAAAAAAAAAAAAGAATGATTTATTTCGTCATGCTCTCATAAAAAGAAAAGAAAAGAAAAGCAAAGGCACAAAGAAAGAAAGAAAAGAAAATGGGCATACATATTTATAGAAATTAGATCGTACCAAGAAAGTTGCAAAATGGGAATCTGATGTCAAATAAATTTAGGTATAATCTATATATTGATCAGGGAAAGAAAATCAAGTACACAGCAAAGAAACTAGCAAAAGAAAATTTATGGTTGTAAGAGGTAACTCACCTTTCTTGTGTAGAAGTTCCCTCGATCAATGACTTGCCTCCTCAAATTTTCAACCTCGAGTTCATCAAGGACATCCTCTGCATCATAGAAGACATGGTTTAGCTGCTTGAGCCAAAGTCTTAGCTCTGGTGAATTTGACCGCTTCTCCTCGGCGTCTATGAGCACATCTTTAATGACCAGCATGCTGTGCTTAAGCTTCTTTAGCTCATCTTCATTGCAACATGCCAATGAAGTTTCCTCATACTCCAAGGAGCCTAACTTCTCCACAACATTTTCGGCTATGTTGAGGGAAAACTCAGTCATATTTCTATAGGAAAAAGGGGGGAATACAATTGTTTCTCTGGTAAAGGAAGTATGTGAAAATGGTGATTGGCAGGGTCTTGGCTAGTCAATTGCAAATGCACACAAAATTAGCAAGTCAGCAGCTTGTTGCTTTTCGCTATTTTGGTCGTCGCATCGAAGTAAAGCATATTCTAAGCTTCAAAATGCAGAATAGGAAAGCTTCATTATGTGAAGGAGAAAAGTAACATGAAGTAGATGTGTTTTGGACTGTATTACTCGGATTAATACGAGTACGTATATAACATGCATATCTATGTTGGATTTTGCCTAGTAATTAAATTTAACTAAAAGAATTTTTTTTTTATATTTAGATCGGGTTATATATATTTATTGATTATATCAAATTTAGTTTTTAATATATATATATATATATATATATATATATGTATATATATATATATTATTTTGAATTTGTTTTTTCAATTTTATCATTTAGAATTTGATTTAATTTTATTTGTATATCAACTTTGATCCTTATATTTTTTATTGTTATTTTTTGTTCTTATTATTTTTTTAAATGAAATTATTTATCTATCAGATTTGATCCTTATTATTTTTATTTTTATTTTTTTTATTTGAAATAATTTTTGAAAATGGATTTTTTTTAATTTCTTTTGATATATATATATATATATATATATATATATATATATATATTATTCTTTATAAGTTTTGTTTAATACACAATTTAGAGCAAATTTTTTGTTTGAGAATTAATATCCACTTAATTTTTTTTTATAACCCGGGGTGTCCGAGCCAGCTTACACACATCACGACTAATCTCCGGATCCACTGAACACCTTGCAAGCCCAGTAAACAGGTAAGGCACCGCGGGGACGACAGGCGTGCACGCTGAGGCTTGAACCCAGGATGCAGAGGCAAGGAAACCCTATCAAGACTGCTGGGTCACAAGCCTCTATGCTTAATATCCACTTAATTACTTTCATTACAATTAGTGTTGCTAATTATTTTGGTTGGTTAAACTAGAGTTATATATGCTCCTTTTTGACATGAAATTAATCACATCCGTAGGCAATATGACCTGTTGTATTAAGTCTTCCATGCATTATGTCATCGCGTACAAATGAATACTTTTAGACCCTATTATGTGTTTTTTAGTTCATATTTATAATTTTCGACACTAAATTGTTTTCTAGTTCTTATTCAGTATAAATAATAATAAAATTTTAATTTTAATAATAATTAAGTAATATTGTTTTTTGAATAATAACACAAATCAACGGTTGGATAACCAACTAGCTAGGTATTTAATTTATTTTTTTCGTAACTGGATATATGAACTTTAATTTTTTATCAATTAAGTTGCTCAATATTAATTAAATGATGGCATGAACACTAAAATCTTGTGCACAAAAAAATCTGATTTCTGTTGTGAGTATAAGCATGAAATATGAGTTTTATTTAATTAAATTTAACATGTCTTAATTTCTTTAAGGCATTTTGTGAGCATGAAATTTGAATTGCGAATCTATATTTCTTATCTTAATTGGTGAAGTGGCATAAATAAATGACTGTATTCCTAATTTTTTTATAAGATTTTAGTATTAATTTCATCATTTAACTTGTAAATTTTCAAATTTAAAATAAAATAAAAACATCCATCATCAAAGCATAACAGATCATGAGTAAGTTAAAATATTTTTAATTATCAACTAAGTTGACAAAAATTAAAGTTGAGAAATCCAAATATAAAATTAAAAAAAAATCATTTACTTAATATATTGTATTAATATCTACAAATTATAATGAATAGGAAGATGGCACCCATGAACTCTTTCATGACAATCTATTACATGTATCATTGGCATGCTGCCAATATATATACATTATTTTTGAATGATTTATCTCAATACAATTACAACTTCCATACATCCTAATCATGGGAAATTACTATGCTCATAATTAACAAATTATTAATGATCAGATATTGGAGAAAATTAATTCTT
>Ga0307509_10012369_pt1 | contig 10215 bp, 12 predicted proteins | sample 10_EM_MG_FD_202245 | JGI IMG/M metagenome (GOLD analysis project Ga0307509, IMG submission 202245) | Populus trichocarpa ectomycorrhiza microbial communities from riparian zone in the Pacific Northwest, United States - 10_EM | ecosystem: Host-associated > Plants > Roots > Unclassified | place...
GCCGCCGATCGTGATGGGCCGGCAGCCGTTCGCGATGATGCGGTCGTAGGCGGCCTCGATGCGCTCGATCGAGTCGACGATGTTGTAGGCGTTGGTCGCCACATCGCCGATGTCGGCGACCTGCAGCGAGTCGAACGGCGCGGCGCGCGTGGCCATGTTGTAGGGCCGCAGCAGCACCGACTCGCTGCGCACCTGGCGCGGGCCGAAACGCGCGCCCGAGCGGTTCGAGGTGCCGAGGTCGAAGGGCACGCCGACGAAGCAGGCGTCCAGGCCCTCGGTCGTTGGCTGATGCGGCAGCCGCATCATCGTCGCGATGCCGGCGAAGCGCGGGACCTCGTCGCCGCCCAGCGGTTGGTTGAAGCGCGCGGCAGGAGGGGAGTCCGAAGGGTTCACAGCAAGATGCCGACAGCAGGGATGAGCAAATCATAGGAGCCGCGGCCGCGCGCATGCGTCGAAAATCTCAGCGCCCGGCCTTAGATTTATTGCCGGAGTGCGGGCCTGCGCTGCCTATGATTTGCGCCACCGCACACCCTGCGCCGCGAGCGCGCAGCACACACCACATGGCCGAGGCCCGACCCCGCATCTACTTCTTCAGCCGCCTCGACCCCGCCGCAGTGTGGCGTGACGCGCTGGCCGCGCAGCTCGGCGCCGACGGCTTCGAGCTCGTCGTCGGCCCCGAGTGCGCCGAGCCGGAGCGCATCGACATCGGCCTGATGTATGGCCTGCCGCCGCAAGGCCTGCTCGCGTTCACGCAGCTGCGCGCGGTGATCTCGCTGTCGGCCGGCATCAACCAGTTCGACCGCGCGCGCATGCCGCCCGGCGTACCGCTGGCGCGCTCGATCGACAGCTCGCTGACCGAGCACATGGTGGCGTATGCAAAGACCGCGGTCTACCGCTACCACCGCCGCTTTCACCGCTACGAACGCCATTCGCGCGAGTCGGTCTGGCAGTTCGAGCTGCCACGGCCGAACGCACAGACCGCGATCGGCGTGCTCGGCCTGGGCGAGCTCGGCAGCGGTGTCGCTGCGGCGCTCGCGGCCGACGGCTTCGAGGTGCATGGCTGGAGCCGATCGCTCAAGCCGCTGGCCGGCATCGGCACGCACGCCGGCGCCGCGGGTCTGCAGACCATGGCCGGCGCGGTCGACATCCTGATCAACCTGCTGCCGCTCACCGCCGAGACGCGCGGCCTGCTGTCGCGCACGCTGTTCGCGCAGCTGCGCCCGGGCTCGTTCCTGATCAACATGGGGCGCGGCGATCACCTCGTCGAAGCCGACCTGCTGGACGCGCTCGCGCAAGGCCGGCTCGAAGCCGCGACGCTGGACGTCGCCTCGGTCGAGCCGCTGCCGGCCAACCACCCGTTCTGGGCGCATCCCGGCATCCTGATCACGCCGCACATCGCCGGCATCACGATGCCGTCCACCGCGGCCCCGCAGATCGCCGAGAACGTGCGCCGCGCGATGCGAGGCGAGCCGCTGCTGAACCGGGTCGACAGCGAGCGCGGCTATTGACGACCGGTCTCGGGTGCGAACGCCTGTCTGTGTAAGGATGCAGCAGTGGGTTCGACACACGCCCGCCGCTCACCGAAAATCAAGCCGGGCGAACGATCAATCACGCCAGGTTCGCCCGAACCACCTCAGTCCGGAGACTCGTCATCATGAACTCGCGCCTCATTGCATCCAGCGCCCTCGCATCCGTCATGGCCATGGGCCTGCTGTCTGCCGCGCACGCCGCCGAAGACAGCGGCAAAGAAAAGTGCTACGGCATCGCCAAGGCCGGCTCGAACGACTGCGCCAACCTGTCGGGCTCGCACTCGTGCGCCGGTCAGTCCAAGAACGCGTTGGGCGTCGACGAATGGAACTACGTCGCCAAAGGCACCTGTGCCAAGCTGGGCGGCAAGACCGCCGAAGAGGCAAAGGCCGCGTTGAAGAAGTGAAGCCTGTCGACGTCGGCGTCGGCCTGCGCCAACCCCACTACGCCGAACTGCTGAGCACAACGCCGCAGCTCGGTTTCGTCGAGGTTCATTCCGAGAACTTCTTCGCCGACGGCGGCGCAGCGCTGGCGGTGCTGGCGCAGGCCCGCGCGCACTACGCGGTCAGCCTGCACGGCGTCGGCCTCGCGCTCGGCTCGGCCGCGGGTCTGGACCCGTGGCACCTCGATCGGCTCGCGCGGCTGGTCGATCGCGTCGACCCGGTCCGTGTCTCCGACCACGCCTGCTTCGCGCGTGCGTCGCTGCCGGGCGGCGAGGTGATCCACGCGAACGACCTGCTGCCGATCGCGTTCACCGAGGCCTCGCTCGCGCTGATGGCCACACATGTCTCGCAGGTGCAGGATCGGCTGGGCCGCACGCTGCTGGTCGAGAACCTCTCGTCATACGTGTCGTTCACTGACGATGCGATGAGCGAGCCCGAGTTCTTCGTGCAGCTGTGCCGCCGCACCGGCTGCGGCATGCTGCTCGATGTCAACAACATCATGGTCAACGCACTGAACGCGCGCGTGCCGGACCCGCTTGCACGCTGCTGCGCCTTCGTCGATGCGCTGCCGCTGGGGATGGTTGGCGAGATCCACGTCGCAGGGTATTGCGAGACCGACGGCATCGTCATCGACGACCACGGCAGCCGCGTGCGACCCGCGGTGTGGGCCGTGTGCGAGCACGCGTTGCAGCGGTTCGGCCGGCTGCCGGTGCTGGTCGAGTGGGACACCGGGCTGCCCCCGCTCGAGCTGCTGCTGACCGAGGCAGAGCAGGCCACGCGCCTGTGTGCATGAACGCTGATGATGACGATGAAGCGCAGCGCCAGCAGGCGCTGCTGCGTGCGCTGCTGAGCGGCACCCGTGTTGACGGCCTGCGCGAGCAGGGCGAGCGTGCCGCACGCGGGCTCGAGGCCTACCGCGCCAATGCCGAGGCGATTGCCGAACGCGCGCTCGCCGCGGCGTTCCCGACCGTGCAGGCGCTGGTCGGTGCGGATGATTTCAAGCGGCTCGCGCGCGAGTTCTGGCACGCGCAGCCGCCGCTGCGGGGTGAACTCGGCGAATGGGGCGATGCGTTCGCGGCCTGGCTGCAGGCGCATGCCGCGATGGCGCCGTGGCCTTACCTCGCCGACAGCGCGCGGCTCGACTTCGCGCTGCACTGCAACGAGCGTGCGGCCGACGCGATGCTCGATGCGGCGTCGCTGTCGCTGCTCGGATCGGCCGACCCGGCGCGGCTGCGTGTGCGGCTGATGCCCGGCACCGCGCTGATCCGGTCGGCGTGGCCGATCGCCGGCATTCACCGCGCGCATCAGCTCGAGGGCGCCGAGGCCGAGCAGGCCTTCGAGCGCGCGCGCGACGCCATGGCCGCGCAGCGCGGCGAGGACGCGATGGTCGTGCGCCAAGGCTGGCGCGCCGTCGTCGTGCCGCTGCAGATTGCCGATGCGCGCTGGATCGAGGCGCTGCTGGCCGGCGCGAGCCTCGCTCAGGCGCTCGAGCAGGCCGATGAAGACTTCGACTTCGCGGTGTGGCTGCAAACCGCGGTCCGCAACGCCTGGCTGAAAGAGATCGCGGCAGACGACTGACGCGTGCTCGGCCCGACGCCGCGTTGTGGATCAGTCGCGCGGCCTGAAGTCGATCTCGAACGGCGAGCGCACGCGGCCGTCGGTGTCGCGCGGCAAGACCTCGGTGCGCTCGATCGCGCGCAGCACCGCCTCGTCCCAGGCCTTCACGCCGCTGCTCTTGACGAGGCGCTTGCCGACGATGGTGCCGTCGGGTGCGAGGCGCACCTCGACGGTCGCGACCGGGTTGCCGTCGATCGGGTCGCCGAACAAGATGTTGGGCTTGATGCGCGCCATGATGCGCCCGGCGTAGTTCGCCGACGGCGCGCTGCTCTGCAGCGCGCTGCCGGTGTCGGTCGGGCCGCCGGTGGCGCCGGCCAGCCCTTGCATGCGCCTGAGGTTGGCATCGCGGATCGCGGCCTGCTTCGCGGCATCGGCCTTCTCGGCTTTTTCTTTCGCGAGCTTGTCGGCCTTCTCGGCCTCGGCCTTTTGCTTCGCGAGCTGGTCCGCCGCGGCCTTCTTCTGAGCGAGTTCTTCTTTCGCACGCTGCGCTTTTTCAAGCGCTTGCTGGCGCGCATCTTCTTCGGCCTGGACGCGCTTGGCTTCCTCGCGCTTGGCCTTCTCGATTGCGATCTGCGGGTCGGGCAGGGCCGGCGCCGGCGGCGTGACGGGTGCGACCGGCTCGGGCTTCTTGACCGCGACGGGCGGCGGTGGCGGCGTGACTGGCGTCTCGACCGCGCGCGGCGCAGCGGCCTGCGGCACCGCCGACCACAGCTCGGCCGCGATGTTGGTCGGCTCCGAGGTATGCCAGTTGACGCCGAACGTGAGCGCCACGATCAACACCAGGTGCGCGAGCAGCGCGAGCCCCAGCGCTGGGCCGGTGCGCTGCACCGGGTGCGGCTTGAACGGGTCGCGTGAGGAGGACATGACCGCAGCGTTCACATCAGGCCTCGGCTCGTCGCTGTCATCAGCTGGCGCTCGTCTTCACCGACAAGCCCACGCGTTGAACGCCGGCGCGCTGCAGCGTGTCCATCAGCTTCACGACCGCCTCGTACTTCACGTTGCGATCGGCCGAGATCACGACCGGCGTGTTGGCATCGCCGCCTTGCAGCTCGCGCACGCGCGCCGCGACATCGCGCTGGGCGACCGGCTCGCCCTCTTTGCCGTCGATGCGCAGCCGCACCTTTTCATCCGGCGCGACGACGACCTCGACGACGTGATCCGGCCGGCGCTGGCCCTTGCCCACGCTCGGCAGATCGACGATGCCGGTCGTGATCAGCGGCGCCGTGACCATGAAGATGATCAGCAGCACCAGCATGACGTCGATGAACGGCACCATGTTGATCTCGTTGATGGTGCGGCGGCGTGAGCTGCCGGCGCGGTGGCTGACGGCAGGCATGTCAGTGTCCGGCCGCGGGCGAGCCGACGTTGCGTTGCAGGATGTTGGAGAACTCTTCGATGAAGGTCTCCAGCTGGATCGCGATGCGGTCGATCTCGCGCGCGAAGCGGTTGTAGGCGATCACCGCGGGGATCGCGGCGAACAGGCCGATCGCAGTGGCGACGAGCGCCTCGGCGATGCCGGGCGCAACGGTCGCGAGCGTCACCTGCGTCATGTTCGCGAGGCCGACGAACGCGTGCATGATGCCCCACACAGTGCCGAACAGGCCGACGTAGGGCGACACCGAACCGACGGTCGCGAGGAACGACAGGTGCGCCTCGATCACGTCGAGCTCGCGCTGAAAGCTCGCGCGCATCGCGCGGCGTGCGCCGTCGAGCAGCGCACCGCCATCGGTCACGCGGCGCTCGCGCAGCTTCATGAACTCGCGCATGCCCGAGGCGAAGATGCGCTGCATCGGCGAGCCGTCGGTGCGCTTGGTGGCGTCGGTGTAGAGGTCGTTGATGTTCTTGCCGGCCCAGAACTCGCGCTCGAATTCTTCATTGGCGTTGCGCACGCGCTTCAGGCCGAAAAGCTTGCCGAAGATCACGGTCCAGCTCGCGAGCGAGGCGATCATCAGACCCGCCATCACGAGCTGGACCACGAAGCTGGCCTGGACGACGAGCGTGACGATCGAAAATTCTTGGTTCATCCGGTGAGGCCCGATGGCATGTCGTTGAGAGAATCCGCAATCGCGGTCGGAATGCGCTGCGGTCGAAAGGTTCCGGCATCGACGCAGCCGATGCGTATCGTGCCTTCGGCCAACAATTCTTCACCGAGCGGCAGCTGGCGCCAGGCCTGCTGCGCGATCGTCATCTGCGCGCGGCCCGCGTGCTCGACGCGCACCGTCACCGCGAGCATGTCGTCGAGCCGCGCCGGCTTCAGGTAGCGCACGCGCGTGTCGGTGACGATGAAGACGATGCCGGCCTGCGCTCGCAGCCGCTCCTGTTCATGGCCGAGCGAACGCAGCCACTCGGTGCGTGCGCGCTCGAAGAACTTCAGGTAGTTGGCGTAGAAGACCACGCCGCCGGCGTCGGTGTCTTCCCAGTAGATGCGCAGCGGGAAGCGGAACGGGGCTTGATCAATGGCAAGTGTCGGCACGGCGCCGATTATTGCCGCACGCGCTGGTACACCGGCCCCCACTGCGGATGACCGGCCTCGGACTTGCTCAGCGCGAACGTCGGGTCGGCCTCGCGCGCGGCACGAAACTCGGCCTCGCAGGCCTTGACGCGGTCGCTCGTGCAGTAGATGAACGCGAGCTGCTTGTGGGCCGCCGCGCGATCGCGCGGCGAGGCCAGACCGGCCTTCAGTGCCTGGTTCAGCTGCGCTTCGGCGAGCGGGTATTGCGCATCGTCGTAGGCGCGCATGCCGGCGAGCAAGGCCTTCTCGGCCGGGCGCTCGGCCACGTCCATCAAGCCGGGCGCCGCGGGCGGCGGCACGACGCAGCCGCCCAGCAGCGAGGCGAGTGCGACGGTCGACATCAGCAACGGCAGCGGTCTGGTCATGCTCATGGTCAGAACTTGTGTTTCAGGGTGGTGGGCTGATCGGCCGTGACGTTGATGGTCGTGCTGTGCGGCGGCAGATCGCTGTTGCGGATCACGATCTGATGGCGACCTTCGGTCAGGCTGAGCTCGGTCAGCGGCGGCGAGGTGCCGGCGGGTTTGCCGTCGACCTCGACCTCGCCCCACGGGCTGATCGCGATGCGCAGCAGGCCGCGCGCCAACGGCGCGACCGTGGTCGATGCGGCAGCGAGGCGTGCGTCGCGCTCGCGCGCTTCGCGGGCGCGACGCTCTTTCGGTGTCTCCCGGGTCTGCTTGATGACCAGGGTGGGAATCCTGTCCGGCGCAGGCGTGGGGGCAATAGCGAGGGCAGCGGCCGAGGCCGGCTCGACGCTGCTCTCGGCAGCGGCCGACGCGGCTGGCGCTGCCTCCGGTGCGGCGGCGTTGGCGACAACAGGCGGTGCCGCCACGGGCACTGCCGCAACCGGCGGCGGTGCCGGCGTTGCAGCGGCCGGCAGCGCGTGCACGGCAATGGGCTTGGACAGGGTCCCGGCCCAGATCAACCCGGCGAGCACCAGGGCGCCAACGGCGCCGGCCGCGATCCAGAGCCGACGCGACCTCGGGCCGGTCATCGTCGGCACATCGACGTCGTTCGCGCTGCTGGTGTTCTCGTCGAGCCAGTGGCGCAAGTCGCGCGAGAGCGCGCGCGCCGAGCGGTAGCGGTGCTCGGGGTTCTTCGCCAGTGCCTTCGCGGTGATATCGGCGAGCGCGGCGGGGACGGCCGGATTGACCGTGTTCGCCAGCGGCGGCTCGTGCTGCAGCACGGCAGCGGTGATGTCGTCGAGCGTCGCACCGGTGAAGGGCTTCGTGTCGGTGAGCAGCTCGTACAGCACGACACCGAGCGAGAACACATCGGCGCGCCGGTCGACCGGCTCCTGGCGCGCCTGCTCCGGCGCCATGTAGTACGGCGAGCCGGCGGCGAGCTCGGCGTCGGAGCCGTGCGCGTCGTGCCGGTGCGCGATGCGGGCGATGCCGAAGTCGAGCACCTTGGGCTGCGCGCGGCCGATCATGAAGATGTTGGCCGGCTTCACGTCGCGGTGCACGACGCCCTTGCTGTGCGCGTAACCGAGCGCGTCGGCGACGCGCCGCACGATCAGCGCGGCCTGCGCCGGCGTCGGGCGCCAGCCTTCCTGGCGAAGTTGGCGCAGGTCGCGGCCCTTGAGCAGCTCCATCGCGATGTAGGCGCGGTTGTCGCTGACGCCGGCATCGAACACCGTGACGATGTGGGTGTGGTTCAGGCCCGCGGCGGCGCGCGCTTCGTTCAGGAACAGCGCGTTGAACGCGGCGCGCTCGCTCTCGTCGATCTCGACATGAAGCGTCTTGACGGCGATCAGGCGCGACAGCAGCGGGTCGTGCGCCGCGTACACCGTGCCCAGGCCGCCTTCGCCGAGGCGGTGCTTGAGCGCATAGCGGCCGATGTGGCCGATCGTCGGATGGCGCTGGTCGGTCGGGTCGGGTGTCTGGGTCGAGAACGAGGCGGCCGGGCCGCGCATCGCGGCGATGTCGTCGTCGCCCCACAGGGCAGGATCACCGGGCAGACTCGGTGTTGCCGCAGGCTCTGAATCACGTGGCGCCGGATGCGGCGGAGGGCTGAACGAGTTCACGGCGGCAGCTTAGCCGAGCCGACACTGGTCGATCGCGCGAAAAGCGCCGGCATCGTTGCCTTGGTCACAACCGCTCACCATTGGGTCGCTGATTTCAATCCCAACACCACACTCAGGCCAGCATCTGCCCCAGCCGCGCGACGGCTTCCTGCAATTGCGCCATCGAATTCGCATACGACAGCCGCACGAAACGCTCGGTGCCGGCATGGCCGAAATCTCGGCCCGGCGTGATCGCGACATGGGCCTGCTTCATCACCTCGAAGCAGAAGTCCCAGCTGTCGGCGCTGTGCGCGGAGCAATCGGCCCACGCGTAGAACGCGCCGTCGGGCATCACCGGCACGGTCAGGCCGATCGCGTTCAGGGCCGGCACGAGAAAGTCGCGCCGCGCACGGAATTCGTCGCGGCGGCGTTCGTACTCGGCGATCGATTCGGGCTCGAAGCACGCGAGCGCGGCATGCTGCGCCAGCGTGCTCGGGCAGATGTAGAGGTTTTGCGCGAGCTTCTCGATCGGCGCGACCAGCGCATCGGGCACGACCAACCAGCCCAGCCGCCAGCCGGTCATCGAGAAGTACTTCGAGAAGCTGTTGATCGAGATCACGTCGTCGCCGTGCCCGCTCTTGTCATGTGCCAGGGCACTGTGGCCGTAGCGCTCGTCGAAGCTCAGGCCGAGGTAGATCTCGTCGACGAGCGTGAAGCCGCCGTGCGCGCGCACCACGTCCACGATGCGGCCCATCTCGACCGGGTCGATCGAGGTGCCGGTCGGGTTCGACGGCGATGCGAGCAGCACGCCGCGCGTGCGTGGCCCCCACGCGGCCTGCACGCCGGCAGCACTGAGCTGGTAGCGCGCGTCGGCCGAGGCCGGCAGCAGCACCGGTTTGCCTTCGGCGGCGGCGACGAAGTGACGGTTGCAGGGGTAGCTCGGGTCGGGCAACAGCACCTCGTCGTCGCGGTCGACGAGCGCGAGGCAGGCGAGCTGCAATGCGGCGGACGCACCTGCGGTCACGATGATGCGGCGCGGGTCAATGTTCAAACCGAAGCGCGTCGCATACCAGGCGCTGATCTTCTCGCGCAACGCCGGCAGGCCGGTCGCGTCGGTGTACTGCGTGCGGCCCTGGCTGACCGCGCGTTCGCTGGCTTCGCGCACCAGCGGCGGCGCGGTGAAGTCGGGCTCGCCGATGTTCAGGAAGATCATCGGCCGACCACCCGCACGCGCGTCACAGGCCGGGCTGCGCGCCAGCTCGGCCGCGGCCTTCGCGAACTCCATCACGTAGAAGGGCTCGATGTGGTCGAGCCGACTGGCCAGCTTCATGCGCGCGTCAACGCCTCGCTCGCGCGGCGCCGACCTCCACCGGGCGCAGCTCTGCGGCCGCCTTGTCGAGCACGCCGTTCACGTACTTGTGGCCATCGGTGCCGCCGAAGCCCTTCGCGAGTTCGACCGCTTCATTGATCGCGACCTTGTACGGGATGTCGATGCAGTGCTTGAGCTCGTACACGCCGATCATCAGCACGCCGTGCTCGACCGGCGAGAGCTGCGTGGTCTTGCGATCGACGTGGCGGGTGAGCACCGCGTCGATGTCGACGGCCTCGGCGATGCAGCCGTGCAGCAGTGCATCGAAGTGCGCGGCGTCGCACTTGTCGAAGCCGTCCTGCTCGCGCATGTGGGCATCGACGACGCTGGCCTCGGCCGCCGAGACCAGCCATTCGTACAGGCCTTGCAGCGCGATCTCGCGTGCGCGGCGGCGTGCCGATCGGGGCTTGGGGCGCTTCGATGCGATCGGCGTCGGCGCCGCGGTGGTCGGTTCGGTCACGAGAGGTCTTCCATCAGGTTCGCCATCTCGACCGCAACACGAGCCGCGTCGCGGCCCTTGTCGGCGGTGCGGGCCCAGGCCTGGGCTTCGTTCTCGACCGTCAGCACCGCGTTCGCGATCGGGATGCCGTGGTCGAGCGACACCCGCGTCACGGCCGCGCCGCTCTCGTTCGCGACCAGCTCGAAGTGGTAGGTCTCGCCGCGGATGATGCAGCCGAGGGCGATCAGCGCGTCGTAGTCCTCGCTCTCGGCGAGCGCGTGCAGCGCGAGCGCGACCTCGAGCGCG
>Ga0307509_10012370_pt1 | contig 10214 bp, 8 predicted proteins | sample 10_EM_MG_FD_202245 | JGI IMG/M metagenome (GOLD analysis project Ga0307509, IMG submission 202245) | Populus trichocarpa ectomycorrhiza microbial communities from riparian zone in the Pacific Northwest, United States - 10_EM | ecosystem: Host-associated > Plants > Roots > Unclassified | place...
TCTTCCTGCTTGTTCTTTGATTTGATTCCTTTCGTCTATCTTCTTAGCTAGTCAAGGGTTTCTTGTTGGGGGCGAGATGTGTGGTTGGTTCCACACCAGAGGGACTTGGGGGGTTGGCTTTTTCCCAGGGGGATTGGAGGTTTTTTTATGCCATAGCGCGAGCTGCATGCAAGATTTTGTACCTTAAACAATAATCATATGATTCAAAAAAGAAAAAAAAAACAAAAGTACAAAGACAGGAACCTGCGTCTCCTCTGCACACCCGGCGATTGAAATCTCCACATCACGAGATTATGAACCACTTTTCTTTTCTCCACCCCCCGCCATGAGCTCGCTCTGGGGGGTTGAGTCATACCTCCTCTACACTCCGCTTCCCTTAGGTTTATCCCTTTGGGCTTTCCTCACTCTGGGTTGATGGTTTTCGTCTTCTTTTGATGATGTTTCCTCTCCCTACCCTGCTTTTGCTCTGCCTCGCTTAGAGCATCTGCACGGTCGGCAACACTCTCCTCAACACCCATGTTACAGACGGCCGAGAATCCGGTTTGCAGTAAGAGAAAACATTCAACAGGCCACGGTCGATTTCTCTGTTCTCTCTTCTCTTTGAGAGGCTGCCTAGTCAGACACGAACGCGGTTACCGATAGTTTCCACGGCATATAGTTGGGTCTACCCCGCCTTCTCCTCTTCTCCTCACGGTCGGGTCGGCTGGCACCCTACTGCTTCTACACCCAGGGCCTCTGTTCCATTCTGATCTCTGGGCTTGGGTGATTGTCATGGCTGCATCCGTGGCTTTTGCCGGTCTTTGGGGTAGGGGTTTCATGCCTGCCACGTCTGTTGCCTCCGGGTGACATGTACTCCCTGCCAGTTTCGTTTCCGGTGGGCCTACGGTCGCTACTTCGCCCTGCCACATAGTTCCGTTTGTGTTGATTTCAGTTACCGATCTTTCTCTTGGTGGTCTTGTCTGCCCTTGGGTCCGGGACGTAGGAGCCCCAGGTACATTTACCTCTTTGTGTGTGATCATTGGCCTACGGCATTCTGCTGCTGGCTCCTTGGCCCCTCCCCTGCTGCGGAAGAATGGGGTCAGTCATTGGGCTATGGGTGGGTTGCTATGGGTTCCGCTGGGATTTTTCTTCCTTAATTTTTGTTGAGGTTTCTGTACTTTCCTTGGTTGTTCACTGTTGGGATGGGGGGTTTTCTTATGGGCTGCACGTGAGAGGAGGTTTTTTGGTTCATGGTATTCAGGCCTGTACGCTCTTCTGTAGGTTCTACCCATAGTACCGGGGGCTTTGGTGTCGGGCAGGGTCAGAGGGTTTTAGCACAAGTGATGCGGGATGGACTGTAGCCGGATGTTTTTCCTGTCTTAGAGCGATCTGCATACGGGAGTTTGTACCTTAAACAATACTAAAATGATTCTAAAAAGAAAAAAAGAAAAAAAAGGTACAAAGACAGCATCCTCCGTCTCTTCTAAACACCCGGCGATTGAAATCTCAATACAACAAGCTTATCACCACTTTTCCCTACTCCACCCCCCCCTATGGGTTTGCCCTAGGGGGTGGAGTACATCTCCCCTCATCTTTTCCTGCCTTTAGGCTTATCCCTTTGGGCTTTCTTCTCCCTGGGTTGATGGATTTCGTCTTATTTTGATGATGTTTCCCCTTACCATGCAGCGTTTGCTTTGAGCCTCGCTTAGAGCATCCGCACAGTCGGCAACACTCTTCTCAACGCCCATGTTACAGTTGGCCGGGTACACGGTTTGCAGTGAGAGAAAACACTTCAACAGGCCAAGGTCGATTTCGCTACTCTCTTTCTCTTTAAGAGGCTGCCTAGTCAAGACACGAACGTGTTTTCCGATAGTTTCTACGGTACAGAGTTGGGTCTACCCCTCTTTCTTCTCCTCCTCCTACGGTCGGATCGGCTGGCACCCTACTGCTTCTACACTTTCTTGGCTGGTACCCACAACTACCTGGCGGGTATCTATAACTACTTCTTCACCTTCTGGAATTTGACCACCGTCCATCGCGGCTTGCCTCTGGGAGGATGATATTGCACTATCTCCTTCCTCTTTTTCAAGTGTTTTGCCAAACACAGGGGGCGATGCAGGCCCCCCCAGGTCTCTCTTTAGGCGAGCCTGGCCACCCTCGCCCTGATTGTGCGGGAACTTCCTAAGTTGTTACAGCTTTGTTTGATTTTTGATTTTTCTTTTTGTCCGGATGAGTATGCCATGGGTTTTCCTGACTCTTCCTGCTTGTTCTTTGATTTGATTCCTTTCGTCTATCTTATTAGCTAGTCAAGTGTTTCTTGTTGCGGGCGAGATGTGCTGTTGGTTCCACACCAGAGGGACTTGGGGGGTAGGCCTTTTCCCCGGGGTAGTTGGAGGGTTTTATTATACCATAGCGTAAGCTGCATTCAAGATTTTGTACCGTAAAACAATAATCATATGATTCAAGAAAAAAGAAAAAACAGAAAAAACTGGTACAAAGACAGTATCCTCCGTCTCCTCTACACACCCGGCGATTGAAATCTCAACACCACGAGATTATCACAACTTTTCCCAACTCCACCCCCAGCTTTGGGTTAGCCCTAGGGGGTGGAGTCCATCTCCCCTTATCTTCTCCTGCCCTTAGGTTAATCCCTTTGGGCTTTCTTCACTCTGGGTTGATGGATTTCGTCTTCTTTTGATGATTTTTCCTCTTCCTACCCTGCTTTTGCTCTGCTTCGCTTAGAGCATTTGTACGGTCGGCAAGACTCTTCTCAACGCTCATATTACCGACGGCTGGGAACCCGGTTTGCAGTAAGAGAAAACGCTTCAACAGGCCACGGTCAATTTCTCTGTTCTCTCTTTTCTTTGAGAGGCTGCCTAGTCCAGACACCAACCCGGTTACCAATAGTTTCCACGGTATAGAGTTGGATCTACCCCTCCTTCTCCTCTTCTCCTCACGGTCGGATCGGCTGGCACCCTACTGCTTCCACACCCTGGGCCTCTGTTCCATTCTGATCTCTGGGCTTGGGTGATTGTCATGGCTTCATGCGTGGCTTTTGCCTGTGTTTGGGGTAGGGGTTTCATGCCTGCTGCCTCTGTTGCCTACGGGTGACATGCACTCCCCCCCGGTCTCGTTTCCGGTGGGCCTACGGTCGCTACTTCGCCCTGCCACACTCATCATTTTGTGTTGGTTTCAGTTACCGATCCTTCTCTTGGTAGTCATGTCTGCCCTTTGTCCAGGACGTAAGTGCCCCAGGCCCCAGTGATGGGATTTCCTCTTTGTGTGTGATGATAGCCTACCACATTGTCCTGCTGGCTCCTTGGCCCCTCCCCTGCTGCGGCAGATTTGAGTCAGTTGTTGGGCTATGGGTGGGTTGCTTCAGGGTTCGACTGGGATTTTTCTTCCTTCAGTTTGTACCTTAAACAATACTAGAATGATGCTAAAAAAAAAAAAGGTACAAAGACAGCATGTAGCCTATCAGTATGGCCAACAAAAACACTTTCCTCCTCACCCCAGGAAACATCCAAACCCCCAAGTCCCTCTGGTATGAGACCAACCGCACATCTCGCCAACCGCCCAACCAAGTCCTACCAACATACACGTACATACGAAAGAACGAGAAACGAAAGAAGCCAGCAGGAAGGAATGGAGAACCCTTAGCGACATCTACAAAACCAAAAGGTGAACAAAAGAAAGTATGGACCCCTGACAAAGGAAATGTTCATTTGATAAATGACGCAAATCAGCTAAAGCTTAGGAATAAAAGGTATGGGCCTGCTCGATGAAGCGGTGCCGGGGAACAAAGCGGTGCCCGGGGGCAGGTGGAGGACAGAGGATGGACAGGCCATCAAAGAGGAGTCCCCTGTGGGAGTGCCCAGCGGCATTAGCGGCAGCCAAGAGGATGGGCGTAACCGAGGCGTGTTTTTATATCACCACCGAAGGTTGACCACTCGGAGGGGGTAGCAGTAGAGTGCTAGCCAGGGGTGGAAAGGGCAGTAGGGTGCCAGCCGGAGGGGGTGGGCAGTAAGGTGCCAGCTGGGAAGGGTAGTGTAGCTGTAACCGAGCAACAGGCCGAAAACCAGGGGAGGTAGATGTAGGTGTCCAAACACTTGAGACGACCGACTAGAGTGACAACGGTCAATGCTTTTCCGAATGTGAAACGAAGACGAGCTTGTGAAGTTACTAACCGAAGTGTTCCCCAACAGGACACAGGAAATCGAGACATCAAGGTACTTCGCAAAGGGCTTGGAAGGCTCAATGCTGACAGTGAACGAAGGGAATAGAATGCCGTCCGTGCAAATCTTAAGCGAGATGCAATGGGAGTACGGGGTAAGGGGGAGAACTGAACTTCATGGGCGGAGTCAACGACGAACAAGAACCAGAACCCCATGGAGGGAGGGGGAAGGGCCCCAGAAAGAGAGAGGAGAGGGGATGGCATCGCTCCCCTAGGCAGAAGCCATCAAGGGGGAGGAGAGGGGGTGGTGGTGGATCCCACGATGATATCCCTGGTATTGAGATTTCAATCGCCGGAGGTGTAGCGGAGATGGTTCGTGTTCTAACTACTGTGACCGAGTCTTCTTATATAGACTCTCTACACCAACAACCCTAACCCTAGTGACTTATAACTATGGTCATGTGGTCCTATGACTCATAATGAGTCATGCCCGAAATCCATCAGATGACTCCTATGAGTCACTGCACAACATGCCGTAACTAATCAAAATACATAAAACAAGTCTGGTGCACAAACTGCGTCACCTGAGTGAAACTCATGACTCATAATGTGAGTCATGCACAAAAGTCATTACATCATTATGACTCACAATCGTGAGTCATAGAAACATCAACCAATCATAATATAACGATGACATGCAAGTGGGCCTCATCTGAGAACTATGAGTCAACTGACTGCATAGTGTGAAACATAAACCTACCTTATGACTCATAACTATTAGTCATGTGAAATCTGCCTTGTTTAGTCACGATTTGTGACACTTCTTATGTATATATTATCTTGCTTGTCTGCGAGCACTCTATTCCTAAAAGGATAGGACTCCCCACAATCACTATACCAACTACGAAAGAAAGATGTTAGTCTATAATGATAGACTAAGAGGACTACATAGACTATATCAATAGTCTATGATACTCAAGATATACTCGTTTCCCATTACGAGTACCCTACGGAAGGCTGTTTGTTACAACGAACTGTATAGCTTGTATAGACAAAACTACCACTGGGCCAATGAGTCCACCATCTTGATATTAACTGCAGTTGTCCTCATGGCAGTTAGCTACTAGCATGACTGCGATAGGAAGAGTTTTTCCACCTACGATTGTATTGGAGATACTTTGCAGAAACTCATATCTTATTGACAGAGTTAAGCGTACTCAAGGAGGTCTGATACTTCTGGTAGAATAATTCCTGATAGAGGGTAGACCTCGGACAGCCCTAAGTAGGAGAGGGTCCTTGCACAATGTCAAAGTAGTGGTGAATGAAAGGCTCAAATCTGATATCTGCTTAAGTTTAAGTGTTTGCCATTCTACTTCAATAACCAATGATCCTCAAGAGACCTTATTGAAGGAACTTTCTGCTTCCCGATATTAAGTTTTACCACCTTGATTCTTCTTGAATCATTTTCTCTATTTTTATCTTCTCCTTTAAGTCTTTAGTGCTGTCACAACCTTAGAACCCACTCCTCTATAGAGTACCCCAGTTACACATAGGCAGCAAGAACTGCAAAGCAACCAAGGTGTATATCTAGGAGCAGTAGCCAAGATGCATCAGCAAAGAAATACCCTGCATCTGGTATGTCAGCATAGTGTCCTGAATGCGACCAGGCTCCACTTCATGTTACTTATTTCTCCTGATGCATCTAGCCTGTTTTTGGGTCTTTCTTATGTCTATCAGAATAATTAAATCGCTGATGCTCCAGGTGTCGATTGGCATCGGAAGTAGTAGTTCTTTTGCTTTTTTGGTTTCATTGCTTTGGTGGGCCAGTGATCCACTAAACAGCCAGCATCATGATTTATTTGATCTTATGATTCTACAGAATGATTTGTATATATAGGTAGATTATATACTAAGATCCTCTGGCATCGCCGACACCAACGGGAATCACAAATTCATTCTATGGCTTCCAGATCCCTTAATAAACCTCATTTAATGTTCTCAAATCAATCCAGCTATTGACAATACAGCGCCAGTCCACCTACAGTATCACGTGGGCCAGGCCCAGAATTATCACTATGTCCATTACAGTAAACACACTGGCATCTTCCTTAATTTGAACTATAACTAGGCCATGTACGTTGGATAGACGCCCAGAGTTGACAGTGCTCGCGAACTGAACTCAGGCGAGCCGGTGCACTCAATTCTCAGATCCCTAGTCCCTAATTTTGAAGAGAGCAACGAGCTTGGCTAGCAGATGGCCTCTGAGCGCACCGTACATCTTTTCTGTACCAGCCCTGACCCAAACCCAATCGTTGCAACTCCCCTGATTCATAAAGTGTAGTGCCCCAGTACATCATGCCCGTGGGATGTCATATGCATCGGATTCTTGGAACGCTGGAACAGGGATTTTGACTTGTATCTGTAGCTCAACTGGATGTGATCCAAGTATCGCTGGGTCTTCCAGAAGTCGGTGCTCAGGCGGTAGATTATGCCGGCTAAATCGTATCAATTCATGATATACAATCTGAAAGGAAAAACCCGCGACCCTGGAAGAATCATCACAGTTGGAAACATCATCCCAGTGTCCTTTAAGGATTCTCTTAAGGGTGATTGGCTCTGGATGGGGGATACTTGTCATGTCCAAATGTTGCAAGACGTCAGGAGAAAGATAACCACTGCGATGTCGGATAGATGCCAAGTTCAATAGTCTCATTCAGATTGCATGCTAACCACTATAGCTGTGCAGGATTTGACGTGAGGTATCGTTCTTATTTGATTGCCGCCATCTATCCTTGATTTGTGTCTTATGTGCAAATTTGGCGGTCTCGGTCAAATACATCGGAATATTGCCAAATTGGCATATCTGATCTGAAAAGTGACTTAGCAGATGTATCTTGATAAAGTTGAAATGCAATTCACTATAGATCATGTTCATACCTCACTGATTCTCTTCTTGCCAGTCTGCGTCCAGGTTCCGGCGCTGTTTCAAGGATGCGATGAACTCGCCCCATCTAAGCCCTGTGATGTCGCAGCTCTCTTCGTTGCTCATCAATCTTCGTCTATGTGCGTTTTGTTACTCAATACTCTAAAAAGATATCCTTTATCTGGTGAAACATGTCCAGATAATCTTCCATTTAAGCGATTGTTTCTAACATGTGACTTCGGTACTGCGCCATCATATTGAAGTCAGCAAGCGTCATGACACATTCAAGAGCATGCTTGAATGGTATAACTAGGGCACTCCTGGGCTGATGCAGCGCCACGGCGAGAACGCCCAAATTACAGCGCCCCAGATTCCTCATCTCCTTCCCTTGCCACTGTGTAACATCACAGGATCCTTTTTTAGGTACTAGGAAGCTTGGGTAGGGTGGTAATGTCTTCCAAACTTCGTCGAATGTATCAAGTTGTCCATGCTTCTTCAGAAATCCCTGTATCCAGTCCATCATGTGCTTGAATAGTCCAAGATAAACAGTATAGAGCAGGTCTGGTTTGTGTAGATTGTACAGCAAAACCTGGGGGAGCCCGTAAATAACATTTTGACCAAAACTAATTCTAAGACTAGCAGGTGTGATGTCGTCGTCGGTTTCTATGATCTGGTTTCCACCTTTGAAACGTTGATATCTTGCGTAATCTCAAAATGGATAGACTTTTATGTTGGATCCCAATTCTCCCGTGGGCACCTCACATCTAGGACAGATGTTGGATTTTATTCTCTGCTGAGCAAAATTTTCCATGTGGTCCAGAATCCACTCTGCCAAGTTTGGGAAGCACCTCAGAACCTTCCCATCAGCACAGTCAATTGGTACGCCATCATGTGCCGGGTCTTGTACAGGCGATAGGATGAATTCGTATACATCTCGTAGAGTGTCGGCATTGATTTTTCTCTGGTGTTGATCTGCCTTGGAGGACTTTGATAGTTTTGGGGGAATAGGCAATAATACGACAAGCAGAACTGCCATTGATGCAGGGCTGTTGTGCTGGGTGGAGGGATGATATCTGAGAGTAAGATATACTGGCCACACTTTCTTGTCGCATGAGAAATTTGTGAGATGCGTCTGATCTTACATCCCTATGATCAGAATAAGGGTCCCACCATATGGAAGTGTCTCATAGAATCTGTAAGCTATTTATTGTATGGTTAAAAAGGGTTAGGAGGCAGTACTTGAACATCCCACCACCAGTCCGCCACGTGCATTTCCGCATATATCCTTTGTCAACTCGGGTCGTATTCATGGCTCGGCATGTAAATGATGTCATCTCTGTAGGCAATCTGGCATAGGAGATATCTGACGCAATCTAGGACATTGCGATAGAAGAATAGTAATATTCGCTTGCGATCATCAACCTGTCCTTCATACTATTGGAGATATGCACTGTGAGGATCCAATGCATGGAGGTGGTTCTCAAGTGCCTGTATTGAGCTATACCCGGCCAATGATGCATCACCAAGGCTACTCGCGAAGTATTCATTGATTCATGACTTAGGTACTTTACCCTCTATAAACCAAGATGCTAGCTGGAAACCGTGTGCACTAGTGAATGGCGACCATGGATCCTGACACAGATTGCTGCCTTCTTGCTCAAAACCCTTAACCTCTCCGATAGAAGAACTGCCATCTTCATAAATGGTCAGTTTACTGGGTAACACACTTGAGGGTTGGTTGAGTATCTCTGTATCAGACTTGTGACCGATTTCATTGAATACGTCGTACTCATGTCTGGTCGGTTCAGGATCAGATTTGTAGTCTGAATCTGGTCCTTGATGCCCATTGTGGCACCCTATGTCACTTTCATTGTCATTATTAATTGCAGTTGAACAATAATGTACTGTAGATGCTAGGACGATATCCAGATTTCCATGCGCATTTCACAGATGCTCCTCATACACACTGGACAGGCTGTATTTCTCTCGGCAGAATGGATATTTGTTAGCCATGGGGGGGTTTTTCTCACATTGCCTCGTCCGCCTTGTGTAGTTTCCCGGATAAGTCAATCAGAGGTGATGTCAACATTACATGTGGACCATGCATAGGTTTAAGTGGCCTGGACTATCTAAAGTATATCGAGTATTTTGAATTGGTTAGTGTGAACGTCATGTCGCCCTGGCTGTTTTTATTTCATGATCTTGAACATGGTCCGAGAATTTCATGTTCAAATGCCTCTGTCTTTATTCAGTTTCATGTATTGAAGGTGAATGTCATAATTGGGGTCCTGTCGTAGAGCATCAGATTGAGGCTTTCTAATCAATTGGTAAAAATCCTTGAATCTTTCAACCACCCTAGAGGATCACAGAGCTTTATATATAATGTCAACAGATCCACACAGGAGGACTTCATACCGAGAATCATCTGCCTTTCAGAACTTCCACTATATCCACAAGATGCACATCACTATTCTCCAAAATTTAATAAATCTATATACACTGAAATTGAATCAATGTGGCGCAGAATATGAACAACATACAATACGCTCTGATGCCTGCCAGCGGGCCGCAGCAGGCACCAGGATGTGAGACATATCAGCCTCCTGCCAATTGTCTCATCAGAGAAATCTCTTATCAGCACACTGATAGGGGAAAAATCAGTTAGCATAAGTTGTCAATAGGTATCTCAGTGAGTGATATAGGTAACCCCATATACGGTACATGGCGGGACGCTGTGAAGAATCAAATGTTAGCTAGGGGTTATCTTACAGATCTTAACCACTTCTCTGATGTAGAATTCCAGCAAATCGTCACCGGCGTGGGGCGATTGAGACCAGCCTGTGATGAACTGGCCAATGCGTCGGCAGCGAATGACATTCCTAGGATGCAGGAGGTTGACGAGGCTGTCATTTAACTGGTTAAGGACTGTGGTAATGTTAGGCATACCGGAAGGCTTAGCCTTCCATTAGTGAATAAAGACCTATAGTTACCCTACCTTAGGTCCTAAGTTCAAAAAGACAAGCCAACACCCCCCTCCCGCACCAGCGTTGGGACGGCGCTACATCGGCAGACGCCGCCGTAGTTGCGTCCCCTCACCAAAGACATGGTCATTGGAGCCCTCCTCGTAACCCCGTATAC
>Ga0307509_10012371_pt1 | contig 10214 bp, 1 predicted proteins | sample 10_EM_MG_FD_202245 | JGI IMG/M metagenome (GOLD analysis project Ga0307509, IMG submission 202245) | Populus trichocarpa ectomycorrhiza microbial communities from riparian zone in the Pacific Northwest, United States - 10_EM | ecosystem: Host-associated > Plants > Roots > Unclassified | place...
AATTGTAGTTTAGATAATTTGATAAATCTAATAACCCTTTTTGTAATTAAATACCAATTTAATTGTATAAAAAATCAACACTTAATCAACTATATCAAATTTCATAGATTTTTAAGTTTAATATGTACTTTTAAGTTTTTATTTGATTTAGAAATTTTATCTATAGTTATCTTTACACTTTAATTTAACACAAAATAAAAAAATTAAAGAGAGTTCATCTAGTAACGTCATAATAGTCATATATTATAGAGTGATAGTAATAATAAAAGCAATGAGAATATTGTTGTAACTCAATTTTTATCCCTATTAATTTTTTTTTTCTAATTCCTTGTTATAATCATTTTTCTTTTGCTTCATTCTAAAATAGAAAATAAAATACAAAATTTTATAAGAAAATATGTTTTCATGACAATTCAACTAATTCTTGGCCCTTTCACACATTTTAACCCTTTATTTTATCATTTTTGGTGTTAGCAAATTTGTAGAGGTTGGAATAGCATCATTTTTATCGGGACTTGATTTTAACTCCTCTATTTCGATCATATTTTTCCTAATTCGTTTTAAAATAGAAAATAAAATGCAAAAATATGAAAGTTTCTAAGAAAATGTGTTTTTTGTGGAAATTCAATAAATTCTTAGTCATTTTACGCCTTTTAACCGTGTTGTTTATTATTTTTCGTGTTAGTAAATTTTTAAAAGTTGAAATATCAAAAAATTCAAAAGAAGTTGAAGAACAAACAATGACATTTTTCTTTTTTTTTTCTCATCTCAACAAAAAAAAAAACACAAAACCCTTTTGTTTGCTCCCTCACACTTTTTCTTTCTCATGAAAATAAGCCAAAGCTCAGGATCTCTCCCTCCCCAATACTATACGATTAATTGCAGTTGTAAACCCTCTCTTATAGCTCACATGACCTGTTGCAAATCAAGCCAAAATACACTATTTTTATCCCTTTATTATTTGTTGCAAAATCAAGCCAAAGCCACACGCATTGTCATCCAAGTTTCAGCTGTAGAATTAGCCAAAACCCACCTTTTCAAGTCATTTTTCATGTTGCAAATATAGTAAACAACCATAAAAACACAGCCCATATACCCTTTGTTATTACTGAAACAAAAAAGGCTAAAACCCACCTTATTTGTCTTTCAAAATCAACTGCATTATCACCATTAAAAAAAAATCATTCTTCATTTGCAAACATAGTACAAAGACAAATAGCAAGGAAGAGCTCAATGGTGAAGATTAACTTTACTAAAGTTAGGGTTCAAGATTAATATATAAAAGAGAAGTTCCAAGTCCTTTCTTGTGGCCAATAAAAAAGAGGCTTGGTTTTAATTATAAAAAGAGGGGAAAGAGAGGTGCTTTAGCAAAAATTATTTTTTGGTTTATGGATTATAATTGGAGCCAAACATTTCGGTTTCGGCGCTTTTTTATCTTGATAGGACATAAGACATAGACCAAAAACTTTTTTGAATAGTCCAAAATCTATTTTTTCTCTTTTTAAGTTTAAAACATAGCAAAAATAGAGAACATGAAATCTGTCTAAAAGTTCACTATAACTTAGATATTATTTTGGTTTTTAACATGCATATGGAGTTATAGAAGTCATAATAAATCAAGCTTAGATGAGTTGAGAATCCTAAAAGGAGATATTAAATTTTTATCAAGGAAACATCTCTAAACTGTGTCGTTTCAATGCTTTAAATCCAACTAGAAGTTGCTATAGAAACAATAACATCCTCTTTGCAGTAGTAACAGTAGCATGTCTAAGCAATCTTGAGGTTTGGATATTCAATAACAATAGCATACCTTTTTTTTTAAAGTAACACTTTCATTTTCTTTATAAAGAAGGAAGTTATTGAGGTATGGTCTTTAAGAATAATAACATCATCACCAAACACAACAATAATATCACCAAGTTATTATTAAGTTGTGGGTATCCAAATATGTTTTTTCACAGTAATAGCAGTAACAACAATAACTTCCTCTTCAATTATATTATGTTGGGCTCTTAACATTCAAGTAATGTAGCAAACCTACTCTCTCTATATCAATGTATAGAGTTTTACATGTTGCTTTGTCGTACATATTTTGATCTTTTCATTTGTTGTGAATTTATTGCTAGAAACGCGATTAAAAACTGATATCGTGTTGTTTGTAAATGCCATGTATGTTGATTTTTCTATTTAAATTTTATTCTTATAATATGAACAAAATCATGCAAATTCATAGAATTTATGTCTTATGAGACTAATTTATATACATGGTGATGCGAACCCTATTGATATATTGATCTAGAAACCTATAAGCAAATTGACATAATCCTGAAAAGCAAAAAACCAGATTTAATAGAAGAGTATGACATAATAATTACCTTGAATTGAGATACCAATACTATTGAAATTTGAATCCTCACCCAATGATTAGCGAGTCACGAATGAGAAGTATAAGGAAGAACGCCACAAAGTCAATTATACTTCGGTAAGTTCAATTGCTCTTTGTTTAAAAAAAGATAAAAACATGTTACTCCATGCAAAACACTAGTTTTATTCAATATTCCATGGCTGCTGAAATTTGACAACATTAAACATCTAAAATAGACTCAACAAAGAACCTTAATAACCTTAATGGATAATAGACCAAAAGCCCGATATAAAACCCAACTAAAACTAAAGCCCAAACACTTAATAAACCTTAAACAATAACTAATGGGCTATCATGAACCCAAATTAAAGTAAAAGTCCAAACTCAAGCTAAACCAAGTCCAAAATAATGAAAATAAGACCAAACCCAAATAATAAATATAGTTTTTCATTAAACAAGTTTAAATGCTCCAAAACAATCATCTTTTTTTTTTAACCTAGAATCCTTTATGGTCAAATTTAGCAAGGATTGAGATAGTTGTAGCTAACCCTTGATGTTTAAAATTAGCAAGAAAAACTCTTATTTTAATTGATAAATTAGATCCCTAATTTTGTTGTCTTTTAACTTCCTTATATAGCATGAAACCCTTGCAATTCATGAAAGGCAATGACACATTAATTCCCTTTATTGTTGCCTCTTTTAGTCTCTTTTTTAATAAAGAAAATTTCCAAAAAAAATAAAGTAATCTGCCATTAAATACAACTACCCCTCATTCACATGTGTAGTTAGGATAAATAAAGAATCCTTGTAAGAAAATAATTTTGAAACATTAAGAAATTCTTGTCACACTTGAAAACTATGTTGATGCTTATTAAAGATCTTTGTTGAACTAGAAAAATCCTAAAAATAAGTTGTTGGATATCTTTGTATCATTAGAAAAAAAAATCATTTCCAGATAAGAAGTCCATAAATCAAAAGGTAATAAATAACAAAATTTATATAGCACCTTTTGACCTGTATTGTTATGCTTTCTTGAACTTGGATGACGTAAAATTTTAATCAAATATAGAACAATACATTTTAAAATATCTGGTAAAATTTTAGCCCTATCTAACACTCGAATTGAGAGTTATGTTGATTAACATAAAACTGGATAATAAGTAACATTATACCAAAATTCAAATTTGATTGTTCAACCTTTGCATGAATCATATCACATGGCATGTATTGTCTTGTCTTAAGCTCACTTGAGAATTTGATTGCCTTTCATGCTTTATTCAATCTTTTTTTTTTACGGCCTAATCAACGAGTATTCTATTTTTATGAATGAATGACAAATTTTTTATGATCAATGAATCTCATATTTTTTAGGGATATATATCAATGTTTTTGCAAGAGGCCTAGTTGACAGGTCTTTTACTTTTAGAGATTGATTTTTAATTTTTCAAGAACGATCTAATTGACGAGTCTCCTATTTTAGGGACCAACATCGATTTTTTTTGCAAATGGCCTAATTAATGACTCTTTATTTTAGGGATGAACATCAAATTTTCCATGAATTTCCTAATTGATGATTTTTTCTATTTTTAGAGATGAACATAAATTTCCTTGAATAGTTTAATTGATAGTCTTTTATTTTTAAGTACGAACATGAAATTCTTCATGAATGACATAATCCATGAGTCTCTAATTTTTAGGGACGAATATCAAAAATCTCAAATGTTGTTGTGGATTATGGTGATTAACATCCACATTGTAGGAAAATCCTTCTATCTCACTTCTGTTTTGCTGATAATCTCTTGATATTCATATAATGGTGATCTAAATTTTATTAAGAATATCACCTTTGTGCTTTATGTTTTTTATTCTATATTTGGTCTGAAATTTAATCCTATGAAAAGTGAAGTTTTATATGTTGAAATGGATAATTCTACTACTTTGTGAATTCAAATAATATTTGGGTTCAGACTTGGTCATTGGGCTTCTTTTAATATCAAACAAACTAAGTTTATTTATTTATTTATTTATTATTGTAGGCCTATTATGGGGAAGATTTCTTCTATGATGTAAAATTAATCTTTTAAGCTTTTCTTATTTGCTGGTTTATTGTAGCTCATTTCCTCTAAGATTTTTAGTATCCAAAATTATTGATGCTCCTTATTTATCCTTCTAGTGTAGGTTATAAAGGCCAATGAATAAAAATACAATGCTTTTATATGAAAAGGTGAAAACGGTCAACATATATAGCCAAAGTTGCTTAAAACTATGTGACTTTACCAAAGCAAGAGGATGGATTAGACATATACAAATTGAAAGAGTAAAATGATGTTATTTTGAGAAATAAGAAAGTTGAAGGAATATAATGTTTATATATATATATTTGGAATATTTTTGAAAATTGTTCTTTATAGGTGGGCATGGATTTCTTCCTATAAAGTTAAAGATGATAGGCTATGGAGTTTTAAAATTACAACTGATTATTCTTATAATTGAAAATAAAGCTTTTATGCTTAAAAGTACAATCTAGAATCTCATTGAACACGTTATTAGTTATGGTAGAAACACTCATCTACAATGGAATAGTTAGCTCTTTTTAAGTCCTATTGCTAAAGTTTGTTGTAATTGGTTTGCTTATGAATAAAGTCTTTCTTTAAAATATAAAGTTATTAAAGTCATTTCTCATTATTTTTTGTGTTAACCACATATTTGCTCTAAAATCATGGTCGACATTTAAAATATTTGTAATATTATATGCCTTTTTTATATTCAGGATCATGTTATTTGAAAATGTAATCCTAAAAACAAATTTCTTCAAAATATATTAGGGATTTTCTATAAGTGAAGTCTATAAAGTGCAATTCTTAATAGGTTGAGTGATAAATCTAGACAGATTTCTATGAAAAGAAGTATTAGTGAAAGGTGCTTATTTTATGTTATGTTTAGTGAGGATAAGGATCACATTTTCTTTAGTTGTTCTAACTCTACGTATGTATGAGAAAAAGTTATGTTAACTACTGGTATATCTAAAAATGTGGTTAGCTAGAATGTAGAGTTTTAGTAGGCAAAAACTCATTTCAGCATAGAACTTTCTTGTCTACTCTCTTAAGGTTAGTTTGGTATGTTTTTATTTACGTTATTTGAAAAGAAAGGAATGGTAGGTTGCATAGTAAGAGACACTTTTCTATTAATGTAGTTGATAGTTTTACTAGAGTATTTAGGTATAGAATGAATAATTCTATTATTTTACAAAAAATGTGTTTGGTTTATGGGTTTTGTAAAGCAAAGCCCTATCATCTAAGAAGTAGGAAGCATACTGAACCTTCTCATACTCATATATGAATTTGATTTTGAAGAACAAATTACATTCATAAACCTATTGATTGATGTCTTTTCCATCAAAAGTAGAGAGGTTTTTTTTTAGCTTACAACAATGATATGGACTCTACATATTAGGTACACATATGAGTAGTAAATATCTTACATTAAAAAGGAATGGGATAGTACAGTACTTATATATAATATGAACACATAACCTATTATTTAGACTTTTGAGTTAGAGGTGGTGTCCATCATTGTATATAAGTCTGTTTATGTGCAAATCCATTATAGACAGAGGTCTATACATCTCACAAACACAAAAAGCTCCTTAACAAACTGGTATAAAAGATGATGGTTTAGCTAGGGATGAGTGACGATGGTGGTTAGGATCTCATGTCTTTGTTTGCTTCACCTATGGTTAAGAAAAAAAGATAAACTCCAAGTTTCAAATATCACACTTTAATTGTTATATACTTTTGCTGAAAAGAGTTATGTTTAAAAGGAGTGGACTCATATATAAAGGAAAGATTTGTTGAGTGCACGTATGAATGGTAAATATCCCACATTGAAAATGAATGAAAAACATAAGGTACTTATATATAAAATAAATACATAACCCATTAGTCTAAACTTTTGGGTTGAAGATGATGTTTATCATGATATGAATGCCCTTATGCTCACAAACTTAAGATGAATGTGGAGCCTTGCATCTCTTTATAAAGAAGAAGCTCCTAAAACGTATAAGATCTAAAATCAGGGTTAGTTACATAAATGTTTGGTTGGTTGCTAAGTAAAGGTTATAGTGAGTATATAAAAGAAGATGTTGTGGGTAAAAGGAGTGTGCTGGTATACCTTTAGTTAGGTGAAAACTTGCTAATAAAGATATCCTTAGAAGGTTAGGATGGATAAGTGTGCTAATTGCCCTATAAAAAAAAGTATGTTAATAAAAGATTTCAAGTCAAAAACCTTCATCCTATTTTTTATGGTTTTTGCCAATTTCTAACATTCTGTTTTCAGTTTCCCTTATAAACCTATCAAATTTGTCAATGTTTTCTTACATGAAAAACTTGAAGGATTTCTCAAGCTTGAAGATATCATTTATTTTAACATTTTTCACTATTAGAGTGGTTTAAGGATTTTGAGCTCTAATACAGATGATGATGTATAAGTTGGGATAGAACCAATTAGCAAAGGATTCAAGAATCATGTTGTAGAAAAAAAATGAGAAAATATAAAGAGAAAGGAGAATAATATTTTATTCCATAACTATGTTGTTTGGTGGTGTGCTATATAAACACCTACATCTTTATTTTGAAAACATGAGGTGCTTTTCTTGGTAGTTATTTGTTGTCTTTTAATTTGTTATATTACTTTTATATTGAAGTCTATAACTCAGTAACACATGTATTACATTTCCCTCTTCTATGCTTTTACATCACACAATTTCACTTCTAAATATCCATCATCTCAAAACATCATTTATCTCCTCTTATTAGCTCAATTATCCTTCAACTATAATTAAACTATCTCAAACTAGGACTTTGATCACTAAAAGTTGTCGAACCTAAAGAATAGGAATCCAAAAAAAGACAATTTTCAAAAAACAAAATTCACATAGAAATCTTAATTCACAATTTTATTACTAAATAATTTTCTTGTAATAGCGCATCCTCAAAACATGATTATAACTATTTTAAATAGGCTTTAAACAAATCTTTAAAAAATAAAAATAATTCAAATTCAAAATTCAAATGGGAAAATAACATAAGCAAAACTAAAAATCCAAAATTGACTAAAAAAGATAACAAAACTGATAAAAACATAAATTTATGGGTCTAATTTGAGGGCCTTCCAAATCTCAGTTGGTTATAATTAGTTGATCTCCTCTGGAACTAAGCTTGTTGAACCTTCTGATTGAAGTTGAAACTGATATACTAATCAAATCAAAATTATGAATTTTTTTATCAAACAAGTTATTTGCCATGACCAAGCCTTTTTTAGAATTACACCTGTCCATCTAGTACAAATACATTTATGCTAGAGTATCCATGGGGTTCAAATATAGTAAATCTATATACAAATTTATCAAGTACTCTTGGATCAGCCTGTAATTTTCAGGCATGTATCCAGAGACCTGGTGCTTTGTTCTTAAGGTTGTTCTGACAGTTTCTCTGGTGGTAAAGAGAAGAAAGATGGTAATTCGTGTTTAAATTTTATAGTAAATCTCGTAATGCACAACAGCTTCATGTTAAACCTCCATTAAATGATAATGTTTTCTAAGTTTATATGGAACCGTTCCATCTTTTGATGAAGTCCATGCTTTCAACTGGACAGAAAATTCCATCTTAAGTAGGATTTTATTCTTAATTACTGGGAGTGCAATTTTATTCTCCTTCTACGGTGATCATTCAGATAAAATTTAAAACAATTGCTTCCATTTTTAAGTAAAATTGATTAGCTAATCTAGTAATCTTCACTTCAACCTCTTAGCCCCCTCTTTACGTAAGTGGCATGTATCCTCTCATGTGTTAATGTAACAACGATTTTCACACTGTTTAATCTTTCAGTTTTCTTTTTCTTTCAAAAAATATTGCTAAGCATGAGGATGATAATGCCCTTAAGGTTAAGGTTACTACTGCTATGCATTTAGGCTCTTGGGCTCGAGACCTGGGATTAATAATATTTCCATGTGTGCCTGGATGTGACGCTCAAAGAGCAGGGAAAGGTTGCCGGTATCAATCACCACCGTGATCAATTTTTCATCAAGTCATATCTAAAACAAGAGAGATTATTGAACAGCACACAGGGAACATAAAACCCAAAACAGAACCCCATTTATAATCTTGAGTTCTATTTCTGCATAATAGATGGAGAATTCTGCTTCAGAATTCTTCAACACTTCATTTTTTTTTTTTCTGCAGAACAGAGAATGTATTAATTTTTTTATCTGCACAATAATCTTCTTGTGAATAACAGTGATTCAGTTGGAAAATTTCTCACAATAAGCAAAGAAGTGGAAGCGAAAGATTAATCTGTAAGATGATCGCGGGAGAAAATCTCCCAGAAACTAGAGTTCTAGGAGCAGCTCCAAATAACCATTTTCTTTCTTGTAGCCTCCAGACTTCACCAATATTCAGTACCTCACTGGCGAGCCACTGAATCACTTACACGAGATTTCATGTCTAATTGCTTAGGCACAGAAGTTATCCTAACTATCGCAACATTAGAAAAAGAAAGGCATCTTTAGAACCAACTGAATTGCAATGTTAATGGAGCTCAAAAGCAAATTTGCATAAGAAACACTTGTTTAACAAATTAAGGTTTAGTGCTTATATGTGCAAGGAATTTCTAAAGAATTCGTGAAATATATAATACATTAGCAAATTAAGCAGCTAATGTCCAGAACACAAGCAGTCAATCTGACAAGAGGCCTAAAACCCACTTTAGTACCTCCACTATTTCAATATCGAAACATCATGAAGTAAATCTATGTTAATTCCTGACGAGGAATAGTCACAAGAAATAACCAAGCCTGGCCAAAATCTCACAATCTCAAAATCAATTCAAAAGGTTAGATAAAATTCTACACAGACCTCATTGTCAATCAGCAACAGATGGGGCATTGCATCAGCCCATTCTCATTGCACTCACCACATCTAACCATCTTCTTCTGCTCCTCGTGCAAAACCTTGCAGCTCCCATTACACTCCACACACATCACAAACCTAACCCCAGCACACCCTTCACATCCTCCAGCGAGCCCTTTCGGGATTCCATCAAACAGAATCTCCAACTTTCCCTCCTCCTCCAACTTTACCACTTGGTCAGCACCGCCAATCAACCTCCCTTTAACAAACACAAGTGGAACTTTGACTTCATTCGTACCCATTAGCCCTCTTAACTCTTCCTTAAAGCCCGAATCCATGGAAACGTCTCTTTCAACAATATGAATATGATGTGACTCAATAATTGATCTCACGGTGTTGCAATCTTCAAATGTTTTTCTAATTCCTCTCAATGTAGTAGTGTAAATCACGACCTTATTTTCCCCTCCAGGCGGGCGTTTTTGTTCGAAAGACTGAAGGATAGATTCCAAATCTCGCAAATTCTTTACCTTTGTGGTTCTTGAACTTGGTAAAATTATCCTCTCGATTTCTTCTTCTTCTTCTTCTTCGGACAAGTCTTTCTCATACAATGCAACAAGTTCTGGATCGAACAGAGGAATAAAACTACTCTTCCTCCTCGGAGAGAATCCAGATTCTCTTCTAAGATTCTCTGTTTTAGCCCCAACTGGAGTCGCTTTCACAGGATAACTCAATCTCAAGACTGCCTTGCACGAATTCCCTGATGAATTGTTGGCCTTTAAAACCGGTCTGGGGCTAAAATCTGATGATCTCTTTACCTTATTTTCTTTGCCACCATAAGTTTTCGCCTTTCTTGGAGACCCAATTTGATTCAAGAATTTGAGTGGACTCCTAAGGTCCAAATCAGCAAACCCACGAAGCAAAACCCTCGAATTTGGACTTCTCTT
>Ga0307509_10012372_pt1 | contig 10211 bp, 11 predicted proteins | sample 10_EM_MG_FD_202245 | JGI IMG/M metagenome (GOLD analysis project Ga0307509, IMG submission 202245) | Populus trichocarpa ectomycorrhiza microbial communities from riparian zone in the Pacific Northwest, United States - 10_EM | ecosystem: Host-associated > Plants > Roots > Unclassified | place...
ACTAGTAGAGCTATTACTATTATTATGACTAGGCAGGGATTTAGATCACCATTTATTTTGGTAATTTCGTTCGGTCTTGTGCATCCACGAAGTTTTGAATGCGAAAATTAAACCAGTATCCTGTGTTGTACAGCCTGAGTGAGACACGAGTTGATGCTGCGGCATGCGGTACAGTGATAAACCTGCGCAAACAAAGGGCCTCAGATCTTCAGAGCAGGCTGTTCTTGTGAACCATTTCCATTCCCCCTATGAGTGCGAACGATTACTACAACGCTGGGAAGCCCCAAGAGCAAGGTGGCTACTACCCCCCTCAGGGTACGTTTATCCATTTCCTGAATCCACGTGCGGCGTCTCCAATCCCCGCATCGAATTTTGCTTGAGCCCAGTTGTGTGATAGGACTCTCTTTGGGAATTTTGTTATTTCCTTTCACTCTTGCTCATCTGTCGCTCTGTTTATAGGACCCCCACCAGGACCCCCACAAGGAGGGTACTACCCACAGGTAAGTCCCGAGTGTTCGGGAAATATAATATGACCCTGAACCCGTGTGCACCGAATCCAGCAACCCCAGCAATCATATCAAGGCGGTTACAATGGTCCACCACCCCAGGGATATCCTCAGCAAGGATACCAACCACAACCTGGTCCACAGACTGTTTATGTGTGGGTTATGCGTTATCTCCTTCCAGCTAGCGCGATCTGACTGTTTCCTTCTTTCTAATAGTCAACAACAGCCTGAAAAGGGTGGAGGAGGAGCCGCATCGGGTGGATGCATGGCTTGCCTGGCTGGCATATGCTTGTGTTGCTGTGCAGAGGGTACGTTCACTTCCAATGTTTTGGGTAACAACGACTTATTTTTAACCAGAAATCTGTGACTGCTTGTTCTGAGAACATCGGTTGTGGTATGTCGTTTGCGACAAGGGCACCACTGTTACAAGATTTATCTCCGGCCTCACGCATTTTTATACGCACGACACACCAACCCCTCTGCTCTGCCTAAAGAAATTATTCCTCGGACTTATTTCATGGATCCTTTCTCATGCTGTCAGTTCTGACATATGTAAATCGTGTAACCGTCCTTTAGAACGGTACCTCTGGTTTGGCTTTAGTCAACTACATTTTTGAAAAGAACCGCAAAGCCTCTTTCGATAAATAATGCTTCATGAGTGGTGTCCTTGCGAAAACATCATGATAAGTGATGCAACATGCGGGCAAGACATAGTTTGCAAGAAATAAACAGCAAGCTGAGCTTATACTCGATTATAACGAGCGAACTTATTCAAGAAGAATCCAACGCCTGCGATTGGCTGCCACTGGCATTCTCCGATTCATTCCGTTTGTGTGTGACGCGTTACGTGACACCTTCGTTCTCCTTCCTCCAAAAAAACCGCAACCAAAATGCTATCGAGGCTCTCTGCTGGAGCTCTCAAGAAAGCCACCAGCGTGGGGGCTTCCCGCTCGTCGGCGCTCCTTAATGGCTCTCGTTCGCGGTCGGTATGTTCTTTTTCCCCAGTTGTCTAGATGTCAATTCATATCCTGTCACTCCAGGTCCGTTTTGCCTCTTCCAAAACTTCTGCGTCGAGTACTGTCGAGGTGCGTTGATTTCTCGAGAAATAGAGACATTGGACATATTTGATCTTCTTCACAGTCCTTTCTGAGCTCGCGTGCAACCCTTGCTTCCGTCTCGGCCTTGACTGTTGGTACGATCACTTGGTATACCCACCTCTATGGCAACCTTCCTTTCCTCGGTGAAGTGCATGCCAGCCACCTCAGCGACGAAGGTCTCCATCCACCTGCCTACCCCTGGTCTCACAAAGGGGTGCTGGACACGTTTGATCATGCTAGGTATGAAGAGCATATCGCCCATACGCGTCCTTCTGAGTTACGCCTTCTGTAGCATTCGGAGAGGCTACCAGGTCTACCGTGAAGTGTGCGCAGCGTGTCATTCTCTTGACCGCATTGCCTGGCGCAATCTTGTGGGTGTATCGCACACCGCGGATGAGACACGAGCCATGGCCGAGGAGGTTGAATACACCGACGGTCCAAATGGAGAAGGCGAGATGTTCCAGAGACCTGGAAAGCTGGCTGACTACATGCCTGCACCATATCCCAACGAAGAGGCTGCTAGGGCTGCCAACGCTGGTGCCCTTCCCCCGGACCTGAGCTTGATCGTCAAGGCTCGCCATGGTGGTGCTGTGAGTTTGAATTCCTCCCTTTGATTTTGCAACTGAACCAAATGCGTCAGGACTATGTCTTTTCTCTACTTACTGGCTACATTGACCCACCTGCTGGGGTCGAAATCCGTGACGGCATGAACTACAACCCCTTTTTCCCTGGAGGTGCGATTTCTATGGCCCGTGTGTTGTTCGACGGTCTGGTAGAATACGATGACGGTCAGTTTATGTCAGAAGACATCCTTCCTTTTCACCAACCCACTTTTAGGCACACCTGCCACCACATCGCAAATGGCCAAGGATGTCACGACATTCTTGAGCTGGGCCGCTGAACCTGAGCACGACGAGAGGAAGAAATACGGCATCAAGGCTGTTATCATCTTCTCCACCCTCTTCACCCTTAGCTTGTATGTCAAGCGCTTCAAATGGGGTGTCATCAAGAATAGGAAAATTAGTGAGTGATTCGATTGTGCTTGCGGTTGTAGCTCAAACAACATTCCTAGTCTACAACCCACCTGTCAATAAAGCACACTAGAGACTTGCCTTTGTATCCTACGTGTATTAGACAATGGAGCAATGGCTATTGACATGTTAATAGAACAGAAATACCCAACACTTTTTCAAATAAATTCTTATTGGCACTGTTAAGTTAAACGTGATTATCTAATTTACCAAATATCACGCCGGCCCGAGGGTGAGCGCTTGGGCAACTTGCTTGAATCCCATTTCATTATGGCCACCTCTAGGGAGCAATCGCAATATGGCAGGAGACGGTCCAACACAGCGCAATCGAACCTCAGGGCTTTCCCGGCGATACCCCCCACAATTGGACCTCTGAAGATAGGCGACTCCAAAGTTATGAATGCATGGGTTCATGATGCAGTGAAGGATTCGCATTCGGTCATTTTCAATCAAGCATGGTGGCCGGGGGTAACAGAAGGAGATTGTTTGAAGGTCGTGAGTGACAATGCCGAGAACGCAGAGTCCGCGTTTCTTTTTCTGGTACCCAAGGATGAAGGTTGTTCCAAACCACAACTCCAGGTGTGATGTGGTTCTCCAAGCAAGATATAAATGCCTGAGCTCCTTTTTAACCGTAGCTGTCAGTCCCGCGACCTATTGCTGATGTGTTTGGAATACGCAACAACGGTGAAGTTACACTGACCAAGGTATGGCATGTTCGATCGTGCTCGGGCTATATCTTGACTGTATCATAGGTTGAAAAATCCAGCTGTTGTGCCGACTACGTGGAATTCATATTCCAGGATCAATATCTTGGAAGGAATGAGATGTGGCGCCTTGGGAAATATCTCTCTGGTCAATGCATCTACACAGATCAAGAAGTTTCCTTCATTGGTGGAATTGCTGCGAAAATCCAAAACATCTATATAAGTGGCAAGAAGGCATGTTTTGATAGTTGTCTAGAGACACCTCGGCTCATATGTTTGCAGGTTTATTCAGCTTGCATGACTTCCTCGACCAAGGCAATCTATCGCTCTTTCTCTGCGAAGATCACCATATTTATCCAGGTGTGCAGAGAACTCTGGGAATTTGATGGAGACGGAGAGCGGTATAATGAAAAGATCGTCCATTCCTTCCTTCCTTCTCTATTTGCGAAATGGCGTGAGGCTGGAACGAATCACACCGTTACCATCGTTTTGATATCTCGCGTATTCTATGACGAGTCAGAAATCGACTATGCAGCTGGGCCGTTGCGGAGGGATGAGAAAGGGAATTGGTACAAGGATTTCTTCAAAGTTATCACGGACCTTGAGGTCATATACGAGTGGAAGCCTACGCTCGTTAGTCTGAAGAACTCCTTCTGGGACTTTCAACGCGACATCTTGCTTACCCACCACTATCACCAGGCAACTATAGATTCTGCAATTGGGGCACCTTCACAGGCTCGCCTGATTGGTAAAATTTCATACGCACAGGACGGGCCCATCCTGGAAGCCCTTAATCTTGGTCTCAATCCGACTGAAACTCACTACATCGATCGCTCTCTCAACCTGACTGGATCTACGACCATCCTCATCTCTCCAGGCACAGGATACTTCCGTGTTTCAAAGCAACTTTTGCGACTGACAACCACTCGGATGCTTGATCAAGGATTTGTCCTGGACCTTGTTCTTTTGACGAAACAACCTTTGTATCAGAGCCCAATCTTCAGTTTTCAGGGAACGGAACCAAGAGCCGATAATATGGGGGGAGATCAGAAGGAAGGGACTTTTGAGAAGGAGAGGAATGTTGATCCACTCTTGTCGGACCCATTATGGGGTGGGGACGACGATTCCAAGGCTGATGCTAGGCAGAAAACAACCTTCTGGTGGGAGCCTTTCTGGATATCGACGACTTTCTGGGACACCCAAATGGATTTGCCTTTTCGACAGGACAGGTATGCTGCGTCATTTCCAGATTAGGCGTGGCTCAAGTCTTGTTCTCAGGTTCGTCGCCCGCGCGAAAATGCATGAGATTCAAATGCTTGGATTGCTTGAGCACGATGTGCTCTCAAGCATCGAAGTACCCTTTATGTCTGGCAAATCGGAGAAGTTTATCAATACAAAGGAAGTTGATGCCACTTCTGATGTCACTAAGGCTGACGCGGACAAATTCGACCTCGATACATTCGCCCTCACCTCCAAATATAACTCCAATCAAATCCCACTCCCGACAAACGCCGCTTCTATGAGTTCTACGCGGCCCACTGCAGAGAAGCGAGCCTCACAGCGTCATTTGAATGTGGTCAGGATAGACACAATTGAAGAGAGTCCGAAACGGATATTCAAGGAGCTGCCCCCTGACGGTTTACCGAAGAATGAGGTCAGCGCACCCTCAATACCAGATGCCAGCACCTCGCCATCACAGTCCTCTATCCGCTCTGCACTGTCTGAGAAATCTACGTCGTCCAAGACAGTCTCTCGGTCTGGGAGTCTATCCAAAGGAACACTAGCATCTAAGTTGGGAAATTCTTGGCTCTTCAATCCATTTAGGAGCACACCAAGCGAACCCCAAACTACCCAAGTTTCTGCATCTGCAGCTCCAAGCAGTCAACCGTTTGACAAGCTTCAGAAACCCCCAAAAACATCAACCACACCTTCCTCCCCCATACGTATGCCACCTCCCAAAGCGACGGTCGCTTCGAGCATCCAGCAGATGCAACAAATTCAACCCATGAACATCAAAAATAAGACTGCGAACCGTTCCAGCGTAGGTCGAACCTATGAAGAAGAAACTCTGATCCCACATAGATCGTCCCACATCCGTCGGTCGCCAATTAATACACCCCCTCGGGATGAGATGCTCTCTGGTAAAAGAAGAAGCGGCATAAATGCACTGGCCCATTCATTCTCATCGCCTTCTCCCGTAATGGCTACAAATCCTACTCGACCCCAAGCGGCTGTTTCCTATCCTCAGGCTTCTCTAGCTCGTCGCTGGCAACACATTTACCCACAACCAACCTACAAGCATGATCTGAAATGGAAATCTATTGTAACACCAGGGTGCCTACCCCTAACGGTTGAACATTTCCCTTCATTTACTGAACTGGAATCATCATACGATGTGTTTTTATACGAATTCATCGTGGATCCCGCAGAAATGCGCTCTTTTCTTGTAAAACCTCCTGTTGTAAAAGGTTCTGCAGAGGACCTGCGTCGGGCTTGGGCCTTGGTCGTTATGCGTGGGATGGCTGCAGTCAGGTTAGCACAGGGATTCCAGTTCATCCTCAAACCGCAGAAAGTCCAAGGAGAAGAGGGAAAGTCCCAAAGAACAAAATATTTTGTGGCAAATGGGGCACTAGAATCGTGGCCTACTGGTGCGGCGGAAATCCTGAGTTCGACAACAGATCCAGTCTATCTCAGCATGACGAACGAAATTCACCGTATATCCTATACTGGAGAAGCTATTCAAGTCAAGCGTTACGTTCGTCGGATGAATCCTACTCGGCCTTTCAGTTATCAGTGCTTGATATGGCCTAAACTTGGTGGTGAGTTTGAGCTTCGTTGCCTTTACCTGCTAGTTGACATCCCTTATTTTCCCAGGAGGGTACACAGAACTTTCAACCGAGTTCCGATCTCATGGACTTGAGAATTATGGATGGAACAGGTACGCAATTATTACAATTGAATAAACGTTCATTTTTTTAAAACGTCAAGTAGATTAGACATGCTGGTCGCTGGCTATGAACATAACTTTAACGAATCCTTACGATATTGGAGAACACGATTTGTTGTCATACCCACTGCAGAACGCCCCCATGTGACCATTGGTCCATCTGGGGAGAATCTAAACGACGAAGAAGCACGTATCCTTGGTATTGAAAAATTAGCGGAGCAGTTTACCAAGCTGAGGTGGCAGCCTCCAGAGGAGCAGTTGTCGGATCCTGCGCCGCCTGTTCGTTTGTTGCCTACAACACTCGACCCGGCTATGTCGGTTTTGGACCAATCCCTAATGGATCAACTGGATCAAATTCATGCCCAAGGGCCACTGAGAAAGAAGATGAAAAGTGAGCGCGAAATCGGAGACATGTCGTTGAGTGCGATTGCGAAAGCCATGCGAGAGGAAGATGGCGTTCCAATTACATTTTATCAATGGCACCGTTCCAAATATCCTGATTCATTTATTGGTTACGACTTTGTGTCGTGGCTTGTGCGAGAGTTTAGGGATGTTTCCACAAGGGCACAAGCCGCGGAATGGGGCGTGAAACTTCAAGAACAAGGTTTATTCGAACATTGTAGAGGTTATCATAGTTTCTTGGATGGGTAAGCCTTTTTTTCTAGTCTTTAGTGTGAGCTCATCGTCAAAAGCCACTACTATTATCGCCTGAAAGGCGAATTTTCTCTTCATATGACTCCCAAGTACTGGTTCCGGCGGCATGCGGAGGATGGTACGCTGCGTCCACCGTACCATTCACCAAGATCATTTCCAAGACCACCTAACCGTAAGAACAAAAAGAGGCTCATCCTTAGCCAGACCATGGTCATCGATATTGATCCACTCAAGGTATGTCATGGTCAACCATTTCCAATTGCCTATTTAATACGCTATGTCCACTTCTAGCGAAGCGACCAAGCGGAATCCGTCATTCTTCATCATGACATTATCCACAACCCAGCCACGGTGTTCCATTTTGAGCTGCAGTGGATTGGAACCACTGCACGCTGTATCGAGGATCAACTTCGAAGCTGGAGTCGAACTATTGAGCGATATGGCCTGAAGCTCGTTGAGGCCTACGTCACACAAATTGGTGATATTCGAGAACAGAACCCATTTCAATCTTGTTTTCCTATGCCTCTTGCACTTCCCCCGCCCGTCATTCCTGACCTCGAGAAGCGCCTCCCCGACGGCACACAAGTGGTGAAATACTTTGAATATGCCCTCCTTCAAAAGTTCGGATTCATTGTGGATATCGAGGCAGCGGATCTTTATCCTGAACAAGTCGACGTGGTGTACTCTTATCGCCGTTCGCCCTACAACTATTCACAATTTGTTCACCGGTCTGGTGTAGCCTTCATCCAAGTTCTTGGGGGACACAAGGGCTTCCTATTCCTGACGAATCGATTGATGGCACCAGGCAAGGTGGGTTCAACGATGAAGTCTAAGGAGCACCCACCAGCTATTACAGCAGATGACATCAGGCTACACATGTCGGGGTTTTGCCTCAACAAAGAGAGTCTTCAGGAATTCTACGATAATGAAATTGCCTCATTGCCACCTGCTTCAGCTGCTGTCGACGAGCCACCACCTTTGACCATCTAACTAGCTTTCACCTATTCCCTAGACTGTATTAATAGTAATGGAACCCATCTCTCTGAGATACCTATGATACATCATGTCGGCTGACAATTATATCTCTGCCATTTGGTCGGACCGAACGACGATTCGCATCTCGGGGTAAAGGTTTACGCATGTCTGGAAGAGACCCATCAGTTGAAAAGGGTTTGAAAGTATTATGGCGTACCAAAGGCGTCTTCCTCATCTTTGCCACCTTTGCCCACACCCAAAGACCCATAATACTCCCTCACGCGGCGATAGACGCTGTATCCCATCTGTTCGTACATGGAAATAGCTATTACGTTGGCGCAGCGGACGTAAAGGTCCACGAAGTAGCCTTTGTAAATTTCCTCCGAAACCATCTCGAGGAGGGACATCATCTTACGCGCGAGTGAGAGGCGACGATATTCTGGAGCAACAGTAATGGCAGTAACGTGCCCGTGCCATTCTACGCTTGGACCTTCCGCCTTTCCAAGGACTATTGAGTCGTTCGGTGAAAAAGGGAAGAATTACGGCCTTCAAATAAAGAACCCACCGTAGCCCATCATACGACCACTAGGAGCTTCTTGCACGCAGCACAGGTCCGGCCAGCGCGAAAGATAGCTGAGATAGAACCCAATTCCATACTAACACGAAGATAAGAAAATGGATATTTAAAGTTATGCAGCAGAGGTCGCGATTCACAGTTTCAGTCCAAATATCCAGGTTGCTGTGATGTGGAATGAGAAAAGTTGACGAAATTCACTCAGAAACAACATACATGTTATTGAATTTGAACATGTCTGAAGCCTTGAAGGGGCGAAGTATACTCATGGTTGACCAGAAGAGTGCTTGAACGTGGAAGGTAAGTAGTAAAGTACCTCGGGCGGAAAAAACCGTCCCGGCCCGATCATCCCGGACATGACGTTCAGGATCTACCCAGCTGGAAATGCTCCCTCATGTCCAAGACTACTCTTGGAATTGCACTGAAGATTATAGTATTGACTGAAAATGATTAGTATCGACTGAAGTAAAAGACTTATGTAAGAGACCAAGCGTAGGGGGCTGGGCTGGCCCTCGTCGGAGTTTAATGTTTATACTCCGACATACACCTGCTGCGAGACGACAACTCTAACCTTGCTCCCCTGCTCCACCCTTAATCCCTCTTACATTCTCAAACTTGAGCTATACAGATCTTCTCTTGAAATGTCAACAGAATCATGGCCACCGCAGCTCAAGTACGCGTGGGAATCCTTCTGCTCATTAATTACGATTGACGCTTACCACGCAGGGAGTGGGTCGCAAAATGCCTTGGCCAAATCACCGAGTCCAATAGATCGGAAGTACAGGCTGAACTCAAACAGGTAATTTCTGAAGCTTTCGCCGCCAAAACGCTTTGGTCAACAGATTGGTCGGGCACGCAACTCCAAAGGTGCTATTATATCCGATTGATCCAGCTTCCCGCATTTCTACTCAGACTCCTCTCTCTCTATTCAGCTTGTTGCCAAAACCCGCTCCTGTTTACAACAACCTTAAGCGCAAGAGGTGAGTGTATAATCGGCATTTGTCCTTCAGACGTTAATACAAGGCCCAACCCACAGTATCGAGACACCAACAGTAAATAACAAGAAGGCGAAAAAGGCCTCTCTCAAGAATTCCACAACATCATATGTCACGGATCTTAATGACCAAGCAGCGCTGAATCGGAGAGCACAACGTTTTCAACGTGAACATGAACTCGAACGAACGAAGAGCACAAGAAATGGCAACCAGGCATTTGACTCAAATCCGCACAAGGCTCACCTACAGTTCCAAAATCGTATAACGGGTTCAAGGTCAGGATCTCCTTACATAGCATCCGATCAGCCCGAGGGTGACCCGGTGAGTGTATCGTGTATCACACTCAGGCAGTTTGATCGAAACCTACGTAGAACGTCATTGACTGGGATCGCTACACCATTGTCGGAACATGTCAAGATATCTTCAAATCTTACCTACGACTAACCAGCGAACCGAAACCAGAAACGATTCGTCCTTACGCCGTTCTTCAGAAAACCCTCGTGGAGCTCAAGAACCACTGGCGGAATAAAACAGCTTATAGCTGGGTATGCAACCAGTTCAAAAGTCTGCGGCAAGATTTGACTGTGCGCGTTGGCCCTTGATCGTATTACTACTTTGACATCTTTCTTTCACCAGGTCCAGCGGATCAAAAATGAGTTTACGGTACAGGTTTACGAAATCCATGCGCGGATGGCTCTGGAGACCGTCAGTATATATATATTTATGAA
>Ga0307509_10012373_pt1 | contig 10211 bp, 6 predicted proteins | sample 10_EM_MG_FD_202245 | JGI IMG/M metagenome (GOLD analysis project Ga0307509, IMG submission 202245) | Populus trichocarpa ectomycorrhiza microbial communities from riparian zone in the Pacific Northwest, United States - 10_EM | ecosystem: Host-associated > Plants > Roots > Unclassified | place...
ACGCGCGCTCGCTGCGCCGGCTGGTCAAGGCGCTCAAGCCGCCGACCGCGGTGTCCGACACCACCCACGACGAGCACGTGTTCACCCGCTACGACGACGCCGCGGCGATCCGCAGCTACCTGCCGACCGACCTCGACTGGGTCACCACGCGCGGCATCCGCGTGATCACGCCGGTCGCCCGCGTGCTCGAGCTGCCGCTGCTCGGGCCGGCGGTGCGCTGGGCCGAGCATCGCCTCGCCGATCTGCCGGGCGCGCGCGACGTCGGCGGCTTCCTCGTCGCGTGCTGCCGGCGGCGCTGACCGCGCCGGGAGTTCGCCGCCGCGCGGCTCACTCGTCCTGCGCCGGCTGCAGCGCGCGCGCGACGTCGATCGCGTCGCGTGCGCCCGCCAGGTCGCCGGCCGCTTCGAGCCGCTCGGCGATCGCCACCCAGCACGCGGCGTAGCGGCGGTGTGCGGCTGCAGCGAAGCCGTCGTCGCGGCCTGGCCGCGGATAATCGAGGTCGAAGCGCTGGAACAGCTCGCGGTTGATCGCGGCGACCGCGCTCGCCGGCGGCACCGCGGCGCCGCGCGGCAGCAGGCGCGACACCACACCGAACGGATAGCTCGGAAACGCCGCAAGCACGCCGGTCAACCCGCGATCGACGAACACCGGCCGCGCCGTCGCGAGCAGCCGCTCGCCGAGCGCCGCGCCTGGCTGGATCGGCAGCGCGAGGCCGCGCCGCGCCCACCCAGTGCGGTACCAGTCGCGGCGGAGCAGCTCGCTGCACACCAGCGTGACGTCGGGGCGCTCGCCGCGCGCGAGTTGCAGGTAGCGACCGCCGAAGCAGTGGTCCTCGGAGATCACGACGGCGATCGCGCCCGCCGGCAGCGAGCGCAGGAGGTTGTCGACGGCGCGCTCCATCGCCGGCGAGTCGACGCGCGCGAGCCCGGGCAGCCCCGCCGCGACCAGCGCGACGAAGCCGGCGACCGCGAGCGCCGCCGCCGCCCGCGGCCGCGACCACCGCGCGAGCGCGACGTCGCACGCCGCGGCGACCGGGACCGCGAGCAGCAACGCTGGCAGCAGATGAAACCGCTGGACCAGGACCAGACCGATGCCGCGCGGCGCGATGTCGAACCGCGCGGCCAGCACCGGCCCGGCGAGCACGACGCTCGCCGCGAGCGCCGCCCACGCCCATCGACTCTCGCCCGCCGGCCGCACGATCCGGACGCCGAGCATCGCCGCACCGGCGATCGCCGGCAGCCACAGCCATGACCGCGCGATCGTCGCCAGGCACGCCGCGGCGTTCGCCAGCGACTGCCCGGCCTCCGCGCGGCCGGACAGCTCGAAGGTGCCGTACTCGCGGCGCAGGATGGTCGCGACCAGCGCCGACGCGCTGCGCACCGTGCCCCACGACGCCGGTCCGTCGGCGATCAGCAGGTAGCCGTACGGCACGAGGCCGATCGCGAGGCCGACCAGCGCGGCGCCCCACGCCCGCGGCCCCGACTCGCGCGCGGCGCGCGCCACGCCGAGGATGCCAACCGGCGCGACGAGCACGCAGGTCAGGTGACCGGCAAGCCCGAGCCCGGCAACCAGGCCGAGCGCGGCGCCGCGCCACACACCGCGCAGCGGGCCGGCGGTCGGCGCCAGCCAGAGCACCAGCCCGGCGAGCACGCCGTTCAACGCGAACACCTCGGGCTGGCTGTGATACGCGAGCGCCAGCGGTGCCGCGGCGACGATCGCCACGCTGATCGACGCCGCCGCCGGCCGGGCGCCCCACGCGCGACACGCTGCGTGGAGCACGGCCACGCTCGCCCCGCCGAGGATCGCGGTCGCGAGCCCCGCGGTGTGGGCCGGCGTCGTACCGGGCAGCCACGACCACGCGCGGAGCCACAGGACGTACAGGGGATATCCCGAGGGATGCGCACCACCGCCGAGCGCGCCCAGCGTCGCGAACTCGGCGTTGTCGGCGCCCACCACGTCGCGCGGCGCGACCGCTGCGTACACCATCAGCGCGCACACGCCGAAGAACCAGCTGCGGTCGATCCAGCTCGATGGCGGCGACGATGGCTGCAACTCGACCAGGGCTTCGATGATAGCCGCCAGCGTGGCATAGTCCACAGGTGGGAAAGATCCTGGTGGTCGACGACGAGCAGTCGATGCGGGAGTTCCTCGCGATCTGTCTGCGCCGCGCCGGTCATGAGGTGACACTGGCGCAGTCCGGCGGCGAGGCGCTCGCCCAGCTGCGCGCCCAGCCGATCGACATCGTGGTCAGCGACCTCAAGATGCCGGGCGAGCTCGACGGGCTCCGCCTGCTCCAGCAGATCAAGGCCGGCACGATCCGCGGCCCCGCGATCGCCGGCGCGTCGCCGGCGCCGGCCGATCCGGAGGTCATCCTGGTCACCGCATTCGCGACCACCGACACCGCGATCGCGGCGATGAAGCAGGGCGCCTACGACTACCTGACCAAGCCGTTCCAGGTCGACGAGATCAACGCGGTGATCGGCCGCGCGCTCGAGAAGCGCGCCCTCGTCGAGGACAACCTCGCGCTGCGCGATCAGCTCGCCGGCCGCGTCCGGCTCGCCCAGCTGCTCGGCAAGAGCCGCGCGATGCAGAAGGTGTTCGAGCTGATCGCCAAGATCCACTCGGTCAAGACCAGCGTGCTCATCACCGGCGAGTCGGGCACCGGCAAGGAACTGGTCGCGCGCGCACTGCACAGCGAAGGCGTGCGCGCCAAGGCGCCGTTCGTCGCGGTCAACTGCGGCGCCATCCCCGAGGAGCTCATGGAGTCCGAGCTGTTCGGCCACAAGCGCGGCTCGTTCACCGGCGCGATCGCCGACAAGCCCGGCATGTTCCAGGAGGCCGACGGCGGCACGCTGTTCCTCGACGAGATCGGCGAGCTGTCGCTCGGACTGCAAGTGAAGCTGTTGCGCGCGCTGCAGGAGCGCCGGGTCAAGCCGGTCGGCGCGACCGAGGAGTCCGAGATCGACGTCCGCGTGATCGCCGCGACCAACCGCGACCTCGAGACCGAGGTGTCGCGCGGCGCGTTCCGCCCCGACCTGTATTACCGGCTCAACGTGATCGAGCTCCGGCTGCCGCCGCTGCGCCACCGCCGCGAGGACATCCCGCTGCTCGCCGAGCACTTCCTGCGCCGGTTCTCCGCCGAGCACCGCCGCGCCTCGAAGCTGTCGCCCGAGGCGATGCGCCGGCTCGAGAGCTACGAGTTCCCCGGCAACGTCCGCGAGCTCGAGAACATGATCGAGCGCGCGGTCGCGCTGTCGTCGAGCACGCTGATCGGCGCGAGCGACCTGCCCGAGGTCAAGGAGCGCCGGATCGCGATGCCGCAGCCGCCCAGCGCGCTCCCCGCGGAAGGCGTGGACCTCGACCAGCTGGTAAGTGACTATGAGCGGACGTGGGTGGTACGCGCACTCGAGCAGACCAGCGGTGTCCGGAAGCGCGCCGCGACCCTGCTCGGGATCAGCTTCCGCTCGTTGCGCTATCGGCTGGAAAAACTCGGAATCGACAAGGGAGAGGACAAACCGGAGGACGACGAGCCCGCGGAGTGACGTTCTGCGCGGCGTTCGGTGGCTGCGAGTGACAATTCTCGGCTCCGGATGCCGTGGGGTAACAAACACTTCTGCGAGCTTGTCGACCCGGTTCGAGCCCGCCCCGCATGGCGCGACGCTTGCTCAAGCTGGTTCGCGCCAAGGAGTGGCGATGCTCAACATGAAGAAGATCCAGAGAGGTTTCACCCTCATCGAATTGATGATCGTCGTCGCGATCATCGGCATTCTCGCGGCCGTCGCGATCCCGGCGTTCATGGACTACGTCAAGCGCTCGAAGAAGACCGAAGCGGCGCTGCAGCTGAACAAGATCGGCAAGAACGCCAAGCGCTACTACTCCGAGGCGTCGACCTACGTCACCGGCACCGCGGGCCAGCTGCCCGCCAAGCCCGCCACGGGCGGCTGCTGTGGCGGCACCGGCGCGTCGCCCAACCACTGCCTGGCGGTCCCGGCGAGCTTCGCCGCCGACGCCACCTGGAAGAAGCTCGACTTCCAGATCGACGAGGACAGCCTGTTCTACTACGACTACAACGGCGCGAGCTCGAGCTCGTTCACCGCGAAGGCGACCGGCGACCTCGACTGCGACGGCACCGAGATCGTCTACACGCTCACCGGCTCGGCGACCGGCGGCAACCCGGCGGTCGTGCTCACCGAGCCGCCGCCGAACTCGGACTAAGCAATCCGGCCGACGCGCGACTGGCGATCACGACAACCTCGCTCCGGCGAGGTTGTTGTCGTTTTCGGTGCAGCATTCTGTTCCGCATTTGCGCAATGACCGCGGCGCGGGCACACCACCTGCTTGGGCGACACATCACAAGAGCTCACAGCTGCTGACTCGCGGTTTTTCGTAGGGTTTCGCCGTGCAGCGCAGCGCCGCGCGAAGCCGTTTTTCGCCGCGCAAAGTGACATTCCTCGGCACACTCCCGGTCGCCCTGCAGCAAAACTGGTCAGTTAGCGGGCGGCATGTGCGTTGCTCTGCGTTCCACAAATGAAGCTCTTCAAGAAAGCGCAGCGGGGGTTCACCCTCATCGAATTGATGATTGTCGTCGCGATCATCGGCATCCTGGCGGCCGTCGCGATCCCTGCCTTCATGGACTACATGAAGCGCTCGAAGAAGACCGAGGCATCACTCCAGCTCAACAAGATCGGCAAGAACGCCAAGCGCGTTTATTCTGAAACTTCATCGTACGTCACCGGCACGGCAGGCGAGCTGCCCGCCAAGCCCGCGACCGGCGGCTGCTGCGGCGGCACCGGCGCGTCGCCCAACCACTGCCTGGCGGTCCCGGCGAGCTTCGCCGCCGACACCACCTGGAAGGCGCTCGACTTCCAGATCGACGAGGACAGCCTGTTCTACTACGACTACAACGGCGCGAGCTCGACCTCGTTCACCGCGAAGGCGACCGGCGACCTCGACTGCGATGGCACCGAGATCGTGTACACGCTGGTCGGCAGCGCCGTCCAGGGCAACCCGGCCGTCGTGCTGACCGAGCCTGCGGTCAACGCCGACTGATTCGTTTCGACGAGTTGCAAAACCCGCCGGCGCGATCCGGCGGGTTTTGCGTTTTCGGTGCCGGCTCGCGATGCGCTACACTGCGACCATGCGTGGCCATGCGTGATCGACAAGCTGGGTTCACGCTGATCGAGCTGATGGTGACCGTCGCGGTGATCTCGATCCTGGCGGCGATCGCGGTGCCGAGCTTCTTCGGCGAGACCCGCAAGGCGACCGCGTCCGCCGAGGTCCAGCCGATGTTCAATGACCTGCGGGTCCGCATCGAGCAGTACCTGCAGGAGTTCGGCACGTATCCGCCGACGATCGGCGAGACCACGCTGTACCCGGCCACGCCGAGCGCCACGCCGCAGTCGCTCAATCCGCTGCCGGCGACCTGGCAGGCCGTGCGGGTCCGGATCAGCGGCCGCGACCAGGTTCGCTGCTCCTATACCTGGGCCACCGGCGCGGCCAACACGAGCGGCAACATCGGACCGATCGCCGCCGGCGACGCGACCGTGACGCCGCCGCTCGGCTTTGGTTTCCTCGCGCCGGCGACCGAGTGGTTCTACCTGCTCGCCAAGTGCGACATGGACGGCCTCAACGACGGCACCGACAGCTCGTACAGCTGGTACTTCACCAGCAGCGTCGATCCGTCGATCCAGCGGCTCAACGAAGGCAAATGACCGCGGAGCGCCACGCCGGGCGACTCGCCGCAGCGGTCGCCGCGATCGCCCTCGTCGCACTCGGCGTCGCCCGGGTCGCGCGCGAGGCGGCCGAGCACGAGGCGCCGCGGCTGCTCGCCGACGAACCGTACGCACCGGCGCCCGACAGCGCGCCGATGGTCGCGCTCGGCTACCGCGAGCTGTTCGCCGACCTCCTGTTCCTGCGGCTCAAGGGCTACTTCGGCGGTAGCGAGAGCACCGCCGATGGCATCGCCGGCCTGGTCGAGGCGATCGTGGCGCTCGATCCGCACTTCCACCGCGTCTACGAGTGGGGCGCGCGTGCGATCACGCTGGCGAGCCGCGGCGTCGACAACACCGCGTACCGCCGCGCGGTCGCCGTGCTCGAGGCCGGCACCGAGCAGTTCCCCGACGACTGGAAGCTGCCGTACCTCGCCGGCGAGATCTACACCCAGGACTTGCAGACCACCGACCCGGCGCAGCGCCGGGCGTGGGACGAGCGCGGCACGCTGCTCACCGAATCGGCGATCCGCAAGCCCAACGCGCCGATCGAGGCCGCCACCTGGGCCGCCACGATGCGGACCCGGCTCGGGCAGCACCAGCGTGCGGTCGACGGCCTGCGCGAGATGCTGCTGACCACCGACGACGAGCACGCGCGCGCCCGGCTGCTCGGCAAGCTCGCCGACCTCGAGCGCGGCGCCGCCACCGAGATCGCCTCCGAGCTGCTCGAGGCGCGACATCGCTTCGAGACCGCGTGGCGCACCGCGCGGCCGGCCGTACCGGCGTCGATGTACGTGCTCATCGGCGCGCCGCTGCGCCCGGGGTTCGACCTCGGCGACCTCGCGACCGGCGGGCGCGACCTCGTCGGCGCGCAGACCGTCGAGCGGCTCGAGCCGCTCGAGTAGCCGCGTCAGTTTGGCAGCCGGTCCGAGTAGTCCTTGATCAGCTTCTCGGGCGCGTCGGCCTTGATGTCGACGGTGAACGTCTCGTTGATGCCGAACTCGCTGTTGGTCAGCGTGATGCGGTGCTTGCCGACCGCGAGCTTGATCTCCTTCTGCGGCGTGTGCAGCGGAGTGGCGATGCCGTCGATCGCGATGTCGCACGGCGGCTTGGAACCGAGGACCAGCACGCCGAGCGGACGGGACTTGTCGCTCGTCTCCGGCCTGGCGTCGGCCTTGTCCGGCTTCGCGTCTGCCGCAGCGTCGGCTCCGTCGGAGGCCGGCGTATCGCTCGCCGCCGTGGTCGGACGGTTGACCCGGCGCGGCCGCTCGGGCGCCGGCGGCGGCGGCGGCGGCGGCGGCGGCGTGGCGACCTTCTCGAGGTTGACCACCACGTGCTCCTCGAGCGCGCCGGTGAACGTGATCGGCCGGTTGACCGAGACGTAGCCCTGCTTCTCGAACAGCACCTGGTACGTGCTGCGCGGATCGAGCGGCGCCCTGGCAGGCGACGGCCCCACGGTCTGGCGCTTCCCGTCGACGATCAACGAGACCGTGGCGGCGGGCGGCGTGCTCTCGAACACACCGGACATCCCCGGGATCGGCTGCAGCGAGATCTCGACCTTGGGCGCCTTGCCGGCCTCGACCGCGACCTGCTGGTGCTGGCTGAGGAAGCCGGGCGGCGGCTCGATCTGTACCGTATGCGGGCCGGGCACGATGCCGCGGATCCGTGACGGCAGCCGGTCGGTGCGCGACTCACCGTCGAGCTTCCACTGCGTGATCCCGGCCGGCGTGACGTAGAGATCGAAGCCGGTGCCGGGGTCCGGCGGTGGTGGCTGGGTCGGCCGCACCGCGACCGGCGCAGGGGCCGGCTGTGGCGTCGGCTTGGCCTTGCCCGACGTCGCGACGATCACCACCGCGGCGACGACCAGCACCACACCGCCGCCGATCGCCGCGGTGATGATGCGGTTGCCACCGTCGGGCTGCCGCGCGCCGGTGATCCGCGCGCCGAACGAGCTGACCGGGATGGTCGGCAGGTCCGTGGCCGGGAACGTCGTCGATAGCGCGCGCTGCGGGCCCGACAGCTCGCGCCGCGCCATGTGCGCCGGTTCGACGCGGTCCGGCACGAGCGGCGGGCCGAGGTCGTGCGAGCCGGCCGGGAACGCACCGGGCGCCACGCCGCCGGCGCCCCCGACACCATTGTGATGGCGAACTGCGCCCGACCCCGGGGCCGGAGACAGCGACGGAAACGGGTCGCCGGTCGAGGCCGCGCCCCAGCCGGCCCCCTCGACCGCCACGCCCTCACGGCGCGCGCCGCCCGCGTCGAGCGGCAGCGGGATCGCCGGCGACGACGCCACCGGCGGCTGCAGTGGCAGGGCAGCCCGCGGCGGCTTGTGGCGCTGGTCATCGCCATCGAAGACCCGGGTCTCGAGCTCGTCGTCGTCCCAGCCGAGGTCGACCGCGCGGCGGGCCGGATCGGCGGCGGAGGCAGCCGGCACCGGCGCGGCGCTGGCCGCCATCGCGACCGCCCCCGAGCCGCCGCTGGCGCCGACCGGACCCGACGCCGGCACGGACGATGCCGACGCCACCGGCGCCGAGGCGGACGCGGCGAGCGGTGGCACCACCGCCACTGGTTGCGACCGCGACACCGGTGGCGGCGGCGGCGGCTTGATCGCCGCGACCGGACCGGTCGTCGACTTCGCCGCACGGCTCGCCGGCACCGGCTGTGTCGGCTTGCGCGGCGGCCTGGCCGACTGCGTCGGCTGCGCGCGCGACGCCTCGGGCAGCGCATCGCCGTCGGGCGACGCCACCGGGGCGGCAGGCACCATCGGCGCGGGCGGCGCGGGCGGCGACGGCGCGGGCGGCTTGAGCTGGCGGTAGCTCTCGAGCTTGGCGGTCTCGTCCTCGATCTCCTTGCCGAACGTCTTCTTCATCCACGCCGCCAGGTCCTTGCGCGAGTAGAACTCGCCGGCGGTGTAGACGAACGCCTGGAGCTCGTCGTGGAGGTCGATCGCGTTCTGGTAGCGGTCCTCGGCGTCCTTGCTCAGCGCCTTGAGCACGATGCGCTCGAGCTCCTCGGGGATCTTGCGGTTGTAGGTCGACGGCGGAAGGATCTCGACGTTGCGGACCTTCTCGAGCGTCGAGAAGTCGCTCTCGCCGACGAACAGCCGCTCGCCGGTCAGGAGCTCGTAGAGCACGATGCCGCACGAGAACACGTCGCTGCGGCGATCGACGTCCTGGCCGCGCACCTGTTCGGGCGACATGTAGCCGAACTTGCCCTTGAGCACCCCGCCCTGCGCGTTGGGATCGGTGCCCGCCGCCTTGGCGATCCCGAAATCGATCAGCTTCACCTCGCCCTCGAACGACACCAGGATGTTCTGCGGGCTGACGTCGCGGTGGACCAGCGCGAGCTCGCGGCCGGCCTGGTCGCGCTTGTTGTGCGCGTAGTCGAGCCCCTCGCAGACCTTCATCGCGACGAAGCACGCCTGCGCGACCGGCATCGCCTCGCCGAGCTGGCGGCAGCGGTCGAACAGCACGCGCAGGTCGCGGCCGTGGACGTGCTCGAGCGCGATGTAGTAGCTACCGTCGACGACGCCGAGATCGAAGATCTGGGCGATGTTGGCGTGGTTGAGCTGGACCGAGAGCTTGGCCTCCTCGATGAACATCCGGATGAATTCTTTGTCCTCCGCGATGTTGGGCAGGATGCGCTTGACCGCGACCAGGCGCTCGAATCCCTCGACGCCAAACGCCTTGGCGCGGAACACCTCGGCCATCCCGCCGATGTTGATCCGCTCGAGGAGATAGTACTTGCCGAAAGGCGCCGGCTTTTTCACAGGTCGTTTGGCCCCCAGCCCAGGCTGACGGTGATCGCGTGCACCCACCACAGTTTAGCCTGCGGTGGCGCGTTGTCGTACTCCAGTGATTTCCCGATTTCTACGAAAAATCGCCTGTCTGCCTCCCCTGGGTACGTTAGTTCTGGGTAAGTGCCTGCGCCGGCTCCATCGTCGAGGCCCGCCGCGCCGGCAGGTAGCCGCCCAGCACCGAGAACCCCGTCGAGCACACCAGCCCGCCGAGCACGATCCACCACTTGAAGTGAAACCAGCTCTCCGGCTTGTACGGGAACCTCGGCAGGTAGTGCGCCGAGCCCCAGTCGACGCCGGCACCGAGCGCGACGCCGAGCGCGAGGCCGAGCAGCCCGCCGATCAGACCGATCAGCGCCGCCTCGCCGAGCACGACCAGCAGCACGTCGTTCTGCGTCGCGCCGACCGCGCGCAGCAGGCCCAGCTCGCGCCGGCGCTCGGTGACCTGCATGAAGAAGTTGTGGGCGATGTTGATCGACGAGATCGTGATGATCACGAGCGAGATCAGGATCAGCACCAGCCGGATCACGAACAGCGCGGTCGCGAACTTCTCGCCGAGCGAGTCCTCGAGCCGCAGGTCGAGGTCGTCCTGCAGCCACTGCGCGAACACCGCGATCCGGTTCCGGTCCTTGAGCCGCACGATGATCGACGAGTAGGCGGTGGCGGCGTCCTCGCCGAGGAACTCGCGGTTCCAGCGCTGGATGTAC
>Ga0307509_10012374_pt1 | contig 10210 bp, 13 predicted proteins | sample 10_EM_MG_FD_202245 | JGI IMG/M metagenome (GOLD analysis project Ga0307509, IMG submission 202245) | Populus trichocarpa ectomycorrhiza microbial communities from riparian zone in the Pacific Northwest, United States - 10_EM | ecosystem: Host-associated > Plants > Roots > Unclassified | place...
TGCTGATTTTCTCGCGGGTTTTCCGAATTCGAGGAAGTTGTGCGTGCTCCGTTGATCTATTCAAGGTTCTGAGAATATCAGGACTCCTACTTCTGACTTCTGAGCCTAGCTTACTCCCAAGAAGCCAACAAACAAAGAAACAAAGTGCTGCTCGCATGACAAATCGGGCAGGGGCGAACTGTATTCGCATGAATGAAACGACGATCGTTTATGAACAGGAATTCCTGGAGAAGGGGTACGATATGCAGCGGCACCTCCACTGCCTCGCCACTGCAACTCATAAAACTCGGGCTATTTAAGTAATTTCAATTGACCTCTTTAATAGTACACTAAGACCAAGAACACCATCAGTCTTCTCTGCAACCCCCCCTCTCTCTCTAAACTCTTCAAAACGAAGAAAAAGAATCGCAAATATCATCATCAAGAACTGAAAAGAAACAGAAGAAAATGGAGGAGGAAGGTCAAGATACACCAATAAACATAACGAAGTTCAGTGGAAGATCAATACCAATCTCTCTCTCTCTTTAGACTCCAAAATCAAAGACCTCAAATGCCTAAAAGATGCTTGGACTGTGATTGGACTTTGTGCTAATCAATTATGTTATGTTGGTTTTGAATTTTGGGTTTGTTGCAAATGGCAATACTAAAAGTCAAAAGATGCTTGGACTCGGCTGATTTCAGTGTTCCTTCTCTGACAATTGCTCTTGTTTATTGGAATTTAAAAGGCAATAACCTTATGAAGTGTGGGCCTGTGGACCTTCTATGATACTCCTTGGTATCAACAACAACAACTTCATTCAAGATTTAACAGACCAAGTTTGCTGTTTAATTTCCATGCAGGTGAAAGTAGTCTTTTCCCTTGACTTGTACTGTTTGTTTGGACTTTTTGCTCAATGAAAATGGCATATCAGATGAATATATTAGCTGGGAAGGACTAACAGTTTTGTCTGTCAGCCATAACCAGAGAGTATCCAGTCAATTGTGTTATGATTCTGGTCCATTTATCATTTGATGCAAGTTTGTGGCTAGGTGTCTCCCGCTGACTGTAACAAGGAGGAAGTCCATAGCTGGACCTTCTATGTAAATATCACATATAACATAAGAATAATGAGGACCGAATTGAAATATTAAATATTCATACAATTGGCATCACCAGAGGAACAAGATTAGAATACATTCTTGTGCTGTAGACATTTATTACTGCTTACTTGGCTAGCTATTATGAGAAATTATAGCACCAATTAACAAAATAAAACATATGCGGGGAGATTTTATTAGGTTCTTGGCTTCTGCATTCATATAGGCGAACCTCTGATGTTTAAATTATATCAGTGGCTTGTTCTTATTAAAACAGATACGACAGCAGTCATTCTCTTCAACCCCCTCTCTTTTCTTCTCTCTCGCAAATTTAAAACTAAAGCCAGAGCCCCAGTTTGTGACCTATGAATGATAGCCAACAAGAAAAATCCAAGAAGAACGGAGCTCATGCTGTGTTAGCTGAACATAAAGAACAACTCCAAAGAGTGCTAGTGCTCGTTTGGGGAATCACGGCTCTTGACTTTTTTTAAGCTTACGTAGCTTTTCATCCCAAAGCAAAATCTTGGAGTGTTCAGTAGGTCATTAAGAGTCAAACATCACAGCCTATTTCACGCATGGTTTTACAGCTACTTTTAAAAGCAACAATATGTAGCTTTTGAATTGTTATTTATTTTTATTAATTGTTTTAAATATTCTTTTTAACTCTGCCGGTCCCTCGCTTTTATTTAATAAATATTACCCCTTGCAAATTTATTTGATTCTCAAATCTCACTTACAGATTATTTTAATATTAGAAACAAATCTTCTTCTTCAAAGTTTGCCAAAAAAAAAAAGGTGTTTGATCGTGTGCACTGACTCCTGCGTTGTGTGATTGAATAAACATTTGGTGTGTGGAAAAAGAGATGGAAGATCTTGACATGCATGCCCTTTATCCATGTAAAAGCCAAGTCAAGATGGTTGTAGATGCAAATATGGCATTGTATTCACTAAGTTTGATTAACATTATGATTTCATACCAACTGATATATTTCTTAATATCTCTTCTTAAAGGCTTCCAGATGAAGATGATATTTATCAAACTCACGAGAAATGTGGACTATTAGACAATCAGAAATATATATATATTGACATATAAAATTCACAAATATATCTTCTTTTCATGTGTCCTTCTTAGTAATTTTGATAATAAAAACCCTTTTCACAATTATTTTTAACACACTATAAAATATTTTCCATTAAAAAATTTGTATAAAATTATTTTTTATATATAATTTTTTAAAAAATAAAAAAGTATTTTAATATATTTTCAAAAAAATACTTCAATAAACAGCAGCTCCAACACTCATAAACACCTAAAATAAAAACATGCCATCGTGTAATGGTAATTCAAAAATCCACTGAATACTTGATTCCCAGTCTGGTTTCATCGTAACCCCGAAAAGCAATAAATCAGCATAACGGACATTCTCATTAAAAGTACACTTCCCATTTCATATATGGAATTTTGAAACTATTTTCTAAATGTTCATCTTGTGTGCACAAACACTGGAACGAGAGATACCTGTGTACACACTTGTCATCATTTAGGGAAACCTAACGGAAGTAAATGGATACTGTAGGGATGTCAACATCATTGCCCTCATCATCATCGCATGCCACGACAACATCGAAGTGGCGGCGATAAGCAGGCAATTCAACTTTGGCCACTTCCCTCACCAGATCAACCACCTTCCTGTCCATTCTCTCCCTGTGCCGAGGGAACATGCTATTGTAGAGCAGGCAGCTACCAAATGAAATGCTGTAAGCACTCAACCCCTTGTCTGTAAACCATTGCAGAAGTTCCCTTAAGGTAGGATTGTTTTTCAGGGTCCACCTGTCCCAGACTGTCCAGCTCATATCCTGATGCTTGATAACCTTGGGTGGGACAGGCTCGGCCATGGAGAACAGAGGAAGTGCAAGGTTGGCAAATGTATTGCGGTAGTCCTCCACTTTGTGCCCACCATCCAGAACCTTGTACAGCTCCAGGCACACAAGACCAGTGGCCATAGCTGTGGAGGTTGCGATAGCAGGGATGATCCTTCCAGCAATAAACTTCGCTTTCAGTTTGTCAACCTCAGGAATACTGTAGTTTCTAGCTCTCATGTTGGCAAGCCCAGCTATCAAATCCATATGGTAGTTTGTATCATCATCCTGCACATGCACAGAAATACAAGTTACTAAAGAGGTAAGATGGGTTCAAACATGGATGGCATCAAGGATATAAAATAGATAACAGCATAAATGCCCCATATTTGGCCGACATGCAAGTTAACACTCCAAGTCTCACCACCTAAATAAGGAACAAAATTGACAAGACTCTTGACAGATTTATATACAAGCTTTAAGATCTTCAGCGATAATGACAGAGCAAGTATACATTATCAATCTAGATCTAATCCCACGATTGGGCGGCCCAAAGAAATGCGTGATAAAAATATTGCTAAAAGGAAGTTGACGAAAGAGAACCTTCTCAAACTGAATTGGCTTCATCCTGAACCCCGCAGGCAGGTTCTCCCTGCACAGCTCTAATTTCCTAATTAGTTCATTGATTATTGCTGCATCATCCACAGATGCATTAGACAAATTAGTAGCCTTCTCATCTGTCTCAATCTTCACACCTTCCCTTGGCTGAAAGTCCGGCACAATCACCTTGTCAACAGCTTCAGCTACCATCTTAGGATTCCTGATCCAGTCAGGAACTGGGATCCCAAAAGTTTCTGCTCGTAATACTGATGCTGCCATTACAAAATGAAGGTGGCTAAGATCTGTAGTTGAGAACTGGAGTGGATGAGGGAATCGCTTTGGGGCTGACCAAAATGGAACCCCGGTACTAGTTGATGCATCTTCAGGAAATGTGTAAATCAACTGCTTCACACGGTCAGAGAAGTAATCTTCAAACCTGAATTCAAATTATGTATACAGTCAGATATTGGAAAGGACAAGCCCATTACAAGATAATAAGAGATCTCATCAGAGGAAGTACTTTAAACGAGCCCATGAAATGCAATCCTGTAATGTCTCGCATTTTTCCTTCTCGAGGCACTCAAGAACATGTTCCAAGATATCCCTTGACTGGGCATCACCAGCTTTTATCATAGCATTAGTATATTCAACTGGATTTGATAGATAGGCATTCACTTCTGCAGGCGTTTTCTCCACCAAACCCTCAAACTCCGATCGAGCCCATGTCAAGCAATGGTCAATGTTGTGCGGGAAGGAGTGCACGGTGCACATCGGAGCTTGTTTCTCAGGTGGGTCCCTAGAAGCACCGTAGTTTTCAGTTAGGTGAGGAATGACCATCTGAGTGTTGCATTTGGCACCTAAGGTTCCAGACTCGAGAAGAGGCTTTTGGAAGTACAAGCACCTCTGATCAACATAAAGTCTCGCATTGACATTGTCCAAAGCATTCACAACAGCGGTTAAGTTCTCCCAGAAGGTATCATCAAAGACATTCTCTGTTTCAGAGCCAACACGATTCTGCAGCGCTTCAATCTTGAGATGAGGATTTATTAATGCAGCAGCTGAAGCAGCGACTGTGGATTTGGCCTGTCCAATATTCCAGTCACGGAAGAGAAACTGCCTGCTCAAATTACTCTTCTCTATTACATCATCATCAGTTATTGTCAGCTTTCCTTGTTCACCACATGAAACACCCATCAGCGCTAAGTTCTTCAAGAATTCACAGCCTAGGGCACCAGATCCTACTACAAACAAATTGGCACCCTCCAGTTTCTTCTGAAGATTGGATCCAAAAACAGAAATTTGAGCATCATAACGGCTGTTTAATGGCATGAATTCACTGGGATCCAAATTAGCTGTGGGAAGTGATTCCACAGAATCAAAATAAAAGAACTGTGACAGCAGGAAAAGCAGGATTAGCTTACACAACAAGAAACCTAATTGCATTGATAACAGAAGACACTGAAGGACCCAGTTGTGTGCTACACACGAGATTAAATGAGTGGAACAGAGCTGCCTTATTGAACCAGGAAGTGATATTAATAGATTATTCTGATTAATAGATGAAACTCAGCAGTAAAAGGCTCTTATGAACAGCTAAAATTTCAGGCCTAACAATCTAAGTGCATGAGTGGATGCTTATGCACAAATGAGAACCCATTGTGTGTTTATGTCCAGACAATTATGGTTAAAAAAAGTTCTTGAAAGAGAGAGGGAGACAGAGGCTCCAAAAGGCTTTAGAGGTCTACCAATACTCAACAAATCTAGAGCTGGTACCCACCTGAAACAGGGGATGAAACTTTCCAGAACATGCTTTGACAACCTCTTGTCCCACAATACCACCAAACATAGCAGCCATAGGATTCAGTACAGCCCTGGCACCAAAGGCAAAATGTCGCAGAAGTTTTGGATTGATGTCTTCAACCCTACCATCTCCAGAGTTTTCATTGATGAGACTGGCAAGAGACACAAGCTTCTGAGCATCCTCTTCTGAACCAGCAACAGGGAGGCGACCCATCTCAGACACAAACTTGTCCAGAGCTTGAAATGCCAAGTGTAGGAGAGGTGGGCGATCAAACTTTGAGAAATCACTCAAAAGAAAATCACCAGGATCTTTAATCGCTTCCCTCAAAGTCTTAAAGTTCAACACCTTCGGCTCTTTTACCTGTGTAACAATGCCACCTTTCTCATAGATACCAAAGTCAGAGGTGTCCTCCTCAAGAAAAAATGAATATGCTCTGGCGTTTTTAATCTTTCTAGGTTTTCCATCATTTAGTTCTGTCATTCCCTTAACTTCGGAGAAAGCAACAAGATCCCCATCTTGAAACTCAAGCCTTTCATCATCAACGCATGACACTAATGCAGGGTTGTCATTGCTGATGGATGCAACTATGCCCGTGTGTGGTTCCTCTCCATCAACATCAAACACGGTGAATTCAGGTCCAAAGTCGCAAAAAATGGAACCAAAAAGGCCTCTTACTTCAGCCTTGATGAAAGAAATAGGAGGCTTATGATCATGGCAATAGTCGTTGAACTCGATGGCTTTCTCAAAAGTGACATCAGTAAACACAACAGCCTGCATCACCAGGGGAAAAAAGGTGGATATAATAAAATATATATAATGATAAGGTAACGTGTTCATGAACACAAAAGTGAGAGACAGCATTGAAATGCTCAACACACTAAAAAGCAAGCATTTGTTTCCATGATAATTTCCTTCCATATGATACAGCAATTCAGACTCATTTCGCAAAAAAAAAAATGAAAACAATGAAATCACAATCTCTTGTTTAACTGTTTTTCAGATAAAACTAGAGTTCACAGCAGAAAATGCTGGAAGCAACATGATCCTAACAAAAACAAGCATAAGTGATTCCTTGATTGTGTAGCTTTCTCCCATCCTCTGCTTCATGCTTTCATGTAGCTTTCTCCCATCCTCTGCTTCATGCTTTCATGTAACTTTAATTTCATTTAGAAGATAAAATGTGGGTTCTCAATCATAAGTAAAGGAAGAGAAGCACACCACACTTACCAAAACATTCAAGGATACAAACCTGTTGAAATTTCATTAAATTGAAAATGTATTCATTAGATGGCCTTTCTAGCAATGTCGCAAGATAACATTGGGGGGACATAGAAAAGGCTACTCCCATATCCTTCTATTCACTCTTTGTATTCTTCTTAAATTTAACAGCTTTGGAGTTTCATCTAGATAAAGAATGTTACTGAAGAATCAATTGTCTAGCCATTGTCTCTTTACTTTCTCAACTTTTCTCTTCAGCCACTAGTGCTCAGCATTTTAAGACTCTTATTGGACCTTTACATGAGATTTTCAGCAGCAATACAATTTACAAGTCAGCCCACCATACAGCTCACAAGGAGAATTGAATGAAGCTTAGGATTTAGTAGCATATCACAGTTTCAGACGATGTTTAACATGACCCTATAAAAGACCAGATTCTTTCCCACGAATCCTGGACAACCTAGTTATAAGAAATATTACTTCATATTCCAAAAGCAGCATTTCTAAAATCAATCGCAGCTCCCCGAGCTCCACATCTGCTCCAGAATATTCATATGTGCCAGTAAAATAAAATCAATACAGGCTCTACCAAAAAATCATGTACCTCAATACTGTAAATCCGAATTAGCATTAACAGCCATATTTGTAACTAAATAAAACCAGTTGCTCACAATGGATTTGTTCATGATGTTGCACATATAAATATAAACAGGAGTATTCCACAAAGTATCCATATGAGATTCTATAGTAACTTTTGCATTTGCTTTGCTTTTCATAGAAAAAGCTTGTAATCATGATAAGGTACCTACCACACAAATAGGAGTGTAATCAAGAATATCCAGCTCAAGATGTTATAATTCACTTGTAGCAAATGAATCCTTCAAATAAACTAATCAAGAGAAATCCACCGAGAAGGAAGTACCTGGAACTTGGAAAGATGCTCTTTTGTCAATTTTGTAGTTAAAGTAGAGATGACCACTGCATTGTTGAGTTCCTGCAACTTCTGAACAGAAGCAAGGGCTCTATTAGTGCCAACATCATTTTCTGAGAAAACAAAGTTGCTGGATAAATCCCACAGCTCCACCACCCCTTCATCATGCAATGTTACGGACTTGACACCAGCAAGAACAAGGTTTTTAGCTGCAGCAAGTAAAACAAAGCACACGCATTAGAAAGAGAAACATTTACAAAAACTTGACACCAACAGCAACAAGAGTTAAAGAAAATTTAAAACATTACATTATTTAAACACATGCAAGGATGTTAAAAAAAAAAGCTGCAGCAAAAAGAAATCCAACTACAACAAACTGCCAAAAACAAGATTAATAAGCAGGCTTCCATTCAACTGATGTAGTTCGAATTGAACAGGGAGAAATTGAGATAACTTAAGAAACAAAAAAGAAGAAGAAACGAAGACAAATAGCTTGCGGATAGCCCTCTCTTTCATAAGCACAAATTCAGCATTCCATTTCCAACGTTTCTTCAACAGAAAACAAAACAATAAATCCATAAACAGCAACAAAAATACCAAATTAGCCTAGAAGCTGCCTGACTCATGATCTTAAAGAGCTCACTAATTAAACCAACACAAATCAAGCTTAGAAGCAAATATCTAGCCACAGTAACTGAAATCTGATCACCTTTAACTACAGAGAATTAAAAGTTCAAAATCTAATCATCATTTGCTCCCAAAAATTCACCATCAACAACAAAAAAATAATCCACAACAAGATCCAGAAAATCACCGAAAAAAATTAAACCAGAAATTAAAAAATAACAGGATTAAGAAAAATTACAAGAAACTGAAAAATAATTAAAGAACCATACCAATCTCAACACCAAGTCCTTGCATCCCAGAAACGAGAACATTAGAAGCAAAGAGCCTCCGCATCGTCTCCCTACCGTAAACAGCAAGCTGCCGGCTATGAAGATCCTCATCAATCTCCGATGGATTTGAATCACCAAGCGCCATACTCACCTTCTCTTCAGCACCACCACTCTCTCTACTAATATCACTGCAATTACCAATAACGCTACTAGTTTTCTTATTACTATTGGCGGCGGTCGATTCCAAATAACAATCGACCCGATGCTTCTTAAAGACCGATGACGAATCTTTTGCTATGTTGTTTTCACTTCCTTCTCCTTCTACCAACACAGCTTCAACTGGTAGCCTTTTAGGAAGCATAAAGTACAGTAAACTGCCAAACAAGCCACAAATCATCACAATCGAAATCAAAGATAAGCTGTTGTTAGCGATTACAGTCGCAACAAAGATCGGTACCGAAATCATAAACCCTAATCCTAAACCTAACATCAACATGATTGTAAGATAAAGAAATGGATCAATGGATTCGTGGAGATAGAGAAAGAAACATACCGGTTAGGACTTAATTAAGGAAAGAATGGAATCTAAGAGAGGAAGAATGGAGAGGAATCGAGAGAGAGAGAGTGATTTGCTTTATTGAGGAAGAATATTGAGTGAAGGGTATTTGTGGATTTGTGTGTTTTAGGGTTTAGGGGCAGGAGGGGTCAAGGGCTGTCCGGCTTTGGCAAGGTCGGGGTGCGTGTGGTACTGTCATGATTTTCTCTCTCTATGTTGAAGAGAGAGAGGAGGTGTGTTTTGGTGTGAAGAGAGAGGGGAGTAAGATAAGTCAGGTTGAGAGAAAGGTTGGTGTGTTCGTGTTGGGGAATGACTGGTGAGAGGTAAATTATTTGAATCGTGTGATTTGGGGTTGATGGTTTAGTCGTTGCCGTTTTATTGGGGTTTTCGGGGGTGATGATGTCGTTTTCGTGGTTGTTTTGTTGTATTTCGTTTGTATGGGATAGAAACTCTCGGCCGCGAAATTATGCTTACGGACACTTTTTATTTGAATTAAAGGAATTGCATGTATTTAAGATGTAATGAATTTCGATATAAATAGCTAGTAATTAACATAATTTCATAGGTGAATTTATTTAATTTTTATGTGCATGAACCGGATTGACGGCGCCGCGAGCATGAAATTAAAAAAAAAACAAAATAAAAGATTATTAGTAAAATGCTTAATTATTCTCTTTAATAGTGATATACTTGAAGCTTTTACAGTTCGTTTATTTAAAAAGAAAAAAAAAGGAAAAGTGTACTTGTACTCTTTTTCTTTTTCCTACTTCTTACGGCGGTAAAAGAAATTCTAGTTCTAGAGACTATCAAAGCAGTATTTGTTACCCTCTCTCGACTCTGCTTTGGTATTGTGTAATAAATAGAGTTGGCTAAAATTTATTTATATTTTTATCATTTAAATATATTAATATATAAAAATAAATTTTGCTATATTCTCGTTGTAACCCACCACAAGCCCCACTGGTCTATTTCTGCGTGAAGCTTCCAAATAAGTGAATTTTTATCCCACACCAAACCCACTTCTTTCATTGCAATAAAGAAGATAAATGGTGAGGTGACTTTACAATGACACCCTCGTAGACATAATCTTTGAATAACAATAGCAGCTTTTTTTTATTGGATATTCTCAATATTTTAACTCATGATATTAAGAAAATGAACAGGCATTTTCACCCATCTCACCAAACGCTAACAAACTAGACCAGCTACAAAATTAACAGTATTAATTTCATTTTTATAAGATAGCAAAGGCAAATTACTTTGAGTCG
>Ga0307509_10012375_pt1 | contig 10210 bp, 15 predicted proteins | sample 10_EM_MG_FD_202245 | JGI IMG/M metagenome (GOLD analysis project Ga0307509, IMG submission 202245) | Populus trichocarpa ectomycorrhiza microbial communities from riparian zone in the Pacific Northwest, United States - 10_EM | ecosystem: Host-associated > Plants > Roots > Unclassified | place...
TGCAGAGTTGGAATCTCTTGTTCGCGAACTCAGAGGTACATCAAAGCTTCCAACAATAAAATCTTCCATTTGACTGACCCATCGCCTATTTTTCCCTTGTCTTTTGTTTCTATTATTTTTTTTTTACCATCTGTCATGATTATACAGGCAAGCCCCATCCCCGGTGGGCAGAGAGCAGTTTCCGTGACGGAGATCCGAACGAAAAATGGCATTCACGCGCCACGAAATGTATACCGCTACAGAAACGTCAACAACCACAAAATGGGGCGCAACCAACACAGCCCGGCGCAGCGGGTGACGACATGCTGCTTCGCAACGGTCGTGCCGTGCACTCGCTCCTAAGCCCAATCAAAACGGAACCTGTCGCCGAAGCAAATTCCCACCTGTACCGCTTCTCGCCATCGCCAGCACCGTCGATGCGGTATCATAATTTCCAAACCAGCGTCAGAAGCGATTCCTCGTCCTCCTTTGATAATGATCCAAGAACTGGCGTCCCGTATTCCTCCAATTATCATTCGGCCACTGGGAATGGGCACTATCCCACCCAAAATGGGGATGCAACCAACGGATCAGCGCCCTCGTCGTATTCAGATGGGGGAGGTGGCGGCGGCGGCGGTGCGAGCGCTTACGCTTTATCTGGAAGCGACGACGGTCACGGCGCGTACAGCGACCACTACGGCAGCGTGGGCGGTAACTCACCGCAGACACATTTTGCTTGCTCATGTCGTACCGCTCCGGCGTTGGGCATGGCGTACATATCTCTTTCCCAAGCCCTTCAAAGTTCATTGGGCTCGCTACGGCAATATTCACAACATCACCCTCCTAATTCTCAGTGCGCGCTGTTCAGAAAGGTCGTCGAGCTGAACAATGCTTTACAGTATGTACCCCATCTTTGTATCTTTAATTGAATGGGAGCGCTGAGCTCGATTTTCTTTAAGTGGTGGCAATGACAGCCCGGGTCTGGTAGGACCTGCATACGACAGTGGGCCTCCATCCGACAACGAGATCGTGACCCCGCTCTCTGCAACGAGTGGGCATGCGCCGTTCCATACTACGAATTCCCCAGGCGTTTCGCCTCAGGAATGGAATCATATTGCCACTGCTGCCGGCTTCAATCCATATTTTCCAGCGACCGACCACCATGTCTACTCGGTGAATCATGTTATGAGTTGAAAGTCTAGGATCCGCGCCCATTCATTGGTTACTTCCATCGTTTTGTTTTTTTATACCTTCTCTCAAATCTGTATATGGACACGCTCTCATTTTTCATTCACGATCTTGATTATTAGCTGTCGATGCTTGCTCTTTGGTACTGCCATGCTAAGCAGAAAATCACCAGCGACTTGAATATGTTACATTTGCCACGACTGACCCACACTCCATACCCTGCACCACGATACAGTAGCGTACTGTATAGTATACCTAATCGTCTCTCCCCGCGCTGAACTTGACGTCCAGTTTGAATCGAATCCTACGCTCAGTAGGCGGGTCCGGTCTCTCCGGTTTTCCGTTTACTAATGCCCAAATATCCCGCTCGATAAATAAGACGTTGCCATCCTTGCGTACAAGCAACACGGTTGAAAGTCGGGTGCCGTAGTACCCAGGGCCGTCGTTACTGGACCCCTCGAATTTAATCAGGAGAGGGGAAACGTGGACAGTATTTCGCAAGTCGCGTCGATGTACAATTGGGATGTCAGTGGAAGGCTGCCAGCTTCTCGGAGGAACAAAACTCAGTACGTAAGTCAGTATGTTCGTAAGAAATTGAGGATTGGGTTTTTGCGGGAAGGATCAAACAAGGGGCGGGGCGATGGAGATAATGACAATGAAATACGCACGTAAGCAATTGGAAAAGTTGTTCAACGAGCTCGGGCTCTGTCTGAGGAGGTTTGTTGGCGTCAGAGGGTAAAGTTTGATGAGCGACAGCATCAAAATCTTCCGTGGCGTGCTGAATTTTTGGCCAAAGGTCGGCGCCCGCCCCATCGATTCCATTCGAGATACCTCCACAGGAATGTTCTTTGGAAGAGAGTGGGCGGGACGTAAAGGTCCCTCCTCCTCCATGATTCGTTACGAAGAGTGAATCATATTTGATTGACCCTTTCGGATCCTGTGTAGGTGCCAAGAGCAGGAGGTTAAACCCAGCAAATTTAGCATCCTTAGGTGTGTTCTTTCCAACTTCGTCTGACAACGACTGGGAAGATTCCGAAAGAAGGAAAGAGGAAACCAGGTGACCCCTTGAGGTATTGTATCGCTTTGGGGTTTCTGTTATATTTGTCCTGCGAAGGGATACAGGCTATGGTCATCTTTCATGTTTCGGAACGGATAAAGTAACCCCGGATAAAGGATAGCTTACAGTAAAGCAACTCTCCCGGACCGATTTATCCCAAACCATGTCCCCCCGCCTTGAACATCGCGACCAGATAGGATTCGACCTGGGCTGTTTGTATTGACCTCATTTCCGAAGGAATGGAATTCTGCATTTTGCGTTGGCCTATCGAGAAACTCATCACGATTTGTACACAGAACCCTATACATTTTAAAAAGATGGAGTCAGTTTTTTTTTTCGGACTTTTGCGTGGGTCGTCGTTGGCGAATAACGCGATGAGCAGAAAAAGGAGTTGCATTGGCAAACTCGAACGAGAGTTCCGCTGAAATGAATTAAATCAAAATAAGTTACTCACAGCGCATACTCGGGGTGCTCGAGAGTCCAGATTCCTATGCACATAGCTTCCAGTAAACACGGATTCTAGGGACGCCACAGGAAAGGAACGAGTATCCGAGAGAATCAAAGGATTCCGAGGCAGGGTCAAGTAATCGCTGGATAGTTCGACGCAAAATCCGTGGCTTTAGTTTGATTAAACACCATAAATGAATAAGGCTCGCCATACAAATGGCTCACTAGCGTGTTTCTTATGGGATGTATAGCACGCGCTTAGCACAGAGAAGCTGGTTCTTCGAAGCTGTCAATCGAAGATTAGCTGATCCTGTAATGACAATGACAGCAGTCCTTCTCTCACCGTGGATGAGTGTAAACAGCAGAGCTGCTGATAGAATACTTTCCCACGGCCCGCTCAGGCACATTCGCGTCTCTCATACCCGGTTTGCCATCATCAATGCAGAAGCAACTGATCGTCCTCGACAATGGCGCGTCCACAATCAAGGTAGGAATCCATAACAAGGATTCAGAACCCAGGTGGGCCAAAAGACACGCGTTCCTCCACGTAATCTCATTTCTCTTCGTCAAGAATCATCACAAATGCGGTGGTGAGGTCTAAGGGTGACAAGATGTCGTATTTTGGGCACGAGATAGCGCGGTGCAAGGATTATTCATCCTTACATTACCGTTTGCCTTTTGAAAAGGTTAGAACTGGTCATTTTTACTGCAAAGTTCACTCAACGTGCTTTTGTAGGGGTATCTCGTGGACTGGGACGCGCAAAAAGCTGTTTGGGATGGCATCTTCTCAGACGAAGTTCTTGGGGTAAAAAATTCACATTGTCCACCATATACACACTTAATTTGGAATGGCGGAAACATAGGTTGATACCACTCAGTCCTCTTTGCTGATAACGGAGCCATACTTCAACCTACCCAATATACAAGACGTGTATGATCAGCTGATATTTGAAGAGTACGAATTCAGCTCTTACCATCGATGTACCCGTAAGTTCAACCCACCATGTGTCAATTCCTATTCGCGTTCATGAAACGCTGATTGCACACCCATCCAATTTAGCCGCATCCCTCATCCCATATGGGCAACTCTTTTCTCAGCCTGGCCTTCCGCCTGCAGAATGTACGATCGTGGTTGACTCTGGGTTCAGCTTTACTCACGTCGTTCCAATGATCGACGATAAAATCATCTGGAACGCGGTCAAGAGGTAAGAAAACCCAGACTTTCTTGACAAACTCATGCTCTACTAACTCTCAAAGGCTCGACGTTGGCGGAAAGCTACTAACGAATCAACTCAAAGAATTAATCTCATTCCGTCAATGGAACATGATGGATGAAACTTATATTATGAATGACGTTAAAGAATCCTGCTGCTTCGTATCGACGAATTTTATCCAAGACAGGGAAACATGTCGGTAAGCGCCAACCCTTCTGCTTCGCTATTCTTTGTGCCCCCCTCTATCGTCGCACGAAGACAGAATAATGTACCCAAGGCAGAGTAGATCAGAAGCACAACCCCATCGTTCAGGAATACATGCTTCCCGACTTGTCGACGAACAGAAAAGGACGCATACGCCATCCAGACGATATTATCACCGAAACCGATCAAATTTTAGTCATGAACAACGAACGGTTCACAGTCCCAGAACTTTTATTTCGGCCTGACGATATTGGTGCGTACCGGAGGTTTATCTCTCTACCTACAAGCCTCGTTCTCGCTGAAATTGGCTGGTGTATTACCGACACTGTTACATACCGGATACTGATAACCCGATCACAGGATTGGATCAAGCGGGTCTTCCTGCCACGATTTCCCACTCTATATCGCTCCTTCCCAGCGATCTACAGGGCATGTTTTGGGCCAATATTGGCCTGATAGGAGGGAATGCTAAGTTTCAAGGTTTTCGCGAGCGATTGTCAGTCCCAAGTCCTCTGCTCTGCTTCATGAATAGTCCTGATTTCTCGTTCATCATTTTTGCCTATTTTATTACCAATAGACTAAGTGAACTTCAGACCTTGGCACCCGTGGACTACGAAGTGGCTATCTACGAATGTGAAAAGTGAGTTTTCTTCTTTTAATTCTTCCGGCATGAATTTTTAATCATTGTATCTATCCCCCCAAAAATTTCACCCTTATTCTCAAAAATACCTCTTATCTGTAATTTTAGCCCAATCATAGAAGCATATGCTTCCGCCTACAATTTTGCCTCTGAAGTCGGTCCCAGTGGTCATCACTTTGTCACGAGGGCAGAATACCTAGAAAGCGGGAGCAATGCTTCTCGCCGGAAATTCCGCGACTGGAAACTCTACCAAGAATCTGAGAAGGAGAAGCCAACAAACGCAAGAGAAGCAGGGGCATCCTTCTCGACCACGACGACGAACGCAAGAGGTAGCGGAATCAGGGGAAGACAGCAACAGCAACAACAGTTCCAAAAGGAGACCGGGGGCGGTGATCAGCCGACCTCCCAGGCGCCTGGCGGTCAAGCTGTTGCTAGCAGCAGCGGTAAATTCTCGCGAACGAGAAGTACGAGGTCGGCCGCCGCTGCATCGGCTTCAGCCACAAGTGCAGGACTCGGGTCTAATAGCAACCGTCGACGCTGAAGTCCAAATTGTCAACGATGTTACCCAGGCATATCCGAAATAGCGGTCCAGGTCGACCCGTCCTTCGGCCTCCCCATGATTTAGATGACAGTCAGCTTCTGAGCTCCGCTTGGCGATTTACTTTCTGTCCTACTTGTACATTCCTTCTGAATCCGGGTCCTCAATCAACCAAGTTCTTGATGAAACTCATTCCGTTCCTGGTAATTATCAGTCAATGATCATACTGCTTGGCAGTCTCATCCTGCATGTAGTCTATATTTAATTGCATTGCTACTAATAAAAGATGATTCAGAGAGATGTGCATATCTATGCCGTCAAACCTTGATAATAGCATACTCACATCTGGAATCCTCTAGATGTATTCTAGACGACTGGGCTCCATAATACATACGCATTCTGGTTATACATCCGATATCTTAAAACGTGAGGTATGACTAACGACAACTACCTTGACGCACTCACCCATCATAAATCGAAGCGCTGCACCGAGTCAATACCATGATGCATTACGAGACCTTCTGAGCCCCTAGTCGCTAAGTTCTCATCCCGGGCGGGGCCTACTCCAATGGTTTCCGACATCCGCACAATGGGTATCAATGAAAAGAACAAGAACGGATGTAGTTTTTCCTTTCAAAACCGTGCCTTCCTCGAGCTTCCCTTCCGACCACGCGCGCGAGGCAAAATTACGACCCGTTCCATGAATTCAAAGGATGGGATCAAATCAGTCAGAGACCGAGGGCTTTCCACTGGAAGGTTCTCTGGTGCATAACATTGTCGTTGCCAATTGGGTTTCACGGAAGTCCAAGCATGATCCCAGGTTCCACCGTTTCAGGTAAGGAATTGAGGTCGACTCCAGTTGACTCTAACCGGGGAAAATGACATACACACCAAAAGGGCCGATCGATGTGATCAGCGCGTGTGATCAGCGCTGGAGAACAGCCTGATCCCAGTCGTACTTGTCCGAGGAATTTGTTGAATGATATTTTGGACAAATTTTGCTTACTTCTGACATAGTGGCCCCGATAACTTGCCATCGTATTGGATGGATTATTCTTGACAAAGCCTTCAGGGCGCATGATGCAACGCCCCAGTTATCAAAGATAGTATAAACCGTCCGTGATACGCACGGTCATTGGCGGTGCCCGATTATTACCTTCAAAGAACCAACGGGATAGGATTTCCAACTCGTTCAGAAATAGACGACAAGCAAAATATGACCAGATTTAGTCGGAATCATTAACATAGTATTCAGGATTCAATATCCAATCACTGAACTTAATTACGAGAAATGGAAGGCTATGATAGAAATTTGACACTTACAAAAACAAGGCCGTGTAAGTCGACCAAACCTTTTCCCCATTGTACAGCATTGTAGTCCATTCTATCTCAATAAGGGACGGTGAAAGGAAAATCGCGTAGAACTCTATGACTGATGGAAGAGTCGTGAGTTCAAGTTTCAGCTCACCTTGCATCAACCTCCTTGACCGCAGTCTCCCATGACAGAGTTCTAAGTTGGTTGAGGGATCAACGACTCCGGTCGAAGGTTACGTTCGTCGTTGGGGAGTTATGCAGAATCTGTACAAGCCGTGCTGGAATTCCGAAGCAATTGGCCATCAGGGTGTTCGCGGGCGCTAATTGCCCCGGGCCGTTCAGGTTCGCCGCCGCGTCGGTGGCGTTTGGGATGTGATTGGGCACCTAAGGCTCTATGACATTGACATTCATCTGTTCATACCTTCATTGTGCAGTGGACTTGTCATGAGATACGAAAGTAGGGTTCTCGCCTGCCACTGACCCCGTGGATCGCAACAGCAAGTGGTGCCACTGCGATCTTGATGCTGCGAGTACCGCACTGCGGTATGTACATATAAAGAAAGACATCCAATTAATTTCTGAAAGCAAAGCAATCTCGGGTCCGTGAATGACCACCATAGAATAAGTGGTCTCCGCTGTCTCCTCGAATAGTTAACTACATTTTACCCTGATCAGACGCCAGGACGAAAATCGCAAACAAGTCATAAATTTCGTCAAGCGTAATTAAGATACATTGAGGGTCGACATCACAGAAACTGGGAAATATCGATGGATGAGAACATGATGAGGGGAAAAAAAAAGAGGGAATAAAACAAGTTGCTCTGCACTGGCAGATCAAAAAAGAAAAAAACACGGAGACTTGCATAATAGAGGAATTTAAGATTGGGGCACTTGACCCTGTTCGGCTATCCGCATAACTTCCATGAGTAAGGTCTGCTGCTCAATATCGAGAGCCGTGGTGGCCGCCTGGTAGCTCGGGCCGTTTTGCATTTGGAAGGCTAAGAAGAAGAAAAATAGCAATATCGTTAGAAGAAACAGCCTGGGTTGATAATCGACGGTGCCGGTGCTTACTAGTCAAAGCCTGCTTAAACGAAACGTAGGGGTTGACGTTCTCTAGTGGACTGATATATCCGAGCTCTTCATCGATATCATCTTCGGACTCATCGTCTTCATCTTCCACTTCTGCAGCTCCTTCGCCTTCTGCTGCATTCCCACGAAGTCGAGCGCCCTAAAAATCCCGAAAGAGTTAGGACATGGAGATAGAGAGAGATGAAGGATAAAATACTATACCTCTCTAGCAAGTATTTCCATGTATGTCGAATCTGCATCCCATACGTCCTCTGTTTGGTCCGGAACCGTGAGCCGAGGTATATTTAAATGAATAAGCTGTACGGACCATCATCCTCCGCTAGATTCAAGGGTTGTTCATCTCCTTCGTCTTCAGATTCAGATTCTTCTTGGAGAAGTATCTCGAGTCTCTTGCGATCTGGATAAAACATAAATGGTCAATAACGCACCCAAACGATATGAGAACCCCCATTGACAAAGCGAGCGAATAGAAAAATAAAAATAAAAATACAAGAACAAAAAAGACTAACCCTCAATGGCCTTTGGCAAACTCTTGAAAATCTTCAACGCACCGCCCACGATGCCAGGCCAGCCATCGCGCAAGGACTCGGGCACAGTCGCAGGAGCCATCTCCATGAGTGCGCAGAGCGCCAACACGCTGAGCTTCTTGTCGTGCACCCGCGGCAAGCGGGCGTCGTTATTAATGGCGACGAACCACCGGTCGAAGAACGCCCGCGCAGAGCCGGCCTTGGTCACCTCCATCAGATGAAGAGCCGCGGAGGGGTTATACAAAACCGCATTGATGAGAACTTCCAGATTGGCGAGTTTGAGTGCGAGAGTTTCGGCCTTGTCAACCAAGCCGAGAGAGGTGGCGATGATGGTTTGGAGATGCTTTAGATTCAAATGTTTTGAGAAATTTTGCGGAAGATGAAGAAAGTTAGGATAACATACGTCGTCGACAGCCCCACGCAGGTTAAGCAAGATCGATTCCGCAAGTTTGGATCCGTTAACGCGATCATTCTCGCCCAATTGGTCATTCGTGATTGAGGTGGTGTAGATGTCCACCATCATTTGCTTATAATCGACGTGCGATTTGATAACGTCTGATCCATACGACAAGAAATTGTCCAACGAAGGCAACATTTCTGTTGAAAAGAAAAAGAACAAGATCAATTATTACAAAATTCCAGAATGGGCGATCCCGATTGATGTACCTTCAAGGAAATCAACGGCCTCATGTTTGAACAATCTATAAGTCAACTCAAAGACAGGCCACATTTGGGCCGAAATCGAGCGAAGCTTATAGGTCAGGCTGTCAACTAATTCATACATGTTGTCGAACAAATCTAACGTGAAAAGGCTAGATCAGTATCCACGATAGACATGAAAAAGGAAAACTCACCCAGCAGCCTGTTCTCCAATGTAAACACAATGATAGGAACAACAATTTCCTGGATCTGAGACAAAATCTCCGGAGAGCTATCGATGGAGGTGATGATCTGAATAGATTTAAGGGTTTTCAGGGTTTGCACTCTAGATGAAATGAGAGAGAAAGGAAATGACCCACAGTGCTGATAGTTTTCGCGACACCCATCGCCGTGAATGTCTTATCGTCATCCACATCAGATAAAAGACTATCCAAATCCGCATTTTCCTCAATGTGATCATGGATCGCACTCTCTCGCGCAAGACGCATGTATGATTCACACTATTATTTCAACGGAGTATGAGTCAGAAAAGGAAAACTCAAACCAAAAGCGAAAAAAAGGGGGTACAAACCAAACGCGCAGTAAGCATAGCAGCCACAGGCAAGAGCTCGGTTTGGAATTGATCAACCATGACCTCCATGCTGCTGTTGAGGATGTCCAAATCCGTCTCATCGGACATCTTCAGCAAATCTATAGTCATACGGCCAAGCCGAAAGAGTGACACAACATTATGGGGTACAAAGCAAAACGGTTGCGTTGGATGTCAGATAAGAGGCAGTTGGAATGATATGGGGTCGAAAGCATATTAGATAGCGGCAAGGCAGTAGGTAAATGCAAACAAGAATATAATTAGATGACGTTTAACGGAATGTAGAAATTTCTAACCTTGGATGACTTTAGATACTCGGGGGGCGACGGCGGTGCGGACTGTTTCATTAAGGATAGTGAAATCGAATATCCAAAAAGGGCACATTTAAGCAAAGTAGAAATTGAAAGACTCAAATCAGAACCACTTCAGGGAAAGACCCGATATACATCACGCACCAGACTCGTGAGCGATAATCAGCTCTGTGAGGGTTAACGCAGCCTGGACCTTAACAGGGAAGGACTCATCGTCCAAAGCATTGAAGGCTGCCTGGAAATGCTTGCTAAGGGTTTCCTCTGAAGACCATTCAAGACCTTGCTTTGTCACTGTGCCCAAAATTTCCAGAGCCTACCGAGGAAGTGTGGTGCTCAGGATTAAAAAAAGAGGCAGAGAATGCAAGGAAAGTAACTCACGATAGCCCTCAGGAAGGGCTCTGGGCTCTCCAACTCGGGACTGACGAACTGCAGCATAAACTGCTCCATATTGTT
>Ga0307509_10012376_pt1 | contig 10209 bp, 10 predicted proteins | sample 10_EM_MG_FD_202245 | JGI IMG/M metagenome (GOLD analysis project Ga0307509, IMG submission 202245) | Populus trichocarpa ectomycorrhiza microbial communities from riparian zone in the Pacific Northwest, United States - 10_EM | ecosystem: Host-associated > Plants > Roots > Unclassified | place...
AAAAATTCTCTAAACAACCACCAAGACTTGTTTAGATTTATAGAGTAAGGTGACTATTTATGTGCTCTAAAGATCAACATCCTGTTTGTTTGCTAAGAAGTTGATGAAAAGCCTAAAAAGAAACATGAACTCTTGGTCTCGTAGATGGTATTATAATGGGGTTTTCATGAAAATTGGAAAACTTTCCTTTGTCAACGGAAAATCAAAATCACACAGAGGGAGGTTACAGACGTCAAGACAAGATTACAACAAACAAGTTCTGGAAGTATTTCAGTAGGCAAATAGCTTCCATATAGCGTACGAATCAAATTTGATCCAACCAATTATTGTTAACAACATAGCCATAAGTCAATAGCAGAGTTTATAGAAGTAAAAAGAGCCAAAAAAGAAATTCAAATGATTTCAACAATTGTAAAATCTCATACCAACAAATGCTTCATCAGAAAGGAAAAAGAAAAGAAAAAAAGTTGACCTCGTACAGAAAACCTCAAACATTATACCACTCTCCCAACTCTCTCTCTCTACATTAAAAAAGAAAAAGGGAAAAAAAATCAGCCAAATTGTATATCAAATCATCTGAAAAAAACTAGAGCTAAAATTGGAATTTCTCGGCGGAAGATTATTGTCAACTGGCTTACATGGTATCAAACTTCCAATACGAAATAAGAAGGTAGGGCCCCAAACACTTACCTCACAACTTCTTAATAATATATTAGAAGATTGAAAACCTTATGCCATTACTTGCTGCAAACAAGTTGTATTCTTCCATGGCAATCTCTTTTTTATTGCAAGCAGGATCATTTTCAATCTGATTTGTTGTGACCTTCGAAGAAAAATCTCCAATGATTCCATTTTTTGAAGGCACAGGATCCGACTTACATCCTGTTGAAAGAGCGACAGGACCACCAAAATGGAACAAGGAAAATCCACTATTACCGTTGGGCAACTTGGCAGAATTATCGACTTTCCCACTTTCCCCGCTGGGTGGTGCTTCTGTTGAACGTGATTTAGCTGGAACCATCCTCTCCTTATTAGCTTCAGTTAAAGTTTCCTGCATCATACGTGTCTCTGTTCGTACCTCTGAGTTCAAGCCATATTCTTTGGCAACTGGCTGATAAACTGGAACTGGACCAGGATTGAACACCGGAGTTGCCAAATGCTGCACTGGACCATATTGCATACAAAAGCGTGAGTTTCCATTCAAACCATAGCCAAGAGAACCAGCATATAGATAGTGGTTAGGCTGGGGAAAGGGCATTAATCCATTGGCTGGAGCTGCCGGCCAAGAAACTGGAGTTTGATGATGGTAGTAGCCCATTGTTGAAGGAGCTTGAAAAACTGGAAACTGTAAATTATGGTTATGCATAGGTGGAAACACAACTTGACGTTGCAAACCCACACTAACAGTAGGTATTCCACTGTCAGGATTTTGGACAGTTGTTGTAGGTGGATTTCCCAAAATGTTCAATCTTGGACCATCTGGTTGAAGCTCAAAAGGTTTCTTGCTTCCAAACACCTCATCTCCATTTGTACTCGGTTTGTTGTCCAGCACCAGTTCATGAGAATTGGAGAAACCATTTCCACTGCATGTTGAAGTGTCTCTTCCTTCTGATTGTGGACTGGTGTCTTCTGAATCTGAAGTGGACGACGATTCAGGATGTCCATTGTTTGAAGAAACTGTATTGCTATCTCCCTCACTAAGGCAAGATGAGCAGTTATCAGAACTCAAAGAGCTTCCAATGCCGGGATCAGAAGTCTCAGACGATGCAGAGTTTTTTGCAGGACATGAACTGACTTCCTCATAAGAAGTTTCTGTCGAGTAGCAACCATTCGCTTCCACATGGCATCCACTCTGGCAGTCTTCAACTGTTGCAAGGCTGCGGTCCCTTGATTCCTTCAAGTTATTCTCATCATGATCAGTTTCAATGGAATCTCCTGTAACTTCACTGGAACACATATCACCAGATGACTTGAAGAGTTTGCTGTCTGGTACCACGGCTTCAACCTTAGTAGATGAGCTCATGGTAACATCAGAGTCTGAGCTTCTTCTAGAGTACTTCTTTTGTGATTCTACGGGCTCCCAGACTTTCTTAGAATTGTTTCCCATGCTGGATTTGATTTTGATTCTTCCACAACCTTCACGCATGTAATTTACTGGACTATATTTGGTACCACGATAGAACTGCTTGGGCATATCCATCACTGCTTCTGACTTGCCAACAGATTTGCTCTCTTGATCCGATCTTAATGATGAAACATGTGGTTCAACCTTTACCCTGCATTCAATGTTCTGGTGACAGCTGCAAGAATGGAAGTCATATCTGTCATTCATCCTGTTGTGGGAACAATGGAAGTTCTCGTTGAACTTAAGGCCACAATTTCGACCATTGGACTTTGGACCATTAATCCTTGACAACCTATTCAATCCATTAACAAGCCTAGGAGGAGTCTCAAAATTATCACTGTGGTGTCTTAACTCAGATCTATTAACCACGGCCCCACTTTCTGAAATAACTGCAAATCGACGTCTATCAGGCCACTTCAAAGATGAATCAAGTTGAACTTCTTTCCGAAATTTCAATCGTCGGCGCGAATATTTTGATTGTTCGGTCGAAAAAGAGCCGGTCCCTTCTTTCAAATTTGCAACCTCCCCATCAGGACTATCGTAGGAATCATTTTCCATTATAGAAGTCTCACATCCATATGAAAACTGTTGATCTTGAATGTCAGGAGATCCAGGCCTGGACAGAGAAATATCGCCTGTTTCACTTACTGAATCCCTACAGCAGATAGCATTGTTCAGTTCTTTATCAACACTTGGTGTTGTTTCATCCTTTGAAACATCAGGAAATATGGAAATATCATTTGATTCAGGACACTTCTTTTCTTTATCCCTTTCTTTTCCTTTCAACCTCTCCTTCCTTCGAATCTTTTTCTCTCTTTCTTTTGTTCTTCTTCTCTCCTTGCGCTCTTCTTCTTCACGTTTTTCTGCTTCCTCTTCTTCAAGAAGCTTCATCTGCAGTGAAAATTTATATTATCAGAGATGCATCTCCTAAAAAAAGATGATCTGTCCCAATTTTGATACTCAAATGAAAAATCACAAGTATTAGGACCTGCTTTTCCAATGTAATAATTTCTTTGCAAGCAACATGAACCCGATCTTCCAGTAGTTTTAGTGAAAGACAAACAAAGATGCTATGTGCATTTTGGCGAGCAGTTCCTTCTCTGAAAGCCTTCTCAACCTGAAACAATGCATTGAGTTTTAGAATCTCTGAAACTGAAATACAGACACAATTGCTTCACATACACATAGCAGCAGAATCCAAAACATGGTACTAGTTCATCCTCAGGTTCTGACAAGAAGGTGGGAATGTGTGTTCAGATGTTGAGTTTCTCTAACAGCCAGTAAATTTCAATGTTTTAGGGGACAGAAGGCACATTTGTATTTTATGACCAGTTGACAAAGGTACTCCTGAAAAATCTCTTTTTAAATACCAGCTAATAAATAACTAAGAAAATTTAGAGAGAATATAAAAGATACTTTTGGGCAGTGCCAAATGGTCCTGTTACATTCTAAACCATAAAGGTTAACTTAGAAAAGAAATGTTTAAACAATATTCATTAGTATCACTGTACACTATTTGAATTCCTTGATTTGGTCCATTAGATGCCACCCAGGGCTTCCTAGAGGTGGTTAACCACAATCTAATTTAAGTTATAAGGAGACATTTAACCACACAGGAGACCTTAGAAATTTCCATAGGCCTGCTCTGTCAGTGTAAGAGAGATGTGGTGCCCCTAGTAGGATCATCTGTTCTATAAATCTGTCAGGTTTCTACTTCTAAATCTTTTGTTTATCAACTTGAAAAAATATCTCAACCTGTCCTTTAGATTTACTGTACTTACAGCCCTCGTATTCATTTATAATTCACTCAAGTTTCATCACATCTAACATAATGAGCAAGTCTACAAGGTCCAGGCTCAATACTAATTTCATAGCTACTTTGGTTATTGGAGATCAACTTCAAGTCCAGTGACCCAGTAATAATAACCAATCCCTCCACCTATATATACATATATTTAGAAACTCTCCTTCCCAACACATTTTTAATACACCCCTTCCCCTTGTACAACCTTCCACATTTGCCCCCTACAATGATCGCATGCATGGGAAAAGATAGTGCCAAACAAATTATCATTTTCTAAACTACTATGAGAAAGAACAGCAAGCATATTGCAAGTCTGTAAACATGCCTGTTCCTTAAAAATAACAGTTGCAGCATCTAGAAGAAATTCTCGAGCAAGTTCAGGGCTCTTCGCATGCTTTTGGGGACGGGAGCATTCTCCATCAAGTTCATTTCCGTCCTTATCCGTAGAATCATCATCCTACAAGTGTACAAAAAATAACAGAAATTTAAGTATAATCCAGAAGGAAATTTATAAAAAATTTAATTCAACTCTGGAGATCCTGGTGGGAAAAGCTGGACTACCTCTTCTTCCTCGGCCTCTTCAGCATGCTCAAAAAACCTTCTGATACTTTCCCCCCTGGTAATTGTAACAAAACCATCACCTACTACGAGCCTGCAGTGCACACATTGTTGACCCTTTAGGGCATGAGCTTTTACAGAAAGCTCGGTGCAGCGGCCATCAAATTTCCAAGCCCTCAGAGTGATAAAACATGCAGACAAACCACCAAGATCTAGACCAGTGACTTGAACACTTCCATTCATGCCTACATTTTCAAATTCTAGAATATCAGATTTTCCTTCTCCTGTTCCAACTGCCCATTCAAAGTGATGGTATGATACAACAGTATCAGAAAAGGTTTGGCGCCAATCAGCTTGGACAGAATCATCAGACACCTGAGGAAATAGCAAAGATCATTTGTCATACCAGTCACATCCCTAGTGAATTTCCAAAATTTGTTCCGCAAATCTGTTTCTTTTGAATCTTAGATCATTAACCACAAAATCGCACTGAAGACAAAAATGCACCTCATATTGGAAGGCAGTGTCTGCAACACAAAACCAACTAGTGCAGCGAGGTTCTCGTCGCATGCGCTTCAGCTCCTTCAGCTCCTTAAATTCACGAATAACATTCCTTCTACAATCTCTACAAAATCTCTTGCTGTCAAACCTGGGGGATGGAGACATATTTGTTTAGAACAATTGAACAAATCAACACAATAGCCTTGCATGAAAACATGCAGAATGAGAACTGCAAATGGGCAAGGAGAAAGAAGCTAGAGCTAGATACACGAGGAATAGTCACAACAAATGTAAGTAAAATTTCAGAAGGAGAAAAAAAACAATGGATCCACGCCAGTTGAAGAGAAAACTTAAGTTTTAGGATCTAGTTAATTAAAACAATTAGAGCGATAAGTTGTGTGGCATTTCAGCAGAGAAGCACACAAACTATCAAGAAAACCACAAAGTTGTAGAGAAAAGAAAGAACAAAGAATCAATGATGAAGGACACTTAAACAAATCAATTTTTGCTTCAATCATTTAATTCTTGTTGAACAATTTCAAAAGATTCTTCAAGAGATATCTTAAACAAGTGAATGACAAAGTTTCTCAATTCTAATAGACAAAACTGAGTTTTTGATAGGTAAAAGTGAGTAAAATCTGAGGTTTTTTTTTTTCAAAGTGAACCCACCCATTTACGTCATTGCTAATTCTAAGGATATCTTCAATCACTCATAAACCATGGGCATTAGTGAAGTTTGATGGCTTACAACCAAAGACCTCTGATTCTTAGGACAACAACATAGGCTACTGTAGATATTGCAGGTGCTTTTTCAGAGGAAAAACATATGAGAAAGAAATTACAAGCATAATGAGGCCAATATGTCCTGTGTATTCAACTGAGAAAATGCAAACATATCTTTCTTTGAAAGATAAAGAGGAACTTCCTCATCAATGAAGTCCAGGTCATAAAACCAATCCAATTAATCACAAAAATGAGTTGTGAAGTTTATTTTTAGCCCATTTCAGATAAAAAGAAGGGCAGGCTACTCTTAAGTCCATCCCACAGCCACTATGCCATGTCTTTGACAGCTATCTAGGGTTAACTGTTGTCTTTAGTTCCCTTTAGGGTGCTGTACATTTACCAATCATTCAGCCTTGTAGAATTATACTTCCTAATGCTTTAATGCTGCAAAAAGAGCAACCATAAATTCATGGCTCAAAATTCTTATTCTCTGATGCCATGCTCAACAGAAAGTTCTACTTAGGAAAAATCTACACTTTCAAACTAGCAGTCAAGATATCTACAAGCCAGTACACTTTGTGAAATCTACAAGGCTCTCAAAGATAGTTGAATAACAAATTTGGCAATAGGTACAGAGTCCCCGAAGCAACAATGGATGGAGAAACTAACTAAAAGAAGCATATTCAGTTAAGATGAATTCAGAAAATGGACCATTTCAACAACAGATACTTCCAGGTTCCCCAAGATGAAGTTTTGAATAATTTCTTATTCTGGCAAAATTCATCACTTCCTTAGATGTTAACCACATCTTTTTCATCAAACTGGATGTACAATAACTCAAAGACAAAAACTATCAGTCATGGCAAATGACTCCCCTCTATTCAGTTCAATATGAAACAGGTAAATGATCACTTCCTATCTGAATTGCCATCCAGATATTTTTGCTTGTTATTCCATCAGAGAGCCTGCTAGCATGGGAAGATATAAGCTCTAACTTTGCAAAACTTATAAACTGGAAGGCATCTGTGATTCTTACAAACACAGCGCACTCTTGGGAGATTCTAGACTATTCAAAGGCACAGTAGTTGAATAAAATTTTCGTTCTTTCAAATTAGCTTTTGTTCTGTTCTTTGGCAGTTTCACCAACATGATCACCTCTGATCTCAGCTGTTATCTAAAAGCTCCAACCCCAAACAAAGCAGAGCTGCCAACTACCTTTCAGTTCTCATAGTCTTCCACTGATTTCTAAATCAATGATGTATATAAAGAATAAGCAAATCGCAAACACACCTGCACATGAGCCTCTCTATGAAATCCTCTTCCTTCATCCTTAAAAGAGACAGCCGGGTCTCTTCTCCAAGTGCTGACCAGAAATCCACTAGTGTATCACAAGAAAGCCTGGCAGTATGCAGTGCACATGTCTCTCTTGTTCCATGTCCTCTACCATAACTTGCCATTCCTTGGCTAATCCAACCCCGACCTCCCCCACCACAGGCATCAGGATAGAGCAATTCCCTTTCCCGCTCCCTTGCTCGTGCACTGTCAAAGACCTGATTTAAGGAAAGAGTTCAGCCACTTAACTAGAAAAGGACAATGGAATTGCAAAATAAAAAATAAAAAAAAATAGCACTCACATTTTGGAGTCCCTTCAGAGACTTTGAAAACAAGTAGCATGTCAGAAGCGTCAATGATCCATCACGTGTCGTTGTGAGACCACCCCAAGGATGGACAGATGGATCTTGAATTTCATCTTGGCACCCATTAGGTACATGTGATCCACAATCATTTAGATTTTTCGAGGCTTCCAGTCTGTTGCAGGGAATGTGCCCCCCTCCCCCTTCCTGCTGTAAAGACTTAACATACATGACAATCTGCATAAAACCTTCGAGCAATAGCCCATTGCATCTAGAACAGTACATGTTCTTACGAGCTTGCTCAAACAGGGTTTGCTTGTCTATCCTCAGTAGCTTCTGTCGAGCTTGTGGTGGCAGCTCACTCCAGAACTATGTCACAAGTACATGAAACTTCATCAATGACTAATCACAACTTGCAACATGTAACAGTAGGCCAAAAACTGAAAGACAACATTTAAACAAAACCTAAAATATTCCAACACAAACTTAAAATTATCAAAAGAAACTTGTTAGTCCTATATAACAAAATGCAATCTCTATTTTAGAAATGCCATTGTCATCGTCGTTAGCATTGCCTCAACTCGAAATCAATTCTCACTAGTATAAGCAATCGTAAGTGACATAAAATTTCTCTCTCTCTTTTAGAAATAAAAAACACAGAACTCCATAAGTGAATTCATGTACAAGGAGCTAAAATGGATCTAAAAAAAAATGAAAACCCGATGAAAAAGATAAATACAAAATCCCACATCAAAAACTAATAAAACAAAGCTCACTGAATGATTTGAACATCAAGATCCAATCAGAAACCAAAGTAAAAATCAAAATTAGGTAAAAACAGTGATCAAATTCAATCCCAGATACAAAAACATACACTCTAATACATCAATCAAAATTAAATTAAAAAAAAAAAAAGAACAATCCAGTACCTTCTGGAGCTGGTTGAAGCTAACATCATCACGATGTTTAGACCAGAACCCATTAGCAGAAATTGAGTAAGAACCCCCAGATGATGTTGCATTACTAAATTGCTCATTTCTCTGTGCTAATCCTGGCATCCTATATTATACTTGTTATGTAATTAATTTTATTGAATTCAATCACAAGATTCTTATAATTAATTCTGTACTCCCATCCTCATCTTAGATTTATCATCATCACCACCACCATCAATCCCTCCATCTCTACCCCTCATTATTTTTATTTTTTCTATAATACAAATCATGAGAAGAAGGGATCCAAAACCCAAATCGATTCAATAATTCAATAAAAACAGGAACTAATAAACAAGAAAATCAAAACCCAAAAAAATAGAAAGAATAGAAATCAAGATCGTAGATGAAGGATTCGATTGAATTGGACCAAAAAAAGAGAAGGAAGAGAGGAGGGTTTCATATATATGAGGAAGAGAGGATGCCGAGATTTGGTTGTTGTTGTTTTTATAATATACTATTTAAGGAGAGAAATGGAAGGGAAGCAAGGGGAGAAGATATGAGAGAACAAAGAGAAAGAGATTATTTTGGTAATGCACAAAAATAAATTATTTATTTTTCACCCTCACCCTCATGCTTACCATTAATATTAATAATAATCACACTGTTACTTTCTTCTTCTTCTTCTTCTTCTTCTTCTTAGGGTTTTACATTTTTTTTATAAGAAATAAAAATGTTTTTCTTTGTTATTTTAATATAGTAACATTTTCTTAAAAATAAAAAATAAAACTCACAAACGTGTCCATATATAAGAGTTTAGTTTTCATGAGAATTGTCGCATACCGTGTGTTTGACAATCCGTGCACTAAATAATGATGCTAGATGTTATGTTTGATTAGTAATGTGGAATATAAAAGAAATTAATAGAGATATCAAATACATTATGATAATTTTATGTTGAATTTTTATCTAAAAAATATGTTTTTTTTTTCATATTGTTTCACTTTTTCTTGTCTCAAACAACAACAAACACAATTAAAAAAAAATTGTTTAGAGTGATTTTTTTTTAATTAACATGACTGTCCGGGCCAACTTGTTCGTACCTCGACTACTCTTATGGGCTCTGAAGTTAACGACCATGTAAGTCTCCAGTGGCCCTAAAGAGATTCAAACTCGTGATCGTTGAAGAGCAAACACAACTACACAAGGTCTGATCCCTCAAGGTTTGTTTGGAGTGATTTTATTATTATTATTATTAACGTTAGTGTCCGGGCCAGCTTGCGCGCACCTCGACTAATCTCACGAGCCCTGAAGTTAACGATCATGTAAGTCTCTAGTGATCATCATATTAGCAACCACATGACTCGAACCTGAGATCACAGGAGGAGCAAACTCCTTAATCCCAAATTCTTACCACTGAACCAATTATTAGATGGCTCGAGTGATTTTGGTTGGACATGAAAGTGCATTGAAGTTCTGTTTTTTTTATAATAATTAAATGTTTGGTTGAATAAATGGTGGATGTGTAATTATTAGATTAGAAATATTGGTTGTTTTTTAAAGTATTTTTTATTTATAAATATATTAAAATAATATTTTATTTTATTTTTTAAAATTTATTTTTAATATAAATATATCAAAACAATTAAAAAAATAAAAGCATTATTTATCCGCAAAAGCAAACTATAAAGTCACGTTTCAAAACCAAAATGAATGTTTAAGTTGAAAATTTTAACCGGACACAAACCGGTAATTAGTAAATTTATAATTTACAGCTCATGCAATTATCAGGTGGCAACATTAATCATAGAATACTCTAAAACGCGTGGGTTTTTCACTGTAGCAGTAGTTTTTTTTTTTCCGGTTTTGTTTTTTGCTTTTGTTTTTTTTTTAATATGTTTTTTTATGGTTTTTTTTTTACCCAAAATTGAT
>Ga0307509_10012377_pt1 | contig 10208 bp, 10 predicted proteins | sample 10_EM_MG_FD_202245 | JGI IMG/M metagenome (GOLD analysis project Ga0307509, IMG submission 202245) | Populus trichocarpa ectomycorrhiza microbial communities from riparian zone in the Pacific Northwest, United States - 10_EM | ecosystem: Host-associated > Plants > Roots > Unclassified | place...
GGACTTCTTGTTTTGTTGAACGGCCATGGGGTTCTCCTTGAACCTGCAGAATCGGCAGGCTCTCAACGCGATATTGCTGGGCGTCGACTAACTCCACGCCTGCGGGAAAGCCTGCGATTCTAGCACGCTGACATTCGCCGGGTGTGTCAGTTCAGATTCTGGCGCTTCAGGCCCGCTAGCGCCGCGAACGGATTGGGCTTGTCTTCGACCGGCTCGGCGGCGGCGTTGGCCGCCGGCACCAGCGGCTCCGGGCAGACCTCGTGCCGCGGCACGATCGGCATCGCCAGCAGCAACTCGTCTTCGATCAGCTCGCGCAGGTCGAGCGCGCGGGTGATCGCCAGCACGTCGTCTTCGGTGTCGGTGTCGAGCTGTGCGGCCGCGTCTTCACCGTGGACGAACAGGAAGTTGCGCGAGACCTGCAAGGCCACCTCGACCGGCTTCAGGCAGCGCTGGCACTCGAGCGACACGTGCGTGGCCGCCTCCACGTGCATCCAGGTCTGGGCGTCGCCGCCGCGCAGCTGGCGCTGCTCGCCGCGTGCGCGCCAGCTCACCTCGTCGGCCTCGGTCACGGGCGCGCCAGGCACGGCCGATTCGGCGATGCGATCGAACCGGGCGAGCGGCCAGCGACCATCCAACTCGCCCGCTTCTTTGGCGAAGGCGACCACGTCGAGGCGAAAAGGATCGAATTCACGCGCTGTCATCGTGTCAGTGTAGCCAGTGCAAAGCGCGATGGGAGAATCCCGCCATGAGCACGACGAGACCGGCATTGATCCTGGGTTCGACCTCGCGTTACCGGCGCGAGTTGCTGGAACGGCTGCGGCTGCCGTTCGCGGTGCATGCACCTGATGTCGACGAGACGCCGCTGGCCGGCGAGACGCCGGCGGCGCTCGCGCAGCGCCTCGCGCTTGCCAAGGCACGGATCGTATCGGCTGCGCATCCCGATGCCGTCGTGATCGGTTCGGACCAGGTCGCCGACCTCGACGGGTCGCCCATCGGCAAGCCCGGCACGCACGAGCGCGCGGTCGAGCAATTGCGGTCGATGCGCGGGCGCAGCATCGTGTTCCAGACGGCGGTGGCGGTCGTGCGCGCATCCACCGGCTACGTCGGCACGGCGCTCGCACCGGTCACGGTGCGGTTCCGAGACTTGTCCGACGCCGAGATCGAACACTATCTGCGCACCGAGCAACCTTACGACTGCGCCGGCAGCGCGAAGTGCGAGACCCTGGGCATTGCGCTGCTCGAGGCCATCGACTCCGACGACCCGACTGCCCTCGTCGGCCTGCCGCTGATCCGCACCTGTGCGCTGTTGCGCGCGGCCGGCATCGACCCGCTGGTGCAGGCCCGATGACCGCGCCCCGCGGCTCGCTCATCCTGGTGCCGAACACGCTGGACTTCGGCATCGCCGCCGACGCGCCCGACGTGCGCGAGGTGCTGCCCGCGTCGGTGATCCGCACCGCGGCGCGGCTGACGCACTGGGTGGCCGAGAACGCGAAGACGACACGCGCGTTCCTGAAGCGCGTCGACGCCGTCATGCCACTTGCGCAGCCATTGCAGGCGCTCCACATCGTCGAGTTGCCGCGCCCGCAAAAGGGCGCGCGCGGCGCGCCGGCGACCGATCTCACGGCCCTGCTCGACCCAGCACTGCAAGGCATGGATGTGGGCTTGATCTCCGAAGCCGGCCTGCCCGCCGTCGCCGACCCCGGCGCTGCGCTGGTCCAAGCCGCGCACACCATCGGCATCCCGGTGATCGCCCTGCCCGGCCCGAGCTCGCTGCTGCTCGCGCTCGCGGCGAGCGGCTTGAACGGGCAGAGCTTTGCGTTCGTCGGCTACCTGCCAGTGGACGCGGCGGAGCGCGCCGCGCGCATCCGCGAACTCGAAGCGCTGTCGCGCCGCGCGAATCAAACTCAGCTGATGATCGAAACGCCGTACCGCAACGAGGCACTGCTGGGCGCACTGCTCGCGCACTTGCAGGCGGCCACGCGCTTGTCGGTGAGCTGCGAGCTGACGATGCCAAACGCGTTCACACGCACCGACAGCGTTCAAGGCTGGAAGGCCAGACCGATCGCTTTGCCGGCCGATGTGCCGGCGGTCTTTGCCCTGCTTGCGGGCTGATGCTCAGGACTCGACCGGCTCCGGCAGCTTGGCACCGAACAACGCAGCGACACGCTTCTTCGGCTTGATGTTGGGCGACAAGCCGCGCGGCGCGGCCGGCGCCTTGCTTTCCCAGGCCGGTTCGGCCGTGGTGGCGCTGGCTTCGTAGGGCTTGTCGAAGAATGGGTCGCTGGGCGCACGCGGTGGCGCCGAGTAGCTGGACCGCGCCGGTGCGGCCGGCCGCTCGCTGCGCGGCTCGTCGTCGTGTCGGGCGCGATCGCGGAACTGCCGCGGCGGCGGCGCGTCATCGAGCTCCAGCGGTTCGAGGTCGATCTTCTTCTTGATCAGCTTCTCGATGTCGGCGACCAGGCGCGTGTCCGACGACGACACCAGCGTCACCGCCAGGCCCGACGCGCCCGCACGCCCGGTGCGACCGATGCGGTGCACATAGTCCTCGGCGTTGAACGGCACATCGAAGTTGAACACCGCCGGCAGATCGGCGATGTCGAGCCCGCGCGCGGCGACGTCGGTCGCGACCAGCACATCGACCTCGCCGCGCTTGAACGCTTCGAGCGCCTTCAGGCGCTCGTCCTGCGACTTGTCGCCGTGCAGCGCATTGGTGCGCAGGCCATCGCGCTCGAACGAACGCGCCAGGCGCGCACACCCCAGCTTGGAGTTGACGAACACGATCGCCTGCGTCAGCGCGCGGTCCTTGATCAGCTTCAGCACGGCCGCACGCTTGTCGTCGGTCGCGACGCTGTAGAAGCGCTGCTCGACGTTGGTCGCAGTCGCGTTCGGCCGCGCCACCTCGACGAGGATCGGGTCTTGCAAGTAACTCTCGGCCAAACGCTTGATCTCGGTCGAGAACGTGGCCGAAAACAGCAGCGTCTGACGCGTCTTCGGCAGGTAGCTCAGGATGCGCTGCAGGTCGGGCAGGAAGCCGATGTCGAGCATGCGGTCGGCCTCGTCGAGCACCACGTACTCGACCTGGTTCAGCACGCAGTTCTTGGCCTCGATGTGGTCGAGCAAGCGGCCCGGCGTGGCCACCAGCACCTCCACGCCGCCCTTCAGCTCGAGGGTCTGCGGCTTCATGTCGATGCCGCCATAGACGACCGCAACACGCAGCTTGGTCTGCGCGGCGTAGCCTTTGATGTTGGCCGCGACCTGGTCGGCCAGCTCGCGCGTCGGTGCGATCACGAGTGCACGCACCGGGTGGCGCGCCGGCGACATGCTGGCATTCTCGTGGCGCAGCATCTTGTGCAACAGCGGCAGCGAGAACGCGGCGGTCTTGCCGGTGCCCGTCTGCGCCGCGCCCATCACGTCGCGGCCCGCCAGCACGATCGGGATCGCCTTGGCCTGGATCGGCGTCATCACCGTGTAGCCCTGCGCCGCGACAGCGCGCTGCAGGCTTTCGGAGAGGCCGACGCTGTTGAATTCGAGGGATACCGTGGGTTCGGCGGAAGCGGCAGAACCGTCTTGCACCGGGTCTGCGGCGCCATGTAGCATATTTTCAGTCATCCATAGATTATCGCGCTTCCGAGTTATCAGCGCGCAGGATCACTTCGGTGCGAACTCGAATGCACGGTGTCGACCGCAGGGTTCGGAGAGCGGTGGTCACGTAACGGCACAGGAAAAGAATCGGTTTTCAATCGAGCTTGCCGCTCCATGAGCGCCGCGGCCACATCGGTAGAATGCCGCCGATCCCGCGCGAGCGGGCAACCTGGGCCCTGCGCCGATGTCTTGCATGTATCGCTCCTTTCGCTCCACCTCTCATTGGTTGGTCTGCCTGTCTCTCGCCGCGCTGCCCTGGCTACCGACGCTGGTATCCGCTCAGACACAGACCGACTCTCAGCAGCAGCAGAGCGCGCAAAACCTGCGCAGCGAGACGGACAGCGCTCAGAACACCGGCGCAGTTCGTCTCCGTCAGAACGCTCAGGAGCAACGGCGCAGCAGCAACAATCTGCGCTGCGACCAGACCCAGCAGGCGTTCGACTACAAGCCGGGCGAATTCGAAGAGTACGTACAGCGGCTCGTCGCGCAAATTCCGACGGCCCAACCTCTTGCGTCCGAGACCCAGCCAAATGGGTCCGCAAACCCACGCTCTCAGTCGGATACGTCCGACATGCAGCAGTCTCGCTTTGCGCCGACACCCAGAATTCGTCGCCTTGGGGCCGATCTGATGATCGCGGACCCCTGCCCCATCGATGGCCCCGACTACAACCCGCTGGTGCCCGCGGACTATGTCGTCCAGGCCGGCGACGAGCTCCAGGTCACGCTGTGGGGTTCGGCGGATGCGGATCTGCGGCTCATCGTGGACCGGTCGGGGCGCATCAGCATCCCCCGCGTCGGCGCCATCATGGTGGCCGGCGTGCGCTATGCCGAGTTGCGCGACGTGATCGCGAAGCGGGTTGCGCAGGTGTTCAAGAACTTCCAGATCAGCGTATCGCTCGGGCAATTGCGCGGCGTGCGCGTGTACATCACTGGCTTTGTGCAACGACCAGGCCCTTACTCTGTCAACAGTCTGTCCACGATTGCCGGCGCATTGATCAAAGCGGGTGGCCCATCGTCAGCGGGCAGCTTCCGCAACATCCAGCTGCGTCGGGGCCGCGAGGTGGTGTCCACGTTCGACTTCTATGATCTTTTGCTCAAGGGCGATCGCTCGAACGACCGGGTCGTGCAACCCGATGACGTCATCTATGTCGGCCCGCTGGGTGCGCAAGTGGCGTTGATCGGCAGCGTCAACCAACCGGCGATCTTCGAGCTGAAGCCGGGCGAGAAACTTGTCGACGTGCTGAGCATGGCCGGCGGCCCCACCCCGGTGGCCGATCTCTCGCGAATCGCCATCGAGCGGCTGGACGACCGCGCGACCAACCGCATCACCCAGCTCGAACTTCCGCAGGCATTGGGCACCGAACTGCACAGCGGCGACGTGCTGCGAGCCTTCAATTCCGTCCTTGCCGTACTGCCGGTGGAGCGGCAGAACAAGCGCGTGCGCATCGAAGGCGAGGTGCTCAGGCCGGGCGAATACGTGCTGCCCGCACGCAGCTCGATCCGGGATGCGGTGAACGTCGCCGGCGGCCTGACACCGTCGGCCTATGTTTTCGGTACCGAGTTCAGCCGCGAGACGGTGCGCGTCACCCAGCGCGAGAACTACGAGCGTGCATTGCGTGACCTGGAACTTGAGTTCGCCAAGTCATCGACCACGCTGCGCACCAACACAGCCGACGAAGCCGCAGCACAGGCGCAGCGGGCATCGGGAACGACACGGCTGATCGAACGCTTGCGCTCGCTCAAGCCCAGCGGACGCATCGTGCTGCAGCTGCCGCCCGGCGGCCACGAGTTGCCCGACCTCGCGCTCGAAGATGGCGACCGTCTGTATGTTCCTGCGCTGCCGACGACGGTGGGCGTGTTCGGCAGCGTGTTCAACGGCGGCAGCTTCCTGTGGTCCGACAAGCGCAGCATGGACGACTACCTGCGCCTGGCCGGCGGCCCGACCAAGGGCGCCGATGAGGCCAGTGTGTTCGTCATCCGAGCCAACGGCAGTGTGGTCAGCAATCTGCAGAGCAAGGGCTGGCTCAGCACCCGCAGCAGCGAATTCGTCGGACTGGCGGCGCAACCCGGCGACACGATCTTCGTGCCGGAAGACGTCAGCAAGACCACCTTCGTTCAGGGCGCCAAGGACTGGACACAGATCCTGTACCAGTTCGGCCTCGGGATCGCTGGCCTCAACAGCTTGAAGTGATGATGGACAAGGCCCTCAGCGACCTCACCCCGGCAAGGGCTGACGTCACAGACGAAGACGATTCAGTGTCACTGCTCGAAGCGGCGGTGCCGCTGGCGGAGCACTGGAAACTGCTGGTGATCGGGCCGATAGTCGCCGGGCTCGCGGCGTTCGGGCTCGCGTTCTTGATCCCGCCCACCTACACCGCGACGACCACGCTGCTCCCGCCTCAGCAGCAGCAGAGCTCCGCCAGCTCGTTGCTGTCGTCACTGGGTTCGTTGGCGGGGCTGGCTGGCGGCGCTGCGTCGGGCCTGCGTACGCCGGCCGATCAATACGTGGCGCTGATGCAGAGTGCGACCGTGTCCGATCGCGTGGTCGACCAGTTCAAGCTGCGGGATGTATACGACCAGAAGTATCGTGTCGACGCACGCCGCGAACTTGCGCAGAACATACACATCACTGTCGGTAAGAAGGATGGCCTGATCACCGTTGAAGTCGACGACAAGAGCCCGCAGCGCGCCGCCGAGATGGCGAATCGCTATGTGGACGAACTGCGCCGCATGACGGACACCATCGCCGTGTCCGAAGCGCAGCAGCGCCGAAAATTCTTCGATCTGCAGCTTCGACAGACACAGGAAAAGTTGGTGCAGGCCCAGCAAGCCCTGCAGGCGAGCGGGTTCGCCCAAGGGGCGCTGAAAGCCGAGCCGAAGTCTGCCGCCGAGGCCTACGCGCGCCTGAGGGCCGAGCTGACGGCCGCGGAAGTGCGCTTGCAGACCTTGCGCGGGTCCCTGTCTGACAACACACCTGAAGTGCAGCAGCAGCAGAACACGCTCGCGGCGTTGCGCGGCCAGGTGGCACGGCTCGAGCAGCCGGCCGCTGCCGCAAGCGGCCCGGACTACGTCAGCAAGTACCGCGAGTTTAAGTACCAGGAAACGCTGTTCGATCTGTTCGCCAAGCAGTACGAACTGGCGCGCGTGGACGAAAGCCGCGAAGGCGGCCTGATTCAGGTCGTCGATACCGCCACGCCGCCGGAGAAGAAGAGCAAGCCCAAGCGGCTCTTTATCGCTCTCGGCGCGATGCTTGCAAGCGGCATCATCCTGATCGCCGCCGTGCTGATCCGCCGCTCGTGGCGCGCCGCCGTGGCCGACCCAGCCAACGCAGACCAGATGGAGCGCCTGCGAAAGGCGTTCGGGCGTCGCCGCAGCCCAGCCTGAAGCAGCCGCGACGGCGCCAAGACCACGATCGTTCAACTGGACGCGCACATGAACGTGATTTCCACCGCCATCGACGGCGTGCTGATCTTCGAACCCAAGGTGTTCGGCGACGCGCGCGGGTTCTTCATGGAAAGTTTCAACCAGAAGGCTTTCAACGACGCGGTGGGGCGGGAGGTTGTGTTCGTGCAGGACAACCATTCGCGCTCCACGAAGGGCGTGCTGCGGGGGTTGCACTACCAGCGGCCCCCGCACGCGCAGGGCAAGCTGGTGCGGGTGACGCAGGGAAGCGTGTTCGATGTGGCGGTGGATATCCGGCAAGACAGTGTGACGTTCGGGAAGTGGGTCGGTGTCGAGTTGAGCGGCGACAACCATCGGCAGTTGTGGCTGCCGCCTGGCATGGCGCATGGGTTCCTCGTGATCAGCGAGACTGCCGACTTTCTGTACAAGACGACCGACTACTACGCGCCCACCGCCGAGGGCTGTGTTCTGTGGTCGGACCCTGCACTGGCAATCGAATGGCCGGACGTCGGCATGGCGCCACGCCTTGCCTCCAAGGATGCTGGCGCACCCCTGTTACCGCGCACGGGCGGCGCCGTCTGATCGCGTTGGCGTTGATATAAGCATCGCTCCGTCGCCCGTACGTGAGGCCGAGTCGCCCGCGAAGCGGATGCCTGTAGAATGCTGCGTTCAACATATGAACGCTCGGCCCTTCCCCCCGGATTCTGATGAAAGCTCGTCTGCTCATTTGGAGTTGATGCGCCTGCTCGAGCAGCATCCAGAATATTCGCAGCGTCAGCTTGCGGTCGCCTTGGGAGTGAGCTTGGGCAAGACGCACTACCTCCTGAAAGCGTTACTCAGTAAGGGCTGGGTAAAAGCACAGAATTTCCAGCGAAGCGGCCACAAACTGGGCTATTTGTATGTCCTGACGCCGCAGGGTGTTCGGCAGCGTTTGCAGCTGACCAAGTCGTTCCTTGTACGCAAGGAGCGCGAATATCAGATGCTGAAGAACCAGATTGTGTTGCTGCGCGAAGAGCTGGCAGCGCAGACCGAAGAGCAGTCCTGACATATGGAACCCACCGCGAAGATTTTTGTGGCCGGCCATCGGGGCATGGTGGGCAGCGCGATCATCCGCCGCCTGCAAGCCGGCGGTTACACGAATCTGCTGACGCGCACGCACGCCGAACTCGACTTGCTGAATCAGCATGCAGTGAACGAACTGCTGGAGCGGGAACGCCCCGACTACATCTTCATTGCCGCCGCCAAGGTGGGCGGCATCCAGGCCAACAACGTGTACAGAGCCGACTTTCTTTATCAGAACCTCATGATCGAGGCCAACCTGATTCACGGAGCACATCTGGCTGGGGTGCAGCGGCTGATGTTCCTGGCATCCAGCTGCATCTACCCACGCGACTGCCAGCAACCGATCAAAGAGGAATACCTCCTGACCGGCCCGTTGGAGCCCACGAACGAACCGTACGCGATAGCAAAGATTGCTGGCATCAAGCTTGCGGAAAGCTACAACCGCCAATACGGTCGCCAGTACGTCAGCGTGATGCCAACCAACCTGTACGGGCCGAACGACAACTACGACCTTGCCACCAGCCATGTGCTGCCGGCACTGATACGAAAAGCGCACGAAGCGCGCGAACGCGGCGACAGCGAATACGTGGTGTGGGGTAGCGGCACGCCCCGGCGCGAGTTCCTCTACGTCGACGACATGGCGGATGCCTGCGTGCACCTGATGGAGCACGACTACGGCGGCCCGCTGATCAACGTCGGCACCGGCGACGACGTGACCATTCGCGAGCTAGCCGAAACCGTGATGGAGGTCGTCGGATTCGAGGGCCGCATCGCGTTCGACAGCAGTAAGCCCGACGGCACGCCACGCAAGCTGCTCGATGTGAGCCGGCTTGCGGCTCTGGGTTGGCGCTCGCGCACGACATTGCGAGATGGCATTCGTGCGGCGTACGACAACGCGTCGTTCCTCGTTGTGGGCCGGCAAGCCATCAACCCCAATCAAACAACAGAACGACCATGACGCAACCTAAAGTCGCCATCATCACCGGAGTCACTGGCCAAGATGGCGCGTACTTGTCCGAGTTGTTGCTCGAGAAAGGCTACGAGGTGCACGGCATCAAGCGCCGCGCAAGCCTGTTCAACACTGACCGCGTCGACCACCTCTATCAGGATCCGCACGTCGATCACCAGCGCTTCAAGCTGCACTATGGTGACCTGACCGACTCTACCAACCTCATTCGCATCATTCAGCAGGTGCAGCCCGACGAGATCTACAACCTCGCGGCGATGAGCCACGTCGCGGTGTCGTTCGAGACGCCTGAATACACAGCCAATGCCGATGGCATTGGTACGCTGCGCATCCTCGAGGCGATCCGCATCCTCGGGCTGGAGAAGAAAACACGCTTCTACCAGGCCAGTACCAGCGAGTTGTACGGCCTGGTGCAGGAAACGCCGCAGAAGGAGACGACGCCTTTCTATCCGCGCAGCCCGTACGCAGTGGCGAAGCTCTACGCCTACTGGATCACGGTGAACTACCGCGAGGCCTACGGCCTGTACGCCTGCAACGGCATCCTGTTCAATCATGAGAGCCCGTTGCGCGGTGAGACTTTCGTGACGCGCAAGATCACGCGCGCGATCGCGCGCATTGCGCTGGGGCTGCAAGACTGCCTGTACCTGGGCAACCTGAGTGCGCTGCGCGACTGGGGGCATGCGAAGGACTACGTCGAGATGCAGTGGCTGATGCTGCAGCAGGACATGCCGGACGATTTCGTGATTGCCACCGGAATGCAGTACAGCGTGCGTCAGTTCGTCGAGTTTGCCGCCCTCGAACTCGGCATTGCGCTCTCTTTCTCCGGCGAGGGTGACCAGGAGATCGCCACCGTCATCAAGATCGAGGGCGATATGGCGCGCTGCCGCGTCGGTGACGTGATCGTCAAGGTCGACCCGCGCTACTACCGCCCCACTGAAGTCGAGACCTTGCTGGGTGACCCCAACAAAGCCAAGCAGAAGCTTGGCTGGACGCCGAAGATCACGCTGAAGGAGTTGGTCAAGGAAATGGTCGAGAGCGACTACCTGTCGGCCAAGCGCGACAACCTCGTCAAGCAAGCCGGCTTCCAGGCCTACGACTTCCACGAATGACCTGGCCCTCGATCTGACTCCCATGC
>Ga0307509_10012378_pt1 | contig 10208 bp, 9 predicted proteins | sample 10_EM_MG_FD_202245 | JGI IMG/M metagenome (GOLD analysis project Ga0307509, IMG submission 202245) | Populus trichocarpa ectomycorrhiza microbial communities from riparian zone in the Pacific Northwest, United States - 10_EM | ecosystem: Host-associated > Plants > Roots > Unclassified | place...
GATTTTCCCGCCCCCCCCCCCCCCCCCCCCCCCCCCCACCTTCCCCTGCCCTCCCTCACTATCCCCAGACGGTTGGGAGCACTGGGGAGTGGATGGTCTGGTGGCACCAGGAAGACGGTGAGAGGCTTTTTTTGTGGTGTGGGCTAACTAAACTAGATTCTATCAATGTAAGAAATCGTGAATTGGCATGCACTGCTGACAATATTTGCGGGGTGCGATAATAGGTGCAGACACAACATCGAAATATTACAAATACAAAAAAACCTGGATATAATATTATAGAAGTTCTTCCTTGACAGCTAGTTCTGGATTTCTGATGGTTTGTTTAACTATCCATCTTATCCTACGGCAGAGGACGGCGCATGGGCCGGTGAACAAAAGCGCAAAGTCATTGTTTGGATTGGAGAGATGTGTGCGATGTTGGAGCAGATCAAGGATAGGGAGGTGTTAGATAGTGTTCCAAATTGCCGAGTTCTGTCCTTTTCGCTCATCTGACAATGGCCCAGGGCAGATGTAAATAGGACGCGACGCGCTACTGGCCCAGTATGACCCTGGGGATCATTTCAGCTTCATCGTTTTGGATGGGTGTGCTCAGGGTTTTTATGTCAGGCACTTCAAGTTAAATTTAAATATTTCACATCCCTCACCGTGTACCGTTCATGCAGAGTTTAGGGTGAGGGGAATACGATTCCAATGAGCACAATGCACGGAATAACTTTAGGACGGAGTGGGGAGTTTTCTCTTTCTTTTCTAACTATATAACTGGTCAAGGCAGGAGTGGATACAAATATTAAACGATATCGCCTGTGACTTTCTGATCTTTCTTTTTCCTCTCATACAGGAGGTTCTCAGCGGGACCCGAGTTGATAATATCATATTTTTCATATTGCGGAGTGTCTCAAGTGTCGGCGTAAGCATCCTACTTGGTACTTGGGAAATTTCACCAACACTGGCACTACTGCAGTCTGAGAGTTCGGAAATTGAGCCGGGATATCCGGATCGTTGGTGGTAAATCGGGCCTCGCGACAAACCCCTCGGATAATCATAGATATTCTGTTGGAAATGGCGAGATTCTGGTCAGCATGTTCTCAGGATAGTCTCTTTGTTGTTTGGACACTTTCTAGGATATCATCCATTCCACCATTCATACCAGTTCTCATTCTCAAGCGCATAGTGTCATTCCTTCTACCAACCATGCTGTACATTCCACCATTCCACCATTCCACCATTCCATAGGCCAGTAACCCTTCCTTCAATACAAATCATTTCGCATACCAGCAAGCACGATACATTCTGGACAACACGCCCTTTGGGTCTCGGGAAAGCATTTCGGCCGCAGGAATACGCTAGAGTTTTGAATCAATGGCTCCGCCAGGAAGACTGTAGGAAAAGCAAGGAAGCTGTAAGAATGTGAAAGAGACGGATGAGCAGATGTTGGATAATGCCGGAAGGCTATGAACAATGGGAGTTTGACCTTCCTTTGTTAGCACGGGAGTTTGCAAATGGGAAGGGGAGACATACGGAAACATGGATACCGGTATGTGTGGTAGTTCATGGTGGGATAGGAGGACATTGTGTTGTGGTTATATCTTGTTGGAATCTTTTGATACTGCCCTACATGCTCCGCTCTTCGTGCGCCCAGCTTATCCCTTTATCCTGTCGATTGAATAAAGGTTTCGGATATGTGCGCTAGATCCGTACAGCTGCCGGCAGGAAAGCGGAAGCCTAGAAGCAATACCGCATTGTTTTTGATGCTATTCGGCATGGTCCGCATATGTGCAGCCTATTCCGTAATTGTTCAGACAAACCCGGCGGCAATGCACGTGGGACCGATGCAGCATTGGAAGGGTAATGGGAAGTATTCAGATGCGCGAAGGCTATGGAGCGTGAGGAAGTTTTCTTTGTGATTTTTGTCCCTCCTTTGTTACCGTGAGAGTTTGCAGACGGGGAAGTGGGACTTTGTGGAAGAGAATGGACCTGGGTCGCATTCGGCTGAAGGACAGAAGGATGGCTGGAAAGTTCGATTGCCTCTTATATATACTCCTATCTTCACTGCTAGTTAGTTTAATTGAGCATTGTTGTGAGTGGCAAGGGTGAACAAGTAGTTGAATGAGAAGTCCCCCCCCCCCAAAGTTGTGCGTTGGGGATCTGTCTTGTGTGGCCCCAACTTTTAGAGTTTCGTTTCATAGCCGCCGTTTCGCAATTTGTCGTCCGTCATCCGCCCTTCAGCAGTCGCTGTTTGAAGTATCTACTCCTGTGTTTACCGTTAATTAGTTAGTGCGTGAGATACTGTTGCTAAAAAAAGTGAACTTCCTCGCTCGTGAGTTATGCAATCGTTTTAGTATGTGAACTCTGGGTGTTTCTCTTCGCTGTCGCCGTTTCGTTGGGGTCGTCGTCGAATCACGTCTAAAATTCTCATGAGAATCAACTTCTGTAGTATCAATAATTTGGTTTTGCTGTGACATCGCCAGGATCGATAAAAGCATAATTTAACTAAGCTTTTGAAAAGAAATTGAAGATAGGAGAGGAATGGACTTCTTGGGTCTTATTCTTAATACTCGGAGGATTTGATGATCTATTTAGCCTCCTCTTTCTCGCAGGGGCGATGTTTGCTCAGTCTACTACAGCGCGTCATAATACATCACTCATAGTTTAGCTATGCCCTCCCCTGTCGCCAGCCATCCCCGGCTGCCCCCTCATTATTCCCCCATATCCAAGGCAGTGCTCCGCAATACCTACCATCTGTGGCTCCCCCCATAGTCCTTTCCTACATCCCATAGTTTCTTAATATCCCCTATGGCCCCCTCTATAATCGCCCTCTGCCAAAGTGCTAGTTAGATAGAGCATCTGACTGTACTGATATAGGTAAAGATATGGCGTGTCGGGTCCGGCGGTCATAGAAAAGGTCGGTAGTCTGCCAGGCAATTGCCCAACACAGGGCCATGTCTACCTGCCCCCTGCTGATCCGCCTGGTTGGTGTTACCCCTGTCGTCCCTATAAAGTCCCCAGACAATTCTGAACAGTAAACCAAGCGGAGTAGAAGAGGTGATATTTCTATGAAATATTCTAAGCCTGTTTGGCTTAATTCATTGGTTGAAGACTAGAACCGGTTGGATACCCCAATTCATCAACACGAGGCCCTTGGCAAAGAAATTGTTGGGAAGGATCTCACGCTGGTAGGCGACCAACATTTAAGGCGGGTCAGGGTTGTAGGCGGCGTTATAGAGGGGGGTGGGGGGCGGCGATCACATTTCTGGTAGCCTTGAATTCGTAGCCTGTTAGGAGGCCTTGGTGGACCCCTTGGTGAACTCCCTAAACCCCAACTAGGACTGCCACCTCTCCCGTTGGGCCTTATTTCCGCTAGGTTGTAGTTGAATATGCACCACGGGTGGCCTTCCTGGCTCGAGACCCTGTGCGTATTGAGGGCTCGTACGAGAGTTTGTCCAAACGCGCTGCGGATAAAACAGCCATCGCCGCAGACTGTGGAGCGGTTCACCTGATGGAGCCAGAAGGGAAACATTGGCAACAGATAGCACAAAGGCACCTGCCACTTTTTTCCTTCTTTCCCCAATCCGGTGTACATCGCCTGAGATAATGCTAAGTGGTGAGGGCGAGTAAACGAATTCCCTTCGCTTTAAGACCGGGGCCAAGGCAACCGAGCAACTTGCCGCTACCTGCCGGGGCGACAGGAGCCTCCACGAATCCTGGGCAGATCGAGTAACGGAAAATAACACTTGCGGGGCAGGTTAGATGGGAGGCGGACAGGGCTGCGGCATTGGGGGTGCTGAATCCGGCCGCTGCAGGGTTGCTGGGGCAGTGCCCTGGTGGGAGTAGTTACCGGGGGTGGGGGGGTGTGGGTTGCGGCCGTCGGATTGGGGTGGTTTGTTTGACACGCTCGGTCTTGGGTCCACTTTTCCGCTTTATATCAGTTTGATTTTTCTTGGATACTCGTTGCTGGATCTGACTGGATTCGATTGGGCTGATATTTCTGTTGACTGAAGCGATTAGTTTACATTGTCGAGTGAGATCTTGTGAGTTGACGTGCTGCATCAGACATGAGATAGTAAATTGGTTGTGATGGCGTCCAAGGGTGCCCTAATCCAACCGCCCGGACAAGATTCCCCTTTGTGAATTTCACATACCCTAGGTTTATGGGGCTAGGCTTTCGAGTCACCCTATACGATCTCTGATCCAGAACATTCTGTGGGAAGAAACACCGTAATGGAGCTCCGGTTACGTTGCGAATAGCCGACGCTTAGTAATGTAATCGATAGCATGACCTTGGCGCATCGAGAACAACGGCCCTATATCTGGGATTAATTATATCTCGCAGGCGGACAGACAAGAATAAGTTGGAAGTCGGGGGGGTAGGATCAGGGAGAAAAGGAAAGAAGTCGGAGTAGGGAGACGAGAAGCGAAGAGAAAGGGGGGGAAAGGGAGAGACAGGGAGGGAAGAGATTACCAGTGGTCAGATGTGAAGCGAAGGAGCTCGGTGGATGCTATTGTGAGAAAAGCGAAGATGAGAAAGGAGGAAGGAAGGCGGCAGTTTTTCAGATAAAAGGATTCCTATTTTCACATATGTGCGGTGTTAGAATTGGGATTAAGACACCCTCTTCCGACATAAGAGTGCATGCAAACTCAGCAGACCGCCCCGATCGACAATAAAAGTGGCGTGAAAAGCAAAGCCACATTCAGGAGTGGATAGGCATTCCCGCAGTCATTCTCGATGAGCAGTGTTGCGGGAGCTAGCCCCCTCCGTATAAGTCCTCGCGTAGGAGACCACTGGTAGGGAGTCTTGGCGATGGGGAGGGTATTTGCTTGTGGCCTTGCTACGGGAGGACCGTAGTGGATGCAGAAGGCAAGAAAGCATGTAGGAAAAGTGATAGCTTCATACTCGTCTACAAGCTTCCTACCACTCACCACATCTTAACCAATCCATAGATATGTACCTATACAGCAAGGTATATAGCAACACACAACTGCCTTTTGCAAACTTTTTGATCCGGTGCGGTACTGAAATAAAGAGAACCGGGACTGATGTATCTACTTTTAGAAGCACAAGAGGTACGCGCCAACAATTGTCACTATCAAGAAATCCCGTCTGGAAAGAGAAATAACACAAGCCACGAACAATTCAATTCAACTCTCCCAAGCTAATCGACAGACCTTTCACCTGGAAGAACACAGAGAGAAAAAAAATTAAACGAAAGAGAAAGCCCAACCTCGCCCGGTTGTCCGACTGTCGAGGTACAGGTGATCCTCCTCTCAAACCTTCTTCTTGTTGCGCGCTCTCCCAAACCTTTTCCTTCGCCCGTTGTCTGAGAAAAGAAACCGCTGCTGGTCTTGTTCAAGTAGCAAGGAAAGAAAGCAAAGAAAGAGAAAGACTGTCCCCATAAGTTGTGTACTCCCTCCCCCCTGTCAGCCAAGACTTAACAACAACCACCCCTGTAGTAAACGTGACACCCATGCCCACCGTTTAACACAAGCTCAGCGTACTTCCCTTCCCAAGCAAAGTCATATCATGACCTGCTTCAATACTTTCTAAGTCATCCAAAGGCTAGCTAAGATATGCAAAAGAAGTAAAGCCAGATTTCTCCCCCACAGTACGGTAATAGTCTTGGCTATCCCACACTGAGTTATGAGTATCCATTAGGGGCCGACTTTAACTATGGCACTTCTCAGGAACTAATCTTCTAATTATTTCCTTGGGGAGGTTATCCGACGTGTTTAACTACGGGTGGTATTATCTCACCCTTGTTTTCAGGTTTACTTTCGCGGCTGGCTGCAGTATTCAGTGGCTTTACTACTGGTACTATTGCCTGATTAACAGGCGGTGTTTCACCGACTGCCGCGCTCTCGGTAGGTTATCGTAGACTTGAATACTAAGTAACTCAAAAATGGGTTATGAATGAAAGGGATACTATTACGTTATTTCATTTACTCGGGGCAAGATTAAGTCATAAGGCACCATGGAAGTATAGGCAGATACTAGTAAATGCGAAATACAAGTGAAGCAAGGGAATATATCACTGTTCTGAATTTAAGGGATCGGTTCGCATTGCCTGGTTGACAATATCGGGTCCATTGAGCCTGGGGCATTTGCTAGTAATAGGGTTTGGAATTCGGGTGTGAGGGGGTTTCTGGTTACATCCAATAATTCTTGCTCTATCACCCGCCGCGGGTATATCGATGATTGGAATGGTAGCGGGAGAGAGCTAATTCTGGTCTCCACAAACTGGGCAAAGGGATTAAAAAGATCAGGAATCATGCGCCATGGCTCTAAGGCCCCTAAAAGATCAAGAATGGTGCGTTCAATGCATTTTACTGATGCATAAAACCTTTAAGGAAGCCGGCAACTAGGCGAGCAAAAGAACTACTGGCATATAAGAGCTTCTCTGGCCACACACGTAAATGGCAAACATAAGAGAAGTCAATATTAAAGAGAAGAAGAAACGGAATAACTACTTAAATGGGGGCGTCTCGATGTGATGCAAATCTGGCTTCTGGTTAGTGGTGACTGGGAGGAGATCTAGGTCAACTTCGAGGTTATCCTTGAGGTACGGCACACATGGGTAGCCTCAGTGCGGTCTCTACTCTAGTAGCGAGGGGCTTGGCGATCTGCTCGGGAGTCCAATATTTGATTTTGACTAGACTAGCGATTCATTGACGGCGGTTCATAAAAAAGTAGGCTTTGATCAATTCAACTGTGAGCTGGGCGCAGCAGAAGAGATACAATTTTTATCCTTGCCCTTGAGACCGATCGTATTGGCTGCGAGCGGGAACTACCTGGACAGCCCAACTCATTAGGATGAGACTCTTAGCGTGAAGGCACTAGGAAGAACCTAGACCCCGCGGGGGAGCAGCACGCTAGGCGAGCGAAAGCTGCAGGCTGTGTTGTGGAGAGATATGAGGGCAAAGACTGCTTTTCCGGCAGCTTCGGACTCATAGAGGACTCATCGCGCTAAACAAATCATCCGGATCACAAAGGAAACCAATATTCTGAGGATAAATGGTAAGAAGAGAGGAAGTCTCCCGAACCTGTTGGCGGATATGGTGAAGTAGATGGCACCAATCCACTCGCATCCCTTATTAGGCTTTCGCTCACAGGTCGGGAAAGGGGAAGTACATATATTCCAAATCCACAAGCTCCATTTAATCTTGAACTGAGCGTTGAGGTTGGTGATGTCGAGAACCAAATCGCTACTCGATAGTTACTAACTTTTTATTTCACTATTATACAAGTCAATAAGCGAAGAGGGAAACACTTACATAGTCTGTCATTCTACCGGTATTCTTCAAGGTTGAGTTATAAGCTCCCAATAATCTTGAACTAAGCGTTGGGATTGGTGACACGCATGGGGTCAAGAGCGTCCTGAAAATAGCGCCAGACCAAAGAGCCCCTAAATTAGGCTATTACTCTCTTTAAATTTCGCTATCACACTAGCCAAAAAAAAAAGGAAGGAACGAACACCTATATAGTATTTCCGTCTTACTGTTGGGGTCCATTTACTCGTACATGCTCCCAATCGGCATCCGGACAACCCCCTGCCCTCAAGAACGGTGGATTCCTGGAACAATTCTAATACCACCACCCAAGCCCCAACATCTATCGGAGCCTGTATGTATATGGGTTCTTCCATCACGGAGGGAGATTGGGGGGGGGTGGGTGGAGGGTCACAAGGAGCATTATGCCTGTCTCCACCGTCTCTCGGCGGAAGGCTTTGTGGGGACATATCGCATATTAGTAATGCACCTTAACAGAGCAGCAAAGAATGGATGGGATTGTGCCACAACAAGCCACATCGCCCCGCTTTCTTCAGCTCTTGATCACAAATTCTTCATTCCGAAGTCCTCATACAAATCGCTGCACCGTTTCTACATTTGAACAACACTTTGGATAGAATACCATGGCCCAAATTTCACATTCGGTCACCATCGGCGACGGTAATTCCCACACCGGCAACATAATAGGTTGTTTCAACACCAACTTCTATAAGTCCGACGAGGATGCGCAAATCATGCAATGGCTCTCTCCACTCGAGCCAAGAAATAGACACCAAGGCGTGCGAACCGACCGGTTCGACGGAGTAGGGGATTGGTTTTTGGAAACGGGAGAGTTTCGGGAGTGGAGGGGGGGTGAGGGTGGAGCCGATGGGGCTGTCTTGCTTTGCTCCGGGAATCCGGGAGTGGGAAAGACATATCTAAGGTAGTCGGCGGAGTTCTTTTAAAGAAGCAATTAGCACTGACAGCTAGAAACACTAGCTCCTTGGTGATCGACAGCCTGTGCGATCAGCCGGGGGAGGGAAATACCGCAGTTGCAGCCTTCTACTGCGACTTCGTCTCGCAGCAAGAACAGACAATCGCGAACATCATGGGCGCAATTCTGAAGCAGCTGGTAGGTAAAAGAGGGATCGCGGAGGATCTACGGGAGGCGTTTCAAAAAGCGAAAGGGGAGGTTGGTGGTAGGGGACCACGACTTGGGGATCTGATAGGGATGTTGAAGGCTGCTATTGCTACACTGCCCAAAGTGTTTATCTGTATTGATGCATTGGACGAATGTCTACCGAAGTACCTGCCGGAGCTTCTTGAGTCTCTGAGGGATATTGTTCGGGAGTCCCCTAGCACGAGAATATTCCTCACCGGGAGGCCCCATGTTCGGGAAGATATTCAAAGATATTTCCCTAAGGCGGTTGTAATACCCATCAGCCCTAACACGGATGACATCCGGAAGTATGTAGAGAGGAGGCTGGACAGGGATTCCGAGCCAGAGGCGATGACGGACGATTTGCGGGCTGATATTGTGAAAGTTATCCTAGAAAAGATGTCTGATATGTGTGTAGGGCCATTTCGCATTTCCACTCCATTTCCACTCCATTAGTGGTTTATACTTACCAAAGGTCTCGTCTAGATTCCTCCTTGTTTCGCTCAACATCGACGCCATTCTAGGCGAGGTGACAATTCGCCGGAGAAGAAAGAAACTTGAGGAGATGACACTTGGCGGTGGATTGAGTGATGCCTACACGGCAACCTTAACGCGACTGAAAGCCCAGAAGGGATATAAATCGGTGCTCGGGCTGAAGGTCCTGATGTGGGTGGTGTATTCGGAACGGCCATTACGAGCCAATGAGCTCAGTCATGCCTTGGGGGTGGAGATAGGATCTACAGATCTCGATCCGGAAAGCGTTCCTGCGTTGCGTACACTCGTATCATCTTGTCTTGGTCTTGTCATGGTCGAGGCGTCTTCGTCCACAGTCCGACTGGTACACTTCACTCTTCAGGAGCATCTCTCGCATGAACCGACCCTATTCCACAATCCCCATTCCGCAATTGCCGAGGTTTGCTTGACATACCTCAATTTTGGATGTATCAAGAATCTTTTGCCAACCCATGACTTGGCATCCGCAGAAACCCCTCTTCTAGAATATGCTTCTATTTACTGGGACAGGCACACGAAAAGGGAGATGACGGAGAGTGTCAAAATGCTTTCACTAAAGCTTCTTAATAGATTTGATGAGCATATTTCTGCTCAACTGCAATTATTGCGGTATAGTCGAGATGGCGACGATGGCCTATACTTTTATGCGAGCAGGGGGCCTACGGGATTTACAGGACTCCACGGAGTAGCATTTCTCGGGATTGCGGGGATAGTGCCTGCTGTATTGGAGATGAGGGAATGGGACGTTAATGCATACGATTGCATGGGGATGACGGCTCTCACGTGGGCAGTTGCAAGAGGGCATGAGGAGGTCGTAACGATGTTTCTAGGACGAGAGGATGTCAATCCCGACTTGGCAGACACCTTTTGTGGCCAGACACCACTCTCGTGGGCGGCTGGGAAAGGGCATCAGGGAATAGTAAAGATGCTTTTAGAACGACAGGGGGTCAATCCCGACCAAGCAGACACCAAATATGGCCAGACACCACTGTCATGGGCGGCTGAGAATGGGCATGAGGGAATAGTAAAGATGCTTTTGGAACAAGAGGGGGTCAATCCCGACCAGGCAGACACCAAATATGGCCAGACACCACTGTGGTGGGCGGCTAACCACGGGCATGAGGGAATAGTAAAGATGCTTCTAGGACGAGAGGACGTCAATCCCAACCAGACAGTCACCGAATATGGCCAGACACCACTCTCGTGGGCGGCTAAGAATGGACATGAGGGAATAGCAAAGATGCTTTTGGAACGAGAGGACGTCAATCCCAAC
>Ga0307509_10012379_pt1 | contig 10207 bp, 12 predicted proteins | sample 10_EM_MG_FD_202245 | JGI IMG/M metagenome (GOLD analysis project Ga0307509, IMG submission 202245) | Populus trichocarpa ectomycorrhiza microbial communities from riparian zone in the Pacific Northwest, United States - 10_EM | ecosystem: Host-associated > Plants > Roots > Unclassified | place...
GATCGGTCAAGTGGTTGTGGAGGAATCTGCCATTGAGTCCTGGGATCGCCAGCATCCCCTCTTTCCCTTCCCAGGACCCCCCCCCAGAGTAGATAGCGATTTCATGAGTATTGATGCGCCAGAGACGGACCTTATACCAGCGTGTGGCTGGCGTCGAGCCCAGCAATGTCCAAGTGACAGATCCAAGATCGGTAGAGCAGTTGTGGAGGAATCTGCCATTGAGTTCTGGGATTGCCAGCATCCCCTCTCAGCCTTCTCAAGACCCCCCCCCCAGAGTAGATAGCGACTTCATGGGTATTGATGCACCAGAGACGTAACCTATACCAGCGTGTAGCTGGCGTCGAGCCCAACGACGTCCAAGTGACGGATTCAAAATCGGCACAGCGGTTGTAGAGGAATCTGCCATCGAGTTCAGGATTAGTACAGACAAAAGACCACTGTCAGAAGGAGGGCGAACCCCATGAATACTAGTGCACCAGAGACGTACCCTATACCATCATGTAGCTGGCGTCGAGCCCAACAACGTCCAAGTGACAGATTCAAAATCGGTCCAGTGGTTGTGGAGAAATAGGCCATCGACCTCTGGGATCGCCAGCATCTACACTCAGGGTTCCATGACCCCCCCCCCAGAGTAGATAGCAACTTCATGCGTATTGATGCGAGAGGGACGTACCTTATACCGGCGTGTAGCTGGCGTCGAGCCTAACGACGTCCAAGTGACAGAATCAAAATCGGTCAAGCGGTTGTGGAGGAATCTGCCATCGAGCTCTGGGATCGCCAGCATCCCCTCTCAGCCTTCCCAGGACCCCCCCCCCCCCCCAAGAGTAGATAGCGATTTCATGAGTATTGATATGGCAGAGACGTACCTTATACCGGGGTGTAGCTAGCGTCGAGCCCAACGACGTCCAAGTGACGGATTCAAAATAGATTCAGTGGTTGTGGAGGAATCTGCCATCGAGTTCAGGATTAGTAGAGACAAAAGACCACTGTCAGAAGGGGGGCGATCTCCATGAGTATTAATGCGATAGGGATGTACCTTATACCGACATGCAGCTGGCGTCGAGCCCAGAAACCTCCTGGTGTCAGATTCAGGATCGGATGTGTAGTTGTAGTGGAGAATTATGCAGGATGCCTGGGAATATGGATGGTAAGGGTGATGATGAGAGAAGAGAATATTGAGGGTGATGATGAGAGAACAGTGTGTCGCGTCGCGTGTGAGGCTAAGTGCCGAGAAACCATGATGAACTATGCCAAGAAATACTCAGGGGTACCCCTGAAGTGAGCATCTCTCAGTAGTAAATCATGATGAGCAATGGTGTTGATGGACGAGTCTGGATGCATCGGAGGCAGAGTTGCTTTGACTAATATGTCAGGACGGAATATGGTGTATTGGTTTGGCTCCAGATGCATGGAATTTGACCGGGCGTTGCCAGTCAACTCAGGACGCACAGGACGCAGGGGACGCAGAGGACACAACTCAGGACGCACAGGACGCAGGGGACGCAACTCAGGACGCACAGGACGCAGGAGACGCAGGGGACGCAACTCAGGACGCACAGGATGCAGGGGACGCAGATTCAACGTCGCGTGCGTCAGGACGCAACGGCGCCGTATCTGACGCAGGGTAATTTTTTGCTGATGTATGTTCGTCAACATGGACTCTTGTTTACCATTGTATACGCAGAATCGTCTCCATGATTGAACCAACAAAGGGGCCAGCTTTGTTATCGAACCTCTCAGCATTGCAGATGCATTCTGCCCTCGACAGCTGTAAGGCTAAAGATAGACTTGTCACAATAATCGCTCCAATAGCCATTATCCCTCCATTGTCATATTGTTATCGTATGGTTCCGCCAGTATCCGAAGAACACTATTGACATGTGTGAGTACGGGTATGCCTGATTTCTCAGACTACCTCATCCAACAACACCATTCACTTCTGCCACTTTCATGGTGAGAGCGTGCAGTATGGAATGTGTTGTTTAACCATTGTCCGTAAAAACGTCCCGTTACTTAGTGACCACCTTTGTGACTCTTGTCTTTAGTGCTCAGTAACGTTATGCGACATTGACCGATTTGGCTCGAACCACTTGCATAAGCTTGCCAAACGTCCTTCCTCATACCTCCTGCGAACGGGATCCGGTTGGACAGACGGCCGCGACGTATACGTGGCTTCAAGGAGGGCTCCAATGACCATATCTTTGGTGAGGGGACGCAACTACAGCGGCGTCTGCCGCTGTCGCGCTGTCCCAATGCTGGTGCAGGAGGGGGGTATTGGCATGTCCTTTTGAACTCAGAATCCTAAGGTAGGGTAACTGTAGGTCTTTATTCACTAATGGAAGGCTCAGCCTTCCGGTATGCCTAACACGAGCTCCCTCTGCTCTAGCTTCGTCCTCAAATGCTTCTAAGATCTTCCTTCTATCCTTTTTCTAACACAATTGAAATCCATTTTGAACTCCGGGAGGTAGGGTAAAAAACCTCATGCATTTACTTGTTCACACGAGGAAAACCTTTCTTCCCTATTCAACATCTGCCCTACTCGGCATATCCGTGTTTTCTTGGTCAAAACCTTCTATCAACCCCTGAGTATTTTCCAAACTCTCAGGTGGCTCCCAGCTGTTCTCGTCCTCAGAACTCCCTTTCCATTTAACAAACTATCTTAGTTCGCGCATTCGCTTATTCCGACTGCGAACCTTTCTTGTATAAGAGATTATTTCACCCTTTACAATCCGTTCCACTTCCCACTTGAGATCGCCATCGATCTCTTCTGGCTCTCGTGGAGGCTGTTCTCTTCCTTCTCGATTTGAGGCTCGATAGGGTTCCAACAGCGAAAGATGGAAGGTTGAGTGGATCCTCCATGTAGGCGATATTTCAAGTCTGAAAGCGTGTTGTCCTTTTGCTTCTATGATTTTGTAGGGTCCATAGAGCTTGGGACTTAATTTCTTCGAGGGCCGTTTTGTACGAATATTCTTTCCATTTAACATTACCCAATTGCCTTCTTTATTGTCTGGCTGTTGTAATACTTTTCGGTCGTAGTATTTTTTCATCACTTCTTGAGTATAATTTAGTGCTTCTACCACTCGTTTATGAATTGCCTTCATCCAATGGCTCTATAATTCAGCCCCTGGGTTTTGAGCTTGTCGCTCTCTCATCCATTCTGTCTGTGGATGATAACCGTTATTCGCCAAGAAGGGTGACATTCAATGTGCATTTGTTGGGGAATTGTTGTACGCGAATTCGGCTAAGGGTAACAGCAGATACCAGTCCTCCTAGTCATATTTGACGAAATTTCTTAAGTAACCTTCCAGCACTTGGTTGGTTCTTTCCGTCTGACTGTCCGTCTGTGGGTGGTATGTTGTTGACATCTTTCTTTTAATCCCTAGCAACTTGCATAGGGACTCCCAAAATTCTCCTGAGAATTTTGCATCCATGTCGGACATGATTTCCATGGGTAAACCGTGAAGTTTGCAAACTTCCCGTAGGAAAACATTAGCCACATCCTTTGCGGTCGCGTTTGTCAGGAGACCGATAAAGGGTGCCATTTTTGTGAATCGGTCGACTACTACCATAATCTGAGTGTAGCCTTGTGATTCCGGTAGCTGGGTGATGAAATCAGTTGAGATAGAGTTCCATGCTGTGTATGGCGTTTCGAGAGGTTGAAGCAATTCCCATCGCGCATGTCGTGGAGATTTATTGTGTTGGCACTCATCACATGACCGAACGTAGTCACTTATCCATTCGGTGAGTCCTTTCCAATAAAAATCTCTCGTGATTATCTATCGTTTTTTCCATCCCAAAATGTCCTGCAACCTTCGAGTCGTGGTATCCTTTCGCAATCTTACTTTTTAGCGCATCCTTAGCAGGTATGTATAGCCGATTTTTGAAGTAGGGAAACCTGTCCTGGTATTGCCAATTCGTAGGCAATTCTTTGCCACGGGTTATTAGATTCTATAGCATCGCTTCTCTGCTCAAGCATTCGAGATCATTTTTTGACGTTTCTCGGACTTCTTCCAAAAGTTCTAACTCGTACTCCTGCAGTAGAGCTTTGGATATCATAGTACTTGACACCATGACTTCTTCCTGGAGGAGCCATGGGTTTCGTCTGATATCGTTTTCGCTAAGTAATCTGTTTTCCCAGCTTTCTGCATATAGCTGACACATGATCGGCCGTACCTGTTCCACCGTGATGCTTCGCTTAGGCGATAGGGCTGTTCTCCCAAATCCTTTGTCACCTCTGTCCGTTATCTGTACACTGTCCACCTCCATCATTCCTGATATATCTATTTTTTCGATGATCATTTGTGCAATCCGGTCCCCTTCTTGCACCTGATAGTTCTTTTTGCCCTGATCCATCATAATAACCTTGACTTCTCCTGTATAGTCAGCGTCTATAACTCCTCCACCGATTCCTATACATTCTTTGTATGCCAGGCCGCTTCGTGGGGCTATTCTAGCATAAGTCCCTTGCGGTATTCCTATAGCAATTCCAGTTCCGATTAGCTTTTGTCCCCTTGCTGGGATCAGCATGTCTTCCCGAACGTATAAGTAATGTCGTGCCGAAAACCGTGAGCCTAGTGAGGGTAATGTGGCCTTGGCCGCTATTTTCATTACTTGAATAGCTGCAGCTTGTTGTACCAGCTATCACAAATCGTGACTAAGCAAGGCACATTTCACATGACTCATAGTTATTAGTCATAAGGTATGTTTATGTTTCACGCTATGCAGTGAGTTGATTCATAGTTCTCACATGACTCGCACTTGCATGTCATCGTTATATTATGATTGGTTGATGGTTTTATGACTCACGGCTGTGAGTCATAATGATGTAATGACTTTCGCGCGTGACTCACATTATGAGTCACGAGTTCCACGCAGGTGACGTGCTTTGCGCACCTGACATGTTTTATGTTATATTATTGGTTTACGGTATGTTGCGCAGTGGCTCATAGGAGTAATCTGATGGATTTCAGGCATGACTCATTATGAGTCATAGGACCGTGTGACTCGAGTTATGAGTCACCACGGTTAGGGTTGTTGGTGTGAAGAGTCTATACAAGGAGGAGACTCGGTCACAGTCGTGAGCACGAACCATCTCCCCTACACCTCCGGCGATTGAAATCTCAACACCAGGGAAATCATCGTGGGATTCCACCACCACCCCCTCTCCTCCCCCTTGATGGCTTCTGCCTAGGGGAGCGATGCTACAACCCCTCCTCTCCCTCTGGGGTCTACCCCCTCCTCCACGGGGTTCTTGTTCCTGTTCATCGTTGACTCCCGCTCATGAAGTTCGGTTCTCCCTCTTACCCCGCACTTCCTTTGCACCTCGCTTAGATTATGCACGGTCGGCATTCTGTCCTCTTCGCTCATGGTCGGCGCTAAGCTTTCCAAGCCCTTTGCGAAGTACCTTTCCGTCTCGATTATGTGGTCCTGTCGGGGAACACTTCGGTTAGTAACTGCAGCACCTCGTCCTCGTTTTGCATTCGGAAAAGCATCGGCCACGGTTACTCTAGTCGGTCGTCTCAAGTGTTCAGACTGTCGTTCCTCCTCACTCCCCCCTCCCTCCGCCCTCTTGGTCTTCGTCCCATTGCTCGGTTACAGCTACACACACCCCCCCCCCTTCCCACCCCCTCAGCTGGCACCTTACTGCTCCCCTCCTGCGGTCGATCTTCGGTTTCTATACAAAAACCCGCCTCGGTTACGCCCGTCCCTTTGGCCATCGCTAATGCCGCTTTGGCACACCCACCGGGGACCCCTCATCAGAGTCTCCTCCATCCATTATCCCATCCTGCCATCGGGCACCGTTTCGTTCCCCGGCACCGCTCCGGCGTGCAGGTCCACACTCTGACTTCCTAGCTCAGGCTGATAAACGTCACTTATGAGACGTAATTTTCCTTTGTCACGGGTTCATACATTTCTTTTGTTCACCCTCTCGGTTTTTGCAGATGTCGCTAAGGGTTCTCCTCTCCTTCCTGCTTGTTTCTTTACTTTCTACTACCTTTGTATGTACGAGTATGTTCGTAGGATTTGGTTGGGCGATAGGTGAGATGTGCGGTTGGTCTCATACCAGAGGGACTTGGGGGTTTGGGTGTTTCCTGGGGTGAGGAGGATAGGGTTTTTGTTGGCCATAGCGTTAAAGCTGAATGCTGTCTTTGTACCTTTAACAAATGCATGTGATTTAAAAAATAAAAAATAAAAAAAAAAACGGTCACAGTAGTGAGCCACGAACCATCTCCCCTACACCTCCAGCGATTGAAATCTCAACACCAGGGAAATTATCGTGGGATCCACCACCCCCCCCTCTCCTCCCCCTTGATGGCTTCTGCCTAGGGGAGTGATGCTATAATCCCTCCTCTCCCTCTGGGGTATACCCCCTCCTCTACGGGGTTCTTGTTCCTGTTCATCGTTGACTCCTGCTCATGAAGTTCAGTTCTCGCCCCTTACCCCGCACTTCCTTTGCACCTTGCTTAGGTTTTGCACGGTCGGCTTTTCGCTCTCTTCGTTCACGGTCGGCGCTGAGCTTTCCAAGCCCTTTGCCAAGTACCTTTCCATCTCGGTTATGCGGTCCTGTCAGGGAACACCTCGGTTAGCAACTTCAGCACCTCATCTTCGCTTCGCATTCGGAAAAGCATCGGCCGCGGTTACACTAGTCGGTCGTCTCAAGCATTGGATTGCCTTCCCCTCCCCATCCTTCCTTCAACACCTTCCTGGTCTTCGTCCCATTGCTCGGTTACACCTACATCCTTTCCTCTATCTCCACCTCCTCAGCTGGCACCTTAGTGCTCCCTTTTCCGTGGTCCATCTTCGGTCGATATACAAAAACCCGCCTCGGTTACACCCGTCCTTCTGGCCGTCGCTAATGCCATTTTGGCACACCCACCGGAGACCCCTCAACAGAGTCTCCTCCACATGCCTTCCCATCCTGCCATCGGGCATCGCTTCGTCCCCCGGCACCGCTCCGGCGCGCAGGTCCATACTTTCATTTCCTAGCTCAGGCTGATACACGTCACTTATCAGACGTAATTTTCCTTTGTCAGGGGTTCATACATTTCTTTTGTTTACCTTATGGTTTTCGCAGATGTCACTAAGGGTGCTCCTTTCCTTCCTGCTTGTTTCTTTCCTTTCTATTTCCTGCGGGTGTACGTGTATATTCGTGGGATTTGGTTGGGCGATAGGCGAGATCTGAGGTTGGTCTCATACCAGAGGGACTTGGGGGTTTGGATGTTTCTTGGGGTGAGGAGGGCAGGGTTTTTGTCAGCCATATCGTTAAAGATGCATGCAGTCTTTGTACCTTAATAAAACAAACGGACTTGATTTAAAAAAAAAAAAAAAAAAAAAAAAAGTCACAGTATTTAGCCATGAACCATCTTCCCTACACCTCCGCCGATTGAAATCTCAACACTAGGGAAATCATCATGGGATCCACCGTCACCCCCTCTCCTCCCCCTTGAGGGCTTCTGCCTAGGGGAGTGATGCTACCTCCTCCCCTCCTCCTCCCCTCCTCCTCCCCTCCTCCTTCAGGCCTCTTGGCCCCCCCCCTCCTTGGGGTTCTTGCCTTCGTTCGTCGTTGACCCCCGCTCATTAAGTTCTTTGCTCCACCTTTTTTCCCTGCATCACCTTGGCACCTCGCTTAGGTTTTGCACGGTCGGCAACCCCTCTCACTTCGTTTACGGTCGGCACTGCTGTCTTCCAAGCCCCTTGCGAAGTACTCCACCATTTCGATTATGTGTGCCCGGTCGGGAAACACTCCGGTTAGTAACGTCACGGCCTCATCTTTCGCCTCGCTGTCGGAAAAGCATCGGCCGCGGTTGCTCAAGTTGGTCGTTTCTAGCGTTTGGGTCTACCCCTCCTTCCTCCTCTCCGGTGTGCGTCCCGTTGCTCAGTTACAGCTACACTCCGCTCCTTCAGCTGGTACCTTACTACTAGGTGGCTCCTCTTACCCCCGCGGCTACCACGGTCGCATCGTCGGTTACGCTCTTCCACGAAATAGCACTATGTCCTTGGTCGATGTCAACGCCTTGGGCTCGGAGTAATTGTTTCGGTCGCCAGCGTGTGTGTGCTACTTTTGGCCGGCCCCTTTGGAGTGTTGTTTTTCTTCCTCTGTTTGGTTTCCTTTCTAGTGGTTATCCTTTCCTTCTAGTGTTTAGGCTAGATTTACTTTCTTATGATTCGGGAGTCTATGGCAAGGGTTTTCCTGTTGTTTCCTGCTTTCCTGTTGTTCTCCAATCTTCTCTGTGTCCGCGTGAAGGAGGGGTGAGGATTCTTCGGGCGAGATGTGCGCTCGGTTCCATATCAGAGGGACTTGGAATGATGGCTTTTTCCCAGGCGCCAGTAGTATAGTTTTGTTTACGCCATAGCTAGCGCTGCACGGGAGTTCTTGTACTTTTTTTCTTTTTTTTCTTTTTTTCGAATCATATGATTATTGTTTTAGGGTACAAAATCCTACATGCAGCTTACGCTATGGCATAGAAAAAACCCCCAACTACCCCTGGGAAAAAGCCAACCCCCCAAGCCCCTCTGGTATGGGACCAACCGCAAATCTCACCCCCAACAAGAAACCGTTGACTAGCTAAGAAGATAGACAAAAGGAATCAAATCAAAGAACAAGCAGGAAGAGTCAGGAAAACCCATGGCACGATTATCCGAACAAAAGAAAAACAAAAAGCAAACGTAGCGGAGCCAACTTGAAAAATCCGCATACTGAGCGCGGGAGGGGCCAGGCTCGGCATGATCGAAGTCCTGGGAAGGCTAAAGATGCCATCTATTTTGGCCGCACACTCGAAAAAGAGGAAGGCGATAGTGCAATACCATCCTCCCAGAGGCAGGCCGTGATGGACCGTGGTCATAGTCTGAAGGTGAAGAAGTAGTTATGGATACCAGCCAGGTAGTTGTGGGTACCAGCTAGAAAGGTGAAGAAGCAGTAGGCTGCCAGCCGATCCGACCGTGAGGAGAAGAAATGAAAGAGGGGTAGACCCATCTCTGTGCCGTAGAAACTATTGGTAATCGCGTTCGTGTCTTGACTAGGCAGCCTCTTAAAGATAAAGAGAGTAGATTAATCGACCGTGGCCTGTTGAAAGGTTTTCTCTTACTGCGAACCGTGTACCCGGCCGTCTGTAACATGGGCGTTGAGAAGAGTGTTGCCGACCGTGCAAATGCTCTAAGCGAGGCAGAGCAAAAGCGGGGTAGGAAGAGGAAACATCATCAAAAGAAGATGAAATCCATCAACCCAAGGTGAAGAAAGCCCAAAGGGATAAACCTAAGGGCAGGAGAAGATAAGGGGAGATGCACTCCACGCCCTAGGGTGAACTCATAGTGGGAGGTGGAGTTGGGGAAAGTGGTGATAATCTCGTGGTGTTGAGATTTCAATCGCCGGGTATGTAGAGGAGACGCAGGATGCTGTCTTTGTACCTTTTTTTAATTTTTTTAATTTTTTTAATTTTTTTAATTTTTTTAATTTTTTTAATTTTTTTAATTTTTTTAATTTTTTTAATTTTTTTAATTTTTTTAATTTTTTTAATTTTTTTAATTTTTTTAATTTTTTTAATTTTTTTTTTTTGAATCATGTGATTATTGATTTAGGTACAAAATCCTGCATGCAGCTCACGCTATGGCATAAAAAAAACCTTAATTCCAAAAACTAACAAAGGAAAAAACAAAATTCAAACAACACGTGCAAAACTCTCTGAGCGGGATCATCAGAACCCTGTCACATGGCCATCGATGACTAACAAAACAAAAGTAAAGTAAAATCCTCCTTATACCGATAAGAAAAACACTCGCAAGTAATAAAAACCTCCCCGCCCTACCTGCCCACTGCTGTAGTCAAATAGGAACAAAGAAAACTCATAAACTGTATAGAAAATACCCTGAGGAGAAGCTCGAGCAGGGGAGTTTTTGAAGTAGCAACACCTAGAAGGCCGGGGCCAAGCTAGGGAGTTTTTGTGTTACGTACTATCTGAGCCCGAACCCGGCTCAGGAGTAGCAGTATTGGCTCGAATGCGCAAGATGGTTGGAGGAAAACCTGTGCGAGTAGCGTAGAGATATTCAGCCAGCTCCCTAAGCAGGGGAACCGAGTGCCAGAGAGGACCGTCAGGGCCAATGTCGTCCACACCTGAGAGATGGGTGAGGCGAGGGTGGGCCTTAGCGGGGCAGTGGAGAATCGCGTGTTGGAAGGACTCATCGCCTTCCTCACAGAACGGGCAGAGTGTGC
>Ga0307509_10012380_pt1 | contig 10207 bp, 15 predicted proteins | sample 10_EM_MG_FD_202245 | JGI IMG/M metagenome (GOLD analysis project Ga0307509, IMG submission 202245) | Populus trichocarpa ectomycorrhiza microbial communities from riparian zone in the Pacific Northwest, United States - 10_EM | ecosystem: Host-associated > Plants > Roots > Unclassified | place...
TGAGGATCCTGCGGGCTGTGCACGAAGGGTGGCATACCTACTGGAGGAGGATAGGTTCACTTGCCCATCTAGCAACTATGAGGTAGTCTTTCGACATTCTCAGGATCATTTCTAACCACAGTAAGACCAAATCTAATTCGCCTGACAGCCAATTTCTCTTAGATTCCTAGGGCCACAGATTCCGGGTGTGATATTTGCACAGTATTATTCTAGCCCCAAAAGGAAAGGTGCGATGGACGAGGGGTTCCTAGGTAAGATCCACACCCCTTTTATCTGTCTGACTGCAGCCATATTGTGCCATTCCCTGCGATGCTGGCGGACTGGAGACTGTATTGATAATGTGCCTTTCACGGGGGCCAATTGCGGAGGTAAGATGAAGAGCGCCTACTTGTGGTTTTCAAAAGTATGCGGATCCCGTGGCGCCCAGCCATCTGGAGACTGTCGAAAACCGCAAGTACTCAACGCGAGTAATGGGTCGGCTAACGAGAAAACAGGTCTGCTGGAACGTCAGATAGAGACGTGGAATGGTACAGAAAAGGTCTGGCAGGATCATATGACCCATAGGATCACAGGCACATTGGAGGCTAGAATCGCGAGGGAGCGGGGAAAGCAGGTCGAGAGGCCTGCCGGATATTCAAATGATGAGGAGGCATTGAGGCGGAAGTTTTGGATGGCACCGGGGCCGGGTGGATTGGAATCGGCTGGCGGTGTCGCAGACGAGAGGAGGGGAATAGTTAATACAAGTATGGCGCTGTCGAGAGAACCTGCGGACGCGCCACGCCACACCGAAGAACCCGCCAGACCTAGAGGATTGAGGGAACCGTTTTATCAATATTCTGTAATCATATATGCATATGAAAGCGAAATAAATGATAGATATCAAGATTTCAGAAGAGACTAAATCGTGATACCAGTAGTGTAGAGGCCGCATGGTGGGCGGGCGGTTATAGGCAAGAAAGTCATACTAATGAGTCAGGTGCATGAATAATAAGAGGTCTGGCAGGCAATGGCTCAAAGGGTAGGGAAACATGTCAGGCGGTCAGTATAATATCCGGCGGATGGTATAACGTTCGGCAGACGAGAAGGGTTTGGAGGGTAGAAGGCAAAAAAAAGAGGAGTAGGAGAACGTCCGGCGGATGCTGGAGAATACACAACGGGCATCCGGCGGACGGGAAGCATGGGGAGGGTGGTAGCAAAACCTCCGCTGGATAAGGGAGGAAAAGGGGGGGGTACCGAGCGTTTGGGAGAGGTTCAGAGGGAGGGGAGTATCATGGGCAGGAACTGGGCACGTCTGGGAGGAGAGAATTCGCGGTGGAAAGGCTTCTGGGGGAGGTGGCCGGCGAACGGGTGCTTCTGGCACTGTAGGGGGGAGGGGTTTTGCACTGGGAGTATGGTTGCTAGGCAAACTGCGCCAGGGTGCACCTTGTGCGTCTGGACACAAAAGGGTAGAGCCCAGACGAAACGAGCCCGGGCGGAAGCACCCAGAACTGGAGTTTACGTTATGAGCGCCTGGAACGTCCTGGGGACGGGGCGAACAGGATGCAACAGGGCGCAGGGCAGTTTTTTTGCTGATGACTTTGCCCAATGGCGGCAGAGAATGGTGGATAAGCTTAAGGAATTGGATATCTGGTGGAGAGTCTCTGGGAGGGAACCCCAGCCCGACGCTACCAGTACACTACCAACTGGGGTTTGTGCTCTCAATAAGTATCGTCTCACATGTTACTGGATTACAGCTAAAATTCGCAACTCGATGGAGCCACACATTTGCGCTCAGTATAATGCCAACGGCTATGACGAGGACCCTGCTCTCCTTTGAGACCAGCTCAATACAAGACACAAGAAGCCTTTCGGTCTAGAGCTTTATTATTTTCGGAGATCATTGTTCGATTGAGCCTACGACCCTCACAGAGCTGCAGCACAGTACGTTTACGAGATGAAGCGCATCATTAAAGCCCTATGAGAAGCCGACGTGGAGATTCTGGCTTGCGAAAAGCCATTCTACCTGCTGAAGGGACTGCCTCAGTCCTGGCGAGAATGGCGAGACCTACAAGCAAGGATAATTCAACCTGATAAACCGGACGACCTCATTGCAGCTATTAAGGCCAGAGAATCCACTCTCAAGCGAAATAGGCTGGCTGATGGCGATGGCAAGACCGTACTTCCAGTTCAAGGCAGGAACAACGGTTTTCAAGGGGGTAGGAGGAAATTCGACGGACAAAGCGCGAAGGGTGATTCTGGCGGCGATGCGCATGGTGCTAGAGTGTTAGTTACCTGCTATTATTGCCAGAAGAAGGGCCACCGGAAGAGCCAATGTTGAAAATTCAAATATGATCAGAGAAGGGGTGTTGTGGCGGACACAACTTCGATGGATGCACAGGCGGCACCGGGTGATGCGCCAAACCATCTCTGTTCACAGCTTTCAGTACTCCTCGCTTTCCATCAGACGAAGGCCATTGGCTACTGGACAGTGGATGAAGTAATCACATTACTGGCTCACGAACATGCTTCACTACGTATAAACCGCTTCCACAAGGAAACCACACCATCAGAGTCGCCAACAACTCCTAGATCGACACTCTGGGACGAGGCGATGTTACCCTTCACGTGTGGGACGCTGGCGAGAGATGCGGGAAGACGCTCATCCTTAACGACGTGGTACATGTTCCGAACTGCGGTGGGAATAGATTGCTCTCCATCTCGCAGCTACGAAAGTCGAACCTGTTTGTCGACTTCCACCGCAATGGAGGCCCATCACTGAGAAGAATAGGGAAGAAGAGCTCATGGATCGAAGCAATGGAGATTGATTGTCTCTACATTTTGAGAACCATGATGGAAAGCGATGATTCTGATAAAGGGAAGTCGGAACAAGGGGGAATGGCCGTAACTACGGATAAGGAAGCCATTCGACTATCAGCATTGTGGTATTTTCGCCTTATGCACCAGGGTTGTGGATACGGTTCGTAACTTATCCAGGGCCGACAACGCAATACCCACCCTTCCAGAGGTGCCTCAGTGCGTATGTATGCGATGTGTCTATGGGAAAATGACTTGCAAACCTTTCCCTTCAGTGCCGAAATCCTCACGCGCTAGCAGGATTCTACAAATAATACAAAGCAACATCGCAGAACCTATCGATCCAGTCTCATTAGGCAGATCACAATATTTGTTACGCTTTACGGACGACTTTACAAGATACAAAGTTGCTTATGCGTTAAAGAAGAAATTGGACTCTCTCAAAGGCTTTAAGGAATACAAAGCATGGGTTGTGAAGCTCCACGGACAACCTATTCAGAAACTTCGAATGGACGGGGGTGGCGAATACATCTCGAACGAGTTCTGTCACTTCTTGCATGCAGAAGGAATCAAACCAGAGAGAACTACGCCCTATACGCCTCAGTCAAATGGCGTCAGTGAACGGGCGAATTGAACGATAATACGTACTACTTGAGCACTCATTCACGCCGTCAGTGTACCCAAAGAATTGTGGGTGGAGAGCGCGATGACTGCTATCCATGCCAGAAATCGGCTGCCTAAAAAATCGCTAAAGTCAGGTATGACTCCCTATGAGGGGTGGTTTGGGAAACCAGCTAGCTATGAAAACGTGCGGGTTTGAGGATGCGTCGCAGAGGCACAAGTCCCACAGAAGAAGCAGAAGAAACTCGACAAAACCGCATGCAAATGTATCTTCATTGGGTACACAATAACAGCAACTTAATACTGCCTATACGACCCTGAGAACAAGGTCGTCTTCACCGCAGGCGACGTCGTCTTCGAGGAATCGAAATCTTACTATCCTACTTACATAGAGTACAGGGGAGTCCCGCAATGCTACTACGCTATGGAGGTCCAGCCCTGGGAGGAGAAGGTTGTTTGGGGGGATGGGTTTGATGAGGAAGAGACTGACGCGGAATCGCCAAGAGTTTCGAGGGTTAGGGACAAGGAGAAGAAAAAGGCTATTAGAGTTGAGGAACCAGAGGAGGAACAACTGGTGGATTTGGCCAAATTCGATGAAGGCGAGAATATCTATATAGAATCGCAGCCTAGATTCGAAGACATGGGACCACTGGCAATGCCAGGACACTTCTGAAAACTCCCACGAAGAGAGAAAGAACAGTGGATGGTCAAGGGGTTACGCTCAGATGGGAAAAGCAGTTTCTGGAATGGAACACAAGAAGCATTGCCCGAAGCTACCAGTCAGCTACGCAGCAAACCCCACCGAGCAGCAAGTGTTTCTTTTGCCAACTACGCAATGCTCACTACGGTATACATGGTGGAAGACGGACCACGCAACTACCGGAAGGCTATGGAATCCGAAGAGGCGGAGGAATGGCAGAAGGCGGTCGATTCAGAGTGTTTGTCAGTCACAAAGAACAAGGTTAAACAGTTCATCGATGCCGTTCCAACTGGAAAGAAAGCGAGACCTACAAGGCTGATCCTGCAGGGCAAGTTGGGTCCTACCGGCGAAACGCTAGGTTACAGGGCTCGATTGGTCGCTCAAGGTTTCTGACAAATCTAAGGAGAGGATTTCACCCATACGTTCGCGCCTGTTGCCAGTATATCGAGTGTGCAGGTAGTAGTTTCCATTGCTGGCGCGTGCCGCTTCGCAATTTATCAAATGGATGTCGTCACAGCTTTCTTGGGAAGTAAGCTTGAGGCGAAGGTTTATGTCTTGCTGCCAGAAGGTATTCTGGGTAGCACACAAGTGCCTTCACTCAATAGAAGTCTTTATAGATTAAAGCATTTGCCAAGATGTTGGTACACTACAATCGATGCCTTTCTTATAGGCGAAATGGGATTCCGCCATGGACGATTCGATCGCTGCATCTACACCAACGAACGCCGAAGCGTCTTGGCTTTACATGTCGATGATATTCTTATTACCGGTACCTTGAAGAACATCCATCACATTCACCAGAAGCTGAAGGCCAAGTTCCAAATGGTGGATTTTGGGCCAATCAGTCAGTTTCTGGGAATGGTAATAACGAGGCAGGAGCAGAAGAGGCAGATCTACTTCTCGCAACAAGGCTATATTGATCGAGAATTGGAAACGATTGCCATAGCAGAATGCGAACCAGTCGCAACACCGATCGATAAGGATAAACCGGGGCCGCGAATGGGGGAGGATCCATCTTGCGATCAGCATCTTTAACAAAAAGTAATCGGGAGTGTTTGCTGGATCGCTATAGGCACTCGCCCGGTGATTTCGTTTGGGGTCATCTACTCGGGAAAATTAAACGCCGACCCATCTGTAATTCAAGGGAGGTGTGCGAAGCGGGTTCTATGCTATCTAAAGGGGACCAAACATCTCAAGCTCAGTCTGGGAGGCGAATTGCAGGAGTCGGGGGAGTTGAAGAAAGATTTCAAGTTGTCCGGATATGTCAATTCAGACTTTGCTAGAGAAGCGAGCTCATTGAAGTCCAGTACCAGCTACGTCCTTTTACTCAGATCTAGAATTGCTCAATGGCATTCAAAACGCCAATCGATTACCTTGTTAAGTATGGCCAATCCAGAGTTCATAGCGAGTGCGTCTGCTTTTCAGGAACTTCTCTGGTTTCGTCAACTGGTGCAAGAAATCATGGGCTCATTACTACGAGTCAGTATGCTATTCAATGACAATCAAGCGTCCTTGTCTACCTTCAAAGATACTACCAACAAGCCGCATAGCAAGCATATCGGCCTTTGAGTTCATCAGATTAGGGAATTTATAGAGGACGGAAAGGATGTGGTAATGGATTACTGCCGGACGGATAAGATGATTGCAGATGGTTTAACCAAACCTTTAGTAGTTAGCCTGCATTTGGAGTTTGTTCGTATGTGTGGACTACTCTAATAATTTCCTTTGTTTCTACTCATCTGTACTACTCCATTGGAGTATAGATATCATTGTTTGTTTTTGTTTGTTGCTATATACAAAAGTACGTGTGGTACCCGTAGGGGGAGTGTTAGCTCTATTAGCTCTACGATGTTGAGGTACGGCTACCCTCTTAGGTCATGTCTATGGGTTAGGTCTATCATTGGTTGTGCGGGAGTGGGCTTGGCATGCGATTTCCTTTAAGTAGTCTTAGTCTTCTCTCTTGTACGACTAGTCATCAACAAACATCTCACCTCACACACGTATCACACAAACATCCCAACAAATTCAGATCTTTGTTACCGTAACGTCATTTATCATGAAACAGCTCATGATGCACATCCCGCTCAGCCCTTATGGCGCAATTTGTCTAATCTACTTTTGGGATCTCAGACCCTGCCTTGACCGCCGAACTCCATTATCTACAGATTCCATCCCCTCTAGCCCTTTAGACATGACTTCCATAACCTCTAAACCCACATTCTTGTCCAGTTGAAGTATATCCGATACTTTTTGAATGTTTTTTCCCCTCAACCGGGCTCTTCCTGGCTGAGGACCCCCATACTCACTACCACTATCGCTCCGGGTGCTACCCCCAAGCTCCAAATCCTCCAAATCTTCCCCAAGTGCTTCCACCTCATCTGGAATCCCTGTAGGAATGATGGGCGGGGGAATAGATGCCATCTTGGTTGACTTAGACCCAACTTTGGTATGGGCTTGTAGGGGGAGAGTCGTGTCTGGAGGTGTTGAAGGCTTTTTTGCTTTCCGGGGAGCCTTTTCCCTATCAACTCGCTCTCTCTGCTCGCGAAGCTGTAGTACTGTCTCTGAGGTGACTACAGTCGCTGCAGTAAACTTTCGCCACTTTCGCCGCTCCGAGGTCTTTGCCTTTTTTTCTTTGCCCACCACCTGACGGTACTGCCAATGGGACTCTTCTTTTAACACCTTGTCCGCAATGGTTTGCTGAACGCCATCCGAAAGATTGGTCAAGATTGACCTAAGCTTTTGAGAACCCGGAGTATTGCGAGTTGCAAGAGAGAATGCTGTCCTTGTTGCTCAGCTGACTGCTCGGGGTGTTTGAAGGGCTTGAGAGCGGCTTTGAATCTCAGGATCTATAACCATCTGCCGCTTTTTTGTCTCACCAGCCAGGACACGACGAGGGTTGAATTGTATTATACCAACTGCTTCCCAAGCACTTCGAATATTACCTTCTGTAAATGTCAACCGCCGGGCAGGCATCAAGATCCTAATGAGAATTTAATTTTTAGCGGAAGCTGTTTGAACACTAAAAAAAAAAAAAAGTGACATTCATATGTGCCCCAGCCCCCCCCTACCGAACACCATATCCTTTTCCAAACAGCTACTAAGAACTTGCTGTTATAAGAAAAAGCGAGTGGCAATCAGTATAGCAGCCACCGTTGATCCAAGTAAACCACTTGAAAGTTTCTTATTTAGATTATGCTACTTGGGAAGGAAAGTGTCCGGCTGGCCTAATTTGATGCGGGGGTCAATAAGCCAAATGAGGGCGGGTTTAAACATACGGTAGAAATTCTCCTTTATTTACCCACACGTTCCCTTTACGGATGAATTCATCTAAATCATTGCTGTAGTTGCTCTGTAGTGGACCAAAGAGACCCACATCAAGGGGCTGCAGCAAATGTGTGGAATGGGCGGGGAGGCAGAAGGGCACAATTTTGTTATTTAGACAAAAGTCAAAGAACTCCCAGTTGAAATGGGAGGTATGTCCATCAAGTATCAATAAGCGATACTCACTCCCTGCGCTATATCATTTAGTTAGAAGCAAACTCTGGCAGTAGATAATAGCTCGCAACTTACTTCTCGCGTGTTTCAATATCAAACACTTCTTGCAACCACTGTAGCCCTAGTTTCTCATTACTCCACCCCTTCTCAGAAACTCCAAAAGTAGCAGTATCTGTTTTTTTTAGTTTTGCATACCAGCCCATGTAGTCGGCTTGTCCCTTATTAATTATCATGGGCCGCAGCATCTCACCATTGCCTGAGATAGTCTCAATTACTGTCACCCACTCCCTAAAGCCATCCTGGGTCAACTTTGCCCCCTGCCGTCCTTTTCGACAAATCACCTTATACCGTAAGGCAACCCCTATGAGAAAAGCCTCCTCATCCATATTATAGGTATTATCAGGTAATATGTTGTGAAATTTGACTAAATTCTGAAGCTATAGAAAGTATTAATACAAAGTATAAATCTGTCTAAATTTCTTACCATACCTTTTGATAAAAATCCTTTAGAATTAAAGGATTATTTGCAAGGGCACGCTGGCGATCAAGCTGGGTACTGAGCTTAGAAGCTAATCTGGGGTGACGGTTGAGGAATCGAGATACCCAATGCTTACCCAAAGTGCGCTCATTTACTCTTTGAGCCACGATTGCTTGTGCCATATTCCTTACTACTGCGAATTGAGCAGGATGACCCCATTCATCAAGGCGTTCACACCATCTCACTATAGAATTTTCTTCATATTCTGTGAGTACTTGCATCCTACGATTCCCACCATCCCTCACATTCGTGCTAGGCGACTGTCAGCTGTGGAGAAACAATAGTCTAATACGGGAGAACCAACAGGCTACTGTGGCGATGTATCGTGCCATTGCTCAATCGAAATTTCTTCAAAGCCTCCGCTTGGGGCGGGTTTCCCTGGCATAAACACCCATTGGACAGTACTTCCAACAACGCGAGCCACACCACCCCCGCTTTCCTTCCCCTCATCCCCGGGAGGTTTTGTTAACTCACCCATTGAGACTACATATTTCTTTCACACTTCTGCTCATACTGACATTTTTGACAAGGCATGGTGGCCTAGACTACACATCCGCGATCGGTTAAACTCGGCGACAACAGGTTCCAACTGCGGCAACACAATAGGGAGCTGCAACAAGATTGTTAATAAAATCCCCCCAAGATGCACAGAGATCAGATCCTCCCGGATTCCTCTAGGATGAGAATAGTTCTCACTAGGAGGCCTCGTGTCAAGGAATCTATTCAGAGATATTTCATCAAGCCATTATGATACCCATTAGCCCTAACACCAGCAGGAATTATCTAGCGACGAGGCTAGGCAGCGACGACAAGCCGGAAGCGATGAGTAATGATTAGTGGTGGGATGTTGTGAGAATTATTCAGGGAAATATATCTGATCCGTGCCTAAGAGCATTTGAAATTTATACTCTATCAGCGATGAATACTTACAAAAGTTTGTGCATAGATTCGTCTTTGCTTCGCTAAATACCGACTCTATTCCGGAGAAGGTTACGTTTCAGCGGGGGACGAGAGATAATTAACTAAGCGACTCTTGCACGGCAGCCATAGTCAGTACTCTGAATGTAAATGCCGACGCGGATGCCACGCCCAGAACGACCGTTACGGGTAGAAAGAGCTTTGGCGTGCCCTAGGGCTGGGGATAGGATTTTCTGGATCCGGGTCAAGAAAATATTCCTACGTCAAAGACACGCTTATCATCTTCTATAGGTCTTGTCACGGTCGCGGCGTCTTCATCCACAGTCCGACTATCTGTAATCCACTTTACTCCGCAGGAGCACCTCTGAAGTGCTCCGACCCTATCTCATAGTACGTACTGAAAAATTACTCACGTTTGCTTGCCATATCCTAATCCCAGAATGTCAGGGGATGCCTTTCGCCAAATTTCCGCGCCACCCCCTCAACAATGCCGATTCTAGAATCAGCTTCTTTTTACCCGGGTGATCACATAACAGGGCCAACGGAAAGCTACACAAGACTCTCGCTCAAGATTCTCGGCAGATTTGATCAGCATATTTCTACTCGACTACACTCATTATGCTCTAACCAAGATCGGCTCTCCGGCATCGTTGTTACAGGTTAGGGGGGGGGTAACTAGGGGATTTACAGAACTCCACGGAGTCGCCTACTAGAATCTTGAGATGATGAGATATTTGCTGTCATATTGGAGAAGGGATGGGACACTAATACAGCCGATTGCGCAGTGTGATAGGTTCTCCTTTCCTGTGCGATTATATAGGGGTATCGGTTGTGTGACACACCTACGTAATAATATCCCTCATCAATCTTTTGTCATCTATAGAGCTTGTATCAAGTGGCATTGGGGGTATATTATTGTTAATCGCCGGCGCTCGCGTACCTCAGCCACTCGACCACTCCTTTCATTTAGAATATGCTAGAACGTGAGCGGAGACTACACCGGTGAGTCTGGAACTCGGTGAAGAAAGGCGGGGTAGTCGGTGAAGAAAGGAGGGGTAAGCGGTGAAGAAAGGCGGGGTAAGCGGTGAAGAAAGGCGGGGTAAGCGGTGAGCAAAAGAGGGGTAAGGTGGTCAGTAACCAGT
>Ga0307509_10012381_pt1 | contig 10207 bp, 4 predicted proteins | sample 10_EM_MG_FD_202245 | JGI IMG/M metagenome (GOLD analysis project Ga0307509, IMG submission 202245) | Populus trichocarpa ectomycorrhiza microbial communities from riparian zone in the Pacific Northwest, United States - 10_EM | ecosystem: Host-associated > Plants > Roots > Unclassified | place...
AAAAACTTTTCAAATTTAAATACATAACTAAAAAATTTATTATTATTTAAAGAAGACTCTTCAAACAAAATGAATGAAAGAAGGGGTACTGATTTAAATATAGAATAAAAAAATTAGAAAAAAAACATAAAAAAATCAATAATTTAAAAAAGTATTAGAAAAAAATTTAGAAAACAAATAAGCAAAGACTAGACGTTATGGGCTAGCATATTTTTGTATTGTAAAAAATAAAAATCTTACTTTATTTTTCAATTTTTTTTTCTATCCTAGTGAAATTTAGTTTGATGTCGTATCACTCCTTTTCAATTCATTTTAATAAATAAAAAATTATTTTAGTGTCATCAAAACACTGGCAGATGCATGTTTGATATTGTGATATCGGTTACTTTTTAAAATATTTTTTATTTAAAATTAAATTTAAATAATTTTTTATTTTTAAAATTTATTTTTAATACCAGAATATAAAAACAATTTAAAAATAAAAAAAAATCAAAATTTTAAGATACACATGCCAGCCGCATTACCAAACGCTTCGGGACAACACTCTCATGAGGAAACGAACAAAGGTAAAGGTAGCTTCTACTTGACAACAACCATCTTTGATTGATTTTTCAAAGATCTAACCTTGAAGATTTCTGTTCTTATTTAAATTGAAAGGAGGGAAGCCCTGAGAAGACAGACAGCTTGCCGACATAACGAATCATGGAAAAGAAACCTCGAAAGAACAAGCCAGCCTTCCTTCTAGACAGCTGAAGCGAATCGAACACTGGTAAAGGAGGAGAAACCTCACAGGCATTGAACATTGGTCGGCAGAGGACTCGGGATTTTTCAATTTATGGAACTATTTCTTCGAGGAGACTTTTCTCTTCCACAGTGGTCGTCGTCTTCTTCTTCTTCTTCTTTGGATCCATCGGGATCTTTTAGGTTGGAACTAGTCACCTCACATGTTCTTCATCGGTCGAATCAAGAATTAATTTATAATGAAGAAAACAAATACTGCAGGCGATGTTAATTTTTAACATCAAGAAATATTTGTAGCGTAAAATGAGAATTTAATACGCATATTCCATAAAATAAATCAATAATTATACATAGATTAACATAACTAGTCTCGTTAATTTTTCATATTTAATTAGATGTCAATATTCTTTTAACCAAAATAATAAGTTATACTTTATTAAAATAAAATTAACGAAAATCTATAAGTGCTGAATTTTTCACTGGATACCAATACATTGTACATTGAAATAGAGTAATGATTGTTTTGCTTTTATAAGAAAAATTATTTAACTTGCTTTATTGAGTAATATGGTATTTTTCTTATGTCCTGTGGCTCATTAGTTATTTATAAATTGATCGAGGAAGGAAGTTCTTTTTATATTTTGTTAGTACGGTAAAATAATTTAATTATATTTAAAAATAAAAAGTTATTTAATTTTTATCGAGGGACTTTTTCATCTTTCAACATTTAATTTATTACAAACTGATTTTCATGCTTCTTTTTTTTCACTTTCTTTTCTATTAAGTTATCTTAATTTTATGTCTATAATTATGAGGCTAGTAAGTTAACCTAAGTTGACTCAATATTTTTTTTTGTTGTTTCTTTTTTTAAATTATTTTTTTTCAATTTCACCATTTAACATTAGGTTGTTTGATAATTAAATTTTATAGTTTTATTCAATTTTATTTTGACAAGGTTACCCTAATATTGTGATCAGGTCGTAGTATTTACATGCTGACTCGGGTGGGCTCGGGTTGGATTTTTCAACCTTTTTTTATTTTTTTTTCAATCTCATCATTCAATATTTTATTTGCTACAAATTGAGCTTCTATTTTTTTTTTCATATTGTTTTATATGAGGTTGTCACATTCTCATTTAATTTTTGTTCTGTTATCAAATAAGATCTTTCAACATTTGTTTTTTTTTCAATTTTATCTTTCAGTATTTTATTGATAGAGGATTGGTCTTCATGTTTTTTTTCCCCACTTTCCTTTCCATAAGGTTATCTCAATCTTTTACCCATAGTCATAGGGTTACCGGGTTAACCCGATTTGACTTATGTTTTTTTTTATTCTTTTTTTTTATTTTTTTTTGATTTTATCTTTCATCATTTTTTTATTCATATTATTTAAATTAGTCAAGCTCAAATTTCTTTTGATTTTTTTAGGAACACTTCTGTCACTTTGACATCCTTTTTTTACATTGAAAAAAAACTAAGCTGGTCCACAGTGTAACTCGAACCACCTATCTAGTTTTAGCTATTTAAAACAAGAAAAAAAAAAAATTTTAATTTAAACTCTATTTTTTATTAATGTTTCATTTGATTTTTTTTTAATGAAAACATGTTTTTAAATTGCAAGCATTGTTTTCTAAACAAAAACCCATCATGATCTTCAAAGAATTTCTTTAAAAAAAACATTAAAATAAAGTATTTGTACTTAATATATGATTGAAGAAATGTTTCTTGATAAACGGGATAAAATCATATAAAACTATTATTTTTTTTTAAAAAAAAAATTATGTTAATTGAATATTCATGAGCTTTTCTTTTCATATTAGGCACATTATTATTGGAAAAAAAAATGTTAACATGCTCACAAAAACCTATAATATTATTTGAGAAATATGAAAAATTTGAATAATAATTAAAATTTAATGTTAATTTTTTTTATAGTTCATTTAAATAGAAATCTAATAAATAAAATAAATAAAAAAACATAAAGAGCCAGCCCTGACACTTTCATTTCTAAAACTCAAGGACTTAAAAATATATAAAACAAACTTTTGGATCAAAATTAAAAGTACAAAAACTAAAAGGACTATAAAGGATGAAAAATGAAAATATGTTGACCAAGAATAACTTTTTCACACGAATTTGAGAATGGCTACGCAGTTTCTCCTTATTTTATACATTGGTTAATTTTTGTTGAATCTTGTCCTTCCATAGCAAACCATATGAAAACATGCCCAAGTGGGCGACGGGAATAAATATCCACTCAAAAGTCCAAAACATGCAAGGCAGAAACAAGAACCTTCTTAAATGAGTACTCTACGTCCTATCAGACCATCATTTATACGAGCAATTACTGGACAAGGGAGATAACAAGGTCTTGTATTGCCATGGCAGAGTCGATACATAAACTCATGCTAGAATGAACATTTCAGATGGTTACAATTTCATGCCCAAGAATATATGACAGCACTTCCAAATGAGTAAGGGTACAGTGTCACAAAATCCAAATCCTGTAAGAAATAACTGTCACTACAGCACAGCACCGATTTTCCATGGTGGTCGTATAAAAAGACCCCAGAAAATCTAATAGAGGACATCTGAGTCTAACCTAAAAAGAACAGTTGAACAAATGATAACACACCAAACTCCCGACACAATCAACAAATCACTCCTGCATCTATTTCAGATACTAAGACTTAAAGTAGTGGGAGTGGTTACACACAAATATTGCAACTTAGAATCCGATGAATTGATGGTCGTTTGGTTGACATGAAGAGACATGTTCTAGTTTTTCTCCTCAGAAAGAACGTACTTCAAAGCCTCTTCACTGAAATACATCTTAAAGAGTCGAAAAGCTACTCTCAAGATGAACATTCATCCATCTTTGAGAAAGAAAACTAAAGCCTCTAAACAAGGCCGACAAGAGGGAGCAACTGGGTAAAGATTGCAGCTATGAGGAGGTAGTCCAAAACAAGAGCTAAGACCCACCCCCACTATTACCAAAGCACAGAACATTAGATTAACTGACAAGCAGTCACCCTTCCTTTATACTGCAGAACTTGCAGATTAAGAAAAACAAAAATTGCACTGGAGACTAAAGAGATATAAATGGATTATCATATGACAGAAGCATGTGAAATATAAGAATCACATGCTACAGATCACCTCATCATTGATCATCTGTTGTCTACAGTGGCATTAAAAAATGCTTTTGAATACAAAGAATTGGAGGTGTCTTGTATTCAAGAACAGTTTGAAACACAGTTGTTCCAAACTTGATGCATCCCCCAATCAACTTACATCAGCACACAAAGACTCCCCTATGGAATTAGGATGAGAGTGTTCCATATCACAAGGCCAACTGAGAATCTCTACTTAACTTCTCCAATATTCCTTCAAAGCTTCCAAGACCAAACATTCCCAGCAATCAATATTAACATCAGATAAAAACTATACACCTATTGAGACATTGGCTCCAGCTCCCCAAGATCTCTGGCCGAGCATTTTGATTCAGTGAATGGTATGACCAGGCTGGTTTCAAAAAATTTGGTCGACTCATGCAAATCTTGTACATATAGTTCTCTGTATGTGTGTCATAGGAGATGACTAAAAATCATTTCAGTCATATTGGTTTCCTCAGCTAAACAAAAAATCAAACAAAAATCAAAAACTGAAATTTTATGCCTTTCAAACCAATCTGCATTGGTAATATAATGGAACCGCATAGACTGAAAGGCTTGTGTCAATTATTGATTAGCTGAACCAACTTCATGAGGCATGTAAAGAAGGATAAGCCAATAATTTGCAGATTAATCTACATTGTGCAAAAAGAAGCTACTAAACAGGCATTCAACTAGACAAGACACATATGGTTACCGAGATTATCTAGAGAAAACAGAAAATACAGCTGCATCTGATAACTATACAAGGGCAGATAATATATATAAATGCTGCTTCTGTGACTTACCACCTGCATTACAAGAATTTCTCGATACTGGTGGTTAAGGTAGTTTTGGGAACAGCACCAATAATGGCCTCTTTCTTCTCACCATTTTTAAAGATGATAACAGTGGGAATGCTTCGAATCCCATACTCAGTTGCAATTGAAGAACAGTCGTCAGTGTTAAGCTTGTAGCACTTGAGCTTTCCAGCATATTGATTTGCCAGTTCATCAATTACAGGGTGAATCATCCGGCACGGACCACACCATGGAGCCCAGAATTCAACCAGAACAGGGGATTCCGATTCCAGCACAAGTGACTTCCATGTTGCATCAGTAACAGCGGGCACTGCGGTTCCAACACAAAGAGATGTGAGCCATTTCTACATAATAATTAATTCCAATTATTTAATAGTAAACCCTTATTTATGACTTCAATATCTAAATTTACAATTTTATATTAAAAAATAAAAATATTAAAATATTAAAAATCACAAATAAAAAAAAAAGAACGAAAGATGGGATTTATGATCTGGACCTTTAACAGCAATGTCCTGCGCTTCACAAACGATCCTTCCAGCACAAGCGAGTCTAGAACTACTCTGACTCACCGATCCGAGAGAGCGATTTACAGTCGATGAAGAATGAAAGTGAATCTTAAGGCCTTTGAGTTGTGGGAAGCGAAGCGATCTCCGATTAATAGTTGAAGCAAAAGCGGTGACAAGCGTAGTAGTAGGTTTAGGCAAGACAGCAGAAGAGCGAGAAGGAACGGTGAGGGATTCAAGTACAGTAGCCATGTGGAGAATCGTATTATCAGCTCGGGATTAGGTCTCTAGAGATCGAGAGAATTGAAGAAGACCAGTGAGTGATGGAGAGAGATGGGTGATGATGGTGATGTAGATAGATCTTGGTAATGTAGCTGTGTTTGCAGTTTTTTTTTTTTTATAAATTATTTTTAAATTAAAAATATATTAAATTTTTTTTTTATTTTTAAAATTTATTTTTAATATAACATATGTTTCAAAATTATATAAAAAACTTAATTTAAAATAAAAAAAAATTTAATAGAATTTTTTGATTTTTTTTCTTCAAATTATTTTTTCAGTTATTTTAATATATTTTTTTAAAAAAATTTAAAAAACAACCAATACCACAAAATAAAATAGATTCTAAAAAAAACAAATTAGTATAACATGAATTTATTATGTTTTTCAAATAATATAACTATGAATAATAAAAAAATTAAGATCACTCATGTAAAAAATCTCAATTCCCAAATAAAATATTATTGAAAACAAATATATTCTTAAAACCCTCTGAATAATATTCTTAATGAAGAAATAAAGGTTTATAAAGTTTGTCAAGAGAATGGAGAAGAAACTAGACTATGAAATGTAAGCATAAATTTCATTTTTTCTTGCACTTTCAAGGGGTTAAAAACAAATTGCGTAGACTGGATGAAAGTCAAGAATATGATTTATAGGGATTTTTTAATTATAATTTTTTGGGTAATTATTTTTTGCCGGGATCCATGTGTAGGCCTGCATAATGAGACTCTTAATTTTCTTTTTTGGGCAAACAATATATTGTTCGACCCAAAGTTTTTTTGAAAAAATAAATTAGATGACACGTCACTTGATTTATCTAGATTACTGTCATTGTGGTTGATAAAAAATCAGGACTTAAGTTTTTTTTACCCAAAAACTTGTTTTTCAACTAATTGTTTTACTCAAAACACCTATAAAACACCGTAAAAACCGTGACAAACTTATTTATGGCATCAAAAAATCACCTCAAAACCTGTTATAAACCCGAATCCAAAAATCAACCCGAGTTTAGATATGTTTTTTCATGAACTTTAAAGGTGAAAAAACTCATTATATTAATTATTCTTATCAAATGATATCATTTGACATAAATATCGACATGTTTTGAAAGATGTAGAAGGATTGGGGATGATGATGATGTATGGAGTTGAAAGAGAGATTTTGGTGATGTATATGTATTAACAGTTATTTTTAAAGTGTTTTTAGATTAAATGTATTGAAATAATATTTTTTTGATATAAAATATCAAAATGATCCAAAATTATATAAATTTCAAACAAATTCAAAGTTGTCATCTATTTTACCTGTTTTATTTTCACTTCAGTCTTCTGTTTTTCAATTAAACCCTCCCTCCAAAAACAATAATGCAATTGAGTGCTATTTTGGGTTCAAAAAAGCTAAATTATAAAAAATTAAAATTTAAGGAACAAATTGGAAATTGTAAAAAATCATTGCAGTAATCCATTACGATTTGTGAGATGCGGAACAATAATGATGCTACAATGAAAGAGGAGCTCTTTTAGTTTCATTTAATTTGGATTTTTCAATAATATATATATATATATGGTGTGATGTTTTTACTGTAGCTACACTATTATTCACCCTCACACATTTTACTATGAATTACAATAGTGGAATGTTTTTAAAATTTTAATATGGTCCTCAAACTTTTTTTTTTGTATAATTAAGCCCAAATTAGAGTCAAATTATATTTTTTTACGGGGTGAGGATTGAATTGTAAGACAAGTGACTGAAGTGCTACATTACATGGATAACATAAGTGGCACATTCAAATTTATTGGTGAAGTATATTTTTACCCCCCATTTTTTTTTTTTTTTGCTATAAGGTGACCAGTCCTTTGTATTTTTTAAATATTCATTTATGTACTAAACTTCAATTTCAACATTTTTAGTTTTTATTGGGTGAGAGGAGAGAGAGAGACAATCATTAAAATCTGGTCTAGAGAGAAAGGCGTTGTTTCAACTATTCTAACCACCAAAACATTAGATTTTTATTCCAAATGGTTTCATATGACAAGGGGAGTTTGAATTAGGTGTTTTGTTACTTTGAAAATGCCTAAAAAGACATATATGAGTTAGAAAAGAAATTGGGTTAAAAGTTGATTCTTGGTTTTGGATTATTTTTTTGTGCTTTTGGAGGTTAAGAATGAGTTGAAAGTGGTTATGAGGGTGTGCTTTAGGCATAGTTTTGAAACCCGGCCTGGGACCCGGGGCTGGAACCAGGCCGGGTTGAAGAAAAAATAGGAAAAGTCATGACCTGGTGTGACCCGGCAAAACCTGGTAAAAAACCCGGTTGCAACTCGTTGACTTTTTTTTTTTTACTAAAATGACGTCGTTTTGATTTTTTTTAATAAAATATGGATTGACCCGGGTGACCCGTTCAAAACCCGGTGACCCGGAACCGGAGCCTTGGACCGGGCCGGGTTTAAAAACTATGGTTTTATGTGTTTGGGGTTGAAAATTTGATTTTAAAGGACAAAAATCAGACACCCTGATTTTCTAGTCACTATATTGGTTAAAATTTGGGTATGCCAAACAACACATCATCTTCCTTCTTTTTTTTCAAATTGATCTGGGGCAGATGATATTATCTTACAAAAAAAGGCCCCGTTATTTTACAAAAAAAAACCTCACGTGGGCCTAACATTGCAGGCTCGCGTGCAGGTCCTTTAGTCATGGCCTAGATGGTAGGTCTGGCCTCATTCTTTGCTCTATCTTTTTTTTAAAAAAAATTTAAATAATTTTTAAATTTGTATTTTACTTCTCTATTATTTTTTGCTTATTTATCATTTTTTAAATAGTGATTAGTTTTTAAATATATTGAATTTGTTTAATTTTTTAAGAGTTTCATATTATTCACTTGTAGTTTTTTTTAATATTTTATATATATTAAATTTATTTTTAGAAATAAAAATTATTTATTTATTATGATATTTTTAATATGTGTAGCCTTACATAATAGTTTTTTCCTTTTATTTTATCCAACAAATCTTATGTGTTTGTCGATTTCTATTTCAATTTTGAATTAAAAAATTCATTACATTCAACAACGTAAATTACCCTTATTATGATATTAAATATCTTGATTTACATTTATCTTTTATTTTTTCTAATTTGTTTCTTTAAGAAAAAAATTACGAACCCAAAATTGGTTTGTTGGGGTGTCTTTTTTTTTTAATTATTATTATTGAACTTGACTTTTTTTCGTCTATTTATTTCTCATATTCTAAAAAAAAAACAGTTTCATAGAAAAGGTCTAACGAGTTTAACTTTTTTTTTTCCATTATTGTTTTCAACATCTTAGTATTTGATTGAAGTTTGATTTTGCGATTGTCTCTTTTTGTTATCATGTAGTTAAATAAAAAATATTTTTTAAAAAAACAAATTATAATCTTACTGGAGTCAACCAATAACCTGGTTCACAGGTTTGGCGTGCTAGCTTAGGTTACCCGATTCATAAGTTTAATGAGTTCACTCATTGGTTGCATATGCCTTTTTTTTGTTGGTCTTTTAATTATTTTTAATAGTTTTTTCTTGATTTTATCTTTTAATACTGGATTGGTTGAAAAATAAATTGTGAATATAATTATAAAATATAATTTAGAAAAAAATATATTATTAAACTCAATGGAGTTCATGATACGAGTCGCTTAGGGACTGAGATTGAGTCAATCTGTTATCGTCTCAATAACCTTTTTGAAAAAAGATATCATTTTGATTTTTTTTAAAAGCCAAGTCATGTTTTTGCCAACTATCAAGATTATATTTAGATCCATGAAATCAATCAATTTAATTTGGGCTAGCTCCCGCACAATTTAGTTGGAAACTTAAGTTAGGTAAAGAGATAGATTGCTAGGTTTCAAGAAAATCAGTCCGACCTGCGACGGAGCGCAGATTAATTGACTAGTATGTGTGTGTGTATGAAATAAAATAAAAAAAATTCAACAACCGAAAAAAATAACAAAAAAAGAAAAAACATTGTTTCAATCCACAATGTTTCGTATATGGAGAAACATATATTTTCTCCACACCTTTTAGACATTGCTATAAAACCTAGACTGACTTGTCAGGTTGACATAGGACCTGATCGAATTGGGGCTTGGATCGATTCAAGTTAAAAAAAAATAGAGAAAGGAAAAAAAATGTATGTCTTGATCAAAAACCCGGGTTGACCACCCATACTCGGTCAATCATTTCATTGACTTTTTATAAAACGACTTCTTTGATCTATTTGTTTTTAAAAATAAAATTTAAAATTAATTCAGGTTGACCTTCCTGACCCATAAGCTGGATCTTGTTTTGGGTCGGATTTTGTAACTTTGCTTGTAGATTCTTTGTAACATTGATATAAGAAAATCTAATGTTTAATTTTTTTTTTAAAAAAAATACTAGATAGAATTGATAACTTGTTGGTTGCATTTGAATAATTTTGATATAAAAAAAAGGGAAAAAAGTCATGAAAATTATCACCTGGTGTTATAACTTATATATATGTTTGTATGCATTAAATTTTTTTTTAAAAAATAAAAACAAACACGTAATATCAAGTCTGTAGCTTGTCCCTGTATTTCTACAGCTAAAAATCCCAGCACCAAAAGATTCGTAACTAATACGATTGATCTTTGACTATCTATCATGATCAAAAGAGAATTTCAAGCCTATCACCACAGCATTTCCATGCTTTG
>Ga0307509_10012382_pt1 | contig 10206 bp, 8 predicted proteins | sample 10_EM_MG_FD_202245 | JGI IMG/M metagenome (GOLD analysis project Ga0307509, IMG submission 202245) | Populus trichocarpa ectomycorrhiza microbial communities from riparian zone in the Pacific Northwest, United States - 10_EM | ecosystem: Host-associated > Plants > Roots > Unclassified | place...
GCGTAGCAGGCACTAGAGGTTGTGTTTCGTGTGCAGCGCGAATGGGAATATATGTATTCGGTAGGTGGCTGAGAACACTGCAATAGCTGTAACAGTAATGGTGAGCAGTCTAGCCCATTTTCAACATTGCGGACGGCAGGGGAGATCGCAAGACGGCCGGAATTGTGCGGGGGACTACAGTATAGGAGGTATCAGAAGATGGTAGGGCGTGGGTAAGGACGGGGGGGGCACAGACGGCAGGTATTTACAAAGACGGCGGGGCACGTGCCGACAAAAGTGAGGGGGACCACAAGGGACGGCCGGGGATGGGTAATAGAGAGTTTGCGCAAGGAGACCCAGGTGGCAGGAAAACAAGTTATTTTGTGTTAACCTAAAAGTCTTGGACACCTAGGTGGGTTGCGAGACCTGGTGGAGGTGCAAAATAGGGCTTTTCAGACCAGAAGGAATCTGATCGCTGCAGAACAACAAATCAGGAGCAACACAACCCTCTTTTTACATTTTATTAAAAGATTTTACTGACCATAATATTGGGCATTCAGTAGTAGATTATTACCTGTCCTAGGGCAGTCAGTATGAGTAGTATCCCACTTGTGTAGCCAGGAATCCAGGGAACAAATTTGAGGGCAATGCGATATTACCCTACTGTATGATATTGAATCCCCCTCTTCCAGCTACCGAGCTACCTACACCTATTGCGCAAACTCATTTTTAGACCTATGTCCATTTACTATTAACCCCCACCTAGGTCTCCATGCGCAAACTCTCTAATGACGGCCGGGGGTGGGTGAGAACCGCCGGGGCTGAGTAAGGACGGCGGGGACGGCAGACAAAGTATGAGTGATAAATGATGATGCCCTGTAACCGAGATAATAAATAATATTCCCACACGAAAAAGAAGAACGTTAAATAGATTATCAAGTGCTGTGAGTGTTAAGACATCATTCCACTTCAAACCTTATTTTTCCTCGAATACTTCACTAAGCTCTTTGCCTTAACACTAGCGGTAATGTCGCAAAACAAAGCCAAACGACAGATGCAACCGAAGTTGACATGCAGCCCAATACCTGGGATTTTCCAGGGGAATTGCCGGGAAACTCAATTGACTCGCTTGGATCCGGATACCTGCAGCCAATATCAGACCTTTCTGATGGTGATAGTACGAGTGCTCTTTCTAGTGCACCAAGAGGGATATGATACTAGGATTATTACCCGATCGTTATGCTTTCTTGCTTATTAGTTTACACATATGCAGCATGATTTGATCATAAACCATGAGCGAGTTGAAATCATTAACCTGAAGTTTCTAAAAATACAGCAGAAGTGATCTAAACAGGAAAATTCCACATGGCGTCCGGTCCCAACTCCACTTCCCATAGTCCGTCCATGGACTCGAAAAAAGACGGACTACCACCGGCGGTCCGTCCGGTCCTACCCCCAGGACGGACGGACTGTACGGTTCGGAACACTGCCCTTTAGTGCTATCTCTGAGGCCTCGAGCTTAGTGGCGAGGTACAAAATTTCCCTGACCCAGGTCACTGTAATTCACTGAATGTGGCTTAGTGCGTGTTAACTGCATATCTTTATCCGAGAAAAACTGAACCACCAGTGGCGGTTTTTTCTGGTCTGTGTGTTGAACCCCTCCCGCTTTACCCCTGTAGATCTTGTTCGGACATTAGGGTCTTTTCTCATGCGAACCGTCATTCAGTTGGCTATCTCCTGGACTGCTGAGACAATGTAAAATTTTGTGCTGCCCCTGTCAGTATCTAAGACAGGATGACTAAGGTGCTGCCTCAGTACTCTCCAGCAATGATGTGCGTAGGTATGATCACATGGCTAATATTAGCTCTGAGGTTTGCACATCTGCGAATTTGTAGTAACTACAGTTGCCCCCGGCGATAATGAACCTCGCTATAATGAATTTTTGGCTATAAGGAACAGCGACTCGCGGCCACGCTAGTGAATTTACTGCAGAGTAGAGTTGGCTATAGTGAACAGCTATAGTAAAAAATAGTGAACGGGGCTTTGAGGTCGTGATTCTTGGCGTTCAGGGGCGACTGTAACAATGTGTTGCTCATTAACCTGTGTCTCAGACACTGACAGGCGGCACAACATTTTGCAATGTCTCAGCAGTCCAGGAGATAATGTGGCGCTAGGTGATTTTTGCTTTACTTCCACACCTCTTGTCAATGAGAAAATATCTTGTATCATATCATACCCAATAAGTCACCCGAGGTTCTACTTTGCACATGTTGTATCCTATCAGGTTAGGGTTCTCCCTCCGCCCGAGTGGCTGAATTGAATTGGTCTACCCCGCACCGCGCGAAGTACTCGAGTACGAGGCTGGTGACAAAAATGGTGAGCAGAAACACGCGTTCCGTCCAACACATTCTAGGGCTATAAAGATTTTCAAAAATTTACAAAATTCTTTCAACTATCTGCCCAAGCTTTTCTAGATTATTAAAGAATTTTGGACACTTTTGGCCTACAAAGATTGTAAAGCTGAAGTTGAAAACAGTGCCAAGCCCTGCTATTTCCCATACAAAATAGTCAGAAATCATGCCAAGACCGATTATGGACTATGCTCAGCATTTTTGGCGTCAGCCTAGCACACTTACACCCCGCTATCCCACACTAGCAATAGCCGAACAATCTCTATCATAGTGCGTGATCCGGGGCGACAGGTCAGGCTTTGGTGTCAAAAAATTCAGGATCTACCAAGATTCGCAGACGACAGCGAGGTATCCGAATCATCGAGATCCGGGACACCGGGATGTGTGTGTAACCATACCCGTACCACCACTGCCACCAGCTTGAGCCACAAGGTTCATCACAATATACCCTGTTCTCTAGCATATCGAGGACTTAGCTATCTTACCCTTGGCCTGGATTTTAAATTGTGAGAAAAAATCGCGTTCAGCTTTTGCCTGCCTACCTACATCCGGAACATGATGTCTGATGACGACAGGTGTGTCTTGCCTTTTCCAGCTCGCTAGTCCATTTTCAGAATGACATTAGCTAGGGAACTAATGGCTTATTGACAATTACCTTAGTCCAAGCTCTTACATCTCTAGACTAGTTAGAACGAGCAAGATTATCCAAGCCAGTCATAATCTCTTCAAGAAGATCGTGCCTGCTCACTACCGCGAGTGGGGGTCGATGAGCACTGATCAGCTGGCAGACCCAGAAGCCAAGGCTCCATCTCCAAAACTCACTGCAAGCTCACTAGATGACGTCCGCTTCCCCGACGTCTTTCTCGACAATTACCTATTCTTTCACACCTCCTCCGACTCTCTTATCTCTAACCAACCCCCTCCTATAGACCTTCCCCCAGACCCTCCCCGAGACCCTCTCGAATCCTCCCGGTTTTCTGTCAATACCTCTCACTCCCCCCGCACCATTTTCAACACTCCCAGGGACCCTCCCCTATCCTCCCGGTTTTCCATCAATACGTCTCACTCCTCCTGCACCTCTCTCACCCCTCCCCCAGACCCTCTCCAAGACCCTATCCTCGCTAGCCCCGGGCTCTCCTCTGGGGTTTCTGTCCACGCCCCACCTCCTCCTCCCCCAGGCCCTACCCAAGCTGCTCCCCAGGCTCCACCCCCTAATCCTGCCCCACCCCTCTGGTCCTCCATCACCTCCCCTCCCATTTTCACCTACCCCACGCCGGCACCCCCCGATACCCTCCGCTTCCATGATGGAGAACCAACCCTCATCCATGGGGGTGAGAACCTATCATCTCATTTAAACTACCATGCCCAGCCGCTACCCAACTCCCTAGAATCCGAGCCTGGAGTAGTCGGAGGTTATTGTGCTCCTATCAAAGAGCCGCCAGCTTGGAATTTAGATTATATGATCGGCACAGGCGCCTACGGAACTGTATTCCTGGAGTATGTCCACCTACCTGGAATGAAGTCCCCTGAGTTATGGGCTGTGAAGAGGATACCACAGACCCTGCCAAACTTCACTCTCAAGAGGTATACAGCTGAGATCAAGAATTTACAAGGATTAGCAAGAGTAAGTATTACCCGGACTCATATCCTTTCATACCCGGAATCTGGTTCAATATCTTATCTAACGTGTTATCAGCACGAATGGTTTGTCAAATTCAACTCGGCCTATCAGGACACCCACTACATGTACATTGCTATGGAGTATATCCCCATGGGGGATATGTCGGCGAGCTTCGTAGATGGCTACCGGTGGAGCGAAAGCGATACAAAGGTTGTAATCAAGCAGCTGCTCCATGGATTAGCAGTAATGCATGAGGAGGGGATCACACATCGCGACCTAAAGCCCGAGGTCAGTGCCCTTCACTCCTAAGCCACCACTGTCAAAACCTAATAGTCACTAGAACATATTCCTATGCCTTCCTGAATATCAGACCCATGTCCTCCGTGTTAAAATCGGTGATTTTGGTACCTCAAAGCACATCCCACTCTCTAACGCCTCCACATACCTGAAAACAACCACCGGTACACTGGGATACATGGCACCCGAAGTGCATGACACATCAAAACCAAAGACCAACAAGGTAGATATCTGGTCCCTCGGGTGTGTCTTGTACAGGATGTTTGCGGGCAATCTCTTATTCAATGATCCCTTCGAGGTCTTGAGATACGCCCTGACCGAATCCTCACCACCCCTCCCACTTGACAACATTGGCCTCAGTACCCCCGGTGTCTCCTTCCTCCGCGACATTTTGCAGCCAATTCCTGAGGATCGACCCAGCGCCGAGGATTGTCAGAAGAAACCCTGGATTACGAACGGAGTTCCAGCACTTAGGTACTCTATTGGAGAGGATCTCTATACAAGGTTATCAAAGATCAATCACCAAGCACCGAATGTGCATTCATTCCCTGATATGGCCACCGATCAGATAGCAGATCGCAGTTCCGTACTGTGAACACCCTGGGTTGCTATTAGGTAGTCCGGAGGTGAGGCTAGAGTCAGGAGACGAGTGTCTTACCTATTTTCTTTCCTTCTGCCATCTTTCCCTTCTCCGGTTCTCGGTTGGGTCAATCATGCACGAGCAATTTGAAAGCCTATTTCCTTGGAACCCCCAATGGCCCAAATGGTGGTCCTGGGTCCTCCTGCGTGTGAGCACCGGCATTTATTTAATTTGCTTCTTCTATATTCCATATTCCACTTTTACTTATCCGAGCTTGGTTTCTACTTTGAATCATATTTTTTCCTCCGACGCGTTCATACCGTGCGTCACTTAATTTGCTCACTGTCAGGTTCGGGATGCCCTTGTTGCTTTTCTGTATCATACCGGTTCTCGGATTCATTATATCCAGCACCTTCTTGTACTATTTTTTTGTCCACCCCGGAGCGTGATTACAGGGGGTGCTAGCCTCTTTTGGTCAGACAGGCTGTTGCTAGAGGTTTTCCTTATTTCCTCTGACTAGCGCTGGATAGGTTTTCTATACATATATGCACAATTAAAGAGTTGCATAAAAATAAAAAATAAAAAAGGCCATTAAGATAAATACCCATATGATAGTAATGTTATGAGATCTAGATAGGAGAGGACGGGCTTGATTGATGAAGAAGGGCAAAGGAGCGTACGACAGAATAAAAGATATCGAAGACAGGCTTGTATTTCGGTGACCTACTCTCCCTACAACTGAGGGCGTTCTAAACACCTTAAATACAAAAAACACAGCTGGCTCTTCCAGGAGTCCCCATAACACAATCACGCCATTTCCATCCCTTTTGACACCATTCTCTTAGCTCGGTTCATTCTTGACCGCTATACCCCACCACTGCCCTTGCCCGCTTTACTTCACGGCCTTGCTACCGGGTCGGCCCCACTTCTCGCATAGTTCTCCGGGAAGAGTACTGAACGGTGAATCATCCGACCTCGGAGAGAGCACCGGTGATTTAACTATAGCTAGATATTATTATACAAGACATTACTTTTTAGCTTACAACCTTATTCGTTGTGAACCCACCACTTCGGTTACCTCTCACAATCACATATCTTTTCCCAATCTCATCATGTGTGTGGTTGGGGTGGGATGTTTGTTAATGGCTAGTTCGACAAGAGAGTGTTGAAAATGGTGCTGCTCGCCATATTCTCTTGATACTTCCTTGTTTAAATTAGCTTCCGGAAGTGCGCTTGTTTGTGGCTTCGGATATGCGTTGAGGATTCAGGCATATGGCTCCGGCATTGGGCATGGGTTTTTTATTTTCGGAAATGCGCCGAGGAGTCAGGCATATGGATACGGCTCCGGGAGTGTGTTTGGACGATCGGGAAAGCATTTCCTATGTAGGAATTTCGCAAGCGGATAGGCTGTAAGGACGGCCGGAAAGGAAGGGAAAAAGAGCGGAGGTTATAAGCAGTGATGTTTGTTTTCCTTTTGTTAGCCGGGTGTGCTCATGATGGAAAGGGGGACTCACAGGAAGCAGCACGGTAGCTCTGAAGAGTATAGGATCTTGTTTATATATACTCCTGTCTGCGCTAGTACAGAGATAGAGCACCGTAGAGTTGTTGAGCGAGATCATCTGGCAGTTAGTGAAAAAGATTTTCCCCGCAATTGAGGGTGCGATCATTTTCGTTGTGAGTTGCTTGGCATTCGTTTCGTTTCACCGCCCATCACTCGTCGTTCAATCATAGCCGCCGTTGAATTTTAATAGTTCCCGGCTGACGTATCAACCCAGAGCCCCTCTCAGAACCCCTCTGTCCGAACGATAATCGGATAGGCTATGTGCGTGTCTTATAAGTTGGGTGTGCTGGGCGGCGTAACTCGCAACAAATCCTACCTGAGTCTGAGTCAGCCTATTTATCTCTTCTCTTATCCTATGCTTTGAGCGATTCATTAATGCTTCATTTCAGCCCTCTCTTCAGCCTCATTTTTCATATAGTTTCCCTTGACCCTTCTCCTACTATTACTATATTCACGGGGTAGGTCATAATCGGTAGAGAGTTTATTGGGGTCCTTATTGTTTCTATGTCGCTAAAGGTGTCCTATATATACCCAAGCTCGACTCAACAGAAAAAACTCTTCATCTAGAACATCACCACTCGTCTCTTCTCCCCTCGTTCCTCCTTTCCACGCTCCTTACAACCCCATCCAACATTCCCGAAACTCATATTCCCTGACTCCCTTTTCCCTGGTTTCGTTCTCTTACACAGTTTCCCTCATCATCCATGATCCATTACTGTCCTGACACCGTCTTCTGTTTCCTTAACATCATAGTGCGATACCGATGTGTTCCAAACGCTAGCTAACCTTAACCTCTAACCTCCATCTGTCCCTAGTGCCAATTCCTCAAACTTCCCAAACATTTATCCTCCGTCTGGCACCTTAACCAAAACATACCGTCACTCTTCTGACACCATACTACTCAATCGTGCAATCGTCCTCATACCAAATTCCTCTTAACTATGTCCCACCAGTGATCCATATTAAACTTGAATGGCGATGCAATTGCACAACGAGTGACGAGCGGTGAAACGAAACGCCAAGCAACTCACAACGAAAACGATCGCACACTGAAGGGCGGGGAAAATCTTTTGACTAACAACACAAGTTCTCGCTGAACAACTCTACGGTGCTCTATGCTTGGTGCTCTCTCTAACTAACTAACGAAGACAGAAGTATATATCAACAATAACACTCTGTTCTCCCTAAGCCACCGCGCTGCCCCACGCGAGTCCTCCCCCCCATTCCGAGCACACCCGGCTAACAAAAGGAAAACAAACCCTTTCCTCCCTCTGGGCTCCCAGCCTTTTCGCGCTGACCTCACAGTGCTTCTGCTTTTCTCCCAGCTTTTCCGAAAGCTGCAGGATCCCAAAACCATCGCGCATTCCTGCTTTCGCAATGCTTTTCCGAACGTTCAAGCAAGCCGCTCGAAGCCGAACCGCATACCCGAAGCCAAAGCGAATGCCCAAAGCTAAACTGTATGCGGAGCCAAAGCGTGTCTCCGAAAACAAACCCATGCACGGATCCTCAGCACAAATCCGAATACAAGCCTCTGCCTGGACCTTGAGCGTATATCCGATAGTCAAACAAGCGCGTCCCCGGAAGCTAACTAAGCAAAGGAGAGAGTATGGCGAGCAGCACAATTTCCAACAGCCCCTTGACTGTCGGACGGCTCCTCTACACACAGATACTCTATGAACCGGCGAGCCGAACTAAATCGTTGCGATGAATCCTGCCCCCCCCGCCATCCCGATATTAAAATCACTTGTACACACACTGGATCTCCATTCACCGTCGTCCCCATATCCCTACTAGTATTGTGAAAAATAATCCCCTAGTCCAGCCAATCCCACAAATCTAATAATTTTAAATAGCGCTTTCACAATCAAATCCCGGTAACAAATTCTTCAGTGTCACATTCTATACAATCTCGGGATAACACTTACGACTAGGCAAGATGAAGTTGCTTGTCCACAAGAGCTGCAAGAATTATTATGCTATTATACATCATTTTTCATTTACCAAAAAAAAAAAGCATGCTATCTATGCCCTATCTATCTATGCCCTATCTATCAGGCAAGGTGGAAGTCGGGAGAGAGTGGCAGGAATTCGAGGGAGGAGAAGTGAAATGTATCAGAAGAAAAATGGTGCAAGCAAGAAATTTCAACAACTAGCAAAGTAGAATAGAATAGGAGAAAGAGAAAACTGCAAAGCTATACATTTGACGTTCTTACAGAAGAAGTCTTTCATGCTACAAACCAAGCCCTTCTAACAACTAATTGTATCTACAGCCCCTAGTCAGAAGTGTTTGTAATCCGAGACATGTTTAATTGCAGTTGCGCCATAGCCCAGCCGTGGTGGGGTTCAGTACTCAAGTAGTGGGGTTGTTGGGCCCAGTAGCAACAGGTGCTCACACTCACGCCTGAAGATCAACAGGCAACGATGAATTGTCCATGATCAACCAACTCTGTATTTAAATAAAATAATAAAAATAGAAATTAAGGTTAAGAATACTAGCTAATACCATGTGTAGCCTCCCTTTATCTCCAAAACTGCAGCTACTCTACCAGGCATTAATTTCCACAACTTTTCAAAAAATTCCCCAGGAATTGTCTCCCAAACCAAAGGTAATACTTCTGCAAGTCTCTTCTTAACAGCTTCTTTTCCTTCTAGGGTATCTGCAATCCTTGGATACTGCTGGTGCAATTGCTTTTTAAGCTCTACCCATGCATGTTCAATAGGATTTAAATCAGGGGAGTAAGGGGGGTATTCCACCACTTCAATAGAATTTCTCTCCAACCAATCCATAACATTATAAGCCTTGTGAACAGGGGCATTGTCATGCTGAAAGAGAATATCTTGCATACCAAAAGAAAACATTTGATCAATAACAGGAAAAAGATACCTTCTCAAGAGTCTGATATACCTGGTTTTGTTGATATTTTGAGTAATAGAAACAAAAGGTCCTTTTCTCTTGCCCCAAAAGCTGCCCCAAACCATGAGCGAAATTCCCTTATCCTTCTCCTTTGGCTGAATACCATCTGCCAGCCACTTCTCACCTGGTTCTCTAAAAACCCAATGCTGTCTTGGATCCTTGGATTTCTCCACACTGCACTTATCACTTCAGATAACTTTCTCAAAATCCTCAACAGTCGAATCCTTGTGAGCTATTGCCCACTTCAATCTCTTGGCAATATGATCAGGTTTGAGTCTGGGTCTGGATTTGGCTAGCCATTTCTTGACATTGGCTTCTCTGAGTACTCTATCCACTATTATGACAAATGTGTTAGAAATCATGTTCTATCACTCAGGGTAGTACAAGAATGCCAGGTTGTTTTTTGTTTCCTGTAGAAAATGAAATACCCGGAGCGTATTTATCCCAGAAGTCACATCTGGTCATTTTCTGGTTGGATGTAACGACCCTACGATAGGTAGCTACAATCACTATCACCTTAGCCCAAATGGTATACTAAGTGGTATCCAGAGGTGGTATGGTCTCGTATATATTATACAAATGGCTGGTAAACCTAGGATAAGGCCTAGGGAATAGTTGAGTAGCCTTGAGGTACTCTACTAGGCAGGGTAACCTTTCGGGAGAACATTCGCATAAGGTCAAGAGAATTATGGGAATGTTAGACGGACCTCCGAGATGACTTCTGTGGTCGACTGGAGGACTTCCTGAGCGGTTAAAGGCATAAGAGGGCAGAGTTACCCTACCTTGGGAATTTGGTCATTATGCCCATGGGTCCCAGTTACCCTACTGAGGAACCCAAGTTAC
>Ga0307509_10012384_pt1 | contig 10205 bp, 7 predicted proteins | sample 10_EM_MG_FD_202245 | JGI IMG/M metagenome (GOLD analysis project Ga0307509, IMG submission 202245) | Populus trichocarpa ectomycorrhiza microbial communities from riparian zone in the Pacific Northwest, United States - 10_EM | ecosystem: Host-associated > Plants > Roots > Unclassified | place...
TTCGTTGACAACTTTCCCATTCCCCTATTATACTCCTCCCCTTGCAAGTTATGGAAAACCAACAGACTGTCAGTCTTGCGGAATTTTTAGCTACTGCTCGAAACCTTCTCAACGACGGCAATCACACTGCCTTTGCTTGATTTGTTTTGACTGGCATATGGGGTGAACATGGCACGCAAGCAATTGTGGACCCTATTAGAAACACCATCGTCCATGGCCATCCAGTGACTGATCACAAAGGGACAATGGATGTGCTGTTCAAATATGATTGCCAGCTTAAAAGGCCCTTTAATAGTGTCTTTATGGCTGTTATTTATAATCTTGGCCCACAATCTGTGTGTCTCCCCCACCTAGATTTTGCCAATCTAGCCTTTGGTCTATGCACCATTATCATGCTGGGGAACTTTGACTCTACCCAAGGTGAGGATCTCATCCTTTGGGATTGCAGGCTAGTTATCAAATTTCTATCTGGCTCAACAATTTTTATCTCTTCCGCCATGGTTACGCACTCAAATGTCTCAATTTCTAACCATGAAAGCAAATATTCATTTATACAGTATGCTGCAGGAGTGTTGTTTCACTGGGTGGACCAAGGTTCCAGAGTGCAGTCCAATACTGAGCAAATCTTGCCCCTGGAGCCTTAGCTGCACATGAAAAAGATAATGCGAACAGGTAGTGATGGGCAGGGGTAACCCCTGGGTATAGCAAGCCATATGCATACCCTTACCCCTCAAAACCCCTACCCCTCACCAGATATAAGGATTTTTCAAGGGTCTCAATATCTATTCCCTTACTCCTATCCCTCATACCCTTGACTAAAACTCCTGGTTTTCTTTATAATTACAGTTCATAATACTATTTCAGTGCAATGATATGTCTATTTACCAGGGAACTGTGATACAAAATACATTTTAGTGAGCTCACATAGGGTATTACACTACTGAGACCAAACATTCTCCAAAAAAATAGTGTATTATTTTTTTAACCACTGGACTTCTTAAACCCCTGTACCCCTGGCAAGGGGTAGGAGTTTTGGAGGGTCTCAATATCCATACCCATACCCATATCATTACCCTTCATATCCTTGACTGAAACTTCTGGGATTTTTCAAACCCCTGCTCACCACTACTTGTAATTATCTTATTAAACACCAAAGCTTCACAGTTTTTAATCCACGCCTGTTTCACACTTGACAGCCATAGTTTCTGGATACCGACATCAGTTTACAGGGATATCACCATGTTGAAGATAGTCGAAACAATTACTGTCTCATATGCATTTAGGAAATGCATGTTCATTTATTTTTGTAGTACTAGTTAGAACATCTCAGTGTCATCTACCACTGAGATGTACATATACACCCTTTTTCTCTATTATATATGTTACTAACACTGGATTAGTTTCATCTCGTGTTTAGGTATTTTATATTATCAATATCAGTGTTGCCTACTACTGAGATTTTCATCTTGTGTTTAGATTTCTGTGCTCCACAGGTTATGAGCCCTGGCAGAGACACCATAGCAACAACTTTCTAATTTAGCAATAAGATCACGCTTCTGAAACTCCAGGAGGATGGCTCCAACTGGGTTATGTACAAGGAACAGATACAGAACCATTTAACTTCGAAAGGGCTGCTATGTCACTATACAGGCACAGCCAGAAAGCCTGTAGAAATTGAAGAAAAGAATGGGAAAATGGGAATGCCACTGCAATGACAGATATCGAAGTTGAAGCATACCTCAATCTCGTTGACACCTATGCAAAAAAGGAGGCCCAAGTAAGGGAAGTGCTGTATGACACACTTTCCAAAACAGTTACCCTTCAGATTAAGGGACAATCGACAGCCGCTGATATATGGATGAAACTCACGTCAATATTCAAATTGAAAGGAGATATAACTATTACAGACACACTTTCAAAACTGGCATCTACCCACTATGTTGACGGAAATGCCCTCAAAAACATATACTACTCCCCTCATTTGGCCTTCACACTTGTTTCATGCACGTGAATGACCTGACTTGGCTTCAAGGTACTACTAGATGGCTCGGAATGTACTATTTACTCCCCAACATACAAATTTATTGGGATAATACCCGAGACTCGTGGGCTGTACCAAATTGGCAGTTTGAAATCTCCATCACCCATGCTGGCTGCCAACACAACCCATCTTATGTCAATCAGTGACTTCCATCGCTGAATGGGCCATATCAATCACGATGACCTGCAAAAGATGGTTAAAGAAGGACTGGTAAAAGGGGTAGATCTAGATCTCAACTCGAAACCAGATTTCTGCCAAACCTGCATCAAGGCAAAAGCCACGCAAAAATCCTTTCCGAAAATGAGCACAAAAGAAAACATCAAAGCCTATGGTGATAAAATCATGGCTGATGTATGGGGACCTGCAGAACTTGAATCACTTGATTACAAAAAGTTTTACTTACTCTTCCAAGACCAGCATTCACATGAAGAACACATCTACTTCATGGCCAAGAAATCTGAAGCCCTCGAAAACTATAGGCATTACGAGGCATGGGCAAAAGTTCAACGTAACATACCTGCCATCAAGATTTTCAGTAGTGATCGCGGAGGAGAATTCATGTCAACTGAATTTAATAACCATCTTGAACGTCAGGGAATGGTTCATGATTCTCCGCAATTAAATGGACGTGTCGAACAAGCTAACCATGCTCACCTCGAAAATGCCCCAGCTATGCTCATTCAGACAAAATTACCCCCTTTCTTATGGGCCAAAGCCATCTGACACAGTGTCTGGCTCTGAAATTGTACCTATACTCAATCCTTACCTAAGATCACATTCTTATTGGTTTCTATGTTTCTATGATATAGAATGATCTATGGATTAACAATTTTCATGTTATGCAGGCAGCCATTGATATTTGATCATGCCTTTGATCGCATCAATCTTGTACCGCTTTGGGAATGTTCGCCTTCCTTTTTCAGCATTGCCTTTTCTGGCTTTGATCATATTATAAACGCATCAATATGCACATCACTTGATAGAGCGGGCTAGCACATTGCCTCTAGTATTCACCTTTGCTCTCTTTTCATGTTTCAAGACTTCATCTTTACTTATGGTAGATAAAGGCTGTTTGGTGTATAGGATAATTATTATTTATTTGACAAAATATGATTGCTAAGCTTTAAAACAATCAATACTCAGCCAAAACACGATCCTCTAATGGTTTCCTTGGATGACACTGGATACTAGTATACCAGGTATTGGAATATATCTAGAGCCATGTTTAATATGTTCTTGAGGTTTGTAATATGTGTTCTAGTACGATTTCGCAGAATTACACAGCTAGTTCATTTAGGACTCATCACCGGTGTCAAGTTTCTTTACCCAGACTTTGGAGCCCATTTGAGCAGGCCTGTGAGATCAGGCTTCGTTCTGGTGGCCATCTTGTAGGGTGTTTTGGGTTCAGGGTCAGGAGTAATATGTTACTAGGCATAGTAAACTTTAAAACAAAGAATAATGACAAAATAATGAAGTGGATGCAGCCCCTCATGATCCTTCATGATCTTTCAGGAAGCAGCTGAAGTATATGGAAATTATGCTTTAACAAAGTCAGCACAAACATTCTAGAGTTGATTCTGATGAAAGATACAATATTTCGGCTGGAACAAGATCGAAAGATGGAATAAAAAGAAGAACTACAGTAACATGTGGCTCTTTGATTAAAGTAAAGGTTCAGTGTGGATTCTGACGAATTCCTTGAACATTCTGAACCAAGATGACTGAGAATCTGTGCAGTAACTAAGGGTTGAGGGCATTTATGAAGACTTTCAGGATCTAGGGTGAAATTAGGATCAAAATGCGAGTTTTGCAGTGAGATGCATCACACAATTGGTTCTTGGCCTTGGATATCCAAAGAGACCAAACAGAATAGAAGGTGAAACTGCTCCATTTATCGTTTAACTGTATGGAAGCGCATGCTACAGAATTTACCACGCAACAATTCAGATTAGTAGTAGATCTAGATCTGTACACCCTCATGTATAAAAGGACAAGCAGAATGAACTAGAACAGTAGTACTCGGGTGTTGACAGACAACTGAGGCCTCAAAATAAAAGTAAAGCACAGTTAGTAAAGATCAACAGCTGGAAAGCAGCAGACTTTGAAGACAAGCAATACTAGCAGTTCTAAAGTTAGAAGCAGATCCTTAAAAAACTTTGTATCAGAAGAGTTGTAGCTTTACACCCAGAATACAGTCTAGCACAAAGCTAGCTTATTTGATTTCGAGAGATTAAGAGTTCCATAAAGTTTGATTTGATTTAAGGAAGGTTTTGGTGGCCTGTCCTTTGAGTTATCGCAATATAGAGAAGTTTTGGTGGCTTCTTTCTGAAGTTTATAGACCAAGAAGGTCTCAGAGTGTTCCAAGAAGGAACTTATTCGAGTTAAAGTCCAGAGATATTGAGTTTATACAAGTCATAGTGCAAAAGATTGCATTTTACAAGCAGAGTCCAAAGCATATATTTTGCTGTGTCTATCTTATTGAAGCGAACGCACAGTAAACACAGTACAAAACCCTTTACCTTCATTCTGAAAAGAACAAGACCGTTCCAAGGCACTTAGAACAATTGAATTTCACAAAATTCCCCTACAACATATTGTCAAACTTTTCAAAGAGTTTGATATAGATTAATAGACGCAAGCTACTGTCTACTGTGACTTCAGTTCTTACAGTATAGGAACACAGTGTTGTATCTCTTCACCAGAAAACTACAACCCCAAGCAATAGAAGCTGTATTTGTGGGAATAGATGATGAATCTAAAGGCTATCAGATCTATTGGCCAACTCACCAGAAAGTATCAATTGAACGTGATATTTTCACTGACAAAACCAAAGTTTTTGAACCTGAAACCATTCGGATTGAAGGAGAGAATGCTACAGAAAAGGAAATCAATCCATCTGTTTCAAATTCATCCACTCCAAAACCAGCCGAAAATCCCTTACCATCTCAAAACCAGCCTACAACAACTCCTACTAATGATACCACATCATCACAACCTCCCACAAAAGTCCCATTCCCACATGAACAAAATCCTCCCACCGACAATGAACCTAATCAGGATCAAAACTCAACATCACATCGAGGAACCCGCGCCCGAAAGGAAGCTGGTTTCTATAATGAGAACCAACTCCAAAAGGCAGGTGAAGGCACTCATCTAACAATGTTTGTAATGGGACTGCAAGTTTGGTCTGCCTCTAGCCCTGCTTAGCCCTTCGCCCTCGTCACCCTTCTAGACTTGGACTTAGGGCCGCACTGCCCATCATATGTATCCCCTCGTTATCGCAGTAGTCTCCTCTTCAGACCGGTGCCGCGTTTCCTTGCGGCACCTTCATTATCATCGTCTTACGTACTGTCACTTATGCATACCGGCTGCCGCGCAGCCGATGGACTCAGGGTTTAGAGTTAGTAGCACAGCCCTGTCATAGCCTTAGGGCTTTTCTATTCTAGCTAGCACAGCCTCGACATGTAGTATATAGTGCAGCTGAGGTATCTTCGATACCTCAGCTTGTTTATCGATTTGACTTCCGGGCCTTCATTCCTCTGACAGTATAAACAAGCTTCTCCGCACCTGCCCCTTGCGCAAGACACCCTACCCTGTTAACGCAGCTCTTTTCTGCCCCCATCCTACTTACGAGATGTCCCCTTCTTTCCTTGCTGCCTCTCTTGACTCTCACGAGTCTGCCATTGATGCCTTGCGGCGCAGTGTGCTCACTCTCGAGGCTCGCTTGGACCGCTTTGAGTGCGCCGACTGCCCTCAGCCTGTACCAGCCTCTGTTGCTACCATCTCTACGATGGCGACTCCCCTTGTCTCTCCCCCTACCAAAGGAAAGGGGCACGCTAAGGCTGCCCCTCCTCCTTCTAAAGCCACGCCAGCCAAGAAACCCTAATCCCTTCGAACCCCCTCCCCCTCCACCTCGCTCAGACTTTCCCTCAGGAGGGAAAACCTGACCGTCACCTCGTAACAGTGGCCATACCTGATGCCGCTGCTGCCCACATTGTCGGACAAGGAGGAAAGGGTCTCAAGCAGATCACTGACATATCTGGTGCCCGGGTCTCGGCCTATGTACTAGCCGAAGGCTTGCATGAAGAGTGCCACATCTCTACCTGGGGCACCGATGAACAAATTGGTGACGCCCTCGTTGTGTTGGGGAAGAGGATCGCGCGAAAGCGCGTCCACAACCCTAAGCTGAAGAAAACGGTGTCGACCCCGGCTCTGCCCCCTCCTGCCAGAGGTGGAGCATCTGCAGGTCCTTTGGCCCACTTCCCTGCCCCAGCCCTAACGCCTGTCGTCTCACTGCACCCTCTCCGCAACACGATTTGCCTACCCCCATCTCTCGGACGCCCTCTGGGGGAGGATGGGGTGCATTGCCCACCCCGCCGTCAGTGCAGATGGCCTCCCCTTCGCCCCTCTCTACCGCCTTTGCACCTACCGTGGCCATGGGTTCCCCCTCCCTCTCTGGCAGTGTCACTCTGTCATCCCCAATGCAGATTGGTGTGACCCGCACTGCCTCCGGCTCTGCCGCGCCTCCTCACCAAACGGCTCATTGAGGCGGGGGTCCCCCTAAAGGAAGTTGAGCGTTTGTCAAGGTGAAGAACCTTAAAGGGGGGATGGTGTAATGGGACCGTGAGTTCGGTCCGCCTCTAGCCCTGCTTAGCCCTTCGCCCTCGTCACCCTTCTAGACTTGGACTTAGGGCCGCACTGCCCATCGTACGTATCCCCTCATTATCGCAGTAGTCTCCTCTTCAGACCGGTGCCGTGTTTCCTTGCGGCACCTTCGTTATCATCGTCTTACGTACCATCACTTATGCATACCGGCTGCCGCGTAGCCTTGGCAGCTGATGGACTCAGGGTTTAGGGTTAGTAGCACAGCCCCATCATAGCCTTAGGGCTTAGGGCTTTCCTATTCTAGCTAGCACAGCCTCAACATGTAGTATATAGTGCAGCTGAGGTATCTTTGATACCTCAGCTTGTTTAATATCAATTTGACTTCCGGGCCTTCATTCCTCTGACAATGTTGATGAGGATGGTCTAGACTCAGGGGGAGCAGAACATGCACTGTTTGCAGGAAGTGAAGATTGGTTCAGAGAGTTGCTTGAGGAGGCTTTTACAGCCAATCCGGAAGATGAACCACCTATCAAAGAGCCACTCGAAGGTCCTGAAAAGGACAAATGGTTAACTGCAATGCATGACAAGTTGAAGCAAATCACCAAAGTCGAAACCTTTACGATCGTGAAAACACCACCCAATACCAATGTTATCAATGGCAGATGGGTTTTGCACTGAAAACGCAGTACTTTTCTGTGCCCCATGTCTTCTGATCAGAACTGATCGGAGCCACTCGGTACCACTTTGATTCCGAGTGGACACCCAATTTCTGAGCAGAATCTTAAAGTAGAATTAATTCCCGATTTCTGCTCAGAATCCAATCAGTTCCGAGCAGTTCCAATCAGAATCTTACAGTATAATTAATTTTTTTCAAAACAAACTCATTATTTGTATTTTACTAGTAGTACAGAATATCTAATATATAGAATATACTGGTAGGGGGGGATGGACACGAAAATGCGACGCATTTTTGTGTCTGGATTAAATGGAGACAACCCAGACACGGAGAATGCGACACTGGGTCAAGGGGGAATACCCCAGACACAAAGGACGTGACCCAGTGGTTGTGTTCTTCGTGTTTGGGTGGAAGAGGGTGGAGGGAAAGGTGGAGGGAGACCCAAGACACGAAGAACGCGACTGTAGGGTTGCATTTTCATATCTGGGGTGTCAGCAACATCCCAGACACGAAGAACACGACCCTGTGGTCACGTTCTTCGCGTCTGGGCAGTAGAAGGTGTAGGGACACCCCAGACACAAAGAACGCAACCTCATGGTCGCGTTCTTTGTCTCTGGGTGGTGGGAAGGGTGCAGGAATATCCCAGACACGAAGAACGCGACCATGTGGTCACATTCTTAGTGTCTGGGCAGTGGGAAGGGTGGTAGAGGGTAGTAGGAAGGGTGCAGGGACACCCCAGACATGAAAATGCAACACTGGGGTCACATTTTCATATCTGGGGTGTTGGCAACATCCCTGACACAAAGAGTGGTAGAAAATGATGTCCGGGATGAGGGAGGGGGATGGAAACACTAGAATGTGCCCACAAGGGCACGTTCTAGTGTTTGGGATGAGGGGGTTAGACTTGGCGGGTGGGGGACGGGTTGGGTGAGCCAGGGGAGGCTGGTGGCGGCGGATGGGACACAGTCAGCGGGTTGGGAGGACGCAAACACGAAAAACGCGATTATATGTCGCGTTTTTCGTGTTCTGGTGGGTGAGAGAGGCCATAGGAGACGCTGAACATGGAGGACATGCCATAAAGGGCGTGTTCTTCATGTTCAGCGGGTGGGGGAAGGGTTGTGCTGGTAAGAATATTAGTTAAATGGAAAAAAATCGAAATAAATAGCGGGCATACTGTGTACACCCGCCCTTTTCCCCTTTCCGTACCCCTCTGCATTCCCTCGCATGTTCTGGTATTTGGGGCACATCATGGTCACCTTGGTGGCTGCATGCCATGTTGTGAGGGTGGTGGAAGAGAGGAACTGCCGAAAATGGAAGTCAACACTTGTTGTTGACACGTCAAGGAGGTCATGTGACTCACCTGGTGAGTCAAACAAAATGCAAAACACTACTGGTGACCCCAGCAGCTGTACCAACTTAATTAAATATGTCTGTGCAGTTGATTTATAATTATTTTGGATTACTAATCCCTTTGGTGGGCTTTATGTGAGGTGATCTATTAATATTAATGATTTATCACTGTTCTGGCTGTTTTTCCAATCGGAACCAGTCAGAACCGCTCGGTTCCGATTGGAAATTGGTCGGACTCGGTTCCGAGTGGTCTGATCGGAACCGACCTTTCCGATCAGAATCCGGTCGGACAAATTGGACAAATTCCCTACAATTTGGGTGGTCCTGTGTTCCAGAATTTCCAATCGGAATCTGTAAGGGCTACTGCAGTCGGGCGGGACACGGAGCGGAACGCGGTACTAGCAGGGGATCCAAAGTGAATTAGATGATTATGTAATACTAGTCTAATCACAAATGTACCTAGCAGGGGATCCAAAGAGGAAAGGATAAGGATCCACCTGCAGGTGCGGCCTAATATACAAAACAATGGATATAAGAGATAAGTCCGAAATTAGTAAATACGTGTAAGGTATGGCATATGTGTTGTGTCAACGTGTCATAAGCGGAAGGCGGGTCGGAAGGGAAGCAGGTCGGGAGCGGGTGGCGTACAATGTCATGCGACCGAAGACGTTGTGGAAGAGAGACGAGGTGGCAGGAGAAGCGGAAGACGGGTGGGAGTCGGAAGCATAAGGGGTTCCCCTTACAATCACCCCCCCTCTAGACAAGCATTGACTCGATGCGGAGGAGAGTGGAATCAGACGGAAAGGGATTGAGCCAAAGGTTAGGGTGCGAATGCGACGTGGGGCTCCTGTGTTCCTGGTGTGGAATTCTGTTACCTTTTCTGGAGCATGGGCGAGGTTCTCCGAGTATTCCCAGGTGTTTCCCTCTATTCCATAGCCCTTCCATTTGACTAGGTATTGGAGCTTCCGTCAGAACATCCTACTGTTCAGGATTTCTTCCACAATGTACTCCTCTTCTCCATCTACGAGTTCCGGTGGCGGTGGTGGGTTCCGACATCTCCCGACGATCGGATTGTCGGGAGCGGGAGACAACTTCACGACATTAAAGACCAGGTGGAGGCGTCTCATCGGGGGAGGGAGGAATAGGCGGTAGGCGTACCTTCCGATGCGTCTTTCGACCGGGTAGGGGCCTAGGCGGCGGTGCGAGAGCTTCTTCGACGGGCGGGTGGTCTGGATATCTTCGGAGTCAAGGTAGACCATGTCGCCGGGAGAGAAGGTCGGTGCAGGAGAGCGACGGCCCTTGTAGTATCGCGCCATATCATCCTTCGCCTTGGCCAGCGCCAACTTGGCTTCTTCGAGGGTGTCCTTCATCCGGTTCGTGAACTCGTTAACTGCTTCGACCCGGGACGGAGGTTGATGCTGTTCGAAGCCCATCCACGGGTGCCGGCTGGTATCAAGGAGGAAGGGTGTCTGTTGCATGGAGGAGTGGACGTGGTTGTTGTAGAAAAACGGGGATTTGGAGGGTCTGATCTGT
>Ga0307509_10012385_pt1 | contig 10205 bp, 4 predicted proteins | sample 10_EM_MG_FD_202245 | JGI IMG/M metagenome (GOLD analysis project Ga0307509, IMG submission 202245) | Populus trichocarpa ectomycorrhiza microbial communities from riparian zone in the Pacific Northwest, United States - 10_EM | ecosystem: Host-associated > Plants > Roots > Unclassified | place...
CGCCCCCCCCCGCCCCCCCCCCGCGCCGGCGGGGGGGGCCGGGGCGCGGGCCCGCCCGGGCGCCGCGGGGGGGGGGGGGGGGGGGGCGCCGGCCCCCCCCCCCCCGGGCTGGGCGTCTTCCGGAGTTGCTCTGTGTGGTGGAAGTTGGTGACCGGATAGACAAGCGGTTGAGGTTCCTGTGCTCACGACTATCAGAGGGGAAAAATGATTCAATTTGGAAGGTTATAATACTAAGAGGGGTAGAGAGGCTTTGACATCTCGAACCCCTGTCCCTCATATCACTAACCTCCACTCCCCGAGTACTGTGCTCCTGATTTGGCCCCTCCCATTGATACATACTGTAATCTCGAATAACTCCTTCCGATGGGCCTCCTAATCTTGGGAGTGGCCCGCCCTATGGCTAGCTGCCTCCCCTGGGAGAGCATGTCTCCGGGCACCCTTGCGGTCGAAATCATCTATTACCACTGGTCCATTTTTGATATCTTCCATTGAAACATAAGAGGTACGGGTATCAGCCAGCATAGCGCTAGAACTGATGGGGAATTGGGTAACTTATGCAATAACTTCTCCTGACTACCGTAGGCAATGTTCCTTTAGTCGGGAAAACCCTTTCCCGTTTGGTGAACCGGGAAGACCTTTGAACCAATAACTTGCACACAAAGCATGCACAAGTTTTTCACACACTCTTTTCGAATTTGGAGTGGGGGGTTCATTTCCGTAGAGTACGGCGTAGGAGGCCTTACATCTTGCTGTGGGCAGTGTGCGGGGAAACTTATATATGTACTGTAGGTGGGGAGTGACAGGCTCTTGAACGGAGATTTTCCTACCGCGAACAGAAATTTCTACCCAGCTAGCGGCTTTTTGGATAGACTTCAAGCTTGTATTTTTCTGCTTCTATTGGTTCGCTCTTATCTGTCTTTACTGATTGATGTAATCCCATCTGATAGTTGTTGGGGTAAGATAGTTAGTTTGGGGCACAACCGGCAGAAGAGTAATAGCTATTGCTTTGTGGGTTTTTCATATTTTGTGTGCTGAGTGCAATCTCTACCTATATTTAGTCTACAACTAGTCGGTCGAGGGCTACTCGTCAAACATCTCTGCTCCAACGCCATCTAAGAGCTTTCCTCGGAGTCTGCTGCCAGCGTAAACTAGCTAGTTGCCATCATTTAGCCATCTAATGATCTAGAGCGGTCAGTCCTAACCATTGCCCGAGCTATGGGCCCACAGTCCGGTCAGCCCGGCAGCGGTTTTAGGGAGCCTGGGTTAGTCCGGTCGAAATCATTGGCCACCTCCAAAGGCGAACGGAGCCCAGGCAACATCAGATCAAATCTGGAAGCGACCCGGGTCAATGCTGCCGGGTGAATAAGCAATGACCACACGTGCCACTGTATTCCTAGACTGTCAACAGAGACAGAGCGAGTGTTTGGTAAGAAAGCTCATTACCCTTGCTCCTAAACACCTTCTATAACCAAGTATAGATACGGGCTTCGGTGGTGGTAACGGTTCTCCCATTCCAATTTCCGGTCTATCGAATTGTCTCACTAACGATGCTATCGAGGTAGTGGAATGCTTGGGGTCATGGACAAATGGCAGCTTTGCTGGATGCAGTAAAATTAGATCGCATAGAGGTAATTCTTAAAGGATTATAGATATAGTATGTTGTGAACGACTAGCCCTGTTTAATAATAAATTCCTTCCAAGTGAGCAAGCACAGGCCATCACCCAGAAACTTTGGCTCGTGGGTGACCCATGCTTGACACAGCTTTGGTTTTGAGAGGCTACTTTCCTACGGTTGGACACGGTCGTCACTGAAAAAGCCTGGTCGGTCAGGCTGTATCCAAAGATGGACTGACTGCCCTCCTGGGTTCAGGGTGCCTATCTTTCTAAATGGAACACCATATGGTGCTCACCAACTCCCTAGAAACGCACTTAGTGCTCGCCGTGAGCTGGGCCTGCCAAGGCCTCAGCCCAGCGCTTCTATAGACCTCTCCCCTAAGGTGAAGAAGGAAGACGGAACGGCCGAGGAGCAAAAGTTTCTGTCATGTGTACTAGCAATGTTAGGATGTAAAGCTAGTAAATCCTGGATGGAGCACCACTTCGTTCCCACCATGCATTCTAGCCTTTATGTGGTCCGAGATCTGCTGAACGCCCTGGCTGCAGGGGTGATATAATGGGGTAATATGAGCTCAGGTACTTTACAATTAAATTCCAAGATTTTTATGCGCTCTAGGACTAGCCGGAAGCGCACCAACTGAAATAAAACTCTTAATCGGAATAGTTTCCTGTATGATACTTTTATTGTCTCGACTTCATGCCTGTGGGCCTTCATGGGCTAGAACTGCCAAGAGCCCTGGGCGGGAGGGCAAAATAAGGTTCGTTCCCGTCTTGGGAACCCCAGGGCGGCGGGGCCTACAACATAAGGAAAATTGGCGTGGGGCACTGAGGGGCACTGCCAGGTAAAGTTTTTCGTGCCATTCAATAATTTCATGTGCGAAGCGGAAGTATAGAGCTATGTGTAGTAAAAAGAAGCGCTTTATTCTATTCTAACCGCTGGAGGGAATAGGCCCTTATATGGGTAATGTCCCTCCCAATATCCCATGATTAGAAGGAAAAAAATAATACATCGGAAATATGGCAGACCCTGAAAATAATCGTGAAGCGCGAAATCCGTCCCCATGATTCCCGATCGCTTCATTCGCAAGAACCTGCTGTAAAGGAGGCCTTTCACACAATCAACCATTGTGATACTACAAACTTCGGCGTCCGTGATAGCCGTTAAGTTGCATTTCCGTCTCCGTCTCCATCAATGGGGAGCCGAGTTACGGCAGAGGGGAGGAAGGCGAGTGACAAGGAAGAATACCAAAAACAAATGGGGAAATACTGTAATAAACATAAGGCAGATGCATAAGATAAATAATTCAAAAACTATAGGAAACGGGTGGGTGATCCCGGGTGCCTTTCGGGACTGGGGGGCCTGTAGGGCGCGGCGGGGACGGCTGTATGACACATTTCCCCAGGGGAACGGTGGGGGCTTGGTAGTTCGCTGCGGGTTGCAGGTCAAGTTTGGACAAGGACTGGGCGGAACGAAACAGCGTCGTCCACCGCCGTCCGCCTTTGGGACTGACGGGCTGCCCCGTTGAGAACACTGCGAGCACTGAGCGCATTTACGCCCCTAGCGGTCTATCCTAATTCCTCCCTTCCTTCCCAATAACGACTACCCTCTCATTCTGCTAAATCCTAATTCCGAATCACCGCTTCTAGTCACCAACCATAGCCTCCCAGTGCCGAGCCTCGACACCACTCATCAAGACCTCAATGGCCGATACCCATATGCTCCTAAGCTTCTAGTAATCATTCCTGATTTTTGATATTGCAACTGCCATTACTATATTGCGGATGCTCAGTGCTTGGTCGGTCATTGGGTTTTTGTGAAGTATCCTGGTGTGAAAGCGAGCAAGATCACCAGGCAGGGTGGAAGCAGTGTCGGAAAATTACCTGTCCGAGCTATCAAGACTTGCTATAATATCGAGGAGAGAAGCCCAAAAGAATGCCCTGTTGGCAGATGGCTCAGGGAGATTGCTCAAGTGATGTAGGGGTCCGGGCTTCCCCTATTCTAATTCGAGTCCTTTGATGCCATGATATATAACACGGGGAATGTCTACAGTAGTAGTGTTCACCTCATCCTCCTCGTTTAGCCATCTGACGATTGGGTGCAGATCAAGCACTCTTTGGATTTTGGCCTAGGGATGACTTGTAACCGAGATTTCCAACAGTGGATTGGAGCTTGCCGATTGCGCAAGAGTAGTCAAATAACAATATGGCGGAGCTAAAATCAGTTCCGTTGGATGTAAAAAGTGCTGTTCGCTGTCGTGACATGAGAGAAAGCTGAGAAGAAAATGTGCAGTGCAGTACATGCCGACTAATACTACCTCGCTTTACTAAGAAAAAAAGCTATGTATGATATACAAGGCAATAAATAGGGAGAGGGGCAACAGCTGTCTTCCTAAGGTAGAAGGCACAAAAAAAACTTTTACTCTTTTTTTATTTTTTATTTTATATCTTTTCACATTTCTTTCTTTGCCAACCCCCCTCCCATTCGCTTCTGCTACCCGCCGATCGCCAACCATTAAAGGTCTAGAGTCGGATTCTACCTCCTCGTAGCAGGATTGATAAACCCCATAGCCCTATTGATGAGGGCCAAGTTCTTCAATCTCCCAGTTCCCATAGGGCAGGATCTTTTTAGTTCTCCTGCCCTACATGACGGATCGTTCAATAATAACTGATTGTCAGCATGGATTGAACTCCTGGGCTCCCGCTAAATGCGACAGGAGTATTAACCACTGCGCCAGCTAGGTATTTCATGAAAGGTCAACTTGGGAACTAATATTTATCCTACTGGAAGCCTGATTTTGGGATTTTAATGGTAGATTTCAACGGAGGTGTTTCTTACTCCTTAGGTGTTTAATGAGAGATTCTCAGTGGTTTAAAACAGAATCAGTGCTTTGTGCGCCTGTTACTCTGGTACCATACGGCTAGCAAAGCCCCACTCAAGACCTCGAGCCTCCCTACCTGCTTGCATATGTGTTATCTCACTATAGTCTTCTGCTCGTTCTAGTGTTTTGTGGAGGTTTTCTTTTCTCTCTTGCTTGCATTCCGCCCGGCTTTCTAGGGATGCCCCATTTCTACTGGGCGGGGGGGTTCCCTCCCAGCAAGCAAGTAAGCATTGTGGTATAGATTAGTCGTATTTTGGGATAGAACATTTAGATACGACGTACAGTACATATTAGATCACTACTCTAGTTTTCCCTACTCTAGCCTAATCTAAATTAAAGACATAGCGTAAGAGTGAGTAGCAGTATTCTTGAATATCCCAGTATCCAACAAATTGGCACCCTCCCAAGACGTCTACCACACAAATTACATCGAGGCACGCTCTCTTAGATACTGCTATAACCAAAGTATTCCATAATGCATCAGCCTCCTCAGTTAACATCTTGATTTTGGTCTTAAACGCTTCCTCTGGGCGGATACAAAGAGACCTTCTCCGCCCAGAAAAGCTGATGTAGTACGGGAAAGAGAGCGAAGGTTGGGCTCCACTATTCCTCTCTCTCACTTTTAAAAAGAGAAGCAGCAAACAACACTATCTATCTGGCTTCGCAAGGGATGAAGCAATGACGGATTTTCCACAACCTAAGCGGGCCAGCAGCCAGAGGGGACCTGGTATCTGTTTTCCCAGCCAGTCCTCATACATCTGATGTACTGGCCCACGAACACGATTACGCTAAAACTGGGATCCAGACCTATATCGGCATTGCGAACTTTCGGCATAGTTCTGAGACAGGTGCGTTGGTGTAGTGGTAACTAGCGGTGTCAAAGTAGTTGATGTCATTAGAGAGCGCGGTGTACCAGGGTTGCTATGGGTAGAGGCTATTGCTCAAAGTGTAGTACTATCGCTGCTGACATTGACTATTGGAAACATGAGTGCGAGGATACACAGTGTTCGCAACGGGGCAGTCTGCACGTCCTAAGGACATTTTCGAACGAGTACGGACTCCGGATTGTAGTCTGTCCTGTGCTGGCGGAAGTTTCACCCGGGCCGGGAAAGGTCGGGGAAGGCGACAGGCCTTGCTGGAGGTCTGCACAATATCATGGGATGAGGGAACCTGAGGGCTACCGGGGGGACTCGTCAGCGGGGCCTGTAAGGCTCATGGCAACTAACTTTAGGAATGGTCAGCAAGGCTTGTTCCAAGCCTCGCAATGGGCCGGCCCGGGCCCCAAATTCTTAAGCCCTGCCCAAACCCGGCCCAAACCATGGCGGGCCCGACCTGAACCCGACCCGACCCAAAAAAGCCCGGGCCGCCCAAACAGCCCAAACTATTCATGAACAGGGATTAATCCAATTCTATTTAAAGATGTTAACTATTTTAACTTTAGTACTTGAGAGACTTTCAAGCTGCATTGATTCTAGGAGAAACAGGTGATTAGAGTTGAATGAGAGTTAGTCACCATGACGTGAATGATGGAAAAGAAAAGAAACTGATAGTATTGATGGTTTAGTATCAAGACTTGCGGTATTCCGAAATCTTGAAAAAAGATGTTCCTCAACAGAGATCACTTGTCAAGAATCAAAGTTTAGCTACGTGACTGGGATGAAAAGGGGTAATTAAAAATGTGGGGCTGAAAAATTCTCAACAAAATACTAGCTTGGCGATGATGCGAGTCCTGGGTTCGCAGCAACTTTGGAAGATATGAGTGATATCTTGTGATTTGATAAACAAAAGTGACAATTCTTCGGGCTTTATTTCGGGCTTTTTCGGGCTACCCGGGCTTGCCACTTGGGCGACCCGACCCGATCCAAACCCCTTGACCCCCGGCCCGGCCCGGCCCGACCCGATCCAAGCCCGGGCCCAATTGCGAGGCTTGGCTTGTTCGCTACCATTTGCAATTGGTATCCGCTCGCCAGTAAATTCCCACAACGCCGGTACTAGTAAACAAGTTTCTAGCCTATTATGGACCGCATCGTGAAAGAATGTGCAAGGCGTAATTCATCATTTTCGCTCAACTAACACACATGTGCAGTCAGTCGTTCCTTAAATATCAAAAGCAATAGAGAAGTGAGGAAAGAGGGTAGGTGTACCAAGTACCAAGGGCAGATACATATTGTGGTCCATATAGGTCGGTCCGCTGTCCCCCATGGTGCCTTCTCGTCATTGTTTGTAAAATTCCAAGTCCATAGACCTTGTAGCCCCCCATATCTCACACAAATCCCTATAGATCCTCATCGACCTTAGCAACCCTTCGTAAAAGGGAGTATTAGCCGGCTGCCCTCAGCTGCAGTCTTTGCGGTGCTGTAAAATAATGCTTCATCCTGTCGGTCCCGCAGCCCTTGCCAAAGCCCACTGCCCTGAGACTGGGGGGGCAGAAGGACTGTAAATTGCGGTTCCGTCCGCCAAGCATTCTTGGGAGTCTCCCCGTGTGGCCTCAGGGGCCTCTAGACCGTTTCAAACGTTGAGCATCTAAAACGGATACTCCAAGTGCATGTCGTTAGGTAAGGTCCTCAGAGTGCATATTTAGTCCTTGATTGTATCTATGATCGGTGGATACTTAAGTTGTGCAAAGCTGTGCATTGGTAACTAAGGAATTGAATGTTGGCATTTGTGGAGGCAGTTCTTGACTACTGTTGAAAGAGACTGGAGGGCAGTGAACCCGGGGGTCCAGTTCGTCCGTCTTCGGGTCCGGAAGGGACCGCAGTACCTGAAAAGACCCCCGTGACAGACGGGCTGGGACTGCAACTGCCTTGGGTTTTGGGGCCTGTCTCGCCGTACAGGTGACGGATGAGCCCTGTAGGCAATCGGCTGGGACTACAGGTGTCTTCCGGGATTTACCGATCAGTGGAGGACTTCAGGGACCTGCTGTCACCCTCTTTGACTGTAGTCTTTCGTAGGGAACTAACATTCTTGTCCTTCACCTTGAGACAGATGCCCGGATCCAGGACCCAAGTCCGGTGTCCCACTGGGCTTCTGTGACACTTGGGATCACTACTGAAGGGTTGGGGAACCTGGAGACTGCCTTCTCTCAAGAGCGCAAAATAGCGCATGCGGAACTCTGCAGCACAGCTAATCCTTACTACTAAATGGTCGTTCGAGCATATCAGGGATTGGCACTGGTAACCTTTAATCTGATCTGTAAGTTCTATGTATATATCCAAACTCGCAGACAGATATATCTTCCTAAACACCCAGACCAGGACCCACACACAAGAGGTGGTTTTTAGTTTGCGCCAGCTTCGTATGTTTCCAGGACAAGAGGGTTGGGTTTTATGCCTTACCGACTCGGCGGTTCCAAAAGTACCTGGGGATCGTGACGCTGGGACACCCAGATTAGCGGTTCCCAGCGACTCCGCGCCCACAGATTACCAGTTATTTACTTTTGAAATTAGCAAGTACTGATAAGGAGTGAGAAGACATGACCTCGGAAATCATCCCGGAAAAGGGCGGGAAAAGAGAAGGTTACCCGGAGTAAACACGGTAGCCCCCTTCAACCTGTCTCCCAATTTTTTTTTTGAATATCCAAGGTCCAAGGAGGATCAACTGGGGCTTTCCTCCCTCTCCTTTCTAATATATTTAGATAGCTTGTGCTTTGTGAACTGGCCGACGATTTATAGTGCGGGCCAGTTGCCCAAATCGTGGATAGGAGTATATAGTACCTTAAAGGGCTAAGGTGGGCTCCTGGGGATCCCAAGAGAGTTGGAAAAAACTGGTCTGTTGGTAGCTGGCCCGACAACACCCACTCCAGAAAATATAGAGGCCTCGCGGGAAGCTCCCTTTTGTGCTTCCCATCAGGGAAGACACATCTATCCACACTGGATGCTTTGGCCCTTTCGTTTTCCTCTTATTCTACCTGTTTTGCGGAGCCTTCCACATCTACTTCCCCGTTCGTAGGGAAGAGGGGAGAGCGCAAAAGGAAGAAAGGTGTGCAACAGATATGATTGAATCTTCTAGATCATTACATTTGTCATTTCATTGAATAGGACATATATGACAACCTCTATGAGTCATGGTAACCCCAATGGTATTGATCAACAGTACCGTAGATAAAGGTAACTTGGAAGAATTCAACAGTATAAGTTGTTGGATTGCATATGGGGCATGCGGCTATGTGGTCATGAGATACGCAGTTTCACGGATATACTGATATGCGGATAAGTAGACATGTGGTTAGGAGATATACAGTCATCGAGCATGTGGCTTTGTTGTGCACGGCGACAAGGTACTTGGGAGTGGGTAGTTGTTTTCACATCCTATACTTCTAGGGATAATATGCTGGTTTTTGGTTTTGCTGATATCCATTGCCATCAGGATTAGGTATTGGGTATTTGGTTTCATGTTCCCCTCGTGCCCCTTGTCCTTAGCCATACCGAAGTTGGCATACTGGCAGGGCATAGGCTTTTTAGGGATCACGGAGGATCATGGGATATCGGGACCCTTCTAGATTGCTTGAGATCTCTAGGGTTCAGGATTTGTCAGCTTATTGTGTTTATTTATAGTTCGTTGAGTTTTGAGAGTTTGGCGGTGTTTTTAGTTAGATGGAGAGATATATCTCTTGGCTTGTCCTTAACTATTAGAGGGAGCAGCTAACTACTTCAGTCCACCGTTCTTCCGTGTTCTGCTGCGCTTAGAGCCTGATGCGATAACACTTTTGTTTTTTCCTCTTTTCGTCTTTCTTTAGGCTCCAAGGTTAAGATAGCTAAGGTTGCAGTTTCAGTGAGTAATATTATGAGAGGATATTTGGTTACCAGTGTGAGGGAGAGCTCGCATATACTGAAGTTAGAGCGATACCACTAGGAACTATCCAGCCCAGCTACATAATATCTTTCGATACTGGGCGGCTTGGCCTTAGCCTCACGGCCAGAAAGAATGCCGTAGCTATGATAGGTGTTTTTACTGCCCAAAAGGAACAGTCACCGGCGGGTATGCTAGGTGCCCTACTTGAACAAGCTGTGACCAAGCTAGAGGACTAGAAAAGGTTATTGGTGGACGGGGACCCCCACTCCCGGATATAGTGAGGATCCTGCAAGCAAGCACTTCTGGAAAGCGTACACCCATACACACCGACGCTCTGGATGAATGTGCGGAAGGATATTTGATTCACTAAATTACATCCTATGAAAGACCCGAATGTTCGCGACTAGGAGACCATACTCTCGAGCCGAAATCTAGAAGCGTCTTTCTGCAAATGTAACGACTATACGATTCCCGCCAAACCACCTCCATAGTGAAAACCAAGCACCATCGTACCTTAGTTAACTAGTACTACCTCGCTTTAATAAGAAAAAAAGCTATGTATACAAGGCAATAAATAGGTAGAGGGGCAACAGCTGCCTTCCCAAGGTAAAAGAAGCATTTTATATATATATATATATTTATTTTCTATTCTTACTTTTATATATTTTATTGTTTTTTTATTATTTCTTCCTACGCCAGCCCCCCTCCCATTCGCTTCTGCTACCCGCCGATCGCCAACCTTTAAGGTCTAGAGCCGGATTCTACCTCCTCGTAGCAGGATTGATAAACCCCATAGCCCTATTGATGAGGGCTAAGTTCTTCAATCTCCCAGTCCCCATAGGGCAGGATCTTTTTAATTCTCCTGCCCTACATGACGGATCGTTCAATAATAACTGATTGTCAGCATGGATTGAACTCCTG
>Ga0307509_10012386_pt1 | contig 10202 bp, 15 predicted proteins | sample 10_EM_MG_FD_202245 | JGI IMG/M metagenome (GOLD analysis project Ga0307509, IMG submission 202245) | Populus trichocarpa ectomycorrhiza microbial communities from riparian zone in the Pacific Northwest, United States - 10_EM | ecosystem: Host-associated > Plants > Roots > Unclassified | place...
AAGCATTATGCAGCTAATCGCATATGCAACTAGAAAATGAGAGGAGTAGTAATCTCTAAACATCGTTCCAATCAGTTAAACATATCTTGAAACGTGCTCTCATTCCGTATTCCGAGTCGTCTTCCAGGTGCCTCTGTGAAGCTCATAACTCCGGGAGCTTGGGTTCGGATATGTGGTCATCCTATGAAGCCATATACCTCGCTCTTAAATATTAGGTAAGCTATTCCCGCTAGGGTAATAACAACATTGGAGCAGGGTGTTCAAATCTGACGATTCAGGGGAATCGAATGATGTAGGTTTGGAAGTGTCTGCACCGCTATGGACATCAGGAGGGAGAAAGAGGCAGATACCTCAGCGGGCGGAGGTCCGCAAGATTTCGGCAAGAGTCACATTGGAACCCGCTCGGTGAGGGAAATTGAATGCTGTTGATGTCTAAGTGTCTGCATTCCTGTAGCATTCAGTAGCCAACAATTGGCAGGTATATGCCGGAGAACTAACATCCAAAGGTATGGATAACCCTTGAACCAGTAGTCGGACACCAGCAGCATAGGCTACCTGGGAACCCGCTTGGCGAGATGAATCTAATAGGGTAGGTTTCGCAGTATCTGCATGGCGATAGAGGTAACCAGGGAGCGAAATGCAGATAACTCAGTGGGCAGATGTTAGCCAGAGTTGGGAAGGGTCCCATTGGAATCAGCTTGGCGAGGGGAATTGAATGGTATAGGTCTTGAAGTTTCCGGATTCCTGTAGCACTCAGTAGCCAACAATTTGAAAGTACTTGCTCGGAGAACTAAAGTACAAAGGTATGGATAATCCTTCAGCCAGTGGTCAGACCCAGTCAGGACTGCATGCGTTGGATTCTGCTCGGTGAGGGGAATCAAATGGAATAGGTTTCGAACCGTCTCTATAGCAACGGAGGTCAGTAGGGAGAAAAAGGCTGATACCTCAACGGGCAGATGTCTGCCAGGGTCAGGAAGAGTCTCCTAGAAATCCGCTGGGTGAGGGAAATTGAACAGGATAGATCTCGAAGCGTTCACATGCCTCCAGCACGCAGTAGCCATCAATTGGAATGTACCTATCAGAGAAACCAAAGGACAAAAGTATAGAGAATGTTTTAACCAGTGGTCAGACAGGGACCAGACACCTTGCGTTGGGATCCGTTTGGCAAGGAAAATCGAATGGTATAGGTTGCGAAGTGTCTGCATCGCTCTAGAGGTCAGGAGAGCAGAAAAGGCTGATAGGTCAGCAGGTAGATGTCGGGTAGGGTGGGGAAGGGTCTCATTGGAATCCACTAGCTGAGGTGGATTGAATGGTCTATGGCCTACAGCATCCTGACATGACTTGTGGGAATCTGCTTCCAAAGGTAGATTGAACAGGGTTAAGCTAAATGGAAAGGCATACCTGTAGCTCGCTGTGCCTAGAAAATGCTAGACAGTTCTACTCAGTTGATAAAGAGGTGATGTGAATGACAATAGAAAGTCTTTGCAAGAGTTGAAACTAATGATAACATAAGGGGTATGTTGTGGGTGGTTACCGGGACAATAGCTGTTAACTCATCCTATGTTAAGATCCTTTTTCGTCTGAAAAACCTTTATCTGATAGTGAAGTACCAGGAGTCTGTCGTGAGTAGATTCCATCAGGAGCAAGGATTAGTGTTTATTACAGGGCCTCTGGAACGCCGAAACCGGCGGCCCACTGCCCTGCCCCCGTCAATGGCTCAGAGTGAGGTATTTGTTTTTTCACCCCCTGCCGCTGCCCCCCTCCAGGCCCCCACCCCATTCAATGCCCCAAACAGCCTCTTGTCAATGAATTTTCCCTGCTCAGGGCCCAGCTTTTTTGAATAGTGCCCTTTGGAACCTTCCTCTTTTGATACATGAATGAGTAATTGTGTGAGCATATATCAAAAAGCAGATATGTATCTCAAATTATATATGGAGATTTATTTGAATGAAATGATTCAGACAATATGAACCGGAATAATTCACAACACCGATTGGACGTCCAAGTTGCCCAGACTAGCAATGTATATTGTCTCAGCAGGCCATATGCATAATTCATACGCCCAATTCATACACTATATTCACAGGTCCAAATCATATGCCCTATTCATAAACCTTATTCATCCGCCGGTGCCATAAGCCCAAATCATATGTTCAAGCTCTACGCTGAAATCATACTCCCAAACCATACACCCAAGGCATATGCCCAAACCATATGCCCAAGCCATACCCCCAAACCATATGTCCAAGTCATATGCCCAAACCATACGCCCAAACCATACGCCCAAACCATACGCCCAAACCATACGCCCAAACCATACGCCCAAACCATACGTCCAAACCATGCGCCCAAACCTGACGCCCAATTCATACGCCCAAGCCATATGCCCATGCCATATGCCCAAGTCATACGCCCAAATAATAACCACAGTCGTGCTATGGAGTTACTGTGTTCAGAGTTTATATAGCGAAATGGTAAGGTTAAAGAAGGAGTGTATTTATAACAATAAGAGTTCTATAAAAGTTAATTATGCTAGGTTAGATGTGACTCGGAGGTTTGAGTTAGTCGTATGATTTGTATAAAAGTGAGAAGAAAAAAAAAGAGTGCCCCGTCTCCCCGACCACATGGGGACAACACCATAGAGTAATAGAAAATAACAAGAATGAAAGTCATAATAGTTGAAAAAAGAGGTGAATTAAGAGAAAGAAAAGGACAATCCCCGAATATCCTTAGGTGGTAGCGCTCCCACCAGCACCAGCTCCTGCCCTCCCACCACTACCACCGGAGTGCGTCGGCATCCTACCGCCACCAATACTCCAACCACTCCCACCAGGGCCTGCAGAGCGCCCACCAGCCCCACTCCAACCACTCCAACCCTTACCACAAGTTGGCTGAACTAGCGTCCGCCGGGTACGACTACTAACCCCAGCCCCAGACGGTCCTGTTCAGGTGCTATGTGCAGGAGTGCCTCCGACAGCCCTAGTCACCACCCAACTACTACTGCCAACACCCCCCCCAGTACCCACATGCCGGGTATCATGGGCTCCCTGGGCACCTCTTGCACCACTTTCCTCACTACCACTTCCATCTCCCATACCACAACCCACACCCCCAACCAAATTTCCTTGTCCAACAACTCCTCCACATCAGCAAAAAAACCTTTTTCACCGAACGTATCAAGCCCGCGTCCCGATGAAGCCAGTTCGCTCTTTCCCGTCCTTCTGGTTCTCCTGAGCCCTGTGTTTGCCTTTCATCTATTGCGTCTGGTGCTCCCGGACGCTCCACTTTCCCTCCAAAGTGTCCAACGCGCTCCATGCGACCCCACCCCCTCCCAGCGCCTTTCTGTTGTATCCGCCCCCTTATCATCTCGTCTACACGCCTCCTGCCTACTCTTACCAACTGCGCGCATCTTGCGGCCCTCCCAGATTCCCTCAGGCCTCTAGTGACCTAGATCTGTCCGCTCCCGTCAGCTGACATTCTACGTTGCGCTTTTCTTAGCCTGCGCTCTACTGTCACTTCCATAAATCCCTTACTGTTCAAAAGAGGTCCGGCGCGGCCGCGATGGAGACCCCCTACTTTGGTTGGCTTCACCACAGGAGAGAATAAATTGGTATTTTAATCATCCGCAGAACTCAAGCGGCTGAGTCGAAGCCGGACACTTTCTAAGGAAATCTCTGCCTTAAGTCGCCTGCTTCAACTCGGCCCCCTACTCAATTCAATCTATTTAAAATATTCCCTTAAATGCCGGCAGATCGTATATTACTCCCGCGCCCGAGCGGAAGCCAGACACTCAATATGGGAACTGCCATCTTAAGTGTACCGATTCAACTTGGCTGCATATTCATGCAGAACAATTCAACCTATTTACAATATTCCCTTAAATGCCAGCCAATCGTGTAGTACCCCGGGCAGCCAAGTTGAAGCCAGACACTCAATATCGGAACTCCCATCTTAGGTGTACCGCTTCAACTTGGCCGCATATTCATGCAAAACAATTCAACCTATTTAAAATATTTCCTTAAACACTAGCGGATTGTGTAGTACTCCCGCGGCCGAGTTCAAGCCGGACACTCAATATGGGAACTGCCACCTTAAGTGCCCAGCCTTAACTCGTATACATACTGTACATAATTGGATAGAATAATTTAATATATTTGATTAAACGTCTGCAGATCAATCCTGTGATTCACTATGCATTGCCTCTCCCTGCCAGGAATTACCAGCACCTGTCCGATCACTGCCCCTACACTGACTATTTGCATGATTCGACCATTGACCCACCTTGCGAGTCGAATATGTCCGCTCGCAATGTGAAATCTGCCACTATTGACCGGATCAAGTATGCAAACCAATGCCAACCGATGGACAGCCCCTGCCTCACTGAGAATATTTCTTATCTTGAAAAGTGCTAGCAACCGAGCAACCACCATCCTCGTAAATCTCCATAGTTCGCTTCCCCACCAGTCTGGACCCATACCCAATGGTTTCTGGGGCCACTATTACGGAATACCTTTGTTTCTGTGCAGCGGGCCCGGTAGATCTGGAACCAGTCAGTTTCCTGAAACTCGGCGACTGGAATATCAAGCTGAGCAAATCCTTCTACAGGGAGTAACTCTTGTTCGGTGGGGTCAGCTGGCAACCGCCGGTCATCCCCAGCAGTCTGCCTAGTAAAACGTAGTATCTCCTGCATCAAGTCGGAATAATAGATATTGAGGGTGCATCAGCAAAAATAATACCCTGGGTTCTGTGCGTCCTGTGCGTCTGACGCACCTGACTCCAGAAGGCAAATCACGAATCAGGACGCAACGTCGGATCGACGTTGTGTCCTGACTTTGCGTTACTTGGCGCCGTCCGTCCTGACGCAATCAGGACACCGACCCCTACGTCCTGTGCATCCTGACTGCGTCTGGTGCTGCGCTACTCCGTCCTGGCGACGCCTGATCTAAGAGTCTCCCGCCCTGACGCTGCCTAATCTAAGGGTCTCCCGCCCTGACGCCGCCTGATCTAATACTCTCCCGCCCTGACGCCGGTTCCTTCTCACCGAATGTCAGGGCTTCGTGCATCTTCCCACCTCTCGTCCCGATCTTTTCTGCTCCTGCCTCTCTCGTCCGGATCACACGATCCTGCTCTCTCCAATCATGACGTCTTGCTACTTCTTCCTGATCTTACCCCCTATACATGCCACGTCCTGACCCAATCGTGACTCTATCAGACGTCGCCTTGTGTTCTCGGATGCATCGTGAACTAAGTCTAATACTATTCTCTTATTCCTAATGCTCTGAATTCCTCGAGTTGGCTTGACGTCCTCATATTAACACTAAGCTCCTCCGAGTACCATTTCCCACATGTGAGAGAAACCGCATCCCAATATTATTCATTACTGCTACTCTACATACACATGCTCAATGTCCTAAATGCACGCATCATTGCTCCCACAATGCCCCTGCTCTATATCCAACGGCTCGCTATGCACAGCAGCGTCCTATGGCGACTCTAGATCTCCAATGCTGAGCGCGAGTTGTCGCAAAGTAGTAGGAGTCACGGTATTGTCTAAAGTTAGCCCCACAGCCACCTCCTGTGAGCCGTCCGGGGTCTGTGGATCGGAATCGAGAAAGCTGAGGAGTCGCGTTGCCGTCTGGCTGAAATCGAAAGACGTGACTGTTTCTTGTGAATCGATTCCGTTACCCGGGGCGCCCGCCAGGGCCCCAATATCCGGGTTGCTGGGGGTTTGACTCTGAATCCGTGGAGTCGCGCGTGCGGGGGCCCGACTCGACATCTGACTCTCTACCTCTGCAGCGACTGCAGCCCAATCGTCAGTAAACCCTTCACAGCGATCTTCCTGCACCCTGTGCTCCTTCTTGATCTTTGCTTTGATGGTCTCGCGAATGTTCTTGAGGATCATAGTCCGTACCCAGTCTGGGCAAGAGGCCCACGTCTGGCGCTGCCGGCCAAAAAGGTCTTCCGAGCTCAACGTCGTGTTAGCATCCGAGCCGGAACGAGAGAACACCGGGTTCGGGGTCAGGCTCACCTCCTACGGCCTCCGGCTTGAAGTCGCATGTTTCAAGATGGACTCCTGTTTGCCATGCTCGCAGAGTATGGCAGAGTATGGCACAGGTTAAGCAAACCATGGTGCCATTGATGCGATCAAGAAAATCGGGTTCGGAAATCCCACACATTTTCTTGCCCTTGAAGTACTTTCCCCATATTGCCTCGGGGATCTGGGGCGCGAGGAATCGATTCGTTACTTGCTGGGTCAAGTTCATACGCATTAGTTGTGGCCGGGCTCACGACTTAGCGCACACACCTGATACCCTCTCGGGGAGCACATAAATCTATCCCTCTCAAGGAGGTAGTCCACTCTGCGCGCAATCGCCGTCGGGTCTTGTGGGAGATCGTACAATCTTCCAATGTTGTCCTTTACGTCGTAAACAAACTGAGATCTTACTGCAGAGTGTCTCGCGCGTATCTGTCAGATTTAGTAAGCACCCCCGGCGGCGTGGGCGACGTTGGAGTATCAGCGTCCACTTACTATTTTTATGCCTGCCTCCGATGCTTCAATATTTCCTGCGTCGGATATGTCATCGAGAGCCTTCAGCCAGCATCGGTGGACCTCGGACATCAAAGAAGCGGGTGCTGGAAGAGGATTAACAAACAGGGTGTACCGGAGAATGAGAATCTTGGCCCGCGCAATTACGGCAGCCTCGGCTCCTGTGGCTGTATTTCGCCGTGAGTTAGTACCAGGCCAGATGTGCTCGTGTCGTGGCGTACTCAAATCGCCGGGAGGACTCGAGCTTCTGGCTGCAGACGTAGTGGCACTGTGGGTGGCCAGCGGCGACGAATACGGTGGTACACTGGAAGATGTGAACGTCGGTGGAGTGTACGCACTACCTTGGATTATACGTCGTGGAGCAGCTAGGGTACGCCTGACTGGCGCTGCCCCCTGCGATCCGGAGGTGGTGGAAACTCGCACAGTCGAAACCCGGTTGTTTGCTTGTCGTCTCTCCGCAGTTCGTGAGCGGCGACGAGTCCCTGGTGCAGTGTCGTCATCTGGAAAATCATTGTCTTCTGCGTCTGGTTCTGTGTCCGATTCAGTTTGATCAGATCTGCGTGAGGTCTGGTACTCATCGCTGCTATCATCGCTCACACGAACTGTGTCAATTTGTGGTTGTGCGTCAGGATCGGTATACGCCGTAGTCTGTAATGTACTCCTTCTAGGGCGCTTCGAAGGTCGTGATAGAAGACGCCTGGTGCTTTGTGGTGGGGAAGAACTCCGACCTGACGACCGTGTACCGCGGGAGCTGCATGATTCGGCCGGCATTGTTCGTGTGCTATGGGAGCTGCCTGTTTCGGTCCGCTGTGTTCCTGATCCGGATCCCCTATCCACGGGTACGGCGTCGCGTCTATGCCGGTACAGATTGCCTACTCGAGGAGCCGGCTGACTGTGTGAATTGCCTTGAGGTTGTCTAGACATGGTGGAATACTGGACGATTGACGAAGGTTTGTTCGGAGAGGATAGGAATTAGGACGTAGAATATTGTAATGTATCCCGCGTGTTGTGAAGACTATGAGTTTGTTGTTGTTCAATGGAACGCGTCAGGTCTTATACGCTATGTCTTGAGGGGGGGGGGTGGGGGAATCACATACTATCACTCGGTATTGAAAGAATCTATTCAACTGCAAAAAGGGGTTTTCTACTTGTTCAACATTATGTTCGAACTCTGGACGAGCTCAGGTATGATGTTCGTCTGGACTCTGGTATGAAAAGGGTCGACCGAATACGGCGTCGCTAATGTAGGAGGCGTCGCTAATGTCGCTGCTACCTAAGCAAATACTAGCCCCAACGAGTATCGGTTAGCGACACTAATTCTAGCAAGACACCCGCCACGCCCGAAGTTGATTAGATATATCAAACCTCATCTCCGGACGTCGAATCAACACCACAAATCTCTAGATCTCAGTTTTCACGTCATACATCCCTTAGATCGGTTGGCCAACGCTAGCCTAGTTATGGACAGAGAATGCGAGGCACGCCCAATCCGGAAAAACGTATCAGATGTCAGCATAAGGGGACGTAAGGATGAGAGAAGGTGAAGCAAGGGTGCGCAATGGTATCATTACTCGAGTCCTAACACATACTAGCTACGATTCAGAAGCTGAAAATACAGGACTGCCAAAGGAAAACTAGATCTAGTATAGTAAGGTAAAAATGAAAAAGAATTAATCTCGAAACTAGGAAATCTCAATTTATTTTCCACCCGGGCGACGTCTTCCAGAACGGCGTAATTCGTGTGCTGATGGGGTGTTTTCTGGGGTGTGCTCTGAACTCTGAATTGAAGATCCGCGTGCCGGGGGTGTCACGGATGCTGGTGGCTGTGTCAGGGCCACATTGGTGGATGGCGGGAGTTGAGTCGTGTGAGAGGGTTGTTCTATCGTTCTCTCAGGAGTCGAGAGATCGAGGTTGGCGACCGGAGCAGCGGGACTCGGAGGTGACAATGCGTGTTCGTCGCGAATCATAGGTCCGGCAGGTGGTGTGTCCTCAGCGCCGTCGTTTCCTTGAGGCCTCGCAGCTACGAGCCCGGGATTTGCCAGTAAATTCGTTGCCCATGGGTTCTCCTGCGCAAATTTCCGGAGTTTCTGGAGCATCTCGGACTCGGAAGGCCCAGATGTACCAGAGACGGGCACCCCTGACGCCGGCGCAAATCGATTAGATCTCGCCGGCTCCTCCATTTGCGATGGAATATTCCTCCGGCGTGTTGAAGGGCCCGGGACTCCCGGTGAGACGTCCTACATCGGCAATTAGCTATCCTATTTGGATCGGAGTCCCTGTTCAGTTTAGATACTTACGTCGCTGTCGTCCGCAACGATAAGGCCAGCACCGCGAGGCGCCCGAGTTGTTCCCCCTGGATCGGCCTGTAGCCATTCATCCTCGTCAATCCACTCCTCCTCCTGCATTTCCTGTGGCGCATCTTCTACACCGGCCCATTCATCCCAAACGTCGCGGTCGAAAAATGGGTACCTCCCATTGGGAGGCTCGGGGGTCTCGTCCAGGTCATCGCCATCTTCGGGACGTGATTCAAGAACCAAGAGATCCAGGGGATCGTGGCCATTGTTAGCAAGTAACCACGCACGAATGTCGTCATCTCTATTCAGGAATATGAGCTGGCGCAGGGGGAGAGGTTCTTCCGGGTCTTGACGCAGTCTGGTAGCGCCCTCACCCGTCGCACCGATCAGATACCGGGGGCTGTTGATTTCCTCTTCAACGTCTTGCCCTCTTACAACCCGGAGCAGATCCCTGATGCTCGGGGTGGCCAGGACACCCCAGGCGATTCCCCGGTCCGAATCTCTTAGACACCAGGGATGGCCCAGGAACGGATGCTGGGCGGCCGGCGCACCCGTTCGACGAACAATATGAATTCTCACTGCTCGCGGCGAATATGGGGAGTCCCAATCGGAATGAGCCACTGGCAACACCTGTTAGTGCGGGAGTAACAGAATAAGGATGGATAACTCTTACTCGGGGGTTCCGCAATGTCGCCACGACCTTCACGCTCAGCTCTTTGACGCTCGTTGGACGTCTGCAGTTTCTTGGCCGAATCTTTGACCAGGATCTTCAGATGCCGGATGAGTTCCCAAACGTCGTCTGCGTGATGCTCGCGTTTGATGAGCTCAATACGCTCCTTGACTGGCGAGAGGCCGCGAGCAAACGATATAATTGAATCTACATGCGATTCGGTTAGGCGACCAGGGTCCAGGGGGCGAGCTATGATATAGGCCTTAATTTGCTCGCGCCATGTGGCATACGCGGCAGATGAACCTCGCGGATGTTTGAATCCACACCACGATTTCGCATACGCAATGTCGCCATATACAGTCCTGGTTTGAGTTTGATTGTCAGTATATCAGATCCTGATTGCTGGATAGATCTGTTTTATATACACTGAATCTCCCGCGGCCGGTTGGAAGTGCGTGCGCACTTCATGCTCCAGTTCTCTGTTCATTAAAAAAATCTGTGAGATCGATATCCTAAGATTCCACATCAAGAGCATTCCATGATTGCTTACGCTCTCTCTTCGGCGGGGCGACGGGCGGCCGCACGTGTCAGAGTTCTTCTTCGTATACCACTCTGAACTTCTTGTGTCTGAGGCTGCGCCGCGGGACGTCTAAGGGGCAGATAGCTATTAACATTGGTTACAATACTAGGA
>Ga0307509_10012387_pt1 | contig 10202 bp, 7 predicted proteins | sample 10_EM_MG_FD_202245 | JGI IMG/M metagenome (GOLD analysis project Ga0307509, IMG submission 202245) | Populus trichocarpa ectomycorrhiza microbial communities from riparian zone in the Pacific Northwest, United States - 10_EM | ecosystem: Host-associated > Plants > Roots > Unclassified | place...
CTGCTACAACGACAACGAAGGCAGGAGCTGCTGCTGCTGCGACGACGACGGCTGCCAGGACGATGACGATGGCAGTGACGGCATCGCCGAAACCGAGGGGTTGGAATGCTCGCGATGGGGAGAATCCCCCCTCCCTCAACGAGAACAGCCGCCATGGCTCTGCTCTCTTTCTTGTTCTTTTTTCTTTTCTTGTAACTACACTGCATGTACCTAGGGACAAACCCAAGGAGGGCTAGTCTCTCCTTGAGCATAAAATATATATTTATTCTGATCTACTAGTGTGCTATTCCTTAGGAAGTGTGAAGTAGAATAAATTACAGTTATCTAAGATAAGATAATAATGACATCCAACTCTGTCCAAGGCCATCCACCCATTCCTCCCTCCCCTGACTGTTATAAAGTGCTAGAATAGTTGTTAAAATACTGTACCTACTATAATACACATTTTTTGCTATGAAAATCCGGGCCCAGCAACCCCAGCAGCAGATTTGGCGTGATCAGGCGCCTAATTGATGACGTGATCTATTAATAGAACGTCATCCAAAGCACCCCGACCCAATCCATCCCGTCCCGCCCCCGCTGGGGCGCGCAAATGGGCGTAATAATTGTAATTAAATGCTAGCTACCCAAATACCTTTTTTCCCCGCCCCAAACCATCCCCTAACCCGCCCAACAGTGAGCGGGCACCTCGGAATGGCTGTTTCCTGCGTTGTTGACAGTTGTTTACTGGCATCCCCAACCCGCCCAACAGCCCGCCCTATCTATTTCACCCCGCCCTTCCATCCGGCACCCTCGGCATACTAATCACCCTACCCGCTCACCCAAAGGACCCAATTTGTAAGCATAACCAACTACGGCACCACGGCAAGACCCTGTTTTCACCTTTTTTTTTGCTGGTAGGCAACTGCCACTATACATGTATCAAGTAGTCAGGCAGTTACCATCTATTGATATATAAATATGACCACTAAGGCTGAGTCCGGACAGTCCGACGATTTTCTGCTTCAAAGTGACTTCACCGGACTTTCACCGGACTTGGACCGGACAAGCAGCAGAATTTGGTCAAGTCCAATGGATTCCGTTGGAAGTCCGACAGGCTGTCCGGTGGGTCCGTTGGAATTGGCTGGGTCCGGTGAAAGTCCGTTGGAAAGGAGGGGGGAGTGTAAAGTACACCCGTTTTCCCTTGCTTCGCCACCTCATTCACTGCTGCTTTCCCCCCCTGCTTTGCTGCCTCATTCGCTGCTGCTTTCCCCCATTCGCTGCCCTCACCTTCGCCTCGAGACCCCTCACCCTGCATGGCTGGAATTCCCAGGCTCGAGTATCCACTGCCCGTGCATGTGGGCAGGGAGGGGGGGGCGAACTGGCTTGGGTGGGACCTATCGCATTCGTGCTGTTGTCCTCTGTGGGGTTCATGTCATCATTGTCGCTGGCATTCGTGTTGTTGTGTTCCCTGAGGTTGTTGTTGTCCTCCATGGGGTTCATGCCATCATCATCGCTGGCCTTCGTGTCGCAGCCCTCCCTGGGTTGTTGTCCTCTGTGGGATTCGTGTCATCATCACTGGTGTTGTTGTCGTCATGTTTGTGTCGGCAGCGGCGCTGGCATTCGCATTGTCGTCGTCATTTGGGATCCGTTGGTACTTACTGGGCGTTGGTTTTTGAGCTCACATCCCTCACAAGAGGGGAGGGGCTTCTTCCCAGTGTGGTTGTGTGTATTCGAGAGGGACTAGAGTCGGCGACGGCATGATTTGGTGGTTGTGGAATGAGGGAGATGAACAAACATTAGCCATGATGGGTTGATGTTCAATTCAAACTCCGATCCCACAACACAAGATCACATTCGATATGAACAGTTGTTAGTTTGATAGACAAAATAAAAGTTGGATCATTTTATAAATATTTTCCAGATGTCAGATCCAAATTTTGACAGTAAAATAGTAAAATTTGAACATGCTATTTAGGAAACATCCAAAATGCTAGTCACCACCCCAGCTTCTTGCATAACTTCATCAATTGTATATTATAACCTCTGTATTATGTAGAAAATATATTATATTATGATTTTAATTAACTAATGGATGAGATTTAGGGTGTTTGGCCATGGGTCCCAGTGATTGTGGAAGCTTGGATGATCAAACTTGAGTTATTGACCAAAAGGAAATGCAAATCTTTGTCATAACTCAAGGATATCCATCCTGGTCTCCACAAACACCGGACACCTTGAGAAAACTAGCTAAATTTCATTCATTAGTTAATTAAACTCATATTCTAATGTATTTTCAATACAATACTAAAGTTAATATGTAGATGAAAGGTATATGAAGAGAAGAGGCATTTGCAGGTCCATCAAAACTTCACTATTCTGCATTCCACAAGCATTGGGAATGTTGGTGAAACTACTAAAATCTAATGGAATAGTCAATTTAAAACAAATTCGGGGTTATTTTCTACATAATACAGAGGCTAGAGTGTATAATTGACAAAAGTCAGTATGCGGGGGGGTGACATATTTCCATATAAGGAATAAATTTTGAATTACATCATTAGTTTGCGATGTTTCTACTTGAAATTCGGATTCCTATATACTTTGTAAATTACTAGTATTTACCCGGTTTCGCCATTTTAATCGCACTCATAGTCATAGAGATCAACTGTAATCTTTAACTGTGATGGCGGAGTTTTAATCCAAGATCAACTGTCACAGTTGATTTTCGTTTGTCCTCAACACCTCTCTCCCCAACCGTCCACCACCTCCATCACCACCTCTATCACCACAAATCATATATTTGGTCACACGCACCCCCCTCCTCTCTCCCAGGGGATGTGGGCAGATTCCACTGCCACCTTCACTCTCACTGCCCCGCCTTGCTCCCAACTCGGCCCACCAGTGCCCCTCCCCTCCCCAGAGGGATGTGGGCCAGTTCATTCATGCTCGCTGATAATGATCGCTTCAACGACATGCCACTGCCGCCCCTCCCCTTTCCCAGCCATGTAAGCTAGAATTATATATGATATGTCCCTAGTTTGCCAACTAAGAGCATACTTCTACAAGGCAAACAACCTACCTGGCAAGTTGCCCAAGAGCCATATATAACAATATGTGACACCTATTGGTGGGGTGGGGTATGTTAGTAGGGGTGGGTAGGGGTGTTTTAGATGCCATGGGTGCCGGATAGGAGGGCAGGGCATGCAGGGGGTAAATCTAGGTGAGGCGGGGATATGTAAACATATGTAAATATCACCAGAATGGATGCTAGGGGCGCTTATTTGCTGTTGGGTGCAATTGGCGGGGGTTTCGGGCAGGGAAAAAACATATTCAGGGTCTAGTATAATAATAAAAATTTATCCTGCCCTTTCCCTGGCCATTGGGGGGCGGGGCGGGATGGATGGTGACGGGGGACATTGGATGACGTGTTCTAATTATAGAACAAGTCATCAATCATGGCTCTCCGGGTGCTTCCTCGCTGTTGGGCCCATTTGGCGGGGGTTTCGGGTGGGGTAAAATTGTATTAAGGGTCTATTATAATTATAAAATATTATCCTGCCCTTTCCGCTGCTGTTGGGGAGTGGGATGGGATGGATTGCAGGAGGTGCATTTGGATGACGTGTTCTATTTATAAAACACGTCAGTGGGTGCGCTCACTGTTGGGTGGGTTTGGGGGCAGGAAATTTTATATTAGGAGAGGAACTATATATTCTATACCCATCTGGGATGTTTTTGTGCCCGAGGGAGAGTGGGAGGAGGCAGGAGAGCATATATACGGTGCCAAATTTGTGGAGCTTTCCAAATTAGGCAAGCAGTGCCAGGCCTGCTCGGGCTCGGTTTTGCTACTGGGCTCGTTGTGGTTGCTTTTTCAAGGATAAAATTTTGTATTATAGTAGAAACAATGCAATTACATGTAATCTAACATTTTTTACATGTCTGGGGACGTGATAATGGATGGATGGCATTGGACAGGTTCGGATGATGCTCTCCCAATTAGGCAGGTGCTGCTACTGGGGCTCGGTTTTACTACTGGGCTCGGTGGGCTCGGTTTTTCATAGAAATAGATATATATTATGGTAGATACAATGCATTTACATACTTCCTACCATTTTCTGTGGCTAGAGGGAGTCAGATGGCATAGTAAATAAAGTGACCTTGCTGTCCTTTAGTTTTCTTAGGGGATCGCACATGTGAAGATTATCATAAATATATGTATTATTATCAAGGAGGGGCTAGCCCTCCTTGTGTACGTATCTAGTACATGAAATATATATTTAAAAAATGGAGGAGCAAGGTGGCTGTTGAGCCCCATGCTTCCTCGTACACCGGCCGTGTCCTAGTGTTGTGCCCCGTGGCTGGTATTCGCGACGCTGGCATCATGTTGCCTCCTCGTGGTTCGTCACCCTTGTGTCTTGTTGCCCTGGTCACGTAGGCTTCATTGTGGTTCACTATGCTGGGGTTGGGTAGCCTTGGCTGTGGTTTGTTATGCCGGCGTTGTTGTTGTTTTCGTCGTTCCCCTTCTCCTGGTCATCGTCATTTGCTCCTTCCTCGTTGTCGTTCCCCCCAGTCCCCCCCCTCTTCTCGTCGCTTCCTCCCTCCTCCCGTCGTTTGCACCCACCTCCTCTCGTCGTTTGCCCCCTCCTCTTCTCATCGTTTGCTGTTCCTCTTCTCATCATTTCCCCCCTCTTCCTCTCGTCGTTTCCCCTCTCCTGGTTGTCGTTTCCCCCATTTCCCCTCTTCTCTCGTTTCCCCCTCCTGGTTGTCATTTGGCCCTCCTCGCTGGTTCCACTCTCGATTCCTCCTCCTTCTCCTCGTTTCCCTCCTCCTCCTCCTCTTCATTTCCCTCTTCCTCCTCCTCCTCGTTTGCCTCCTCCTCCTCCTCCTCCTCCTCCATTTACATCTCCTCCTCCATTCGTCCCTCCTTTCCCCCTGGTCATCGTCAATTCACCCCTCCTCCTCCTCCTTGACTCCCCGGCCCTCCTTGTCGATTCCCTTCATCGGCCTCCAACTTCCTGGGGCCTACATCACGCATCTCCCTCTGTGATTCCTCCGTCGAGCGAGCATGACCCACATCCCTTCAGAAAGGGGAGGGGCGCGTTCGTTCCGTGCTTGCTGGAGCGTTGTTGACTGGGCCCACATCCCTCAACAGGGGAGGGGCTCCTAGCCGGGTTGGCGCGAGGTTGGAGGTGGTGGTGGTGGTGGTGGTGGTGGTAGAGGGAGACAGGATGAACGAACATCAACCGTGATGGGATTGATGTTCGATTCAAGCTCTGCTCGCCCACATAGATAATGCTTGATATGAATGCCCATTACCCCGATAGTAAAATAAAAAGCTGCATTATTTTATGACTATTTAACATATACCAGATCCAAAGTTTGAAAAAGAAATACGCAAAATTAAGTATGTTATTGAAGAAAAATGCCAAAATGGTACTAATTACCATCCCTTTCGTCAGTTCTCTATTTAAATCTCTGTATTATGTAGAAATTGCAATGGAATATGATTTTAGGTGACTAATAAATGAAATTTAGATAGTTTGGCCGCCGTAACTATTCTTTGTGGAAGCTGGAATGGCCGGATTTCAGTTATGGACCATAAGTTGATTCATTATGGTCCATAACTAAATTTTGGTCAATACAGCTTCCACAACCTGTAGTTACATCGTCCAAAGTATCCAAATTTTATTTATTGGTCACCTAAAATCATATTCCGTTTCAATTTCTACATAATACAGAGATTTAAATAGAGAACTGACGAAAGGGATGGTAATTAGTACCATTTTGGCATTTTTCTTCAATAACATACTTAATTTTGCGTATTTCTTTTTCAAACTTTGGATCTGGTATATGTTAAATAGTCATAAAATAATGCAGCTTTTTATTTTACTATCGGGGTAATGGGCATTCATATCAAGCATTATCTATGTGGGCGAGCGGAGCTTGAATCGAACATCAATCCCATCACGGTTGATGTTCGTTCATCCTGTCTCCCTCTACCACCACCACCACCACCCTCACCACCTCCAACCTCGCGCCAACCCGGCTAGGAGCCCCTCCCCTCTGTTGAGGGATGTGGGCCCAGTCAACAACGCTCCAGCAAGCACGGAATGAACGCGCCCCTCCCCTTTCTGAAGGGATGTGGGTCATGCTCGCTCGACGGAGGAATCGCAGAGGGAGATGCATGATGTAGGCCCCAGGAAGTTGGAGGCCGATGAACACAAGGGACCCAGGGAGTGGCAAGCCCGTGCAGTGCGTCACGAAAATGAGCCACGATGTTTGTTGTGGATCGTTTTCGCCATCTATCTTTCCATCCCGCTACTGACATCTCGAACACTGCCGCCAGGATGAAATGACACCCCGAAACCCAAAAGACACCCCGAAAGCGAAACGACACCCCGAAGCGACACCCGAAACTGAAGCGACACCCCGAACCCAAAATGACAAAACAACAGCAGCACCCCGCAACCACAATAACATCCCGAAACCATACCGATGATGGGCGAAATGACGAAGACTAGAGAATGAAAATGACGAGGAGGTGGTGGGGGGGAAATGGCACGAAGAAGGGGGGAAATGACGAGGACGAGGAGGGGGAAACAAAGAAAACCAGGAGGGGAAACAATGCCTAGAGGAGGAGGAAACGAAGACGAGGGGGAAATCAGGAGGAGGGGGGGAAACAACGCTGAGAAGGGGGGGGGGATGACACGGAGCAAGTGGGAAACGAGGAGGGGAAATGAGAGGGAAACGAAGAGGGAAATCACCCAAAGGAGAGAAGCAACGAGGAGGAAAGGGGGCGAGACGATGATGAAGAGCAAGAGGAGGAGAAGCAGGAGGAGTGGCGAGACGACAATGGCGACGATGACGACGATGATGACGGGGAAATCACACGACACCCCAATACCCCAACGACGCTGTTAGGGGTTGGAAACCCCACAACAGGAGAAGGAGGGGGGCGAGACAAGGAGGAGGAGCGGCGGTGGTAATTCGAGCCCAATGGCAGTGATTCGAACCCAACGATGGCGACACGAACTCAACTGCGGCAGGTAGCTTGGAATTTCCAACGAGATGGTGTGTAGGATGTTTTGTAGGACCTGTCGACAATGCGTAGGATCCAACAACGGTGCGGAGGACACAATGACAATGTGTAGGATTCAACAACGACATGTAGGACCCTGAGACGATGCATAGGACACAGGATGTGGGGAGGTGGATAATGGAGCAGACCTTCATGGCTCTGCTCCACGTTTTTCTTCCTTTTTTGTTGGTACTTTCACCAGAATGAAGCCAGGGGAGTCTCCCTTGTGAATTGTTAATGTTAATTGAATAAATTTTTGTTTTTTGAATGTTTTGTCTATGAGAAATGAGACCTGCCTAAAAAGGAAGGCGAAGTAGTGTCATCCAAAAGTTGCCCACCCCATCCATCCATTCCCGCCCCCACTGAGGTATGGGAAAGGGTGGAATGGGTATACATATGCTCTGGCTACTTATATATATATATATATCTATGGGAAACACTGCCCAACGTCCCCCACGACGAGGACGATCCCCAAGTGCAGTGATTGATGACGCATCCTATTTATAGAACACGTAATCCAAATGCACCTGTTGCAATCCATCCCGTCCCGCCCCCCAATGACCAGGGAAACGGCGGGATAAATTTTCATTATTATGCTAGACTCTACATTTGTTTTTTCCCCACCCGAAACCCCCGCCAAATGAGCCCAACAGCGAGGAGGGGCCCAGAGAGCCATGATTGATGACGTGTTCTAAAATTAGAACACGTCATCCAATGTCCCCCACCGCAATCCATCCCATCCCGCCCCCCAATGGCAGGGGAAAGGGCAGGATAAATTTTTATTATTATACTAGACCCTGAATATGTTTTTTCCCTGCCCGAAACCCCCGCCAAATGCACCCAAACATGAATAAGCACCCCCAGCATCCAATCTGGTGATGTTTACATATGTTTACATATTCCCGCCTCACCCAGATCTACCCCCTGCATGCCCCGCCCTCCTATCCGGCACCCATGGCATCCAAAATACCCCTACCTGCCTTAAAACACCCCTACCCGCCCTTACTAATATACCCTACCCTACCAATAGGTGTCACATATTGTTATATGTGGTGCTTGGGCAGCTTGCCACTGGGTCGTTGGCCTTGTAGAAGTATGCTCTTAGTTGGCAAACTAGGGACATGTCATATATGATAAGGGCTTATACAGGTGCCCTTTCCAAAGGGATCTGGGCAGCTTGGACTCTCTCAATGGCCCATTTCACCTCCACCATGACCACCTCAGCAGTGAAAACGAGGCATAACGACTCTGGAAACCACCTCAGCGACGACGACGACGAACGGTAATCACCACCACCACCTCAACACAATGCCAGCGAATCGAGCCATCCCATGACAGCGAGGTAAACCCGAGCACGACAAGTGGAATCCAACACCGATGAATCAATGACAAGGAAGGCGGAAGCTATGGGGAGGAAGACGGAAATGACGCGGAGGAGGGGTGAAACGAGAAGGAGGAGGACAGGAACGAGGAGGATGAGCAGAGAAAGAATGAAGAGGAGTGGCAGGGCAGGAACGGGGAAGAGCAGGGCAGAAACGACAATAATAAGGTCAGCGGAAACGATGACATGAAGGCGGCGGAAATGACGATAGCGAAGACGGCGGGAATGACTTCGGTGGGATGCGGCAGCCATCTAGTGACAATGCGTAGGACCCAAGAAGATTTGATGATGACGCGTAAGGCCTATCAATGACGCGTAGGATACAAGAATGACGTATAGCGTCCAACTATGACATGTAGGATGCAGGGAGGAGGAGGAGGGGAATGGAGCAGAGTCCTGCATGGCTCTGCTCCGTGTTTTCTTCTTTTTGTTTTAGTACTTTCACCCTAGAATAGAGCCAAGGGAGACCCTCAGCCTCTCCCTTGGAAGTATTTAATATAACTTGAATAAATTTAGATTTTTTGAATGTTTTTGTCTGAGAAATGAGAAATTTCCCAAAAAGGAAGGCGGAGCGGTGTCATCCAAAGCTGCCCGCCCCCATCCACCCATTCCCGCCTCCCCAGAGGCATAGGAAAGGGTGGAATATGTATATGTATTGCATAGCTACTGATATATTTATATACTTCTGCAAAAAAAACCACTCAATGTCCCCAATGACGAGGACAATCCCCAAGCACTGTGATTGATGACATATTCTATTTATAGAACACGTCATCCAAATGCAGCTGCTTCCATCCATCCCATTCTGCCCCCCAACAGTGGCGGGAAGGGCGGGATATATTTTTATTATTATGATAGACCATGAATATATTTTTTCCCCACCTGAAACCCCTGCCAAATGTGCCCAACAGTGAGGAAGCGCCTGGAGGGCCGTGATTGATGATGTGTTCTATAATTAGAATGTGTCATCCAAAGTGCCCCGCCGCCATCCACCCTGTCCCGCCCCCCAATGGCCAGGGAAAGGGCGGGATAAATTTTTATTATTATACTAGACCCTAAATACATTTTTTCCCCACCCGAAATGCCCACCAAATGCGCCCAACAGTGAATAAGCGCCCCCAGCATCAATTCTGGTGGTGTTTACATATGTTTACATGTCCCCGCCCTACCAGAATCACCCCCTGCACACTCCGCCCTCCCATCCAGCATCCACGGCATCCAAAATACCCTATCCCACCCCTATGAGCTAACCTCACCCACCCGGCAGCCATAGAGCATGTGATTAAAATTTGGGTGGTGGGCAGTTCCTGGTGTGGATATATCAGCCTTATGGGCAGTTACCCACATTTCATATAAGAATCTAGCCAACATGGCTGGGTCATTATGGTTCGAACTCGTCGTTGTCCTTGGCGTTGTCGCTGAGCCATGACATGAACATCAGGGGCAGGTGGTAAGTGCTGCCTGGGTTTAAACCTTGTCAGTAGGAGGTTGAGGAAGGAGGGATGGGAGGAAATGCACTAGCTGGGCCTCCCACTTCCTGGGTCCCCCCTCACATTTCTCACTCCTAGTGTTTGGAAGTCCGGTTACAAGACCGGAAAAAGACCGTAACCGGACCGGACCAAGACTGCAAAAAGACTGGACCACAGGTCCGGTCTTTTCATTTTTGAGATGTAAAGACCGCAAAAAGACCGGTCTAAGTGAACCGGTTTTGACCGGTCTTAACCGGTCTTTTGTAGCCCCGTAAATACCCTTTAAAACGCACCT
>Ga0307509_10012388_pt1 | contig 10201 bp, 8 predicted proteins | sample 10_EM_MG_FD_202245 | JGI IMG/M metagenome (GOLD analysis project Ga0307509, IMG submission 202245) | Populus trichocarpa ectomycorrhiza microbial communities from riparian zone in the Pacific Northwest, United States - 10_EM | ecosystem: Host-associated > Plants > Roots > Unclassified | place...
TTAAACCCCACAGCCCTATTGATAAGGGCTAAGTTCTTCAATCTCCCAGTCCCCATAGGGCAGGATTTTTTAATTCTCCTGCCCTACATGACGGATCGTTCAATAATAACTGATTGTCAGCATGGATTGAACTCCTGAGCTCCCGCTAATTGCGACAGGAGTATTAACCACTGCGCCAGCTAGGTATTTCATGAAAGGTAAACTTGGGAACTAATATTTATCCTACTGGAAGCTCGATTTGGGATTTTAGTGGGTGGGTAGTGTGTCTCTTCCCCAGTTGCCGGCAGATTTCAACGGAGGTGTTTAATGAGAGATTCTCAGTGGTTTAAAACAGAATCAGTGCTTTGTGCGCTTGTTACTCTGGTATGATATGGCTAGCAAAGCCCCACTCGAGACCTCGAGCCTCCCTACTTGCTCCCATGTGTGCTATCTCACTATAGTCTTCTGCTCGTTCTAGTGTTTTGTGGAGGTTTTTCTTTTCTTTTCTTTTCCTTTTTCTTTTTCTTTTCTTTCTTTCTTGCTTTCATTCCGCCCGGCTTTCTAGGGATGCCTCATTTCTGCCGGGCCGGGGGGTTCGCTCCCAGAAAGCAAGTAAGCATTGTGGTATTTTTTTTGAACATTAGATAAATACCTCCAGAGAATCTAGTACCGTTACAAGCGGCTATACGAGGGTGGAATACTAGACACCATACCGAAGTGCACTATGCTTCCATTCCCTACCCAACAGTGCATGGCCGTTTCCCATGCGGCGGAGGTACCGGTTTCGGTGCTGTCAGTGCCCCGTATTACAAGAAGCAAGGATGTGGTCCCAGGCATTTATTTGCTCGATTTATTCAGGTCCGGCCATGGGCACCGCCAATCGAGAACTACAATAACCTGCGCAACATGATGCTTTACCATGCTCTACCAAGGCCTGTTTAGGAAATTAGATCCTAGTCCAAAGTTAAGCCTCTGGGATAACTCCGGCAGTAAGATCCAGGTTCCGCCACCGAGCTACGCCTATTCCCAGAAAAGAGAACAGTATACCGGGGAAATACCTTTGTGGGTCTACTCTGGGTATTACGTCCTCTGGGAATGCCCCTTATCAGGAACCTGCCCGGTGGTAGTGCCTTATTGCTGTAATTACAGTACTAAGAACTCACAATGCCTTCTCCCTATTGGCAGGCAAGTGGCACGTGGTCGATAGCACCGAATACGGTATTACGGGACTAATAATCCAGCCACCCACCCCTCAGCCAGGGCGCATAAAGCGCTAAGTATGCCATATAAATGAGGACCTCCGGTAGCATAACTACTTACTATAGATCCCCCCAGTCCTGCGTACCGTATTGCGTGCCTCACAGACGATTCAAAGACTGGCCCGCAAGGTTGGTTCGACAACCTCACACCGTCGGTAAACACAGTGCTGACAAGGTATCCGGTAGGTGTGGCTTAGTCAACACGAGGGCGGGAACCAATTAACCCAAACTAACAGGGATGCCCGAGCATTTGACTACAGCCGAGAACCTCAAATAGCCCGTTCCACAACTTCTTGCCGGATCTTGTACCAACCACAACGTCAGATGTTTCTTATATCTCTGCTAGCCGCTGACCGGAGCTTTTGTTATTATAATTCACCAAGCCCACCTGGGTTCTCCAGAAAAAAATCTCAGTCCCAAATTACAATACCCACAAGGTCAAACTCAGTACTAAACACAGCAGCACAGAACAGCTATGGTTGAAACAGGACTGCTAGACGACTACCTCACCAAAGATGAAAAAACCCCTTTATTCATTGCACTCTCACCATTGAGTCCTACTTCATCTAGCAGGGGGCGGCAAAGCAAAGACCGGGTGCCGGGCATACTGGTTTGCCTCCTTCCTTAACTTAACTGATAGCGCAAAATGTTAATTGACGCTCTCCCGCTAGTTCGTGGCTCAATTCCCCATCCTTCTAATAATGACCTACGCTGCTCCCACACAGCCTGTAGAATTCATTATTCCAGCCAGTGTTCTCCGCGCCTTCGACGCAGCATACCTACTATCCACGATATTCTTAGCGGTTTCCCGGATAGCACCTCGGAAATTTGTCACCTCCTCTCGCATAATCGGTCTACTGATCTGCTTCTGTTTGGGGATTTACTGCATCGGAGCAGAGCGCCCACTAGAAGGGCTGTCTTTCCTAGTGTTTGGCGGGTTGAATATGGGACTTGACCTTTTCTTTTCTGTTGGGGAAAGGGGGGGTAGTGCGGGATTGCCGGCGGCAATGTTGGATATGTCTGTGGAGCTTGGGAAGGGGGACCTAGGAGTGTTTGCCACAGCGGCGATTGGGGCTTTAGTTGTGCTCAAAGGCTGGCTGTGAGTCTTTTTCCCTTCTGGGGTTCATTACGGATATTGGCTTACTCCTCACTAGATGGTATGCCCAGCAGGTTATCGGGGTGTGCGCAGAATACAATGAGTCCTTGGGGGAGGAAGGGGCACAGCTGCGCTTCCTCAGTTGCTGCGCACAGATTTCTATATACACATTCTCTGCGTACTGGATCAGTGGAGTCATCAACAACATCGTGCGTAGCACAATATCCGGAGGTTAACCAACTCCTTATCCCCTAATAGCCACATAACTAACCCATCCAAAAGTCTACGTATCCCGCTACAGCCACCTCTCAAAGCCCCACACCTGGCCAACTCTCAAGGCCCTCGAGAACTCTCTAGCAAATATCGGATCCCTCTCCATCGGCCCTCTCAGAGCCTGCTTCCACATACACGACAGCTCATCATACATATACGCGTACATCTCCCTCCACGACGTATCTTACGAAGCCGCCAGCGAAAATTACAGCGATGTGCTGGAGGAGTCCGGAGTTGCCCCGCTGCTTATGAACAGCAATAGTATCGATAGTTGTCTTGATAGCATTACAGCGCTCGTAAGCTTTGCTACCGCGATGTGGGTATATCTTTATGTGCATTCAGCACCGCCTAATTACTTTGGGAGCAAGGCGCACGTCAACGCCCTACTCGCTTTTGCAGTTTGGGTCGGGTTTCAAGTTTCGGCGTTGTGTATGATTCCGTTGAGGGTATGCTAAGCTTCCCGAGATCGCCGGATTGATGCCGCGGCTAATGAAATAACTTAGTCTGGGACCGCTACGATATTCACCATTCTAGCCAGTAGCCCAGCCGCTTTCAAGAGGGATTTCCCGGCACAGTATTATAAGATTTTGGAAACCTCCCCCGAAATTGAAGTTGAAGATGTCTAAACGCCTCGCACGCTCTAGGATGTCTCCTTCCCTTTGGCTCCCTCCTATTTCCCTCCTCTTCTTCTGTCATCTGAACTGATCGACATATACTAAACTGTACATATCAAACGCTCTTCGATGCAGCGGGGGGCGGAAGTTTGGCACAAACACCAACCAACATAGAATTTTTATAAATATAAACTATATTATACACCCGGAACCGAAAAATGTATAGTACACATTTGCCTTTTATCCAAGATCGAGGCCTCCCTAACCACTTTATAGTATGACATGCTCTGTTACGGTATGGGCTGTGTGGTTTCCGTGCTAGAAGGCCGACCCTCGTCGTGACGCGGCATGAGGTAGCACTCTTTTTTCGGGGGCTCGGTGGGTGTGGTGTTCCATTACCGCGGATTAATAAATACCGGTACTCGAGGACCAGATCTCTACAATACTGGACTGAGAATGCTACAAACACTGGAATAATGCCCAGAGTGCCCACTGAGCGGTCATCTGGGGGAACGCTAGTGCCACTACGATAAATGATGGAAGAGGAGGGGACGGCCCACATCAACCTAAAATGAGATGGCCTACATACCTTAGGATTGTACGAGTACTCAACCCCTTTGTGTGTGGCGCTTGTCTGATCGCTGTCCCAATGATTGCGGATGAGTGTGTCTTCCTGCTCCTACCTTCAGCCGCATTTCTCTAGACACCTAAAATCCACCCCTTAGTCACTTTATAAACTAGGATCATTGAAAAGGCCCATTTCAGACACCGGACAACGCCCAACCCTAAGCAATGCTCAGTCTTAGAGAAGCCCCGGATAATGCAAGTATGATAGCAGATAATAATATGGTATGTAGCTGCAATGCGATTGGCTCCGAGTTGCTACTTAGACTCGGGATAATGAAGGGGGGGGAGTGAGGAGAACCCGAGCTATATCAACTTGTGTATATATCATACCTGTTTCATGGCCATCAAAAATCTACAACCTTTCAAATATACACAAACCTTCACCTATCTATTAGGATCGAATCTCTGAGATCAAGCCTCGTTGATTCTCTACTTCAGCCTGGCTTCTGTTTCCTAATATCATGAGTTTCAAGTCTCTCACGTAATCTCTGCGATAGGCCTATTTAAGGGAAAGGTATTAAAGCGATTTGCAATATAGCGTACCCGTCGGGAGAAAGCTTTTTCAATACCAGTTAGTCCCGTGCCCTCCCCATAGAATACCCAGCACGTTGTTTTATCCCAGCAAAAGAGCAAATTTTCACCCAATTTTTCCATAGTGCCAAACAAGATAATAAGGATACTCTCAACACAGCTTAGATCTCCCCTCCCCCGATTCTAGGCCCGCTCGTGCATGACCTTGAACTGGAGATCATCCCCACTGACGCTCATGTCCTCTGTGTCCATGTCCGTGACAGAGTCGAGGGAGATATTGCAATAGAGTAGCTATGTCGAGGCGGTGAAGGGGGGGGGTGGGGGGAGTGATTCTTCGGCGAGGTAGCAAAGTATAGCCATGATTACTTTGTAATCCATTAAAGAGGGATTTGTGGAGTGTATACGTGCCATTATCGTTTTAATTTTGTTTTCCTCGGGATGTGGCTGTATTATCATAGCATGGTCGCTGTGGGGCTGGTGGGGAAATGGGTGAGAGGGTCTGGTGGGGGTGATTGGTAGAGGCGGGCGGTGGTGCTATTGCGTGGTGACGAACGCGCAGGTGTATTCGGCTTTATTATATTCTAGGGCCCATTTGCCTATACGAGTAGACCGCCATCTAGCAGCTCGAGACGGTGCCGGCCGTTGGGGGGGGCTTGACGGTTGGACGGGTTAAGGTAAGTAGATGCCCAATGCAATCGGGCGATCACAATATCTGGAAAGATAGCGTATTCTTGGTCATCTTAAAACAATACCCGTGCCATGCTGTGGGCAAGGTACTCTCATCGTCATACAGTACTCCAGGGCCAGATTCCCCAAGAAAGAAGCATCATTTCTTATTATCATAGATTCTATTTTCGCTTTTTCGTCATACTAATTTATCAAGACCTGGTCCCTCCGGCTGATTCCCGGGTTTTTGCCTGTTCTTGGTATGATGCCGGACAATGCCAATCAACACCTTAGCGAACCCCAAATACGACCAACTTCAAACTCTTCTAAGTCAACAACAACAACTCAAAGGCTCAAAAGCTTCTGTAAAAGTCTTTATTTGATGGTTGTCTAAAGAATTACAGAGGGGTTTAAGGAAATATGAACTTCCTGCTGTGCTAGAGCAGTTCAAAGATTTCCATTTTTTGGTGGGAGAGGTGCCAAATTAACACACCCTAAAATTACTGTATCAGGTAATATCTTGGCGGTACCATGCCTAATGCGGCAATAAATATCGCCGATCATTTCACTGGGTGAGATAACCAAACCCAATTAGGAAGGTTGTTGGCGCTTAGTAAGCGACGGCGAATTAACATAGGTGTCGATTGGCAGTGTCCGGCACTATATTAGGCTATCTGAGTCGGATACCCCCCCTTCCCAGTTTCCAATGAGCCACCAATACAGTAAATGATACAATAAATAAGGCATTGTGGTCGAGTGGTTAGGGCACAGACAAGAAATCTGTTCCCTTCATGAGTACAGGCTCAAATCCTGATGATATTTTTTGTTTCAATTTTTATTTTCTCATCAAGGAAAAAAACCTAACCCTGGCGATAATGATGGGTTACAGTTGCCCATACACAATATACCAACTGATGCGACCGGTGGCACCTTAGCATAAAATGGATTGTGAAAAAACTGGTAGACGATCACCCTACAACAGCAAGGGAGTTTTTTTTAAATTTTTATTCTAACTTGTTGGGGTTAAAGGCATAACTGTATCTTTTTCTGAGCCAACATTATGCCAAGGTGCCCCCGGCTGCTTTTTTTTCATTTTTTTTTTTTCATTAAAATTTTAAAACTTTTTTCATTTCGCTCTATTTAGCTACAACAAAGCATTAACGCTACCCATCATCTCAAAAAAAAAAACTTTTCCCACTGCCACCTTTACCCAACCCCTTACCCTAATTTCCCAACCTCCAATTGCCGCTAAAAAACTTCGCCGCCTCCCTCTCAAACTCCTCCACTCCACTATCCGTATCCTCATCCATACTCTCAGCCACCTCAGCCACCTCCTTCCCCTTCTTGGCCCGCTCCCTCCTCTCCTTCGCACTCTCCTTCTTCCCGCCACTTTCCTTGCCCAGGTTCAACTCCAGCTCCCGGCTGCATTAATCCAAGTGTTGTATATTTGCGCATTGCAAAGGTTTCCGGAAATGTGGAGTCTAGGCTTAGCACTTTTTTATCAGGCTAACACACCTAAGTTAGAGCCACGCTAAAGGCCACATTTCCAGACACTTTCGCAATGCGCAAGTATAGACGGCAGGGACCGTATTGTCACATACGAGACAGAATTTCCAAACGCACTGCCGAGGCAACGTCACGTTTTGGCTCCCAAGCGACAAGAATTTAGGACGGTAGAAAGCTCAGTGAACACTTTTGCGCCGTCTAGTCGAAAATGATGCAGGTTGACACGCCACTGTCTAGTTTTACGGCGTAAACTTTAGAACTAGAGGGCTATGTAAAGGGGCCCTTATTGGTTTGGCTAGGTAAGAAGACCGGGTGTGAAGAGGTCTTTTGTGGCGGTTTCTTTTCCCTTGAATAATGAGTTAGGAAACAAGTCACAGCGATCATTTCCACTGATTTACTTTTTCTTTTTTTTACTGTTGCACCCATATTTTCTAGCCGCTAGCCCGCACTTGCTACAATAGCAAGCTTTAACGGCTCTTTAGCCCGGTTAGTACTATTTCCACGGGCTCCATCAGGAGCCCTTCAATCGGGAATCTTGTCGTAGCCGTGCATCCGATCCGGCCGTCCGTAGTGAATCATTCAACCAAGCCATTATAGGTCGCTTTACGCTGATGGATGGTGATCATGAACTAAAAAAAAGTATATTAGAAAGGATGAGACCACGTTAATCCCGGGCGATGAGTTCCCCGCGGCCGGCGGCCATTCCCGTAGGTACACTTTGCCGTGGCAAGGTCGATGTAGATTTTCTACTCGTCGATGAGTATAACCGTAGTCATGTTCTATCAAGTTGGTGCGGAAGGAAACGCCTTGGAAGGGCTTCCATGCAAATTAGCTCCCAAGAATATTCGCTTAGTTGGGTTAGTGGGGGAGAAGGCTTTCTTTTCCTAGCATCATAACGTGGTGTATTACATATTAAAATCGGAAACTATCTAAACCATAGCTAATGCAATCGGGCGATCACAATACCTGGAAAGAGAGCGTATTCTGGGTCATCTTGAAACAATACTTGTTGTGCCATGCTGTGGGCAAGGTACTCTCATGGTCATAGAGTACTCCAGGACCAGATTCCTTAAAAAGGAAACATCACTTCTTATTATCATAGGTTTTGTTTTCGCTTTTTCATCATACTAATTTATCAAGACCTGGGTTTCTGCGCTTTCTTGGTGTCGGGGTATCTGAGTCAGATGCCCTGTTTCCGGTTTTCAATGAGCCGCCAAAATGCAATAAATAGGGAATTGTGGTCGAGGGGTTAGGGCAACAGACAAGAAATCTGTTTTCTCCGTGAGCACAGGTTCAAATCCTGCTAATGTTTTTTGTTTCAATTTTCATTTTCCCATTGAAGAAAAAAACCTAACCCTGGGAATAAAGGATGGGTTACACACGATTGCATAGGTATGGTTCTGGTTGCCTCTACTAGTACTGTACACAGCATGATCGACGCGACAGGGGATGTCTTAGCATAAAATTGACCACGAAAAACAACTCGTAGATTCTCAGACTACGGCAGTGGGAGAGTTTTTTTTTTTCAAAAAAAAATATAATTTGTTAGAGTTAGAAGCATAATTGTATCTTTTTTTGAGCCAACATTATGCCCAGGCGTCCTTGATCCTTTGCATCAATCGAGGTGTTGTGTATAGACGGCTGGAACTAACTTACACCACAAAAGAATTATTGAAACGAGAAATCGTGTGGGCTTTATGGATGGCTCTGCACTCCCCTTATATCCCATAATCAAGAGTCAAACAACTAATTCTACACCCTTTCATGAAACCCTGCGGAGAGTGGAGGGCAAAGGATGCTAGAAGAGATAGAGCTCCGCAGATATCCCTTTGAGAGTTGAGAACATCTAACTAGTAAAGAAGGCTTTCCCGAGGCCCGCGAAGGATTCAATAAGTTCATTCGTAAATACAGGAACAACCGCCAATCCATGCATATTGGCACCCGACAATATTACAATTTCAAGATAAGCCAACTCAACCAGCCAGTCCCGCAGCAAATCCAGAAAGTACTACCCCCGTGATATGGAAAAGGAGAGTTTTGGGGAAACTGGGCCGGCCATGGCAGGTGGGCTACTCCCGTGCAATGCCTGATATATGAATCCGCTTGCGGGGGGTTCTGAGTTTGTCTTTAGCTCCCCTGGAAATACCCCCCCTCCCCTAATTGGATGCAGAGTTCCTGATTACTGACTACAGTCATGATTTATTTTTTTCTTTTCCCCTTCGCTCTCGTGAGGGATTTTCTGTGAGGTTTCCGGTTATTCTGCCTAGAATTTCATCGTGAGCTCTCACTCTGCTTCTGTTTGTGGTAAGACTCGAAGCGCCGAAACGGGAGGCGGAGAACTACTAACGGGAGAGCCTTACAGCGGTGAAAACAAAACCGGATTATACGCATTCCTCTTCTTCAATCCTAGAAGCTAGAGAAAACCTCCCCTTCCCATCCCTAGGCCAAGTTCTTGTCCCAGTCGGGAGCTCCCCGGAAGCCCCCCCCTCCCGCGAAGTGCCCTAGCTAGCTCCTCTCCCACAAACAATTATTAGAAAAATCCCTGCGACAATACAACCCACCGCGCCACCCATGTAGAATATCCCATCATTTGGTTCTAATACCTATGCGCCGTCTATGGTATCCCGAACTCCCTTCCCAAGCACCCCCAACGATCTACAAACCGCGGTGATTCTCACACTTATTATACTCCCGAGCTCTCCACCGAGGCTAAGAAAACCAGCAACCTCCGCGCGGTGCATACCATACCCGCCGGACCAGTGCTCCCGCTCCCTAGTGGTCCGACCGCCTTGGGTGAGCACCCCGCTTAAAATAATTACTCCACCACCGCTTTGAGACCACTCGCGATTATGGATACTTGCTTTCTCTCCAATGGCTAATCGCAGTACCTCTACTTTGGCAACATGAAATAACAGTCCGCTTCACAAACACCACAGTATCACGAGTAGATTCCTGGAACCGAGGATACTAGAACCTGTCTAGAACTTTAGAATGGTGCAAATTGTGAGGCTACGCTGGGGTAGGATACCCACATATATTGGCTCTGTTGTCGCTCTGTTAGTAGCGCTATGAGAGATACACAAGGGTTCACTTTGGATCTTGACCCAGACACATTCCTATTGCATAGTCAGTCAGGTGCTGGTCCCAAGAGATCTTGTTAAAGATATGACGGGGCTTGGAAGGTATCCTTCCTTAACTAGAGATAAATTAAGCCTGTAAAGTACCCTGCCCTATCTGGAAATAAATTACCAAGCCTCCAGACTGAGACATATTCCACCGATTTCTAAGGGTCACTGACTGACTAAGAGTACGAGTGACCCTGCGTGATTTAACCACCGGGTTCGGAGCTCTGATACATGGAAATCACAAAGTTGTTTTCTGGCACTGAGTTCTCGGCTCCATGCTTTACTAAATGCGAACACTGGCTCCTTCCGATGGTAAACGACAACCGTGAGCACAAACACAATTCTCCACGCGTCTTTTTATAACCTGTTGACTGCTTTGCTAATATCAAATCTTCAACAACTTAGGCCCTGTTTGGCAGGCCAACTTTTGTAAGGTAACACCTTACAAATTGCGGTTTGTAAGGTTTACCTTATAAAATGCAGTTTGTAAGGTAAACCGTGTTTGGCAGCACATTGTTTGAGAGG
>Ga0307509_10012389_pt1 | contig 10199 bp, 8 predicted proteins | sample 10_EM_MG_FD_202245 | JGI IMG/M metagenome (GOLD analysis project Ga0307509, IMG submission 202245) | Populus trichocarpa ectomycorrhiza microbial communities from riparian zone in the Pacific Northwest, United States - 10_EM | ecosystem: Host-associated > Plants > Roots > Unclassified | place...
ACATTTTGGTTCCAAGAAAAAGCTCTCCTTTGGATAATCTTGATGAAATCCTGATGGCGGCAAGCATGACCATTTTACAACTTAAAGCGGACAAGGCAGATTTCCGACGGCGAGAATTATCCCACGACGAGGAGAGCCGACAATTCATCAACCAAATCATCAGTCTCGAAAGGCGGCTTGAAGCATCTCTCGATCACAAAGGTAAACAGAAGGCGACTAATTATGGGTTCTGGAATCCTTTTCAAGGCGATAATTTGTCCAAAAAGGCCGATAAGCCGCCCAGCTTGAAGGCTGGGCAAGGCCCAAACCGTGGTCGGGACTCGGATATCCACCGAAACCGCGCTACAGGTAGCAACCCACCATCCCGCCTCCAGGGCTGGCATAAATATGATGACGAACAATCAGCTATCCACTATGGCAGGCTAAACCCTTTTCTAGTTGGGTCGACGGACAACCACAACGAACCAAAGAGGTCACCTGGGATTAATTTCAATCAGGACCGCCAGTTCGCCAAATTGCCCAGGGATTTGAAATATAGCGAATCGAGGAGAACTCTAGAGATGGACTTAAATTGTGATCCACAAGACCTCGAGCTTGCCATAGCGCTGAGGGAGTCGAAAATTGCTTGTAACTTGGATGTTATTGTAAAAGCGCCCGATCATCCTACCTTGGACCAACAAATGGAACTGGACGATCCATCTCCGCTTTCCACTCCTCCAATACAGGTGCGAGTGGATGTACCCGACGTAGCAAGTTCAAACCTAGCAATTGAATTGCAACGGCTTTACGATGAGGAAGATCGACAACTTGGTGCCGAACGCAGTGCCTTGAAAAAGCATGCACAAGTGGAGTCCTTCGATTGTGGGATATGTTTTGAAACACTTCACCGCGAAAATATTGCACAATTTGCAAGCTGCAAGCACCGTTATTGCCGTAGCTGCCTCCGCGAGCACGTCAGTTCTACTTTGAGACAACGCCAATATCCGATTACCTGCCCAGAATGCAAAGCACAGAAGGCTCCTAACCCTGCAGGTTAGCAAAGAACGTGATTGATTCGTTACTCTTCTCGTCTAACCTTTTCCCTTGTATTGTGTATAGGGGTTGAAGATGATTTATTCCAATCTCTTGGCCCTAGCCCTGAAGATCTCCGAGTTTTCTACGAATTGCAACTTGTCGCCCATTCAGTTACACTCCATTGTCGAAGGTAATTACGAATTTAATTGATCATTCACCTAGCTGCAGTCACCCCTTCTTTTATAGGTGCCAACAGACAATGAATGTCGACCGGCGCGAGCATCAAACCATTACGATCATCACTTGCCCGCTGCCTGGCTGTAGCCACACTTGGTGCAAGGAGTGTCAACAAACTGTTGTTCCAGGTGGCCCGGAGCACTCGTGCGACGGTGTTTCCGAGCTTAAACATCTTATGGAGAAAAAAGGCTGGCGTCGTTGCCCTGGTGAGCCTTAGTACGCCAACTTGGCGCGATCAAGGCTGACCATGGGTTTTCATACAGGTTGCGAGATACCCATTCAAAAAATTGCAGGTTGCCATCATATGACAGTGAGCTTTTTCATGAAAATATGAAAGGAATGGTTTATCTAATTGTTGAGGCAGTGCTCATCTCCAGGTTGCAATACGTGGGGACCATTTTTGCGCGGTTGTTTTACGGTCATATCTGATTAAATTTTCATTCCAGCCACTTTTGTTATGTATGTGGCGAGAAGATTATTCAGTCAGCAGGGCCTGGAGTAAAGGAAGCTCTTGAGGTCCATTATCGCAAATGCCAAATGTTCGACCATGACGCAGTGACTGACTCGGGTGACGACTAAACGACATCGAGAACTCGATGTCGTAGTGCAGTGCACACCAGCTACTTCTTACGTGTATTCAAGTTACAATGGTAGCGACAGAATGGCAGTTATACCTCGTGCTGTACTTGAATTGGAACCGAGTAACCATAAGTGGCTGCGGCTGATTCACATGTTCTTTCACAGATTAAGGAATAACTAACTTGGGTGTAGCGCCCATATTAGTGGTCTGAGAATGTAACCCAGGCTCTATCGTATCGTGTCCTCTCCCCAGAGCCTACAAGCATACTTGTTGTGAGGGGTGTCATCAAGATACCCAAAGACTGATTCACTGATTTTTTCAGAAAGAATATTTGGAAATTGTAGGTTTTCTGTTTTGGCCTCCGTTCGATTGGTAGTACATCTAGGCGCTATAGATCTCCGCGTCCCATGCACACGAGTGCAGGACTGTCGAGACTAGTACTACAGAGAATCGTTGCATACATTAAAATTGATAAGCATCAGCTGACGAAGATGCTGCGGAGGATTGGTGAACCTCCCAGTCTGAACCTAATAATATGACATCAGATGTCATCCCATTGTTGCCTTTCAAGTTCCAAACCTTCCACTCTCACAGCGTGAACACATGTATAGCCCTCCTGATAGGCCTCTCATCGTCAAATGTACTTTTGATAAATGGCATAAACGGATAACATTTAGTTCGGCACGGAATTGTTCGTACGATCTACTGCGGCGAAAGGTACAGCCATCCTGTCCAGTTCGAAGGATTCGCATTAACGGACCCTAGGTCGAGCAATGCTTCTCGCTCTACGCTACTTCGTATGCTATTTCATACAAGGATGACGATGGAGAGATCACTACTATTGCCATGGACAATGATCTCATCGAAGCCATTCAGTACTTCCAAGCAGGCGACGACGCGCCTTTATCTTCAGCGGCTTCCATCCTATCCGGTAGAAGTTTTGGCGCTCGCAAAATCACGCTTCGAGTCAACATCACCGTCGATTATGATGGCCCTAGTCTATCAGACACTTCATCATTGGCCAGCTTGGATGACTTCACAGGACGGAACAGGAGTCAACAATCGTTTTCTTTCGGCTCACCCTCGGTCGACCTTGACGATGACTCTGTTACTGTTAGTTCCAGGGACCCTGGGACGTCATCTTCACGTATTGGATACACACTTGGTGAACCCCCGAGGTCCTCAATTGCGAAACAGAGAAGTTTTACAAATTCCGACAACCGGAACACTTCAACGGGGAAAAGCAGTCAAACTCAATCAGATAAGGAACTGCCTGTAGAGGGCTCATGCTACAAACCCAGCTTAATCGAACGAAGCGAACTGACTGCGGTTGCAGAACGGTTTCCAGCGGACCCGTCAGCAGTATTTGAGAACCTCAAACTGGCCGAAACGCTGCGAGATGATTCTTCAAGTGTGGATTTTGACTCTCTGGCGGCGAGCGAACGTGGTGCAGCTTGGTTGCGAGACCAGAACGACAGAGCAATTCGCTCAAAGCTGGGTGCGTTACCTGAGCCTTCTGACTCTGACGAGTTGTCGCTTTCGCTCAACTCTCAGGATGATTCTCTTGGTGGCGACCTCGCCCTCGAGCGCGATCCTAGGGGAAAGTATTATTATACGTATACTTCAGGATCTTTGTCACAGTTTCAAGGATCGGGGTACGATGAGGGCCAAAACGGCAACACAGAAGGAGATGTATATGTAAACAATGTTATGCGCGGTCCACGCCCGACATCTATGCAACTCAACTGGCTGGCAGCCCAGCGAATCGAATCAGCAGAAAATAGGCGGATAAACAGTGATCTTCGTTCCCTTTCTATCGAGGAAGAAATTCCAATTAACGCACCCCAGCAAATCGACAAAGACCTTTTCCCGTTCCTTCCTGTCTCCGGTCCATCGCCTGCAATCTTAACGGATTGTTCAAATTGTGGGCTTTTACTAGATGCCATCAGATATGTTTGTTCGACATGCGGAGAAAAGGCCCCTGTCAAGGAAATCGCATTGGCGTCAGAGAAGGGAAAGGAGAGGGATCCGCCGATATCTGCTTTCACTTATCCGCCCACATCGCATGTTTCCCCACCCGCTTCACATAGATTATTCTCCAGTCCAAATTCTAGTTCGTCACAAACTTATATCGCGGGTTCCGACTCACAACGCTACAAACCATTACCCTCTATCCCATCTGTTCCTTCTTTGCCATCTCTTCACTCCCTTTTTGGTGGTTCCCGAACACAATTCAATCCCCCAAGTTCTCTGTCTCATACTTCATCGGGTTATGAACTATGTTCAGCTTGTCTTGAATCCGTTGGAATCAACCATGCGATTGAAGCAGGCCTAAGCGCTCCTGGCTCGTCTCCAATACTCACCAGCAATATCTCGCCCGTGTATGATGACCCACAAAGAGCGTCACAGTGGAGACGAGCAGCCCCAAAGAAGGGCCAACTTCGACACGCTTATCGAGAAAAAGTGTGGGGACATTTGGGTTGGGAAGATGTCGGTATGTGCTACCTTTTTAAAATAAGAAGTCACTTTTGATTGTGGTTTTTAAAATCCTACAGTATTAGACGAAGCACAGATATCACAGTGCTCCACCTGCAATGCTCTTACTGGGCGAAAGCGTTATAAATGCGCCTCATGTTCGAAGATGCATCTTTGTCGGCTTTGCTACAGGTTCGTACCTGTTTCTATCCCCGCGATTTCTGTTGTGACCCGAATTCCCCTTGTCAGTCATGTTCATGAATTACATCCCTCGCATGCGTTCCTTATTGTTCCCGATAAGCCTGTGGCGACGCCTGATGGCACTGAATGCAATGCAAATGCACCACCTGATCAGCATGAAGAACTCTGTTAGTGACCTAATCTCTCAGTCCACGGAAACCTGCTCAAAGTACTTTAGCTCTGAAACATCCTGGAGTCAAATGTGCACAGTGAGTTGACCATGTATAATCCGTTTTCTCCCTCTCAGTTTCCAAAAGCTGCCTTCTTGACATTGTCGGAGCCCGGTTCCACTGCGCGATATGTGATTTGGTGGACATCTGTTCCAACTGCGAATCCGCAGGCCTGCCCGGAAACCTTGATTCCGCCGATGGAGGGCACAATTCATCACATATTCTGATCAAGGTGCATGTATTGTGATAGACAGCTGTGATTATCCTCACACCTTACCCCTCAGATTCCTTATCCTTTGGAAACCACAGAGGTCAGGCGTAACGAATCTCAAACTGCTTTATTTTTATTTTTAACTCTTCTTTTTCATCTCAACAGCTCCAAAACGCGAGCCGTCGGGCTTTACATTTGTGGACAGGGAGAGACGCAGCCAGTGTCGGCTTCTCTGTGCCGCGGCCTAAAGCAGAGTCAGAGATATCCTCATATGCGCAAACCTTGATTGGTAATGGGTCAAGGGACGGGCTGCCATACTCTCCCACTGACCATCGGCTATTCTGCAATGGTTGTGGCCACGTATGTTATTTTTATTCTTCCAACATGAAATACTTAATAACTCGAATCACGTTAGCTAATCGTCGGCACCCGCTATCAGTGTGCACATTGTCCATCAAAACCTTCTGCGTTTAGTTTGGTATGGGTTCCTCAGAATTTGAGTGGCCAGTCGTAATAAATTTGAAAATAGTGCGCCAACTGTGAAACACGGTCATACACACTCCATGACCCAATGCATATATTCTTCAAACTCCCGAGGCCAGTTTACCGGCCATTAGAATCACCTTTCCCTTTGTTACCACCTTTGTACGTATTGACCTCTAAATTCTGGTTTATTTTCTCAAGTCTAGTTTTAGATATAAAACTCCAGCGGGTCCTCCGCCAAATGCTCCGAAATCCGATGATCCAAGAGGTTGTTGCAATTGATTTTCATCTTGCGAAAGGAAAGGAGAGAATCTGACTCACGTTTTCTTCGTAGCTTATCTGGGTTCACTTGTCAATTCCTCCGCGATCTGTGATCGTTGCATGACCTCCATCGAAGGCGAATGGTTCAGATGCGCTTATTGTGCTTGTGATTTATGTGACACCTGCGAAGAGGTGGACACCCATGATGATACCCATGTTTTCATGGTTTTCAAATCTCTTGTAAGTTATTGAATAGTTTTAATTTGCAATTGGTCAAATTTTATGCTCTCTAGGTTGATATGCAACTATTTAAGTACGTGGGATTCTTCAGCTAGGAATTCAGGCCAACTGACGGATTAACAACAGGACCTTTGCAAATCTACAAAGTCCCGAGGAGAATCCACCTGTAATCACATATCCCGTTTATCGTTGATTTACCCACACACGTATCGTATATTCCTGTAACTTAAATGAGAGTTGTATTATTTGCAGTGAACCAGAGTTACGGGTGAGCCGTTTAGCTTGTCCTGTGGGGAGACTAGCCCTTTTTGAAGCCTAACAAAAGGGTCAACCACGTTTATTTCCACATTCTAGAATGAACCCACCTAGTCTACGACGTTCGTAGAAAAGATCTGTCCTACTAGCACCAAGGTTGACGATCTTGGGACAGCCGTCGCGGTCTTTCTCGAGCCTCGTACATTCGGCACAATAGTAAGCATCAGAAATACCTAACAATATTTTAATATATGTCATATCATGGGAATAAAAGGACTGACCAGGAGAGCCACAAATAATACACCGGCCGCCATAGGTACCAAAATTGCATTCATCACATATCCGAACCAGAGTTTCTGGCCTCACGTACGAGTCGCAAACAGGACTAAAATTCATTAGAAAACCAATCGACCAATATAGTGAAAATTCGTACCATTTTCCGTCACACTTTTCGCAGAGACGACCGATTGCTGGAAGCAGGGTGAGGAAGTAGAGGGTGGTTAGAACGTTTTACTCACCAATCCCTGGTTGCCTGCGACACATAATCAGATCTGTGACACACCAGTAAGAAAGCAGGAGGCATTCAATTTTGGGGGCGCTCACCAGGGTGGTGCTTAGACATGATGTCGTGGAGGAGTTGGTCAAAGAGGTACTTGTGTGTTCTAACGCGAGAGCCCAAATAATATATGACTATTATTAGTAAGCAAATTCCATAAGAAGGTACAAATTTTCAAAAGAGACTGTATTGAGATTGTATGCAGAAAAACAAGTGATGTAGGTAGTATACGAGATAGTTCTAGGAATGGACAAAAAAACCAGCAAGACGGGTTGAAGACAATAGTGGATAAAGAGGCAGGTGGAATTCACGACAGGTGGAAGCTTCCTACTCCTTCCTGCATGGCGACCTTCAATTTTTCTCTCATCACCAATTTCGAACTATACTCCGGAAGCTTAAGGTAGTTAACACAAGTCATCACGCTTGGGAGATAATCATCAGCAGACAATGGTGCTTCATGAGGCTTGCGAACGACGGTCAGAGACGGATTCAGTCCTCGGAAGCCTGACAACATGTTCCAGCTAGGATGACATATGGGCATTGGAAGTACTCACCGCCTATCGGTAGTTTGGGACTGCCAGTGATGAATTGCAAATATGCACGTCGAGTTGAGGGCTCGAAGTCTGACATGATCTCGACAAGGTCTCGGATGGCTCGACTTTCGACATTGAAACCGTGATCCGCTTTCAATGCCTCAGATAGTGCTAGGAAAACATTAACACCCAACTCAAGTTAAAGGAGATAACAATCCTTACTCTCAATGCTCCAATCCTCGTCGGAATTTCCAAAGAGCATGACCAGCTCGTCCGCCGAGAAAGCTCGGAGATCGGTAATTGGGAAGACTTTCGAAAAGCCGTCCCTGAAGGCCTTGGCTTGAATTGCAGCTCCTTTGCCAAGGATCGCATCCAGGACCTCGGCGACGTATTCGTTCACATTCTCAGAAGTTACCAAGATGTCTCTTCCGTTGGGCTGGCGGACAGTTAAGTAGTATTTTTGGGGATAGAAAACTACTGCACTCACTCGTAGCTCGATATCGTAACCAGGAATTGTGAAGTCGAGTGCAAGATCCTCGATGTTAACTCTCTCGATTTTGACGACTTTCTGTGACACCTACAAAACTGCATCAGCGCCTCGAAAAGCAAGAGGAGGGGAGTATAACGTACCTTATCCTTGAGTGAATTGTTGTCAAGCGCTAGACTTTGGACTTGAGCAAGAGAGTTTGCGAGGTCGATGTCAACCAACTGGACGAAAGGGTTGAATTCAGTAATTAGGAGTTTCAGAGACAAAACTGACTTTGAGGGTGGCGATTGTTAATGGAACTTCCTCTCCCAGCACCAGTTTCAAGAAAATTTTGTTGAATGCCAGATCGATAATTCGTGAATCAAGCATTGCCTTCGCAACAAATTGACCAATGACACGCAGAATGTGGGTACGTTTCCTACGGAGATGTCATTTAATGAAGAGAGAATGAGTTCGAATAGGCGAGACGTACTGTCCACCGTCTGTTTGAATATCTTCCCGACTCAGAGGCGCTGGATAAAGGCCGTTGGGATGATCCACGTATAGCCCAGGCCCAGAGGCCTCTGCGTCCCTCCAAAGCTTCAAATCTTTCCTCGCGAACTCCTTTGAGACCAATGAATAGAACTCGAGGGTTGGTCCCAGCCCCGTGCCAACTTCTTCGAAGTATTCAACCTCAAGTATAGAGGACGAGGAGCCGTAGAGCTCAAAGACTTTGACCGCTGATTCAAGTATATGTTTGCGAGAGATCCGGACTTTTTGTCGTTGCAAACGTCCTAGGAAACCAATTCCTTCGTCTCTTCTGGAAGAATCCTGTCCTCGATTTTGCTGGCTTTGCCACTTCAAGATCAGGCGCGCATAGCCGAAGGATGTTGACTGCAGGAAATTGTAGCGGGTTGCGAACGGGAACAAGAATGGGAAATGTTGAGGGAGGTCGAGAGCCCAATCAGGTAGACAAGAGCTAGCAACAATCATGGGCTCCTCTAACTGTCTCGTTAGTTTGGCCGTTAGTTTGTTATTTACAAATGCTGAATCAGGAAGGTTTCGCTTTTCGCTGGGGAATGCTGCTCGCTCAGCCTCGAAGGTGTTGAGATGGCACAAGACACGCAGCAGACGAAGAATTTTCGCATGAGGGGCATCATCCGGAAGCGACGACAGAGTTGGACTCTGGGACCTTTTCGCTCCAAGATCGGTATCTGTCCGGTCTGACTGAAATTAGTGATAGTTACGATGCGCGATTATTAGGACCTACTCTCAGGACCTGGTGCGGGACCGGACACTTTCTTGAACTTGATTGTGTAGACACCTTGCCAGATCATGTTGAGAGGCATAGCGCCAGTCTTCTTCCTCATTTCGTGCTGATGAATTGCTCCATAAATAGTCAGGTCTAATGGCAGAATGTGGTCGTCCATGGAGAATTCAAGGTGCCAATCTGTGGGTTTGGCCTTCAATGCAGCGGCGTAAGAGCCTCGGTTGGATAACGAATTCCTTGTCATCGCCAATAGGCCTTCCCTACTCTGGGCATTTGGTGTTGTTACTCTCGTCCCATCGGGCGTTTGGGCTTCAACTTTGGTACCATCTAAGCTAGAAGTCAGCAATGAGTTCCAAAAGGAGAAGCAAAGCACTGCTTACCGTCTACCACTGAAAGAGTGATAGTCTTTTCTGCGACTGGACCGTCATGATCAACTTCATCGTCAAAGACCTCAGCATCCACTTCTTCGTCATCAGTAAAGTCTGCGTGAAGCTCGGAGTCCACGGCTGTATCACTGGGAGCGGGTTCAGCAGAAGGCATGGGCAGGGGAAGTTCTAGGGAAGGAGTGAAATTGTTATTTAAAGGGAGATCTGATCCAGTACCAGACGATGATGCATCTGCGTCTGACGAAGGATTACTCCCCTCGGCTCCTGCCAGCAAATTGTCTGCCGAGGTAGAGGCCGCCTGTTTAGCGAGACGTTGGCTGCGACGACGCTGAACAGTTGGAGAAGAGGCAACTGCACTGGATTGCGTTGGCAGACTCGAACCCACAGGGGCGGGTGTTTCTTCGCCGGACGGTTTGGACGAGCCGACGAATCCCGAGGCAGCCAATGCTGCAAACATTCCAGATAAACGAGAGCTACCATTCAAAAGTCCAGCAACTCGGGGTCGGAGGTAGTCGTGCAGTGCCTGAAATGTCGCAATAGCATGAATGGATACAACAATATTATGAAGGTTCTTTGGAATGTCCGAGTCATCCCCAGCCACAAGACGAAGACGAAGTTGCCGAGCAAGTAATGAAGGTGAGCTACGTTTCGAGTCTGCAGGAAATGGTCAAGAGGGTTTCTGTATACAATAAATAAAACAAGGTCTTACCATCGCTATTTTGAGCTACCGTGATTACCTCGAACGACTCCATTCTAGTAAAGCTCTCTTGCAACTTCTTGACCAGCGTTGCAAATGGAGTTTGGCTGGCATTCAGGTTTTTG
>Ga0307509_10012390_pt1 | contig 10199 bp, 13 predicted proteins | sample 10_EM_MG_FD_202245 | JGI IMG/M metagenome (GOLD analysis project Ga0307509, IMG submission 202245) | Populus trichocarpa ectomycorrhiza microbial communities from riparian zone in the Pacific Northwest, United States - 10_EM | ecosystem: Host-associated > Plants > Roots > Unclassified | place...
TATTGACGGAGTTAAGTGTACCCGAGTTGGTCCGACACTTCCGGCAGGATAAATCCTGATGGAGGGTAGACCTCGGACAAACCCTGAGCAGGACAGGGTGCTCGCACCAGGTCGGAGTAGTGGTGAATGTCAAAGGCTTAAATCTGATATCTACTTAAGTTTAAGCGTTTGGCATTCTACTTCGATAACCAACTTTCCTTGAGAGAACTTATTGAGTGAAGCTTTCAGCTTAACGATATTAAGTTTAACCGTTTTAATTCTTTGTGAATTATTTACTCTATCCTTATCTTCTACTTTGAGTTTTGGTGCGGTCGCAACCTTAGAGTTCACCTCTCTATAGGGTGCCCCCGTTACAGCATATGCCTCACTTGTATAGGGCAGTGAAGATCTGTTGCAATTAATGTACCCCATGGCGGGCCAAAACAAATAGTTACATGAAGCAAACTTATAGAGTAGTATTCAGAAAACTGGTTTAGGCTCTCTACCTGGGAACTATTTCATATAACCGTGTGTTTTGGCTTGCTATAAGATACGTTATCAAGTCTTTTAGTTCACTAATCGAGTGTTGCTACATGTAGTGAAACTTGCTTATTAATACACCTTCCCCGCGTTCCGCCCATGCCGGGGGGGAATAGGGAGACTGGTCTGGGACTAATCCCGACCAGTCCTTGACTATATTTATTGGTCAGGTCTTGTCATGGACATCAATTCAGACCGACCAACTGGTCGTGCCTCCCAGACCTGACCGGTCGCACTATTTGGAACCCTGACTCATTTAATAAGGTGTTGAACAACTGTACTGTTGTCGATGACAGACCTCAGATCTTGACTTGGTTATCGCTATTGCAGCCTAAGCTACGGCACCGCAATATTCAAGACAGGCGAGTCGAGAATGTGGAGGAATAGGTCTTAGAGGCTAAGGAGTTTAGAAGCTGGTATGCTAGTAGTGTGGGAGGTGGATCTGATCAGGCAGTTTTGTTTTGCTGTGGAGATCCTGGAGTTGGAAAAAGCTTCCTTAGGTAACAGCATCGAACCCCGATGAGTGGGCAGGGAAGGGAAAGTACTGACAAAATGTGGTGTTAGCTCGGTTGTGGACGACAGGCTGGGCGATCTGGCAGGAGGCCAGGAGGTCACTGTTGCGTGTTTTTACTTTGACTTCGCGGCTCAAAAGGCGCAGTCTCCGGCGAGTATGCTTGGCGCCGTGCTCAGACAAGTCGTAGGTGGGCTAGAAGAGGTGCCCGCGGAAATAGCACAATAATATAAAAGCCAGAAACAGGTTATTGATGGACGGGGGTCGCAGGTTGTCGATATAATGAAGATGCTGGAAAATACCGCTTCCGCAAAGACTACGTTCATATGTATTGATCCACTAGATGAATGTGCTGCGGGATATAGAGTCAAGATTCTTGATTCGCTCAATCAAATTCTACAAAGGTGTCCCGGCACTCGGGTGTTTATGACAGGAAGACCGCCAGTCCAAGCCGAGGCCCTGGGGAGCCTTCCTGGAAGAGTAACAACTATACGCGTCACTCCGCGGAGACACGATATCATCAGTTATCTTCGCACTAGACTGGACGAAGACATAAGGCCGGGCGCGATGGATAGCAGTCTGAAGGCTGATATCCTGAAGAAGATCACGAAAGATGTTTCTGAAATGTAAGTAGAAGCAACAACGCTGGAGAAGCTGCCTCAAGCTGTCGGCTAACAGATGCATATTTAGATTCCTTCTAGTCTCGTTGAACATTAATGCGATCCTACAGGGAACCACAATTAGTCGCAGGCGACAAAAGCTCAATGCAATCACCAATGGATTGAGGTTGGAGAGCGCTTATGGTATGACTTTAATTCGGATAAAGGAACATGGCGAGGAGGAATCCGTGCTTGGAATAGCAGCCTTGATGTGGATCTCTCACTCGGAGCGCCCCCTGAAGGTCGACGAATTGTGTCATGCTTTAGGGGTCGAAAATGGCTCGACGGATCTTGATGGCGACAATGTTCTTTCAAAAGGAACATTATTGGCATGTTGCCAAGGACTTGTTGCAGTAGACAAGGAGGCTTTCACAGTCCGGTTAATCCATTTTACGCTTCAAGAGTACCTCAGGGCTCATCCCGAGCTTTTTGACAGACCTCACTCAACAATGGCAGAGACCTGTCTGAGCTATTTGAGCTCCCGCCAGGTCAGGGCTCTTTCGGGGAATGCTTCTCCCGATCTCTGGAACACACCATTCCTGGAATATTCATCTCTGTATTGGGGAGTGCACTCAAAAAGAGATCTTTCAGGCTGTGCGAAACAGCTTGCGCTGAGACTGTTTGACGACTACGGCAGCCACATTTCTGTGAAAATCCTGTTGAACGAAGAGAACCCCGATTACTTCCATATTTATTTCGCTCAACTTTTCCTGTTTAGCAGGGTTCCAAATGGTCCACGGAAGACTGGTCTGGACCAACTAGTCCGGTCGAAAGTCAAGTCTGGCCTAATGGTGGAAATTAGACCGACTGGACAGTCAGGATTATGGGACCCGACCCAACTGGGATTCGTCTGACCAGGCCCTCCAAAAAGTAAGATATGCACGGCCCTCTGACAAATTAGCACTCCATTTTGCCTTTTCCCATTTTTATCACAATAAATTAGGTTGAAATAAAACTTTTCTTAATTAAACTTATTGTTTCCATTGATTATATTGTAGAATCTCAGGAGAATTACAATGGAGATAGTGCCTCACTTAGATTAGGGGCAGCAACAATATGTTCTCAAGTATCAAATTTTTTTTGATGCACTAAGTCAGTCATATTACATGACTACGCAATCTTTTGTAAATACTGGTCTGGGACCAGTCCGGACTGCACCGGACCACCAGAGTTGGTCAGGTCTAGTCATTGACATCATTTAGGACTGACAAGCCTGCTCCTGCCTCCAAGACTTGACCGGTCGGACCATTCGGAACCCTGCTGTTTAGTGGCCTAACGTCATTTACGTATAAGCGGCTCGGCACCGGGATGCGGCTCACCATGGCAACCACAGGAAAATCAAATGTATCTTATATTATCTACACAAATAGAATTGATACAATATTAAAAATTTGTTAGAAAGTACTTTTCAATATGGAGCATCAGAATCTGTAGTTTGTATTTAATAATAAAAATAATTCTTCTTGTATACTCACTTTATGCCAAACTAGTTGAAATAGCATATTGCTGATGATAGTCGTCAAGAAAATTGAAACCAATAGCAAAAATAATATTAGAAGTAAATAATAAGATCCTCTAAGTCATGTATTTGAACTATGAACTGCTTTGGTATTTGTTGGTAGCCATTTTAGGAGGTATTGTGACTTTAAAAAAGAGGATAGTTCAATATGTATCTTAGAAATGGGATCAGATGATATCTACTTATGGGGTTTACAGAATATTCTAATACTTTCTAATATTATTCACTAAGGTGGCCCAAGATACTATATAAATTTTCAAGTCTGTTGGTAATGTCTTGCAAATTTAATTCCCAGGTAAGTGGATTGTAATTTAAAGTGAAATACTACCCTCCAGCCTCAACCATGTTGGCTACATATACAGGGTAATAATAAATTCTTTGTCATATTGCCTAGTCATATAGTTAATGCTATTGAATAAATTTTGGTCAGTTTGGAGCTTGGAATATAGAGATTTCACACTTGAGCACTAAAGATACTGAATTTTGCTTTCAATTTGTAGCATTCAGTACTACATGTATGATATCTCTAAATTCCAATGCCCAAACTCACTGAAACTTATTCAATAGCTTTAATTATATGACTAGACAATATGACAAAGCATTTAGCCTTATCCTGTATGTCTAGCCAACATGGTTAAGGCTGGAGTGTAGTATTTCGCCCTAAATTACTATCCAATAACCAGGTAATTAAATTTGTAAGACATAACCAACAGACTTGAAAATTTATATAGTATCTTGGGTCACCTTATTGAATGATATTTGAAAGTATTGGAATATTCTGTAAACCCCATAAGTAGATATCATCTGATCCCATTTCTAAGATACATATTGAACTATCCTCTTTTTTAAAGTCACAATACCTTCTAAAATGGCTACCAACAAATACCAAAGCAGTTCATAGTTCAAATACATGACTTAGATGATCTTATTATTTACTTCTAATATTATTTTTGCTATTGGTTTCAATTTTCTTGACGACTATCATCAGCAATATGCTATTTCAACCAGTTTTTGCATAAAGTGAGTATACTAGAAGAATTATTTTTTATTATCAAATAAAAACTACAGATTCTGATTCTCCATATTGAAAAGTACTTTCTAACAAATTTTTAATATTGTATCAATACTATTTGTGTAGATAATAAAAGATACATTTGATTTTCCTGTGGTTGCCATGGTGAGCCGCATCCCGGTGCCGAGCCGCTTATAGGTAAATGACGTTACACTGCATCTTTCTTCGGGATTGTTGATATTGTAGCTTTTTTGGTAGAGGTGGGTGGTTGTGATATCAACCAAACAGACTGCACAGGCAACACACCTCTCTCGTGGGCTGTCTCGAATGGGCATGAGGGATCGGTGAAAATACTACTCGGACGAGATGATGTAGACCCTGACAAACCTAATTGGTACCGCCAAACACGGCTCTGGTGTGCTGCTGAGAATGGACACGAGGGAGTGGTAAAGATACTACTCGGGCGGGTCGGTGTCAACCCCAACCAACTAGATTATGACGGCAGAACACCGCTCTGGTGTGCTGCCTTGAATGGGCACGAGGAAGTGGTGAAAGTACTACTCAGACGAGACGACGTAGACCCCGACCAACTGATTGGAGACGGCCAAACACCGCTCCACTGGGCTGCTGAAAATGGGTGCGAGGGAGTGGTGAAAATACTCCTCGAGCGAGACGAGGTTTGCCCTGACAAATCTAATTGGTGCGGCCAAACGCCGCTCTGGTGTGCAGCTTCGAATGGGCACGAGGGAATTGTGAAAATACTACTCGGACGGGATGACGTCGACCCCAACAAACCAAATGAGTCCGGTGAAACACCGCTCTGGTGTGCTGCTTCGAATGGGCGCGTGGGAGTGGTGGAAATACTACTCAAGCGGGACGATGTCAACCCCAACAGACCAGACAGGTACGATCGAACACCACTCTTGCGTGCTACTAAGAACGGGCACGAGGGAGTGGTGGAAATGCTACTCGGGCGAGGCGACGTCAGTCCTGAATCACTTAACGAGCACAACCAAACACAGCTCTGGCGGGCTACTTCGAATGGTCAACAGGAAATGGCGAAAACACGTCCATATTAGGACGGGGTCAGCTCCAACAAGCCAGGCCAGTTTGGCCAAATATTACCCTTGTGGGCTCCTGAGAATTGACAGGTGGTGGTGGTGAGGAAAATTACCGCTCGGACGGGACGACATCGGTCCCGACAAATCAAGTGGGTCAGGTGAAGCACTGGTCTGGTAGGCTGCCGTAGATAGCCATGACAGAGAAGTTGAAATAATGTCCGGACGAGGCAGCATTAACCCTAAAAGACCAACTGAGTAAAGTTAAACACTGCTCTTGTTGGAATTTTGTTCCAGTATGCTTGATATCATTTAACCTTATTTTTCTTGTTAGACTTTTCATGAAACTCCCTACTGCACCATCCGTGTCCAATTTTGCCAAGCTGACCAGTACATTAAGATTAGAGCTAATATAAGAGATAATAAGAAACCAAAGAGTACACGAAAATCCTGAAGCCAAACACCATTCTAGCAATTTCCTATTTCCATCACTCGTCCTAGGTCTACTGTTGGAGGTATTCACGAACCTTCTGCCCTAGACCTCCGGCGATTGAAATCCCAACACCAGGGAAATCATCGTGGGATTCCACCACCACCCCCTCTCCTCCCCCTTGATGGCTTCTGCCTAGGGGAGTGATGCTATCTCCCCTCCTCTCCCTTAGGGGTTTACCCCCTCCTCTACGGGGTTCTTGTTCTTGTTCATCGTTGACTCCCGCTCATGAAGTTCTGTTCTCCCCCTTACCCCACACTTCCTTTGCACCTCGTGTAGGTTTTGCACGGTCGGCATTTCACCCCCTTCACTCACGGTCGGCGCTGAGCTTTCCAAGCCCTTTGCGAAGTACCTTTCCGTCTCGGTTACAGCTATATCCACCCCCCCCCTCTTCCCACCCCCTAAGCTGGCACCTTACTGCTTCCCGCCCGCGGTCGATCTTTCGGTCACTATACAAAAACACGCCTCGGTTACACCCATCCTTCTGGCCGTCGCTAATGCCGTTTTGGCACACCCACCGGAGACCCCTCATCAGAGTCTCCACCATTCACTATCCCATCCTGCCATCGGGCACCGCTTCGTTCCCCGGCACTGCTCCGGCGTGCAGGTCATCACTCTCACTTCCTAGCTCAGGCTGATACACGTCACTTATCAGACGTAATTTTCCTTTGTCAGGGGTTCATACATTTCTTTTGTTCACCCTCTTGGTTTTTGCAGATGTCGCTAAGGGTTCTCCTCTCCTTCCTGCTTGTTTCATTCCTCTCTACTTCCTTCGTATGTACGAGTATGTTCATAGGATTTGGTTGGGCGATAGGCGAGATGTGCGGTTGGTCTCATACCAGAGGGACTTGGGGGTTTGGATGTTTCCTGGGGTGAGGAGGACACGGTTTTTGTTGGCCATAGCGTTAAACCTGAATGCTGTCTTTGTACCTTTTTTTTTTTTTTTTTTTGAATCATGTGATTATTGATTTAGGTACAACATCCTGCATGCAGCTCACGCTATGGCATATAAAAAACCTTAATTCCAAAAACTAACAAAGGAAATAACAAAATTCAAACAACGCGTGCATAAACTCTCCAAGCGGGATCATCAAAACCCTGTTGCATCGCCATCGATGACTAACAAAAGAAAAGTAACGTAAAGCCCTCCTTATAATTCATAAAGAAAACACATATCAGTACTAAAAATCTCCCCGCCCCAATCTGCCCACTGCCGCAAACAAACAGGAACAAAGAAAACCCATAAGACATATAGAAAATACCCTGAAGAGAGTCTCAAGCAGGGGAGTTTGAAAGTAGCAAAACCTAGAAGGCCGGAGCCAAGCTAGGGAGATAAGTGTTAAGCACTTTCTGAGCCGGAACCCGGCTCAGGAGTCACAGTACTGGCTCGAATGCGCAACATGGCAGGAGGAAAGCCCGTGCGAGTAGCGTAGAGATACTCAGCTAACCCTCTGAGGAGGGGAACCGAGAGCCAGAGGGGACCGTCAGGGCCAATGTCGTCCACACCTGAGAGGTGGGTGAGGCGAGGGCGAGCCTTAGCGGGGCACTGGAGAATCGCGTGTTGGAACGACTCATCGTCTTTCTCACAGAAAGGGCAGAGAGTGCTGGAGTCCCTGTTCCTCCAGGATATATGCGCGGCAAGGTAGCTGGCACCTGAACGCATCCGGTGTATGCGGCCACATATAAATCGAGGAAGGCCAGTAAAGGCATGGGGAGTGAGGCAGGCACCATACGGGTAATAAGAGGGAACCGGTGGACTTATGTCCAGCCAGTCAGCGAGGAGTGATTGTATCAGAGGAGTTCTGAGGGCTTGGTAGGTGACGGAGGGTACCCTCGACTGCAGGAGCGCCACGAGATCGGTTGAGGCAAGCGGGAGGATAGGGATTTCCTCAATAAGGTCTGAGACCTCGTGAAATAGCGAGTCTAGCGGTAGGTGTTTGGCAGAATTCACTGCCGGGCCCAACCATGAAGTAAGGTGAACGGCTTTGGAGGAGCCTCGGAGGAGGAAGCGATGATCGTCCGCTGAACGACCCTGGTCCCAGGTGGGCACAGATTCGGGTATCCGGGCGGTAGCAGGGTTGAATTCCGAGGGGGCGCAGACCTAACGGAGGGCAGCTGACCGACGGCGATGTTTGCAGATGGAGGAAATGGGGGGTAGCGAAGCTTCCCGGTACAGAGTGCCAAGGGTAGTGGTGTAAAAACAGTTAGTAGTCCACCGGAGTACCACATGCCAGAAAGAGTTGAGTTTCTTGAGAGTGACCGCATCCGGAACAAATAGGTCGCAGCCATAGGTGAGAATTGGAAGGATGGCGCCGAAGACTAGCTTCCTGTTGCACCAGGAGGAGAGGCCTTTGCCAGCTGCACTGAGCTTACGGATTGAAGTGAAAGAGGCTCTGGCAAGTGCCAGTCGTCTCAGGAAATGAACAGAGGAGTGAATCGTAGGGGTGAGCCAGTAGCCGAGCCACCTCACAGCTTGAGAGGGAGGAAAAAACATGTCGTTGATCACTATGGGGGCGAAGGAAACATCCGAGTGGTCCTTTGGAGTCCTCCAGTGAATGAGTTCGGTTTTGGGGACAGAAAAAGCCACCCCCAGGTCGGCACCCCGCCTCTGGATGATGCCGAAAAAGTATTGAAGAGCGCGGATATTCGAACGAACAGAGTCCGAGCCAACTGTTATGGTGAGGTCGTCGACATAGGAAATCGCCAGACCTTGGGGGATAGTAGGATGGAGGCTGGCTATATAAAGCACAAAAAGAAGAGGAGAAATAGGCGAGCCTTGAGGGGTGCCAACCTCGACCGGGCAGAAAACCCTAGGCGCACCTTGGAAGATAAGTCGGCATTGGCGTTTGGAGAGGAAAGACTTGATCCAGGCAACCAGATAGGCGGAGACCCCTCCTTTGGAGAGGGCATTGGCCAGCTTATTAGCGCAGACATTGTCAAAACCTCCTTTGACATCCAGGAAAAGAGTTGATACTTTGAAGGAAGCCGCCTGAAGTAGGCGAACCTCATGGGTAAGAGTAGCGACCACGTTGAAACAGCCCAGACCGGCTAAGGATCCACACTGATTGGGGTGCAAGAGACCAAGGGAGCGGGCGGCGGAGGCGAGACGAAGAGCAGAAAGTCTTTCGAGGATCTTGGAAACAGTTTCGTGCAGGACAATGATGCGGAAGGAAGCAGGTGTACGGTAATCAGGTTTGCCTGGTTTGTCCAGGACAATGCCGTTGTCCTTCTTCATGGCTAGGGGGTAGTATCCGTGGGTAAGGAGGGGAGTGAAAAGAGCTGGAAGAAGTAGCTCATTGGCCTTATGAACCTGCTTCCAGATAGAGTAAGGAATACCACTTGGGCCAGGGGCTGACGTGTTGGATGATTTTCGAAGTGCGGAGGACACTTCTGCTGGTGAAACCGGGGGGACGTCCTTGAACGCAGGAAGGATGAGAGGAGGAGGAGGGGAGGGCCTAGGAGGGAAGAAATGTTGTAGAAGTGTATTGTTAATTTGGGTGGGAGAAGAGGCGTTCTCAAGCGTGGGGAAACGATCCGGCGCCCTGCCGGCTGCAATCTTGCGAGCATCCCCGACCGATTGGGAGTCGACGTTGGCCAGAAACTAGGACCAGTGGACTCTCTTGGCGGTCTGGATCGCCTTGAAATAGGTGTTCCGAGCTGCACGGGCGAGGGCGGGCGAGGATTGATTCTTCCTCATGAGGCGGGTCGTATCGTGATGGATGCATCGTAGCTGTGTGAGATCTGGAGTCCACCACGGCTTGGAGTAGGAGGACGGGCGTTTGGTTGGTGTGTTGGAGGTGATGAGGTGTGTGATTTTGGCGAGGGAGTCGTCAAACCATAGGTCGAGTGAGATTGGAGTCGGGAGAGCAGGGGGGGCTGCAAGTGTAAGATTGGTGAGCAAAGGGGAAATGTGGTCCCAGTCCGTGAGTTTCCAGTTAAGGCCCCTGGGCGGGGGCTTTAGGAGCGGAGTGGAGAGAACGATTGAGAGGGCGGTGTGGTCCAAGCCGGTTGGCGGGAGGGAGGGGTTCCAGGAGGAGAAATAAGGGAGCAAAGCACTGTTGGCAAAGGACAAATCAAGTACTGCGGGACGGTGATTAGAGGTGAATGGGAACCTGGTGTAGACTCCGGGAGTATTGAGGAGGGAAAACAACAGAGCTGACGCCCTGTCGAAATAAGGGGAACTTATAAACTGATCGTAGCCGGAATGCAAACGAGTCGGGTCGGAAATAAAATGATGAATGTTGAGATCCCCAAGAACAAGTGTAGGAAAATCATGCTGAGGAAACAAATCAACAGGAGAAACTGACCTAATGTGACCATCAGGAATAGAATAGACATTGTACAAATGAAATAAATTATGAGAGGTATCAAAAAGTGCTGTCTTTGTACCTTTTTTTTTTTTTTTTTTTTTTAATAATATTTTTATTGTTT
>Ga0307509_10012391_pt1 | contig 10199 bp, 13 predicted proteins | sample 10_EM_MG_FD_202245 | JGI IMG/M metagenome (GOLD analysis project Ga0307509, IMG submission 202245) | Populus trichocarpa ectomycorrhiza microbial communities from riparian zone in the Pacific Northwest, United States - 10_EM | ecosystem: Host-associated > Plants > Roots > Unclassified | place...
GACTTGAGGCATTTGACGAAGTTTGGAAGGCATTACCGCCTTACCCAGGATTCCTTGTACCCAAAAAAGCCTACCGCGAGGTTACGCAGTGGCAAGGGAAAGAGATGCGGAACCTTGGGCGGTGTGCTCTAGGCGTTCTGGCTGTTGCACTGCGTCAGCCTGGGAGTGCCCAACTCATACCGTTCAAGCGTGCTCTCGGATGCGTCCGGGCGCTGGTCGATTTCAATATGATGGGGTAATACCGAAGCCATACAGCGGAAACAGTCACCTATATGGAAGACTATCTGGACACATTTCACAAGATGAAGGATATCATTTTAGAGTTTCGAGTAACTAAACGCATACGCGCGAAGAACGATGAGCAACGAAGGGAGCTGCGACATGATAGGCCTATGACAAGGGAGCGCATCGCACCCTTGAAACAGCGCCGGATGCGCGAAGCAGAAAGGGAAGAAGAAACCGAGCGACATATGAACTTGATCTTTTGTGAATCGCATTTCAACTTCATCAAGATGCATTTGCTCAGTCACTTTTGTGATCATATACGCCAGTTTGGCAATATTCCGATGTATTCAACCGAGTTCGGCGAGCAAGGGCATAAGACCCAAATCAAGGCTGGATGGCGGCAATCAAATAAAAACGATGCCTTACGGCAAATTGTGCAGAGCTATAGTCGACAGCATGGCATCCAAATGCGACTATTGAATCTGGAATCTCTGTGACGTTGCGGTGCAGATCTCTCTCCCGACGGGGTGGAACAGTTGGACCCAACTAGCACCACAACAGCGCGTGCCATTTGTAGGAGGATGCTGAAGGGACGCCGGGACGATGTTTCCAACATGGCCGATTTTAGTCGGGTTTTGGGGGTTTCCATTCAAATTATATGTCGTGAATTGATCCGATACAGCCGGCATAATCTGCTACCAGAGCGCCGTCTTCCGGAGGACCCTGAGATACTCGAATCACTTCCAGTGGAGCTACTAACACAACTAGAAATTCAAGTTCTTGCGTTGCAAGAAACAGAAAAATATACGACATCCACCGTGCGCGATGCACGGGGGCTCTCAACTTTAGGAACCACCAGAGTCGCAATGATTGGGTTTGGGTGCGGGCCGGAAAGGAAGACATGTATGGTGCGCTCCGGGGCCGTCTTCCCGCCAAGCTCGTTGCACTCTTCAAAATCATAGACTACAGATGCGAGGATCGAGTGCGCCGCCTCGCTGGCTTTCAGTTTGTGAGCCCAGTGAACTCAGGGTAGATATCAGACGTACATAGCCTTGTTACCGTCCAAATTAAGGAGGATGCTCAGGAGTTTACTGTAGTTGACATAGGGACAATTCTCGGCCTGGCGCATCTTATCTCAAAGGGGGATCGGGGCTGGATTGTCAATAGCCGTATCGATTAGAGAACATTTAACGAGGTATATTAAGGGATCCGGATATCAGAAGGCATCTGCGATCCTATTTTGCGTCGGGGATTGATTGAGGGAGGAACCTAGTGCTAGTATCGTAGTATAAAATCTACTGATGAATAAACAAGCTATAGAGTAGAATCACCAGATCCATAAACTACAAGGGTGGATGATCAGTATTATATGAACCGCGCGCGGAAGACATGATTTAAAAAAACAAGTGCTACTACTCCCGATGCCAGCCGACGCAACGAAGACGCGATAATAGGCTGCATCCATTAGCAGATCGAAGTAACTTGAACGGACGGGCGCCTGGAGGTATTCAGGACGCTGCTATGAGGCAACCTCCCATCCTGACAGAAAGAAGCTCGCAGCGTGGCCCGGCTGGCATGGGATGTGAGCCGGCGTTGCGAGGAAACTCAGGACTCATGGAATTTGAGCCGGCGTTGCCAGGCAACTCAGGACGCACAAGACGTAGGGGAGGCAGAGGACGCAACTCAGGACTCACAGGACGCAGGGGACGCAACTCAGGGCGCACAGGACGCAGGGGACGCAGATTCAACGTTGCGTGTGTCAGGACGCAACGGTGCCACATCTGACGCAGGGTAATTTTTTGCTGATTAGGCTTATACATCTAGTCCGGAGCTGGGCACCCATGAAGAAACCGACAAAGTGGTCAAAGGCATGGTGGACGCCGGAGATCATGGAGCTAAGGAGGATATATACCGCTACTACCCAGCATGCTAGACGTGATGGGACAGGGGTGAAGGAGAGAGATGAGGCCAGGAAGAAGTATCGTAGATATATCACTGAACAAGGCGAAGATGGCGTACTGGGACGATTTCTTGGTCAACGCGAAGAAAAGCGATGTTTGGACTGCCCACTAGTTCACTAAACTGAGGGTCCCATCCAAGATACCTGGGGGTGAGGGTAGAACGCCGCAAGAAATCAAGGAAAAGAGAATGTTCCACTTTTTTCCGCGCAACGAGGATTCGATCTCACAACCCCCACCAGAGAAACACAATCTCAGGCAAGAGGATAAGGTGACCGCAGTGGAGATAAGCAAATGTGCTACGGAAATGTAGCAAGAAATCGGCCCCAGGACCTGACCAGGTGCCATATAGGGTTTGGAAGGAAATACACAGCATCAATCAGAGCATCATACCTGAGCTGGTCAACGACAGGCTGGAATGGGGGTTTTATCCACCGATTCTGAAGATATCTACGGGTGTAATTTTGCCGAAACCGAATAAACAGGACTATACCGACTGCACTAGTTTTAAGGTCAATGCCCTGATGCAAGCCTTTTCGAAGATTATCGTGCGGGTAGTTAACACGAGACACATGGATATTGCCTCTTGAGAGGACATGTACTGCATAAATCAGACAGATTCGCTACCACAGAGATTGAGCATGGATGCAGTCATGTCCCTACAACACTGGATTAAGGAAGCTCAGTTCGCAAGGATGAAGGTGTCTACCATTTTCCTTGATTTCAAAGGTGGCTTCGATAACGTAGATCATTCTAAGCTTATGGGAAAACTAGAATCGAGTGGCAGGGTGCCTGCCTATATGTTGAAATGGATTCAGAGTTTTTTGATGACTATAAATGTTATGTTGGCATGCCCGGGGGGTCCTCAACGTTCACACGTGGTCAACAAGGCAATACCACAAGGTCCACCGCTCTCAACCCTCCTGTTCATCATATACGTCAGGTCACTCCACCCGACGGGGAACATGCGAGATGTTTTTACTTTCTCCTACGTTGACGACTTTTAGATCATTGTGGCGTCAAATACCTGGGGAAGAAATGCGAGGCTGCTAGAGAACCAGACAAGCCTGATGGTTGCAAGCGCGCAGCAACTCGGTCTATCCTTTAGTATAGCAAAAACTGAGCTTATGCATTAGAGGAAAAGGAGGGAAGGAGGCTCCAGATCCTACAGTGCAGTAAGGATACAGGCACACACGGTTGAACCGGCGGGCACTTTAGTCAGATGGTTGGGCTACTGGCTCTCAGACAACGGTGAAACTATACCACACTTCAATAAGAGGTTGTCGCTTGCTCAGGCAGCCTTCTGGAGAATACAAAGACTATTGATGTCTGGCAAGGGCCTCTCCCTGTATAGGGCAAGGAGGCTGGCAAAGGGTATATTACTGCCGACGTTGCTGTACAGGACAGAGGTCCTGGTGCTGTCCCGCACAATGGTAGGCAAAATGCAAAAGTTCTGGAACAGGGTGGCCAGATGGGTTACCAATGCGTTCTATTCGACCAATGTTACGGTCTTATCGACTTGGTCCTCCACAGCTACTACCACCCAGCAGACTAGATTACCGATGGACGAGGTGGCAGCCACAGCGGTGGCTGTGTTCCCAGATCTTAAGGTTCCAACAAAGCCGTCCAAACTCGCACAGGTCACGCTGGAAGACGCGGAGGCTTACGTCAAGGCCAAGGAGCGGGTTAGGAAAATGATTTGGAATAAGTGGGCGGAATGGGATTGTCGGCCTTATTACGAATACAGGCCCATATTCCGGGACTGCTGGAGTTTTATGACTCTGCCAAAGTTCCAAGCTGGGAGGATTCACCAGATGAGGGCGCACAAGAGTTACCTTAATGCACAAACGAATTGGTCAAACCGAGACAGGGACGTCACATAGGGTAGATGTGAGACTGAGCCTGAGACCTTGGAACATGTTGTAAGATGCCCTTTGCTGACCAGTGCGAGATGGGGGTACCCGCCGGAATATTTTGACATAACTCCGGGTTCGGAGACGTGGAAGAGGGGAAAAAAGGCAATAGCCCCGGTTAAGGGTTTGGTCTCTTATGTGATAGACAACAGGATTAACTTCCCGGTGAGGGGAGGGGTTTTTCCTTATATGCGAAATGCAGATTTGGCTTCATGAGTGGGTAAATTGTTTTTCAATTAGTGTTTAGGAGTGCTATGATAATTATCATCTTAAATTGTTATTTGGGGGGTGTTAAGTTTCTTTTGTTACTGGGTTTTCAGGTCATACCTCAGGGTCGATACAATGGATTTTCCCGTTAGCTAGCTACAAATAAACCGCGGATTTAACAAAAAAAACAAAAAAAAACAAAGATTCAGCGATTACAACCTCATGACCAGTAATTCAGGCCTCCCAGAGGTCTTCTATAGATAGGGGATATCTAAATTTTGTAGCTACCATTTAATATGAGCCCCCTTTGCCTTAACCGCATCATCATACTGCAAATATTTGGCAAACTCTTGTACCAGTACCTTGCTTGCTGCCAAGACCTTGCCACGATGACTTGAACATTGCGAACGGGAGTGTACACTCCCGTTCGCAAAGTTTTCGCGGAGGGATAGGTACTGTGGCTATGTCTTGGCGGCAATGGAGGTACTGGTACAAGGATTTGGGTATACTTTGAACTGAAAAGGTTGTACTGGTACTTTCGTTGCCACCATGACACCACCACAGTACCTGTCCTTCCGCGAAAACTTTGCGAACGGCAGTGTACAAGTGCCATGGGTGATGTTTTTGGACACACCAAAGTGGCTTACCCGCAAAAAAAGTGGTAAAAACTGGTGAGGTCACAAAGTGGTGTGTGCGAAAACAATCCCCATGGCACTTGTACACTCGCGTTTGAAAAGTCCTCGCGTTTGAAAAGTCCTCGCATTTGAAAAGTCCTCGTAACATCCTCCGTCTCTCTTACACACCCAGTGAAAGAAATAACAACAACAGTGACGTGTCACTTTTCGAGTTTTGGCCTATAGGAACCTTGGGATTTATCTGGCGATATTTTCAAGTCTTTATCTACCTTTGTCTTGTACCAAGGTATTTCCATCGATTCTAGTGATTATTTTATCACTTCCATCTACTTTTATCTTTACTTTTGCTTTCTATTACGACGCACAACCGTTAGAATGTCTCAGCAAAAGTCTACGAGTTTTTCGGCGGCCAAGGTTGCCAATTTTGGGGTTGTCATGGCGGAGATGGTTTCGGAGATGAGTGTTTTGAGGAAGGAGGTGAAGAGGCTCCGACATCATGTTTCGGTGCTTTCCAAGAGGAATGACCGGCTGGTGAAGGATGGCAAGAGTATGGCGGCGTCATCCATTGCAAGTGACGCTTCCCTTAGCAGCGACGGTGAGGAGGTAGGGGAGGAAGAGGGGTCGAGGGTTAGGGTTGTGAAGACGTTGGTTGGGGAAGAGGCGAGGAAGAAGGTACATGGCGACGGAGTTCCGGAGCCATGGTGTGGTGAGGAGGCTGAGGGATTTTGGAGGGAGGCTGAGGAGAGTGGGAGATATGGGGGGCGCACCAAGTGGAAGGTGGCTGAGTTGGATGTGGCGTCGAGTGTGGTGGCTGAGAGTGTGGTGGTGGGTGAGGAGGAGGGGGTGTCTAAGCCGGTGGTTAAGATGCCTTCTTATGAGAAGGGGGGTGAGAAGAGGAGAAGGGTAGGGGAGAGTACGGAGGATGAGGAGGAAGCGCAGGAGGTGAAGGAGTTGGTTGCCCCGGTCGGACCTAGGATTAGGTACGGGGGTTTGTTGAAGGTGGTAGGAGGTGGGAAGGTGTTTGAGAAAGCGGGTCCGAGGTGTGCTGCCAGTGGTAATTCCGACCATGCCCTCAGTGGAGTGTCCGGGGGGACGGACGCCTGGCGCCAAAGTCCAGGTGGGAGCGGGGGTTACCAGCTGAGGCCGCGGATTGGTGGGAGTACGTATAGGGGTTTTGGAGGTAGGGGTAGGGGGAGAGGAGTTTATTTTGGGTGATACCGTGCGGCATTGGGGTTACCACCGTTTTTTCCTGTGGTTTCACCAATGGGGGTGCACGAGGTGAAGTGGAGGAGTTTTGGTTTAGGAGAGATTGATTTTGATGGTTTGTGGTGTGTTGATGGTGGTGGCGTGGATGAGCTGATCGTACCCATGTCGGGGAGACCTGTATAACCGAACCGCTAGAATGGGGAGGGGGTTGGATCCGGGTGTTGGTAAGGCGGTTGGCGTATAAGATGACCAGGGCAAACAGACTTAATGCTATAAAAAGCCCTATAGTATTCTAGATAGTTGTTATATAGCTAATAAGAATCGAAAAGTTTGATAAAAAAAATTAAAAAAAATTAAAAAAAGTCCTCGTAACCACACAGGTGGCTGTGGCTGGGCTCTAACACGTGACAAGTACCACGCCTATAATCATATGTAGTCTTGGGTACTAGTCGCAGTGAGCAATAAATATCTATTAAACAATAATGCCCATAATCCAAATATTCCACTTCTACCACCCCGTATGAGTTCTCATATTGGGCATTGTGGGAATCGTGAACTTTCAAATGCGGGGGTGCCATATTGCTTGAGTTTACAAAGATGCGACCGGTTCCTAAGGCTACATCTAATTGTGGTGGTGATACATAGCACGTGTTACAACCCAGCCACAGTCACCTGTGTGGTTACGAGGACTTTTTTTTTCTTTTTTTTCTTTTTGTTTTTTTTTATCAAACTTTTCAATTCTTATTAGCTATATAACAACTATCTAGAATACTATAGGGCTTTTCATAGCATCAAGTCTGTTTGCCCTTGGTCATCTTATAAGCCGACCGCCTTACCAACACCCGGATCCAACCCCCTCACCATTCTAGCGGCTCGGTTATGCAGGTCTCCCCGGTATAGGTACCATCAGCCACCTCCACACCAATCCCCAAACCAAACAACAAAAAACAAAAAACAAAAAACAAAAAACAAAAAACCCCTAAACATCACTCTCCTCCACCTTACCTCGCACACCCATCAGTAAAACCACAAACAATCGGTAGTCACCCCAATGCCGCACGGTATCAACGCAAATAACCTCCTCTCCCCCTACCCCTCACTCCTAAACCACTATACCCACTCCCACCAATCCTCGGCCTCAGCTGGTAACCCCCGCTCCCACCTGGACTTTGGCGCCAGGCGTCCGTCCCCCCGGACACTCCACTGAGGGCATGGTCGGAATTACCACCGGCAGCACACCTCGGACCAGCTCCCACTACCCTACCCACCTCCTCTACCTTCCTCATCAAACCCCTGTACCTGATCCTAGGACCAACCGGGGCAACCAACTCCTTCACCGCCTGCGCTTCCTCCTCGACCTCCGTACTCTCCCCTACCCTTCTCCTCTTCCCACTCCCCTTCTCATAAGAAGGCATCTTAACCACCGGCCTAGATACCCCCTCCTCCTCACCCACCGCCACACTCTCAGCCACTACACTCTCAGCCACATCCAACTCAGCCACCTTCCACTTGGTGTGCACCCCAAAACACCCCTTCTCCTCAGCCTCTCTCCAAAATCCCTCAGCCTCCTCTTCGCACCATGGCGCCGGAACTCCGTCCCCATGTGCCTTCTCCCTCGCCTCCTCTCCCACCATCGTCCTAACTACCCTAACCCTCGACCCCTCTTCTTCTCCTACCTCCTCATCATCGCTGCTAAGGGAAGCGTCACTTGCAATGGATGACGCCGCCCTACTCTTGCCATCCTTCACCAGCCGGTCATTCCTCTTGGAAAGCACCGAAACATGATGTCGGAGCCTCTTCACCTCCTTTCTCAACCCGCTCATCTCCAAAACCATCTCCGCCATGACAACCCCAAAATTGGCAACCTTGGCCGCCGAAACACTCGTAGACTTTCGCTGAGACATCCTAACAGTTGTTCGTCGTAATAGGAAGCAAAAGTAAAGATCAAAGTAGATCGAAGTGATAAAATAATCACTAGAATCGATGGAAATACCTTGGTACAAGACAAAGGTAGTTAAAGACTTGAAAATATCGCGAGATAAATTCCAAGGATCCTATAGGTCAAAACTCGAAAAGTGACACGTCACTGTTGTTGCTATTTCTTTCACGGGAGGTGTAAGAGAGACGGAGGATGTTACGAGGACTTTCTTTTTTTTTTCTTTTTTTTATCAAACTTTTCGATTCTTATTAGCTATAGAACAACTATCTAGAATACTATAGGGCTTTTTATAGCATTAAGTCTGTTTGCCCTAGTCATCTTATACGCCAACACCCTAACCAACTCCCGGATCCAACCCCCTCCCCATTCTAGCGGTTCGGTTATACAGATCTCCCCGGTATGGGCACGGTCAGCTACCTCCAATCACAAATCAAAAAACAACTTTAGCCCCCAAACAAACAATCCTAACCTTCGCAACCCTCCACTTTACCTCGTGCAACCCCATTGGATAAACCACAGGCAAAAAACGGTCGAATATCCAATGCCGCACGGTATCACCCAAAAAAAAACTCCTCTCCCCCTACCCCTACCTCCATACCCCCTAAACGTACTCCCACCAATCCTCGGCCTCAGCTGGTAACCCCCGCTCCCACCTGGACTTTGGCGCCAGGCGTCCGTCCCCCTGGACACTCCAGTGAGGGCATGGCCAGAATTACCACCGGCAGCACACCTCGGATCAGCTTTCACTACCCTACCCACCTCCTCCACCCTTCTCATCAAACCCCCGTACCTGATCCTAGGACCAACCGGGGCAACCAACTCCTTCACCGCCTGCGCTTCCTCCTCTTCCTCCGTGCACTCCCCTACCCTCCTCCTCTTCTCACCTCCCTTCTCATAAGAAGGTATCTTAACCACCGGCACAGATACCTCCTCCTCCTCTTCCACAGCCACACTCGAAGCCACCACACTCGACGCCACATCCAACTCAGCCACCTTCCACTTGGTGCGCCCCCCAAAACGTCTCTTCTCCTCAGCCTCCCTCCAAAAACTCTCAGCCTCCTCCTCGCACCACGGTGCCCGAACTCCGTCACCATGCGCCTTCCTCCTCGCTTCCTCTCCTATCACCGTCCTCACTACCCTAACCCTCGACCCCTCTTCTTCTCCTACCTCCTCATCATCGCTACTCAGGGAAGCATCACTTGCAATGGATGATGCCGCCCCTCTCTTGCCATCCTTCACCAGCCGGTCATTCCTCTTGGAAAGCACCGAAACATGATGTCGGAGCCTCTTCACCTCCTTTCTCAACTCGCTCATCTCCAAAACCATCTCCGCCATGACAACCCCAAAATTGGCAACCTTGGCCGCCGAAAAACTCGTAGACTTTCGCTGAGACATTCTAACGGTTGTGCGTCGTTATAGAAAGCAAAAGTAAAGATAAAAGTAGATGGAAGTGATAAAATAACCACTAGAATCGAAGAAAATACCTTGGTACAAGACAAAGGTAGATAAAGACTTGAAAATATCTCGAGATAAATTCCAAGGTTCCTATAGGCCAAAACTCGAAAAGTGACACGTCACTGTTGTTGTTATTTCTTTCACTGGAGGTGTAAGAGAGGCGGAGGATGTTACGAGGACTTTTCAAACGCGAGTGTACATGTACTCGGGTACAAGGGTAAGTCGGGCGCGGTGCCACAAAAAGTCTTAGCTTATTGCCTATTCTGGGTGTCGCCAGATTTTTTTTCCTCCATACAAAAAAATGCCAAGAAACGAGTTAGTATGAGGAAAAGCCCTGGTTACCATATATGGGTGTCGCCCGACTTAAGGCACCCCCCGAGTACAGTATGGTATGCGAGTATCATACTGGCATGGCAGTATCAAGCTCCGTCCCACCTATTTTCCGCACTTTTAGAATAGGCCAATCACAGTGAAGAGTTACGCAACACTCAACACCAAAGATTTTCATCGCGACCTCGGTTGCCACACATCCCTACAACACACCACACCTCACCCCACCTCTCCACCTCGGCTGATATGGCTTCCCAACCGGGAGGAGAAAACCAAGGGTCACCTTTGGCCAGCAAATTTGAAGATAGCCCATGGTTCCAAGAGTTTCTTG
>Ga0307509_10012392_pt1 | contig 10199 bp, 10 predicted proteins | sample 10_EM_MG_FD_202245 | JGI IMG/M metagenome (GOLD analysis project Ga0307509, IMG submission 202245) | Populus trichocarpa ectomycorrhiza microbial communities from riparian zone in the Pacific Northwest, United States - 10_EM | ecosystem: Host-associated > Plants > Roots > Unclassified | place...
GGGTGGGCCAGACCCGGTGCGGAATCCCGCTTATGTGCTTTTGAGCCCTTCTTGGTCTCGCCTCGGTTTGCTTTCGGTCCTCGTTCTGGGGGTTTGGCGTGTTCTTGGGTGCGAGAGGAAGTGGTGGTGGAGAGTGGTCGTGGGGACTGGAATGGATCGGTCAAGCGGAAGTGCGGCATCCACGTGGATGTGGCTATCCTCTCGAGGGCGACGAGTTCCAGGTGGTCCAGGTCAATGATCCCGGGCTGGACACGGTACTCCAGGTACGATGGATCTGCTTCCTTCCCTTTCATTTCCTGATCCGGTCCAAGATTCAGCACATCGCTGCTCAAGCCAGGCACTTGATCTTACCTCGAAGAAGACTCTCGTCCACTTCGCCACCTCTGTAGCGAGCATTGCACAGCTAATATGGTCAGGTTCTTCCCCCCCGGTTAACGTTAGGATCTGTAAGAGTCATTAATATCCATGCAATGAAACGCTTGAACCGGCTACCAACCTGCCCTGTCCACCTCTCATACGGTAGCCACTGCAAACAGGCCTTGGGATTATCTTTGGGTAGTACTGATGTATTGGCAAGCGCACCTCAAGTCTAAGGGAGATGTAGGTTTTGCAATCAACGAACGTCCTGTCACCTCTTCCATCTACGTTGGTGTACCTCTCCTTCAGTGCGTCTGAAAGAGAATAACCGCATTTTCCGTTCACGCTGAACAGGATTGTCTCTTGCGGGACGTGTCGAGGGGGAGTTTCGGTCCGCTGAGGAATACAGGCGTCACCACCACAACCACATATGCAGGAGTCCATGACCGCGGCATGCTTGGAGGTTTTCATAAACACGACAGAGTGAAGCCCTGGAATTTAAGGGGACTTACCCGGTTCCCGGCTGTGAGATTGATGGGCTTGGGAACTTTTGCGGCCTCTTCAGCCGGGTGCGCCGGGCCTGAAAAATGATCCTGCTTGTGCACTTCTGTGTGTACATCCTCTGTTGGGTGCACCTGACCTGGTACGGAACTCTGCTCATGTGCCTCCGACCCTTCCACAATGTCCGGGCTCACTCTTTGTACTTGTTGGGGAGGATTGACACGTTCTAGTGTCCGGAAGTAAGTGATGGGGGGGCGAGATCTTAGCAAACTGGACGGATTGATCAAGCGGAAGTGCGGCATCCACGAGGATTTGGAGACCCTCTTGAGAGCAACGAGTTCCAGGTGGTCGAGGTCGATGATTCCAGGCTGGACGCGATACTCCCAGTAAGCCGGGTCTGCGTCTTTGACTCCCATTTCCTGGTGCAATACAAGGGGGTATCAGACAGGCACTCAAGCCAGGCACTAGATATTACCTTAAGGAAGGCGACCGTCCTCTTCACTACCTCAGTAGCAAGCTTTGCACGGGTGATGTGATCCTGTTCCTTTCGCCAAGTCAGGGTTCGAATCTATAGCGCTCATTAATTTCCATATGATTGAACGCGGGGGTCGCACCGACCTGCCTTGTCCAATTCTCATATGGCAACCACTGCAGACAAGACTCAAGACTACAATCTGGATTACGTCGGCACAAATGGGCGCACCTCAAGTCTAATGGAGATGGAGGATTTGCAATTGGTGAACATCTTGTCATCTCTTCCGTCGAGGCCGGTGTACTGCTTCTTCAGTGCATCCACCAGAGGATAACCGCACACTCCATTCACGCCGAACAGGATCATCTCTTGCAGTTCGTCTTCAGAAAGGGGATCTGTTCTTGGTCTCTCATATTCACGCTGCGGAATGCAGGCACCGCCATCGCAACCACACAAACAGGACTCTGTATATATGACACGGGCGGCACCCTCGGGGATTTCTCTCAGAACCGTATAATTACACCTCAACATGGAGGAGCACTCACCCAGCTTCCCACTGTTGAACTTGTTGGACTGAGCCTCGAGGCTGAAAATGCATCACGATCATAACCCATCCACACCTCAGTGGACGGAGGGGTAGAGTACAGGTGTTGAGAAGGGGAGAGACTTTCGAAACTTCTGTCCATCACCAACAAGCTGGGGTTGATGGTTCCGTCGAGGGGGAGGGACGGTCGCTCGACCATTGGAAAGTGATGAGTGAACGGGTCGGGAGTTTGCCCCTAAAATACGAATAGCGCAGATGTCAGAGCCTTTTTTCAGAGGAGCCTATCGAAGACGCAGGAATCCTCGGGCGACCTACATTTCTGGTTGTTGGAGATGACATCGTGGTGCAAAAAACGTTATCGCGGTTCTCCAGGAAAGTTTTTGATCCCTTTAGAGCGCTAAACCTTTCGATGGTTTCCCCCGCCAGATTCGGGCGCTTAGGGGCCTTGGGCTTGTGAAAGTAGACAATTGGCTTTCGTAAGTGCACCGGAGAATTCTCCGATGCGAGTGATTTTGTTTACGCGAGCTCACCACGGTAGAATGGTCACCCATCCGCTGTAGGTGATGCTCATCGTTGTGAGGGCATTCGACGCGTCCCGACGCGCTTACGTGGAGCGAAGGGGTAGATAACAAATCGAATGAGGTCGAGTCGGTCAAAGGTTACGAAGCTGACAGGGCCTGATTGGTCATATCATCGGTTATGAAGGGATTGTTCGTAGGTCGTTGGGACTAGTGTTCGAGAGTTGGAAGCTGAATGTCTCCGGAGTACGAGGCCGTGGGGGTTGCCTTCGATGGAGTTGAGCCCAATACGTGTGTGCGATTATAAACAGCGAAAAAAAAGAGTCGGAAACTCCAGGAGGATTGATTTTGATAGCGTTTCTCAAGGTACACACAGCGACAATGCGTGAGTGTACAGACGGTTATCCATGCAATGACCCGCCGTACCAATGGAATGATCGATGTTGATTGAGCCCGATCATAATCCGCCACGATGACGATGTCTTCGACGACCGCGGACGTAGATCACCCAAGGGTTCCTGCGCCTTCGATACCAAGTAAGACTCCTTCAAATCGCTGGTGCTCGTAAGCCGCCCTGACCTCTGCGCTATTCCCACTGTAGGGACAAACTTCTCGATTCGTGTGGCGAGCATCTGGCATCAAAGCAAAGCCAAGGTCGATCGTCTCCTCGGTAATCCGCCTCCGGTTACGTGCAGCACGCATGAGCCTACCCACCCCCTCCCTCATGAAATCGCGGAGATATCCACGACCTCCGAACTCTCAAGGCATATTCACTGACTTGCCGATCCTGGTATATCGTCGCCGTCCCACACATCCACCGTACCCTCGTTCTCGGGAGGAGTTTTCCTCATAACGGGCTGAAGCCATTATCCAGGCTGCACGATTTAGGTCTGATGTCCGTCGTACAAGAAATTCGGGTGGAGCGATTGCGTGGGGTGGATAATTGGTTCGCGCCTCGGGCTTTCAGCCGCCATAGGTTGCGCGACTTTTCCAATTTCGGACACTTTTCGCCAACACTACGATCCATCGTGTTATCCGACCCATATTGTACTCCGCAACAGTTATCACGTTTCCTCTCTCTTTTTTCAAACCTGGACGACATCAAGATATGTGGGCTATTCACAGATGCTACCCAACACAGCCATCCCCGATGCAATGTCCAGTCCATTCCCCGCACCGGAGCTACGAGGGCGGCTGTCACTTGGCTGGTTTAGTCACGCCGAGACTTGGACACACCTCACTACCTCGTGTGGTGGCCTGCGGTTCCGTCGCATGGAGCCGTGGAAGAGTGCAAGATGTGCGTCTGTCCTCTTGGAGGTGTGTGCCAAGACCCTGGAGATACTACGATTCCATGCAACGGATCGATCACGAAGTAAGTCATTCTGCCTGGATTTATCTACGGATTCGAGCTGACGGTGGGCAGGGCATCACCCCATCAAGTTTCCCGGATACAACCTATCACGACTTGTGACCCTCGCGGACCCCAACAAGACCTCAGTAACACCATCGTTATGGAGGTGTTCTTGACTATCACATCCCACACATTCTCTGAGCTTGTCGTTGTCATCTCGGGCATGTGGATTGCTTCTTTACCCCACCAAGACATGCTCTTCCGGACATTATGGATGATGAATGAAGTCAGACCTTTCGAATTGGTGTTTTCGTTCGAGGGTTCATATTTTGTGCAGAGGGGGGAACGATGGGAGTTGGTAGAAGGGGGATTCCAGGTGAAGGAAGCTTTAGATTCCGTGGCTTCAAAAGGTTTCCTCGATTTTCCCAACTCCCCACCCACCATCCGTACTGTTCCACAATCTCTCTACTACGATTGGAACTTCTCCGACTTTGATTAGATACCTTTCGTGTACTTTCTACGTCGCTATTGCGATCTCTCAGCGTCGTAATATGTGTGACCAGACTCTGACTTCGAGTATCATCCTCAATAACGGCTGAAGGCCGCTTACCCTAAGCCATAAGGTAGCCTGGAAAGGGCTCCGTTCCACAACGTCGTAGCTTGTTGAGAGAGGGGCGCGCTGCCAATGGTAAGGAATGTGCCCCCACTGTTTGTGGGTGTATTGGGCCCGATTCCTTTTCTCTTTGCACATTTAGCCCGATCACCGGGGCGCTACCGTGACGTTGGCCTATGTCTCTGACAACTGGAGACGTGTATCGCCCGGGGATCCCTATTCCGTCGATACCGAGTAAGGTTCCTCCACTGGCACTCGTAAACGGCTCTAACCTCTGCAATATTCGCACTGTAGGGGCAGAGCTCTCGGTTCGCGTGGTGACCATCTGGCATCGGGGTAAGACCGGAATCAATCGCCTCCTCGGTAATGCACCTCCAGAATTGTGCACCACACGCGAACCTACCCACCCCTTCCCTTACGAAATCGACGAAATGATCATCGCCCACCTCATCGACGACGTGCCCACTCTAAAGGCGTGTTCACTGACTTGCCGATCCTGGTATATCATCGCAGCGCCGCACGTCTACCGTACCCTTATTCTTGGGAGGGGCTACGGTCATGGCAGGCTAAAGTCGCTATCCAAACTGTGCAGACGAGGCTTGATCCCGCTCGTACAAGAAATTCTGGTGGAGTGGGGTAATTGGTTCACGCCTGAGGCTTTCGATCGCCGCAGCTTGCGCCACTTTGCCGCTTTCGCAAACGTTCACACTCTAGGACTGCATAATGTGGACATCTACCGCTTTTCCCCACACATTGAACGCTATTTCGGACTATTTTTGCCAACACTGCGATCAATCGTATTATCCTACCCGTGCTGTACTCCACGACAGTTGTCACATTTCCTCTCTCTCTTTTCAAACCTGGACGATATCAGGATCCGTGGGTTGCTCACAGACAGCTTCAACCCGGTCGTCCCCGATGCAACGCCCGTTCCATTCTCCACACTAAAACTACGAGGGCGATTGGCACTTGCCACCTTTAGTTACGTCGAGACTTGGACGCACCTCATCGCTTCATGTGGTGGCCTGCGATTCCATCGCATGGACCTGTGTGGAAGTGTGCCCTGTATGCCTTTCCTGTTGGAGGCGTGTACCGAGACCTTGGAGACGTTACGCCTCCATCCGGGTGATCTCCGAGCCTCACGAGGTAAGTCGTCCTGCATGGATTTACCTGCATATTCGAGTTGGCGGTGAGCAGGAACTCATTCCCTCGCGTCTCCAGGGCTCGACCTATCGCGGCTTAAGGCCCTCCGATCGCTACAATTAGATGCTTCGGTCCACCGGTACTGCAACACAGGACTCCTCCTTGTTTTATCTAGGGAGGTGTTCTCAACCATCACATCCCCCATTTTCTCCGAGCTAGTCATTGTTCGCTCGGGCAAGTGGACTCACAACATAGCCTACGATGTCCGGCTGGCCCAGACGTTGCAGATGATGCACAAAGTCAGACCATTCAAATTGGTGTTTTTGTTCGAGGGTCCGTATTCTTCGGGGCCGGTGGACCGCCGGCGGGAGATGATGGAAGCTGTAGATGATGCAGTTTCGAAAGGTTTCCTTGATTTTCTCGACTCCCCGCCCACCGTCCGTATCACTGCACCATCCCGTTACTATGATTGGAAAATCTCCGAGTTTGATTAAGTACTTTTCATGTGTCCTCTACATCGCCACCCGCGGCCCAAATATGGGAGTTGTAATGTGCATGACGCCCCGGCTTTGAGTGCTCGCTGAAGGCTAAACCCACCAGCTACATCCCGTGAAGAGGCCCGAAAAGGAGTCCGCAACACCGTTGCTTGTTGTTGAGGGAGGGGGACGCACTGACGTTCCCCTTGTGTCGGTGGAACGGTCACAAAAGGAGTATCCAGGTAGATTACAATATCCCTCCTACGGCCATGGTATTCGCCTCGGGTGTTTTGGTATGCCCCACCGTTCGCGGCACCAGATGTGGCTGATCGAGTAGAAGTTTGATGCGCTTCTCACCCTCGCCGCTTGGATTCCAGCCTAGCGATGACGACGTCTCCAGCAAGCGGGAATAGGGGTCGCCCAACGTACCCTACCCCCCTAATATCGAGTAAGTGTTCTCAACCGATCCGTGTAGATGGCTCTGATTTCCTCGTACAGTAGGGACAAGCCTCTCCACTCCTGTGGTGACCTTTTGGAACCAGGGGAAGGCTAAGATCGACCGTCTACTCGGCGGTGCGGCCTCAGAGACCACCGCCCACGAATCAACCTACCGCGTTCCGTATGAAATCGTGGAAACGATCATTGCCCACCTCACCCGCGACCTCCACGCTCTCAAGGCGTGTTCACTTACTTGCCGATCCTGGCACGCCGTCGCCGTCCCACACGTCTACCATACCCTCATTCTTGGGAGGGGCGCCACTCATAGCCAGCTGAAGTTGCTGTCTAAGCTGCACAATCAAGGTCTAATGCCCTTTGTAAACGAAATCCGAGTGGAGCATTTGCAGGGCAGGGGTGGTTGGTTCGTGCACAAGGCATTCAACCACTGTGACTTGTGCTACTTTTCCGCTTTCGCGAACGTTCACACCCTGGACATTCGAAACCTAGAAATCCACCGCTTTATCCCAGGTGTCGAACGCTATTTCGGACACTTCTCACAAGCCCTACGATCCATCAAATTGTACTACCCATTTTGCACCCCTCAGCAGCAATCACATTTTCACTCTCTCTTTTCGAACCTGGACGACGTCGAGATTTGGGGCACCAACGCATGCACACCCGTGCCCGTCCAGGACACGCTCGTTCCGTTCTCTGCACCGGGACCGCGAGGCTGGTTGGTCCTTCGTAACCACCATTGGCCTGAGACTTGGACACACCTCATCTCTTCAGGCGGCCTGCGGTTCCGTCACATGGATCTAGGTCAATGTACAAACTGCATCCCCATCCTGTTAGAGGCATGTGCCAAGACCCTAGAGACGCTACAACTCTACGCGACGGACGGTAAGCTGTGCTGCTTGGGTTCATCCGCGGGTTCGAACTGACGGTGAACAGGTTACTACCCAATTGATAAACTCAATCTATCGCGACTTAGGGTCCTCCGGTATCTACGGATCAAGGCTTGGCCAACGAGGTACAGCCTGTCGGGGGACGACCGCCGTCGGTCCACTGTCATGAGGGCGTTCTCGACTATCACATCCCCTGTGTTCTCCGACCTCGTCATCGTCCTCGCGGGAGATGCAATCATCTGTTTACCCGAGGATGTCGCATTGTTCGAGACGTTGGACAAGATGAATCGAGTCAGACCCTTCAACTTGGTATTTTTGCTCAACGTTCCCAATTCTTCCCAAGGGGAGGCGCGACGGAAGTTTACGGGAAGTTTAGACTTTGTTACTGCAAAAGGTCTCCTCGACTTTCTCGGCTCCCCTCCCACCATCCGTTGCGCGCAATCTTGCCGTTACGCGTGGGACACGGCCCCATGATTAAATAAATTTTGTGCATCTCCGCCGTCGCTCATCCAGGGTTGTGGTGTGTAACATAGATGCTGCCCCAGTATAACTGATAAGTATTGGGAAAAATATAAGCGGGCGCCTTCGGACTTGGGGTCACCTAATTCTCCAGTCTCCGTCTCGACATACTCGGCCAGGGAAGTTCGAATTCACGGCGACGCGGGACTCCCGATACATATCCATTTGGGACCCCACCCGCACATCTCACCGGCCTCCTGTCGTACTCCCCTCCTTTTCCGATATGCCATCTGCCGTCTCCACCTTGTACGGCGGCCTCAGTGGGTCAATCCATGTGTCTTGGCAAGCTCGTCTCTCTCGGCCGCCTCGTTTGCTGACATGTCCAACTATAATACATTCAATTGTTATGGACGATAGTAAACAGTCTATAGCGCGTTACGACCTGTATGAAATCATGTACGGGTATCGAGAGACCGACGAGGTGCAGAAGTGGCCACGGCGTGCGCTTCAGAAGGCCGCTGCGACCCCAACGAGCCAGGTGTTGAACCCGGCAATCGACGACAGCCCTACCAACCAACGTCGTTGCGCCTAAACAAGGTGTGCTGCGGGAGGTGGTGGTGGGGGAAGATATCACATCGGCTGGGGTGGGACGATCAAATGGAAATGGGGCATCCATGAGGATTTGGAGACCCTTTTGAGGGTGACGAGTTCCAGGTGGTCCATGTCGAGTATTCCACGCTGGACACGATACTCCATATGCGATGGGTCTGGTACCTGTCCTTGCATTTCCTGATTCAATCCAAAATTCAGCACTCCCCCGCTCAAGCAAAGCGCTAAACATTACCTCGAAGAAGCACCTCATTCTCTTCGCCACCTCGGTAGCGAGTTTTGCACGGTCGATGTGAGCGTGGTCCTTCCGCCAAGTAACCGTTCGAATCTATGGGACTCATCAACGTTCACGTAACGAAATCAGGGAGTCAGCGCCGACATTCTTCGCCCACTTCCTATACGGGAGCCACTGCAAGCAGGATATAAGGCCACGATTGAATTGTGCTGGTAAGGACGGACATACCTCGAGTCTAAGGGAAATGGCAGATTTGCAACCGAAGGACATTTTGTCATCTCTTCCATCAAGGCCGGTGTACTGCTTCCTCAGTGCGTCCACAAGAGGATAACCGCACTTTCCATTCACGCTGAACAGTATCACCTCTCGCAACTCGTGTTGAGAAAGAGGATCTGCCCTTGGTCTCTTATACTCGCGCTGCGGAATGCAGGTGCCGCCACAACCGCCACATATACGACGGGAGTCCACGGCCATGGTGTCATTCTTATGGTTTTGATAAACGTGGTAGAATGACGTCTTAAGGTGGAAGGGGGACTTACCAGGTTTCCCACTCTCAGACTGGTGAGGCTGGGTGTCGGTGCCGATCCCTCGTCGCCTGGATGAGCTTCGGCGGGGCCGGAAGTGGTGGTGGGCGGGGGAAGCGAGGACGAATTGTGCTGTGAGGGAAGGCTGTTGCTTCCCCGCGTCAACGGTGGATCGATAGTTCTGTTGTAGGGGAGAGACAGCTGTCTTAGAATAATATTCGACCTCCATAATAACTGGCGGGGGAAGTTGAAGTTTACCGCTTGTAAAATAACAGAGGTTGCCAACTTCCAATAGACACCTGCTCAAGCGCGGCGAGATGCAGGTCTCCAACTTGGACCCCGCGAGGTCCGACTCTCCACTTTGCGTGTTCCGGAATGATCGTTTGTCCTTGCATTTTCTGCGAGGGGTTAATGGGCAGCTCAGGTCCTCTTGAGTATGGGGGCAAACCTCGATGAACCTCTTGACAACCTTGGCCACATCTGTAGCGAGCTTGGAAACCCTGATCCTCCCAGGAGGGCAGCACCAATCGTAGGTTCGCAACTGAAATTTTAGGGCTCAGCCTCCTCCAAATGATGCCACATCGGTCAACTCGCCTGGAAACCCTGAGGCAGATACCCCGGCCACTGCGTAATGGATTAGTACTGGTGCGTCACCGAAAACAGTAGAATTTATTCACCTCGAATCGTAGGGTGATCGTGAAGCTAGTCTCACTAGGAAACCCCGGAAGATCGCGGTAGAGCAAGCCAGCGTAGTCCCCCGCCAGGGCCGCAGTGACTGGCATATAGGATCCATCTTCCCGGACGAACGACACCAGGTTCTGGTTGTCAAATTTGAGACCACGCCCTCCTTTGTTTTCGTATCTTCTTTGAGGGATAATCACGCCATCCCGTCGTGTCTGTAGGAGTGGGCTGGTCAGTACATCAAAGAAGAACGCAGTGCCGCTCACCTTATCCTGAGGTGGCGTTGGTGGGCTGGTGTGACCTACGGAGCTCCGTGGGTAGATGTCACACATTGAGATTTCAGTGAAAGTAAAAGGAGCAGGAGACGAGCGCT
>Ga0307509_10012393_pt1 | contig 10199 bp, 7 predicted proteins | sample 10_EM_MG_FD_202245 | JGI IMG/M metagenome (GOLD analysis project Ga0307509, IMG submission 202245) | Populus trichocarpa ectomycorrhiza microbial communities from riparian zone in the Pacific Northwest, United States - 10_EM | ecosystem: Host-associated > Plants > Roots > Unclassified | place...
CCATTTCGTCTCCTCCATGACTGCTCCGGTTGCTTCCGGCTGGAGCGGTTGCCGGGTGGGACTTGCACCCACTGGAAAGCGCCGCCTTTTCACGGCGCACACCCTAAGCGGACATCGCCAGCGGTCGCACTCAGTCCCGCATTCGCTGAGAGTAAGCAGTATAGGACTGACCCAAACGAGACGAGAAAAATTTCGATTTAGGATCCACACTCCGCGGCTCGGCGACGACACCATATCTGGTCGTCGCCAGGTTCGTTGCAACCCGGTTGCGCTTCAGCAGAGGACAAGGTTCGCTGCGAGCCCCGCCTCGCTCGTCTCCTTGTACTTCGTGGACATGTCCCGGCCGGTATCGGCGAGAGTCTTGATGGTCGTGTCGAGGTCGACGCGATGCCTCGACCCGATCTCGTTGGTGGCGATGAGGAAGGCGGTCCACGCCTTCACCGCACCGAAGGCGCAGCGCTCGATGCAGGGAACCTGGACGTATCCGGCGACCGGATCGCACGTCATCCCGAGGTGATGCTCGAGTGCCGACTCGGCCGCGTTCTCGGTCACCTGGGGCGAGGCGCCCGTGACCTCGGCGATGAACGCGGCGGACATGGCCGAAGCCACGCCGATCTCGGACTGGCAGCCTCCCTCCGCACCAGAGAGCGTCGCATTGTGCTTGCACAGATAGCCGATGGCCGCGCCGGCCAGCAGGCCCTCGCGGACCTTATCCATGGGTAGCTTCCGTTTGCTGTTGACCAGGGCATAGACGATTGCCGGCATGACACCTGCCGAACCGCCCGTCGGCGCGGTGATAACCAGGTGACCACGCGCATTTTCCTCGGAGGCCGCCAGGGCGCACGCGGAAACCAGCGCGATAGCTCGGTCGCTTTCGTACTTGTCGTCCTGGGCCCGCTCCCAAACAGTCGCCGCCTTGGTGTGCAGCTTAATCGGCCCGGGCAGGACGTCGTCCTTCATCGACAAGCCCGCCTTGACCGTTGCCAGCATCGCACCAGCCACCTTGTCGAGGAAAGCATTGATCTCCGCCTCGCTCTTGCCGGACACGGCCACTTCGTTCGCCATGATCACTTGCGAGATCGTGAGGCTGTTTTTCTCGGCGTGCTGCCGCAATTCCTTCATCGTGGCATAGGCATATTTCGGCTGCCCTTTCTTGGGTGGCTGGTAGCCCTTCCATTCGATGAAACCGCCGCCCACAGAGTAATATTCCAGCTCGTAAACGGGTTTGTCGCCGGCCATGAGCTTGCATGTCATGGTGTTCGGATGCGGGAAGTTGCCTTTTGGCGCGTCGTAGATGATGTCGGCCAGCGACACGTCGAACGCCTTGCCACCGAGCGTAACCGGATAGGTTTGCTGCGGCTTGACGATCATCCCTTCGAGGAACGTTGGATCCACTGTGGCGGGCTCCTTCCCCACGAGGCCCGCCAGCGAAGCGCGTTCGGTGCCGTGCCCCTTGCCAGTCGCGCTCAGGCTGCCGAACAGATGCACCTTGAGGCCCGTGGCCTGCGCCAGCTGGTCGGCCGGCAGTTTCGTGCAGCGCTGGTAGAAGTCGTAGGTGATGCGCATCGGCCCTATCGTGTGCGAGCTCGATGGGCCCGGACCGACCTTGTAGAACTCTTCGACCACCGTCATCACCGGGCCCTTCGCTTGCCTAACGATGTCGAGGTCAGGGGACAGGGTGGCCCCCAACGGCGGCGCTGCCGCCTCCTTGGCCGCTTGCTGGGCACGGGCTTCGGGCGTCCAGACGGTTCCAGTCATCACCGCCGCCGCGCCGATGGCGGCGTTGCGCATCAGGAACGACCGACGGTCGATGTTCAATGGCAGTAACGGTGTCTCAGGCAATGACAGCAGCAGATCGTCGTCCCGGCTGGATCCCTTCATCTTACCCTCCCGGTTATTTGATCATCGGAGGCGGTTACTTATTCCGCTTTCTGAGCTGCCACATGGTGTGTGCCACTCAACTTGCGCTTGATCTGCATCAAGCTTCTGGCGCCGGAGTCCACGTCTATGTGGTTGCTCGAAGCTACTTCGGCAGAGGACTTCCGAATTGACCCCAACCGGACATTACCTCCATCTCCCGGCGCGTTTATTTGACCGAGCGGTCTGCACAGTCACTGACAAACCAGTACGGGGATTTTCGCGTGCGTCAGCACCTTGTTTGTCACACTGCCGATCAGAAGCATGGAAAGTCCGCTGCGCCCATGTGATGACATAACGATGAGATCGCAGCCTTTGTCCTCGGCTGCTGCGATGATGGCTTGATGGGGTTGCCCGTTCTCCACTTGAGTCGTCTTGCAGGAAATACCAACCTCCTTGGCCGCATTTGCCGCGCGATCCAACGCGCTCGTGGCCTGCTCCTTGCGCAGCTCGGCATATGTTGCGACTGCCTCCTGGAACCGCCCGGTCATTTCTGAAAACGGTTCCACAACGAAGATTACGGATACCTTGGCTCCAAGGGATTTCGCCAGCGCCAACCCATGCGTCACCCCACGCTCCGCTAGCTCCGATCCATCTGTCGGAATGAGAATATGCCGGTACATGCTTCACCTCCCGCTTGTCTGGATGTATCGCTGCCTTGCGAATGTAAGCTGGGCCCGCGTTTCGGATACAGTCTTGAGATAAATCAATCTATCGGCCCGACGTGCCGCGACCCAGATTTCCGCAATTGGCACTTCGCGTGGTTTCGCTGCGATGCGGAATTTGGTCCGCTATCGGTGCATCTCAGACATCGAGTAGTAAGCTCGATTTATCGCCACACGCCCTAATGCTCGTCCGGCCGTGTGCGCGCGATCATCTCGGCCGCACCCTTGTCCAGCAGCTCCAGCCCCACCGCGCGGCCAAGCTCGCGCGGCCGGTCCGCCGCGCCCTGCCGCGACACCTCGATGAAGCCGCCGCCGGTCTCGTCCAGCACCGCGGCCGTCAGCGCCATCTCGTTGCCATCAAGCGTGGCGTGGCCGGCGATCGGCGAGTTGCAATGGCCGTTCAGTACCCACAGCACCTCGCGCTCGGCCTCGGCGCAAAGCCGCGACGCGGCGTCCTCGATCTTCGCCAGCCGCCCGCGCGTCAGCCAGTCGTTCTCGACGCATTCGACGGCGACGATGCCCTGCCCCACCGCCGGCAGCATTTCGCGCACGGAAAAATCATGGACGATGCGTGAAGCCATCCCGATCCGCTCGAGCCCCGAGCGCGCCATGACAAGCGCATCCGCTGGTCCCACCTCGCCACCATCGGGCAGGCGCTGCTTGTCGCCGCGATCGAGTTTTGCGACGCGGGTGTCGGCCGCGCCGCGGAAATGGATCACGGTGGCCTCGGGAAACAGCCGACGCAGATACGCCGCGCGGCGCACCGCATTGGTGCCGATCTTGAAGCCCTTGCCCTTCGAAGCGCGAAACGCAGCGAGCGAAAGGCCGGGCCGTAGCACCAGCGCATCGTTAGCTGCATCGCGCGGCAGGGTCGCCGCGATGATCAGGCCCGGCGTTTCCTCGTTGCCGGGCACGTCCTTCAGCGAATGCATCGCCGCCTGCAATTGGCCGGCGCGCATCGCTTCGCGGATTTCGGCGACAAAGGCGCCGCCCTTGCCGCCATGGCGCAGCAGCTTGCTGGTCTGGTCCTGGTCGCCGCGGGTTTCGAACTTGACGATTTCGACGTCGAGCGCGGGATCGGCCGCGCGCAACAGCCGCGCGATCCCGTCCGTCTGCGCCAGCGCCATCAGGCTTTTGCGCGTGCCGATCTTCAAGGTCTGTCCCGACACGATATCTCCGTTCGAAGCGGTCCGCCGCTGCTGCCTGGCGGTTAGGGGATAGAGCAAGCGGCCAGTCAGAACAACGGCTTTGGCTTTGGGCCGGCCAACCCCGAACAGGGGCCGTTCAATGCCCGGCCCGGATGGGCAGCCATTCCCAAAACGCGGATTGTGCAATGCAGCAGAACCGATAAAATGGCCGCCACAAAAGGATTTTTGATTGTCCGATACCAGCGCCGATGCCTTGGCCGCTTCAGGCCACCGCCCGATGGGTTTTCCTGAATTCGTGATCGTGATTGCGTCGATTATGGCGCTCAATCCGCTTGCGATGGACATGATGCTGCCGGCGCTGCCCAACATCGCGTCGGCCTTCGACATCACCTCCGTCAACCGGCCGCAGATGGTGCTGTCGGTCTTTCTGGTCGGCTTCGGCCTCGGCCAGTTCGTGATGGGCCCGCTGTCCGACCGGTTCGGACGGCGGCCGATCCTGCTTGGCGGCATGGTTGTCTATTGTGCCGCCAGCCTGCTCGCGATCGCGGCCCCCTCGTTCGAGACACTGCTGTTGGCGCGCGCACTGCAAGGCGTCAGCACCTCGGCGACGCGCGTGATCGCCACCTCGATCGTGCGCGACTGCTACGCCGGACGGCGCATGGCGAGCGTGATGTCGCTGACGATGATGATCTTCATCGCCGTACCCGTCGTTTCGCCGGCCTTCGGCCAGGCCGTGCTGCTGCTGGCGCAGTGGCGCGGCATCTTCATCGTGCTGATGCTGTATGGCGTGGTGACGCTGGTCTGGAGCGCGCTACGCATGCCGGAGACGCTGGCGGTGGCTAACCGGAGGTCGCTCGCCGTCGGCGCGGTGCTCGATGCGTTCCGCCAGACCGTGACCAATCGCCAGACGCTGGGTTATGCGCTGGTGGCCGGCGGCGTGCTGGGCTCGCTGTTCGCCTTTGTATTCATCTCGCAACAGGTGTTCACCGGCATCTACGGGCTCGGATATTATTTTCCGGTTGCGTTCGCCGGCGTCGCGGTTGGAACCGCCATCGCCGGCTTCGTCAATTCCCGTCTCGTTGGCCGCCTCGGCATGCGCGTGCTCTCCCACGGCGCGCTGATCGGCTTCGTGTTCATCGCCGCGACCATGCTGGTGGCCGCGAAACTGCAGATGCTACCCTTGGCGCTGTTCATGGCGCTCTCGGTGTCGATGATGTTTGCGTTCGGCCTGATGATCGCCAATTTCACTGCGCTCGCCATGGAGCCACAGGGCCATATCGCCGGCACCGCCGCTTCGCTGTACGGCTCGATCACCACCCTGCTCGGGATCGGCATCGGTGCCACCATCGGCCAGGATTTCGACGGCACGCTGGTGCCGTTCGCAACCGGCTTCCTGCTCTGCACGCTGGCTGCGCTTGCGGTCGTGCTGGTGGTGGAGAAGGGCCGGCTGTTCCACCCGCATGGCATGAAGCTGTAACGGGCATGGCAGATGCCTGCACCGGCGCTGGCGTCGTTTGGCGAAGCTGGTAACAATTGCTCAGAAGCCTTCAGCATCGGGAACCGGAAGATGGATAATCGCAGTAACATCTGGCGTGGCGTCGACACCATCAAGCCGCGCTTCGTCGCCTTGGCCGACCGGGTCTGGGCCATGCCCGAGGTCTGCTACACCGAGGCGCGCTCGTCCGCCGAACATCTGGCCGAGCTGCGCCATCAGGGTTTTCGCGTCACCGAGCAGGTCGCAGGCATTCCCACCGCCCTGATGGGCGAATGGGGCGAAGGCGGGCCCGTGATCGCCTTCCTAGGCGAATATGACGCCCTGCCCGGCCTCAGCCAGGAGGCCGGCGTCGCCGAGCCTCGCCCGCTGGAGACCGGCGGCCATGGCCATGGTTGCGGCCACAATCTGCTCGGCTCCGCTGCGCTGCTGGCGGCCACGGCCCTGAAGGACTGGCTCACTGAGCACAAGGTGCCGGGGCGCGTGCGCTATTATGGCTGCCCCGCGGAAGAAGGCGGCGCGGCGAAGGCCTTCATGGTGCGCGATGGCGCCTTCGAAGACGCCGACATCGCGATCACCTGGCATCCGTCGAGCTTCTGGGAAGTGGTGGTGACGCCGTCGCTCGCCAACACGCGCGCCGATTTCATCTTCACCGGGCGCACCGCGCATGCTGCGGCTTCGCCGCATCTTGGCCGCAGCGCGCTGGATGCGGTCGAGCTGATGAATGTCGGCGTCAACTACATGCGCGAGCACATGCCGAGCGACGCCCGCGTCCATTATGCCCTGCTCGACACCGGCGGCATTGCTCCCAATGTGGTGCAGGCCCATGCACGCGTGCGCTATTCGATCCGCGACCGCGACCTGCCCGGCATGAACGAACTGGTGGAACGGGTCCACAAGATCGCGCAGGGCGCGGCGCTGATGACCGAAACCAAGGTGGAGATGAAGATCATTTCCGCCGTCTCCAACATATTGCCGAACACGCCGCTCGAGCAGGCTCTCCATGGCATCATGGAAGAACTCGGTCCCCCGCACTTCGACGAGATCGACAAGGATTTCGCCTCAAAAATCCGTTCCACGCTAACGGACAAGGATATCACGAGCGTCTATCACTCGATCGGCATGGATCCGACCGACCGGCCGCTGGCCGATTTCATCGTGCCGCTGGACGCCAGGCGTAATCCGCAAATCGGCTCGACCGACGTCGGCGACGTGAGCTGGGTCGTGCCGACCGTGCAGGTCCATGCCCCGACGGTTGCGATCGGTACCCCGTTCCACACCTGGCAGGTGGTGGCGCAGGGCAAGAGCCCGCACGCCCACAAGGCCATGGTGCAGGCCGCCAAGGCGATGGCCGGGCTCGGCGTCCGGGCGCTGACGGAACCCGACCTGATCGCCGCCGCCAAGGCCGACCTGAACAAGCGCACCACCCGCACGCCTTATATCAGTCCGCTGCCGGACAGCGTGGCGCCACCGCTGGACATGTCGCGGATCTGACCGCCCGGTCTGACCGGTCTGGCGAAATTTTTTGCAGTGCGGAGCGCGATTCCGCGCGCTTTTGACGCGCCTGGGCTGCCTGATTGCCAAAGCAATGTGCGCCGCAGCGTATTTCTGCCCAAGCAAAAATCATTGGCCTCTTCCATCCTGCCGATTGTCGACAGCCAGACGTTGACCTCCGGGGTATTTGGTGTGCCATCTTACCGGTGAAACATCTCACGCTGCCGCCCGGCGGCGCATGACAACCACCAGAACCAGACACGGGGACGACGATGCTGGACCACGAACTGCGAACCATGATCGACGAGGTGAAGGACGGGCGCATGGACCGCCGCGGCTTCGTTCAGCGGATGCTTGCCTTCGGTCTCACCGCACCTATGGCCACGCAGATTCTGGCCATCGGCGGCGTCGCCATGGCCGAGGGCCCGTCCGTCTACAAGCCTACCAAGCGTGGCGGCGGCGGCGCGCTGAAACTGTTGTGGTGGCAAGGACCGACCCTGCTCAACCCGCATTTCGCTACCGGCACCAAGGACCAGGACGGCTCGCGTCTGTTCTATGAGCCGCTCGCCTGCTGGGATGCGGACGGCAACATGAAGCTGGTTCTGGCCGCCGAGATTCCCTCGCTGCAGAATGGTGGCCTCGCCGCCGACGGCATGTCCGTGACCTGGAAGCTCAAGCCCGGTGTCAAATGGCACGACGGCAAACCCTTCACCGCCGATGACGTGGTGTTCAACTGGGAATACGCCCGCGATCCCGCCACCGCCACCGTGACCATCGGCATTCACCGCGACATCACCGTCGAGAAGATCGACGACCTCACGGTCCGCATCACCTTCAAGAAGCCGACGCCGTTCTGGGCCGACGCCTTTGTCGGCGCCCCCGGCAGCATCATCCCGAAGCATCTGTTCGCGGAGTATAAAGGCGCCAAATCCCGCGAGGCTCCGAACAACCTCGCGCCCGTCGGCACCGGTCCCTACAAATTCGTCGAGTTCAAACCGGGCGATGTCATCCGCGGCGAGCTGTTTGCCGACTACCACATGTCGAACCGCCCGCACTTCGACACCATCGAAATGAAGGGCGGCGGCGATGCCGTTTCGGCCGCGCGCGCCGTCATCCAGACTGGCGAATATGATTTCGGCTGGAACATCCAGGTGGAAGACGACGTCCTGCTGCGGCTGGAAAAGGGCGGCAAGGGCAAGACCGTGTATGCGACCGGCGGCGACACCGAATTCATCGCGCTGAACTTCACCGATCCCAATACCGAAATCGACGGTGAACGCTCCTCGATCAAGACCAAGCATCCGCTGTTCTCCGATCCGGCGGTGCGCAAGGCGCTCGCGATGCTGGTCGATCGCGAGGCCATCAAGAAGGTGATCTACGGCCGCGCCGGACGCGTTTCAGCCAACTTCCTCAACGGCCCCGAGCAGTTCGTCTCGAAGAACACAACCTGGGAATTCAGCATCGAAAAGGCATCCAAGCTGCTGGAGGATGCCGGATGGAAAGCGGGCGCCGACGGCATCCGCGAGAAGGACGGCAAGAAGCTGAAGCTGCTGTACCAGACCGCGATCAACGGGCCGCGCCAGAAGACCCAGGCCATCGTCAAGCAGGCCTGCCAGAAGGCCGGCATCGACGTCGAACTGAAATCGGTGGTCGCCTCGGTGTTCTTCTCCTCCGACGTCGCCAACCCCGACACCTACGCCAAATTCTACGCCGACATCGAGATGTTCCAGATCCCGATGAGCCAGCCGGATCCTTCCCAACTGATGCGCCGCTTTCATTCGCGCTATGTGGCGACGAAAGAGAACAAGTGGCAGGGCGTTAATTTCCCGCGTTGGGTCAACAAGGATTACGACGCGGCGGTCGACGCCGCCGAGATCGAAACGGATGTGGTCAAGCGGGCCGCGCTTTATATCAAGGCCAACGACATCATGATGCAGGACGTCGTTTTCATCCCGGTGATGCACCGCCTGAAGGTGGAAGCGGCCGCCAATTCGTTGCGGCCGGTGGTCAGCGGCTGGGCCAACGAAACCGACAATCTGTTCGACTGGTACCGGGAGGCGACGGGATAACCGCGACGGGATCTTTCCCTCATGAGCCAGTATGTGCTGCGTCGTCTCCTGATCGCGGTGCCGAGCCTGCTCGGCATCTCGCTCATTCTGTTCATCGTGCTGGCGCTGGCGCCCGGCGATCCCTTCAGTGAACTCGCGACCAATCCGAACGTGCCGCCCGAAGTAGCCGCCGCACTTCGGGCCAAGTTCGGCCTCGACGATCCGATCTACCTCCGCTACCTGCACTGGATCACCGCCATGCTGCAGGGCGACTGGGGCTTTTCGTTCGTCAGCCGGATGAACGTCGACAAGCTGATCCTGCAGCGCCTGCCGACGACGCTCTATGTGATCGGCTCGGCGCAACTGCTGGCGCTCATGATCGCGATACCGGTCGGCGTCTATGCCGCGACGAAGCCCTATTCGATCTTCGACCAGATCGCCAACACGCTCGCTTTCATCGGCTTTTCGCTGCCGACCTTCTTCACCGGCTTGCTGTTCATCCTGCTGTTTTCGATCACACTGGACTGGCTGCCGTTCGTCTACACCACCGACATCAAGGCGACCGGCTTCCGCTGGGTGATCGAACAGGTTCGGCAGGCCATCATGCCGGTGATGGTGCTCGGGCTGTTTCAGGCGGCCTCCATGACGCGCTTCGTGCGCTCGGCCATGCTCGACGTGATCCGCCTCGACTACGTCACCACTGCGCGCGCCAAGGGCCTCGGGCAGGCCAGGGTGATCATCAAGCATGCGATGCGCAACGCGATGATCCCGGTCGTCACGCTGGTGGCGCTGCAGATGCCCGCGGTGTTCGGCGGCGCCATCGTCACCGAGCAGATTTTTCGCATTCCGGGCATCGGCTCGCTCCTGATCTCCTCCATCCTCTCCAACGACACGCCGGTCGTGATGGCCGTGGCCTTCGTCTTTGCCTGTCTCGTGGTGCTCTTCAACCTGATCGCGGATGTCCTTTATGGCTGGCTTGACCCTCGCATCTCCCTCCGCTGAGCGGCGGCCGGCCTGGTCGCCCTGGCGCGAGACCTGGCGGCGCTATCGCCGCCACAAGCTCGCCGTGGTCAGCGCGGTCCTGCTGCTCGTCCTGATCGCGGCTGTCGTGTTCGGTCCCTTTGTCTGGCGCGTCAGCATCAACGACATCGATTTCAACGCGCGCCTCGAAGGCCCCTCGCTCGCCCATCCCTTCGGCACCGACGACCTCGGACAGGATATTCTCGCCCGCATGATCTACGGCGGGCGCATCTCGCTCGCGGTAGGCCTCGCCGCGATGGCGGTCGCCGTCATCGTTGGCACACTGATCGGCGCGCTCGCCGGCATGTCGCGCGGCGCGCTCGGGCATGCGCTGATGTGGCTGACCGACCTGTTCCTCTCGCTGCCACAACTGCCGCTGCTGCTGCTTCTGATCTATCTGTTCCGCGACGGGCTC
>Ga0307509_10012394_pt1 | contig 10199 bp, 16 predicted proteins | sample 10_EM_MG_FD_202245 | JGI IMG/M metagenome (GOLD analysis project Ga0307509, IMG submission 202245) | Populus trichocarpa ectomycorrhiza microbial communities from riparian zone in the Pacific Northwest, United States - 10_EM | ecosystem: Host-associated > Plants > Roots > Unclassified | place...
AAAAAATAAAAAATAAAAAATAAAAAATAAAAAATAAAAAATAAAAAATAAAAAATAAAAAATAAAAAATAAAAAATAAAAAATAAAAAATAAAAAATAAAAAATAAAAAATAAAAAAGATGATGGCAAATGGTAAGTAGATAAGGTAGCAAGGGCATAATGGCAGTGACTGGTGAGGGGTGTGAAGGGCAAATGCAATAGAAGCAACCAATGGGCTCTTCAAGGGGATAGAAGTACAGCCCATCTTGATGGAAGTAGTCCTGCTCCCTGCCCCCTGATAAGTGAGTTACAACCTATGTTGAAGTGTTGTCCAGGTTATCTAGGGTTAGTTGCACAAGTGTCAACAGGCCTGGTAACTGCATGAGAGCTCATGCAGCAAGGTGAAGGTATTCTGGTATATCCTAGTTGTAACCAGCACCTGGAGTAAGCAGTGGGACCAGGGTAAGTTCAGCAACCAGGCCATAGAAGTACAAGAGTTTTGGGGTTTGGGTACAGGACTTGGGAGTGGAGTAGCCCCACCTGGTATGCAGTTGTAAGATAAAAGTAGTAACACTAGTAGTTGTAGGAGCAAGTCAAATCTCTTGTCTAGTTACCAGATCATCATAAATATCATTTTGAGTCTAGTATTCATGGTGGTGACATTAGATTTGACTTTGTTCTTTCTTTCATAATGGCTAGTTCAAGCACTTCTGAGCTAGTCAAGCTCAAGGACCAATACTACCTAACTGATAAAGAACTCTCTTGGAGGACCCACAATGAGCAGGTCAAACACATATATGAAGACAACCCTAGAAATCCCATAGGAGTATAATTTCAAGGATTCCTAACAGAAGAAGGGCATACTAGTGCACAAGGATTCATTCCTGTCTGCCTACTCCAAAAATAGTGGTTTCACATCTACTACAGTAGATCAAGGAAACAATTCTTTAAAGGACCTCACTTTCCCAAAGTTTCCCTCTTCAACAACGAATACATTGTAGCCCAACAACTAGCACAACAAGAACTTACCATCCCAGAAGAAGAGAACAACAAACAAAGGTCAGACTCAAATCATCATACTTCAAGTTCTGAGGATGAAAATAAAGACAAAGATAAAGATGAAGACAATTCACCAACAAACAATGTAGATCAAGGAATCTGAGAAACACTAATCCCCCTCAAAGCCCAAACACCTAGGCATTCTCCACTTGACATACCAATCTATCTGGACCTCTCTTGATCTCATACCACCACCATGTCCAATATTTCCACACCCTCACCAGCACTTGGATGCCCTGAAAAAGCCTTTGAAAGTCTCCTGATCACCATCATTTGCACTGAACCGCATATTTGGTTGGCTAAAGTAAAGCCACATCTCCTCATCTTTTTTTCCCACCCTATTATCAAAGAGCTCATTGGCAAGAGCGATGCCCCTGCTCAACCCACTGTCAACACTTCCCCCAATCTGGAGCTACAGAAGATCCAGGACTCCCTCCTGCAGCTGTCCAAAGTAGTTGATACCTTGAAAAAGGCTCCCCCCCCTCCAACAAAGACACCAGCATGAGCAAAAGCAAGCAAAAGTCATCTGCCCCCATCAAAACTCCCCCACACACCTTCTTGGCTATCGCCAGAGCCAGGCCCCCTAACCCTAGTCTGTTAGTAGATGTGGCAAAGCTTGGAATGGGCAAGGAAGGCTGGATCAAACTGGAGATACTATGCTTAGCCCTTAACAAGGAACTTGCTGCTGTAACCCCCCCACAAGTCCAGCTGGTTGCTGTCAGGTGGACAGCTAAGGGCAAATTAGTCACCACTGGGGGCAGCCACAACTCCACACACACTCCAATTGGCTGCCCCCCACATTAGTGCAGCCCTAACTAACTCCCTCCCCATGCCCTCCCACTCCCCCCTCCCCCAACCATGGCCCAACACCAGATGGTCCAAAATCACAATCAATGGCATACCCACTGGCACATCAACAGCTAGGTCCCCCCTCTCCCCTGATGAGTGCCATATGGTGCTAGCAGCATCAAACCCCACCTACACCTCCCTCTCAATCATGCAGAAACCCAGTTGGGTTCACCTACCAGCCTTATACAAACCAGGCTCCATCTCCTCCCTCTCAGTGGCTTTTGAGGACCCAGACAGCAGCAAGCTGAAGGTGTTACTGGCCAAACACTACCTATATGCTTATGGCAACAGAACATTGGTTCAAAAGTGGAAGTACCACCAGAAGAACTCCAAAGACAACTCCAAATCCACCACCAGTCAGCATTCCAATACCAGTGACTCCAATGATAACAAGGACATCAACTATTTACTTACACAGCTAGCACCACCATTCAAGACAGCAAGTGCACCACCTCTGCAGTCAGGCCAACCCACACGCAAATCATCCTGTAAGACCAGACTGCTGTTAAGGCTGCAACAAGCCTTGATAGTACAACTTGTACTAAGACTTGGTACTGGTGGCGAGTAGATAAACAAGTAGAGTTCTCTAGTATTGCTAGAGACGACTCAGAGTGTGCTGGGGTAAATAGGTAGAGGGACTATGAAGGGATTGACAATGGTTGTATTGGAAACCAAGTCAAGCTTAGGGCTTGACTGTCGAAATACTGAGTGCTTATATACAGGCACGTCCATGCACGGACCAAGACTACTAGGAGAGGTACTACTAGTAGTGACAGAGCTATCTGTATCATCATGATATCCATGGCCAAGTGCTGCGGTCTGTATGAGTGTTACAAGGGGGATGAAGCAAGAGCGAAATCATATGTCAGGAGATTGCTTTATCTATCCTTAACCAGGTACTAGTAATGACAGGTCATTCTGAGAAGGGAAGCATCGTCATGATGCAATCATGATGACAAGATTTGAGATTGATCTGGGGCAATCTGGTTGCCGCGCGCCCATTACGGTCTAATGGGCGTCTGAAGTAAGCAGCTATCCTTTATGGTAGTCGGACTTGATGGTAACCCAATTAAGGGCCATGTCGCTATCCATGTCTTTTGTGGAGCTGTGCGTGGATGAGGGATTGTCTGCAGACTCTTCTGAAGAGGTTGACTGGTGGCCCTGACTCTGGGGCAAGGTGCTGGCTATAGGCGATGAGGCAGCAGGCATGATTGACTGATAGCTGCCTTCTCTACTGGTGCGTTGGCGTATGGGCGCAGATAAGGGACTTGTAGGTGACAGGGAGTGCTTGCGGGATACAGGACTGCTAGGCTGGGTGAGGTATGCTGGCCAGGGTTCAATAGGGGACTCTTCCGGGGATAAGGTATGTGTCTGGCCTCCGGGGACATCAGGTTCATAGTGCGTGACTGGTTCTGGCTCTAAAGGCGGTGCATCCTCCATGGGACTGTCTGGGTCTTCCAGTATGTTCTCTACTGGGGGTGGCTCTTGGTACGTCTCCATTGAGGAGTACTCCCTTCAGTGGATGTTCCAGAGGATAGGGACGAGGGGCTCAACTGGTGGTTGGACTGGTGTAGGCGGGTGTGTAGTAGCATCTTTAGGTGGGTTACTGGGTGGTAATGGCAGTAGGACTGGTAGTGGTTTGGTTGGGGGCTTTGGGGTGGATACTGAGGTGTATGAGGAAGGTGAAAAATAGGGTGGATTGTAACAACTGCCCTGACCTTTTGACACCTAGTAGATGGGCATTGCAACATTCAAAGCACATATGCTACCAAGCATCAGCTCTCCCTCAAGTGGCTTCCCTATAGGCCAACATCTTGTATGTTAACTTTATCATTTCTCAGGTGTGCCTCCAGGGCAACTAGGGTTCAGGGGTCTTACATAGCAAGCCAAGCAGAGTCACATGTAACCCATCATCCTTTGATTCATCTTTCCAGTCATTACTATATGTTCTCAAAGTAGTTCTACATGGGGTCTATTCCCTGAGGGACAGTTTGCTTCTTACTTCTCTCTTGACCTATAAGGGACCATAGTATCCTAGGCAGACTTTAGTCTAGTGTAGTAGGTAGATTGTCACAGTGGACAATAAAATGATTCAAAAAAAAAAAAAAATACCAATCTATCTACAAGTGCCCTCTCCTACCCATGCATACATATCTCTACAGTCTATGGTACAAATGGCAATGCAAAGCCAAGTAGTAACCCAAGCACCTACTACCATTCAAGGAACCTCTGCACCTACAGGGACCTCAGGGAGCTCTGCACCCAACCACCCCTCCCAATGACATACAAAATAGCCTCCAAAATGTATTACAACAAGGACCGCCTGGAGGACCACTGGGAGGTAGTGGTGGCAGTGGAGGTGGTGGTGGTGGTGGAGGTGGTAGACAAGGACCACCCCCAGGAGGACCCCCCTTGGGACAACCAGCAGCAGCCACACCAGGACCAGTCAATGTTACAGGAGATGTCAAAAATATAGGACAACTCCCCTTTGTATTTGATGGAGATTGGACCAAAGCCAACAATTTTATTGATGAAGTCAAAGGATACCTACTACTCAACCAAGATGTTAATGGATTTAATTCCCCTATCAAAAAAGTGGCTTTCACTCTTACCCTTATCAAAGGAACTGACACCACAGGATGGATCAGGAACATATGAACCTGGCTAGAAGGACTAAACCCAGCAGTAGACAATGTACCTGCAGTATGGGAGCAATTCCTTGTTGAATTTGCCAAACAATACCAGGATTCCCAGCAAGGACAACGTGCTCATCTCAGATTGGAAACCCTCAAAATGACACACCCTCTCATCAACAAATACATTGCCAAGTTCAAAGATGCTACTAGACAAGCAGGATATAACCAAGGCAATGAAACAACTAATCACTACTTCCTTAAAGGACTCACACCAGGAGTTCTACTTGACATCTTAAAGCCCCCAAATGTCCAGGGATACACTGCCATCAAAGAACAAGCTATTGAAAGTACTAGGTCTAGAGTCATAATTGAAAACATCTTGGGACCTAGGGGAAGAGGAACAGGTTCTAACACATCTTGGGGGCCATTCTATGGTTTCCAAGGTGGGGCCTTCCAACCATTCTTTACACCATGAGGACCCCCTAGGCCATTCTTCAGTCAAAACAATCTGACCCTGCAACAACAAAACAGTATGCCAACCATGCAGAATTATAACTCCACTATTGCCCCTCAATGGATAAGTAACATGCTGGTACCCATGGATCTAAGCTGAGCCAGAGCCCCAAATTGGCACTCTAACAATTGAGGAATGCCAATTGAGGAATGCAGGGACACATTGTCCAGACAAGTCACCCTCCCCTGCAGTGTTTCAACTGTGAAAAAGAAGGACACTTTGCACAAAACTGTTGTCAAGGTCAACAAAGTAGAGCCAACCTAATTGACTTCAACAATTCCCAATCTGATACTATACTCACTCCCCCAGAAGATCATATCATACAACTATTGGCAGAAATAGAGTCCATGAACATGGAAGATAGAGTTAAGCTAGCTCAAGGAATGGGAGTAGCTAAGGATTTTCCCACTGCCTGATCAAATTGGCACTGATTAGGCAGAATAGCAATAAAAAAGTGTACATGTCTGCAAGGAAATCTATGACTGTTCAATTCTATACTCAATCTATTGCAAAAAGAGCTGAAGCATTGGCACTGGTCAATTCCAGAGCCACTGAAAACTTCCTAAATCTATCATATGCTAGATGGTTAAAGTTACCTATTAAACATCTAAACCAACCCCAAAAACTCTATAATCATCTTCTTTCCTCTTACCACCACCATCCCCCTAGTGGGGCTGGTGTCTTACCCTCCTTTCAGGACATAGACGACACTCTCCTCATCTCTCCTCCACCCCCTTCCTCCCTGTTTAGTGTCCCTAAAGCGACCATGCTTGGGACCGGGTTTGACCTAGCATCACCTAGCAGGGAGTTGAGTTCGGCGACTCATCCAACATTACTGGCTGACTTCGCTATGCTCACCCCGTCGACGACCCCTTGGTCTATTACTTGGCACCACCATTGACACCTTACCCCTTGGTCATCGGCCGCCGCCCTGGTGGCTTGGGATCACCCTGCTGGCCACAGCCAGTTCTTCAAAAGGTACAGCCCACCCACATACTAGATATACGGCCCATTGACTACCCCCGGCCTCTGCCTCCCACCGCCTCAGGCATGCCACCACCCACCTCTCAAGGCACCCCCAGGCTCTGGGACATCCCCCTCCTACCCTACCCATGCCCTCTGAGACCCTTGCAACAGGCTTCTCATAGCACACCAGGCATCGCAATCACTGGGACCCTGTCACAAATGGGCTTCTCACGTGTGTAAGCCCTTTTCATCTCTGTCAACCCCTCCCCTCTGCCCACACCTTGCGGCCTTGGGCATAGGAGCCATGAGACCTTCGCCTTCGGGCTTGAGGGTTTCCAGCCACGGCCTATAGACTTCACTTTACCCCCCCTTCTGAGGTGCTCCATCCTCTGCCCTTTTCGCCTTCCCCCCCTCCACCCCCATCTCTTGCCGGCCCGCAGTGCCTTCTGGTACTAGCGCCCCATCTTGGCGCTGATCTGTGGCTCCCCAGCCCGCAATGTGGCTTCCCCCTGCAGGCGTCGCTCCCCTCTACTCGGCCCGCGGCCCCCATCCGGACTGCTTCAAGTACAGTCGGTGCTGCCTCAGTCATGCGTTTTGGGTACAGAGCGCCCAATAGGACACAGGTATCTGCAGCGTTCTCCACTTCCGCTAATTTTATGTTCTGTATCTATAGGGACTTAACCCCCCTATGGGGTGGCACCACTACATGTCGCCCCACCTTACGTTCATTACCTCCCCTCCCCTTACCATGTTTTGTCCCCCCCATTTTATTTACTGTCATTGCCCATGTTCACACTGCGTGTGACATCAGGTAGGTGTGGCCTCGCCCCCATATATATGGCACTTCTTCCTGTCTTTACCTCTTACGTTTAGCTCAACAGTCTGTTATCTACAATTCCTGGGTTACTAAATGGTACACATAGTTCACTATTGATGGTAGTTAGCTAGAGTTGTACTGTGATGTCTTGTTGCTTGACACAGTGGACAATAAACTCCAAATTCAAAAAAAAAAAAAAACTCTATAATGTAGATGGTACCAAAAACAAAAGCAGCGATCTCCAATTCTACACCAACCTCTCAGTCCAAACCAGAGACATTTGACAACAACTATGATTCTTCCTTATGGACCTAGGAGAACACAAGGCCATCCTAGGATACCCATGGTTTGTGGCCACCCAACCAAGATTGATTGGAAACATGGATGGATAGATCATACTCAACTTTCCATCGTTCTCCAAGCACCAAATGCCTGAAAAGCAGTAATTGATTGGAAATATGGATGGATAGATCATACTCAACTTCCCATCATTCTCCAAGCACCAAATGCCCAAAAAGCAGTGTTTGGACTACAAACAAGAAACCACCCAAGACCCATCCACACCAAATGATATTTCATCAGAAGAGTCACTATTGGAGAAACCACAACACTCAATTCACCAATACCTCAAGAATACCAAAGACATTCCAAAATATTTAGCAAAGCAGAATCACAGCGACTTCCCGCTCACTCCATTTGAGACCACGCTATAGAACTCCTTCCCAACACACCCTCTACACTTCCCAGATGACTGCTTTCTCTGACTCAGGAGGAAATCCATAAATGCCATAAGTTCATACAAGAGCATATACAAAGAGGGACAATAACAAGATTGAAAAGTCCCTATGCAGCAAACTTCTTCATAAAGAAAAAGGATGGGAAGCTCAGACCAGTTCAAGACTACTGACCCCTGAATAAATGGACTATTCAAAATCAAAATGTATCCCCCCTCATTGCCCAGGCTATCAATTGACTAAGCAGATGCACCCTCTTCACTAAATTCAATGTATGGTGGGGATACAATAACATCCATATCAAAGAAGACAATAGGGTCTTTCAAAGTTGTCATTATTGACTCCATTATTTACTCCATTAATTTGCCCATTAAGTTGTTTTTGGTGCAAATTTTTGATTAATGGAAGAAATAATGATAAAATTAATAAACTATTAATGGTCAACTTTGAAAGACCCTAATGAATGGAAGGTGGCCTTCCTTATCCCCAAGGGTTATTCCAACCTAGAGTAATGTTCTTCAGACTAACCAATGCCCCTGCAACCTTTCAGACCATGGTCAACACAATGTTTTACAAAGATGTTAAAGCTGGGTACTTCACAATCTATATGGATGATGGGGCCATTCACACTAAACCACTTCCTGACAAAACTTATAAAGAACATCTGGCTCAATACCATGGATATGTCTACAAGATCTTCAATAAATTAAAGGAATTCAATCTATACCTCAAACCAGAAAAATGCTCCTTTGAGCAAACTGAAATCAACTTCCTAGGAGTAATCATAGGAAATGGTCGGATACAGATGGACCCATCAAAAATCAAACCCATAAAAGACTGGCCTACTCCTAAAACTCCCACAGACATCAGAGCATTCTTAGGGTTCACTAGGTACTACCAATATTTCGTCAAGGACTATTCTTCAATCGCTCAACCACTACTGGACCTTACCAAGAAAGCTGTAGAATGGCATTGGGGAGTGTTGCAAGAACAAGCATTCCAGAGGCTCAAACATATAATGTGTCAAAAACCTGTCCTCTCCCAACCAGACTTTAACAAGAAGTTTTACCTACAAACCAATACTTCTGCATACAGCCTTGGAGCAGTATTATCCCAAGATACCAGTGAAGGTACTATCATGTCAAACCAACAAAAACCTACCCTACACCCAGGGCCTACTACTTGGCCAGATTCACTCCAACAGAATGAAACTACAATATCTATGAATGGGAACTGCTAGCTGTGATGAAGTCCCTTTCATATTGGAGACCCTACCTAGGATAGACCAAAGTTCCATTCACCATTTGCACAGATCATGCTAACCTACAATATTGGAAGGCACCACAAAACCTCAATAGGAGAACCACACAATGGCATGCAGATCTACAGGAATACAACTATGAAATCAAACACATTTCCAGAAAAGCTAACATTACATCAGATTTCCTATCATGACCACCAGAAGCAGACCAAGGGAAAAATGACAACCAAGGCATCATAGTCATACCCCCAGAATGTTGTAGAGTCATCTCTATACAAGATAAAATACAAGTCCCACCAATACTTGAGGTAAAAAGAGGCCTAATGAATCTGTATCATGACCATCCCCTAGCCAGACATCCAGGAAGGAATGAAACATTGTGTAAAGTACAAGGGAAATACTGGGGGCCTCACATGCAACAATGGATTGAAGATTACATTAAAGGGTGTACCATATGCCAACAGAACAAAATCCTTACCCACAAAGCCAAAAACCCTCTGTATTGCATCCCTACCACTTCAAATGCATGACCTTTTGAGAGAATAGCTATGGATTTGATAACTGGACTACCAAAGAAAGGGGATAAAGATGCCATTCTAACCATAGTCAACCAAGGATGCTCTCAAGTGGCTGTCTTCTTACCATGTTCCACCACAATAACAGGACCACAGATCACCCAACACTATCTGGACCATATATGCAAGTGGTTCAGTTTACCAACAAAGGTTATCTCCAACCAAGACCCTTGATTTATATCACACTTTGGGGTCACTCTTACCAAGAAGCTTGGGATTCAACAAAACCTTTTGTCTGTGTTTCACCTGCAAACTAACAGGCTATCAGAGTGGAAGAATCAATGAGTAGAATAATATCTTTGAGTTGTGACCTTCCTTCATCCCAAAGATTGGACAACATGGATTTTGATCGCATCAATAGTGCACAACAACTAACAGAATGCCACTCTTGGTCTTTCACCAAATCAAAAATTTAACAAAGGATGGTCCCCAATTTGGGGTTCCCTGCCACCCTGTTTTGGATGACTTAATGTTACTTAAGCAAAAAAAGTGTGAAATGTTTTTCATGCATGTGACAGCATACCAGAGGTGTGCCCAGTGTGTGTCCAACCTGGTAGGTCCTCCTGTAAGCTTGCTCACTTGCTTACTTTTTGTTCTGACCAGTTGCTTTTCCTTGCTCACAGGTCCACAGGTCACTTCCCCCCCCTCCTAGGTTGGTTTTTCCCCTTGTACCCTGCCTTTTTTCCTCAGCTCTTTTTTCTCATTTGCAGGTGACTTTTTTTCCCATTGCTGCTCAATTTTTTGGTGTTCTGCACTACCTCCCCCCCACAGGTCCACAGGTCACGTCCCCCCCCTTCTGGGGGGGGGTT
>Ga0307509_10012395_pt1 | contig 10197 bp, 11 predicted proteins | sample 10_EM_MG_FD_202245 | JGI IMG/M metagenome (GOLD analysis project Ga0307509, IMG submission 202245) | Populus trichocarpa ectomycorrhiza microbial communities from riparian zone in the Pacific Northwest, United States - 10_EM | ecosystem: Host-associated > Plants > Roots > Unclassified | place...
GCCCCCCCCCCAGCCCGCAGCGCAGTAGGTCTGCCCTCGAAAATAGGTCCACAATCGTTCGCCCTGTCCAGTGACCCCCGGCCATACTGTTGGAAAGTATGATATATTTCGCCCCTCCTGCCCCCTTCCTGAAATCACTATAATACCATCAGCCCCCCTCCCTTCCCTCACCGAGTCCGAGTCCAAATATTTAAGATCACGATCCTCCCCTCGATTAGCCTGGTCAATTCCGCAAGCCTCACTTGGACGCCTCTTGAGCAGTATCGCAATTACTTCAACACATTCGATAAACTCTGCAACCCCGATAGCAAGGGCAAACACACTCCATCACCAACATCAATCTCAACCATCATCATCTCAACCTGCAACGAAGTTAAAAAGCAAAACACAACCTTCACAATGTACTCTTGTGTAAACCAACCCAGAGGATGCCGCGGGCGAGTAAATACCTTTGGTGGACGATGCGATAGTTGTAGGGTTAGTTCTAGACCGACCCTGCCTGCCATCTCTCTTAGCGTTCTTTGAGGCAGGCCATTTCTGCTGCTTCACCGTTACTGACGTTTTTTTTTAGCAACTCAATCTCCGAAAGCCTTCAGTTTTCTCACCGCCGAAGCTCTACCGAAAGCCCTCGATAGACCTCTCGTCATTAAACTCAGCGTTCCCTGAATACGAGAGTCGGTAGACTGGAGCTTTCTAGCTACCAACCACTCATACTATTTCTGCTACTGTTACTGCGGTCGTTACCAAATACACATCGTCCCTCTTTCTATCATCCTTGGCCGAGAGTGGAGTGGAGGGACGGAGGGAAAGGTCTATTCATGTTTGAACAAAATCTATAGCCTTGGTTGTCTTGTTGCTCCTGCGTTGCGAGCGAGAATACGGCAAATGCGACGCTTTGACGAAATCGGTGGGAGGCTCCTTCTGTCTGGTTCACGGGGGTAACGTACATACATCGTCACGGGGCAATACCACCCAACAACGACAGCAAGCATAGCCATTCATTCACCCATACGATCCTCCTCTCGACTCGACCAACCTAACCCCTCCCCTCTTAACACAACACACCTCACCCGGCCGGCAAAAGCGACAAAAGCAAACCCCCAATTTCTCTATTTTATCTATATTTTATCTATATTTTTATTTTCCCTTCCTCCCCAACTGTTTAATCTATGGGCATTTTTTTTTTGCTTGCGTTCTTCTTCTTTCGGTATTAGGCATTCAGCGCAAATTCATCAACACCATTATCATTATCGTCGTCTCTTTCATACTTGGTGTTTGTGGCGTTACGTCATTTTTCTCGTTTTTCACCTTTTTCCTTCCTCTCTAAAAATGCGGGCGCAACGGGAAACTAAAGATTACTCATTATTTTAACTTTGGGATTTTTGGAATTTTTCGAACTATTTCTCCTTCGTTTTCTAGGTCCTGCGTTCTGATTGGTTAGCTTGTGCGGGGGTCGGACGGGGGAGGGAAGGAAGAGGAATTGCAGCAGCACCCGCAGCATCAGACCAGGCAAGAAGAGAGGGGCGGAGGGCGGGGGGGAACGAACGAGGGGCTTGCTAGTGTGAAATCAAGAAAGGAAGGAAGAAAGGACAAGCCAAAGGGAGTGAGCATAGCTGCTGTGGTGTTGTTGGTTTGAAATCCTCCTCTTTCTTTTTCTATTATTTTACTTTCCCATTTTCCCATTTTCCAATTTCCATTTTTCGCTTTTTAACTGGGAATGCATATATGGGTGGGGGCGGTGTTTATTTGCTTTTTCACCTTTCTTTTTTTTCCCACTTTTCTTTTTTCTATTTCCTTTTTTTATATTTTCTTTTCCTCAAACTGTTTGATTCTGGACTGGTTGTATGTATTTATTGAGCATGACGATACACTTGACTTGCCCCTTTTGACGATACGATATCATCCGTGATTACCGTCCTTACCGTGGGTATTTTGTTTTACCTATTTGTTAGTGAGAGCGAGGGGACCAGAAGAAGAAGAAGAAGAAGAAGAAGAAGAAGAGGAAGAGGAAGAAGACTCGAGAGCGGAGCCCCTCGGAGGGATAGGGAGGGTTGGACGAGACCTGGGTTGGGAGTGAAAAAATGAAAAAATCACGATGAATGAATGAGTGGATGTTAGGTGTTCTCTTCATTGCCGTTTACCTTCCAGAATAACGACTTGGCCTGTCTTTTCTTCCGGACTCTTCCCGGCGTGCTTAATTGTCTGTCCACTTTTGACCATTGACGATTGCCGTTTTTTGCCTTCCAAATTCGATAATGTCGTACTGTTCTTGTGCTCCCCACAAATTTGTTCTTCCCCTTCTATTCTTGATAGCGCAGGGAGCAAACAGGCGAGCAAGTAAAAGCGCTTGCGGACCTGACGTCATTCAGGGGTACGTTTCTCTTTTCTATCTCCTCCGTTCGTCACACAGAAGAGGGAGAAGGGGCAATGGAAGCCATCCTGTCATGGAAAGATGGGAAAGTGCAGCACCGGTACTGTGCTACCCGGAGCCAATCGATCCATCAGTCGGTCACTCGCCGCCACCACCACACCGGTAGTATCACTACTAATCTAAAGAAGCGCACGGGGAGAGGGAGGGGGAGGGGGGAGTGGGACAGATGCCTTGTACGAGCTAGCTAGTCGCCCGCTACAGGTGCTGGCACAAAAACTAAACTTAACCTGGACTCTGTCTGGCTCCACTCTTGTCAGAATAACATACGAGCAATCCCAAATCCGTCTGTTCATTACACAAAGCCGGCAGGCGCTATCTTGCTGACGATGGCGCCACTACTACTGCTCTGCTACCACTACCACTACTGTACTGCCCGGGCACCACTATACCCGCTTCGAACCCGTAATCGCTGCATCGCGCGATCCGTCACTCTGTACGCTCAAGCATGGACACACACGTACCGAATCCTCCGGTTGGGAACAAGGGCGCGCGCAAAGTTCGCCGGACGGGGAGGTACGTACTCCAGGTCCGACTGTGGGTCCGCTGGGCACTGCAGTGTGGAGATGAATTTAGATCCAGTGTGGGAATATATACACTATAATTTCTTTTCTCAACAACTCGGCGGCGTTGAGGTCCCCCCCCCCCCCCCCCACCCCGGGGTCTCGATATTGGGGGTATATAAGGCACTCAGGGCACGACTTGTATTTGTAAAACCATGACCGAGATAGAGGGAGTAGAGAATTCGAAATATTGAAGGGGGATTTTTATTTTTTATTTTTTATATTACTACTTTTTGAGAACCTCTTTGGCTTGAATATCTATTTCTCACTCGGGTGGGGCCTTTTTCTTCTTCTCCGGAACCTGACAAGGCTGCGGGAGTGAATGGTGGTGAGCAGGAATACGGAAGATAGCGAAGAGCTGGGAATTGTAAGGCGGTGTTAGTGAGAAGTTGTGAATCTGGAGCGATGGCGTATACCTGCGCGTGAGTACTAGAATTTCTATATGCTTGTGGTTTTATCTGGTTATATCACTACCCCCCCATTCCTCATGGGAAATGAATATGTATTAAGAACACAACTTTTCCCTCCTCCCTCCCTCCCTCCCTCCCTTTCTTTCCGCTACTGCTATGGTAGAGCATAACGTGGCGAACCAAACTAACCACAATCCCACCAGTAACTACACAAAATATGGCTGCCCAAACCTCGTCCAATTCCCCGGCGATCACTGCGCCGCTTGTCAACGTCGCTGCTCCCTATCTCACCTCCTCACCTCCCCCTCCCCCTCCACCTCCCCAGACGTTACTTATCATCCTCCCACTCACTCCCACTCATTTTAACACATGCCAACGCGGACTCCAAGGAATGGAGAACCAAGCCCACTTCGCGGCGCTCAGCGGGGGGGGGGGGGGGGAGTGGTGGGGAAAAGGCGGGGGGAGGGGAGCACGAATCGGACAGTGCTACATTTCACATTGACGATTTGAATTTGGGATCTTTGGATATCGATTGTGGTTGGTTTTTTCTTGGTTATGTTTGAGGATTGGATTAGGTGGATGGGTGCTTACTTGGTCGTTGGTAGTTGGTAACTTAGTGGGCAGGGTAGGTGGGGCAGGTTAGTAATGGGAAAGATGGGAAAATGGTACGATACTGGTATGCGTGTGAAGGGGGTGGGTAGGGGGGGGGGGGTTGGATTTGCTAGGTGGGCTGATTTGGGGAGATTTTAATGATGCATTTCGGAATTGGATTGAATTTTGGATTATTTGGTTTTTTAGAGGGTAGTGTTGGTGGTGGTGGTGGATGACGACTTGTGATGCTGGGCGAGTGAGTAAGTGAGTGAGTTGTAGTGAATCAGTGAAACAACAGACTGATGGTCGGACAACCAGGAGGGAAGGAAGGCATCCACTACTCAAGTCCATGCTAGTAAGGAACTGTATCGACTAGACAGTACATATCCCAAAGACCAGTACCCCCAAAACGGAAGCTCCCATAGTACAGTACCAAAGCAGTCTAGCCCACCACTCGACATCACCCAATCATTCCCCCTCACCCTCCATCATACCGATATCCCCCGTCCCCTTCACCACTATCATCATAGCGCATATGCAACTAACTAGCAAGTACTCCCCCCTCCCCCCGGGAGAGAAAACAAATTCATCGAAATATTCCGCCCTTGTCTCATCACCAAGGCACCGGATCTCGGCATTTTTCCGAAAAAAAAAAAGGCTTGGATGCGGTCTGATCCGGTGCCATGCCCTGTGGATTACCAGCTCTCCGGTAGGTGTGGGTGTTTGTTTATAGTTATATGATGGCTCCATGTATGGAAGGTATAATAGAATGGAGTTTCCGGGTGAATTGCTCTTTGTGGGGGCCTTTTTTTTTGTTTCTTTTCTTGATTTTAGGTGCTTGGTGTGGGGTGGTTGTTGGTTTTTTTTGTGTGTATATATATTGTGTGGTATGATGATATGCTCTGCCGCACGGTAAGTGTATGGTTCCTGGACTGTGGCGTTGGGGGTTCCCCCTGGTGGTGGTGGTGGTGGTGGTGGTGGTGGTAGTAGTAGTCCAGGTGCACGTTTACATCAGGGAGCTTCTGGGAAAGGGGGAGGCGAGCAAACAAACAAAACCTACAACTGTCACATCCCCCCTCCTCTTTCTCATATATCACCCATCTCATCGGTTTTGAAACCTTTACTCTTGCGCATTTGTTTAGTGTACCGTGCCTTACATCACAGCCCTCAGGCAAGAAATATATACTACACTGTATTCCACTTCGCCCTAGCAAGCAGATAACTTATAATACATCAATCCCAACCTTCCCCCTCTATTTCATTTCATCCCATCTCATTAACCTACCCAGTACTGTACTGTAGAACATATGATACCAATATGTCCCACAACCTACTCCCTAAACCACCCCAATTTCCACCCCAACCCTAGTGCCTTCCCTCCAAAGACGCAAAATGACGGTGATATGATATTATTGTAAACCACAGTACCGGTACCATGTACAATATCATCATACTGTATGATACGGGTACAGCCCCTCCCTACGCCATCTCGCATGTCTCCCGTGCCGGGCTGTTGCATACAGCCTGGGTTTTTAGCCATAAATTGACTGCTATGGCGCCCCCTATCATATGATGAAGGATGCAAAGAAGGATGGAAAGAAGGGAGAAGGGAGAAGGTGTGGTGCGGTGTGGTATTGGAGTATATGCGCGCATGCCTGCTTGCTATATATAATACGCATTATAGGCAGACATGCCGGTGGGGATCATAGATCTGGTGGTTGGGGTTTCTGCTTTGTTGGATGTCTGCTCGATCTACGTTATGCTGTAATCCTGCATGCTTGAAACGAAGGGATGGTTTGGATTTTGTGTGGAGCGGAGTGGATTGTCTTTTCTGGGATAGGTACCTGATCGAGTTTGGTACAGTGCCGTACAGTACAGTGCAGTAGTGGACATTGGAGGGGGAGGAGGGTGGGTGGACAAAGTGAGGGCAATCTAGAGTAAACGTTGAGTTATGTAAGCTAAACAAAACGATCTGATCATAAAACAGCGGTTCAAGTACATACGGTATTATACTTCTTTCCTATCTTGTACTATCCTGTCCCATCGAACGTGGTTCAGTCTAACTACCTTTCCTCCCTCTCTCCCTCCCTCTAGGCACCGACCACCGCTATACCACGCCATACCATACCACAGCAACCTAACAAAAAAAGAAAGAAAAAGAAAAGAAATCTGCATGATACGCCAGTGTAGAGCCTGTAGAATACCACCAATCAGCAATTGGTTGGCTGGCTAAACAAATACCCCTCCCTCCCTCCCTCCCTCCCGCTCATTGGCCGCAGTAAAATTGTTTCATCTCACCATCTCGATAGCGTTTCCTCAACTTATCCCTCCCTCTCTTTCTCTTTTTAATCTATCCACCCATCCATCCATCATTTTATCCCGCGATAGTGGAGTGGAGAGGGGTTGGTTCGGTGGGCTGTGTGAACGGACCAACCGACCGACCGATCATCCTTTTTGTTGTTGTTATTGTTGTTATTATTATTATTGAAATTACTGCTCCTATATGGTGTGGTGTCGGTGGAACTTGAAGGCGTGATGTTGTCGACAGATCACGAAGGCGAGATCGAGAGAGAGAAAGAGAAAGAGGGTAGGTAGGTAGGTAGGTAGGTAGGGTAGGTGGGTGGATGGATAGGTGCAATTTCAGGTTAAGGTGGATCACAAATATTCGCTCACTTAACTCACACATCATAGTGATCGTGATCGTTGGTTTGATATTCGGCATTTTTTGTCCCTTTTTATTTATATTTTTATATTTTGTATATTATTTGATATTTTTTTCCCCCCTCGCTCATGGGAGTATTATAGTTGGGCGAAATCGCTATCGTATTAGCGCTCGAGTTGGGGATATAGTCCGGTTAGCTGGCTGGATCGATAGGAAATTGAATATAGTGCTGGAGGTAAGGAAGTAAGATAAGGTAGGGTAAAGTAATATAAGTGCGATATAGCTATCTATCTATTTGCCTATCTATCTACCTACCGTATCTATCGTGCCAACAAGCGCACCCAGTCCAGTCCAGTCCAATCCAATCCAGCTGAGCTGAGCCGGTATTGCGCTGGGGGGAGGTGGGGGGGGGGGGGCGTAGTTGGCGGGGAAAGGAAATGGGTGAGTGAGTGTCATACAAATTAAAAAAGTGCAATCACACATTCGATACGGTGGTATCCACCCGATCACGACCGATCATGCTACCCTGTCTAGACACAGGCACCTAGCTTCAATTATGGTTGCACGTACGGTACAGTACTGTGCTGTACTGTGCTGTACCGTCTGTCTGTCTGTACTGTACTCGTCTAGGGTATAGCATAATATCTAGCAAATAAGAGAATGAGTGGCGGGGGAACATAATATTAAGGATGGGCTAACCTGCCTTATTGTAGGCAACTTAGGCAGGGACTTGGGGCTGGGGGACATGAACCAACTCCCGACTGAGGTTGTCTTTTGTTCCTGCCCAATCGATCATGGCAGATGTGAGTGAGTGAATGAGAGAACGAACGAACGAACGAGCAGGCAGTAGCGCTGCAGAAGCCACCACACACATACTCCGGCCCGGCCTCCGGGAATAAGAGAGGAAGGAGGGGGTAAAACTTGGGCGTGATCGTTTCGTACTGTGAGTACCGGTAGAAGAGAGTCTGGCCATTCCACCAGCTCAATAGGAATTGAGTGAACAGCCCACATCAGAAAGCAAGCACTTGGCTTTTGACTCCATTTTTTGCAATCATAGCCCACGAAGGGAAGAGAAAGTGGAGGGGAGAAAGGGGAGATATATCTGCAGAGCGCTTTCCAATATAAACTTCCCTGCCTTCGGCTGTGTTTGGTCTAGCTTGTTCATCCTATTGAGAGCGAATCATGCGAGCACAGTGGGGCAGAAGCAGATAAGATAAAAACAGATGTGCGGATGAGATGAGTGATGCATGGCATATGAATGGATGGGTGAGCGGGGAGGGGGGGGTTCCATGTGGAAAAACTATAGCTAGTGTTTACGAAGATTCCACGATCCCAAAAATCGATCCAAATGAGCAGCCCACGATATAGTATGAAAACACAAGCAATGACCTCTTCACACACAAGCCCACGCAAAAGCCCAAACACAGCGCAAGATATTCGCTCTGCTCAAAACCACGAAGACTAACAAGGGGGAAGAGAAAATAACGTTGAAACCCCTTCGGGTCCCCAAGCATATGCAGAGCTGAAGTGGATAAGTAGATGAATACCCAGGACAAAAAACAGCAAGAACCCTTTCCCCCGAACAATGCATTAAAGGCAAGGAAAAAAACGATAAAAACAAAACAAAGGACAGATGCGATCGCTATCGATTAAGTTGTGGCCCAATTTCCGCAGGTGCTGTCAAAGGCATAACAAAACTTTTCCGTATCCCCACCCAAGGCTCTCAAATACCTAGAGACAAGAAGGTAATTGTGACGCCGAACCCCCGGCCAAGGGAAGAGCCCGCCACCAAGCCCCCCTCCCTGACAAATGCAAATGCAAGAAAAGATGACCCCAGTATGATACCTCTCACGACCTTCCATCCTTCCGTCTCTTCCAAACCACTTCACTACCACTCCTCCACTATGTGTACTTCCGACCACCTAACCTCCCTCCGGCTGATCGCCCGATTCGTCGATTACTGTGTCATTTCCCCTCGATTATAACCTTCTCTTTCCCGAAACTTCCTTTCACTGTTTTCTCTCCAGACTTCTTCGCTTCCGCTTCAAACATGAGGGTGAGCTCCGATTTCCTCCTCACTAAAGTAGTGGGCAGTCCGTCGATATCCTCATCCCTCACATTCGCAACTAGGGCTCTGGTGACTTGCGAGTCCGCAGCTTCCTCCGGCAATCCCTTCAATGGAACAATCTGATCCACCAAAACAACGCCCTTTCCTTTCCCGCGAGATATCTTTGTTGAAGCTGTCGCCTGGCTTTCTGCTACGGCAACAGTTGGAACAGCCTTTGCCACTAATGGCCCTACAAAGGCCACAGACGTCAATGCCACTAGCTTTTCTTTCCGTTTTCGCTCCAGATACTTCGTTCGAAAGTCGGGTTCCACAATCCAATTATTATCAGCCGTATCCCCTCTCCTTCCCGTGGCATCGCTTTCGGAATCGCCACCATCGGTCGATGAAGCCTTGTGCTGTTGGCGCACACTATCGCTTGGCAGGGACCTCGCTATATCCCCAGCTAGCGTCTGCGAGGGGCTGGAAAAAGCAGTGTTTACAGCGGTATTTGACGACGAGGATGATTTCCGCCGCGGACCGGCAGGACGCGACCTCCGAGTTGCCGTCACCCGAGCGGACACTCCGACTTTTCGGCGACCTTTCGCGGGGCGCTCTGTCCTGGCCCTTTTCTCTTTGACTGGGTTCTTGCCGCGGCCACCTTCTTTGGAAGACACAGACTCATTCTCACTGGATGCTAAACTACTGGATTTACTTCCAGCCGCGTCCGCGCTAGCTGTCGCCTTGGAATTCGAAGGGAGTGCGAGCCTTGGGCCAGGGAAATTATTTTGTGGCGGCGCTGAATCCACTAATTGCCCAGCCGCCGAGGAAGCAGTTTGTGATGGCGGCGGGGGTGACAGTGGTCGAGGTGGGAAGGCCTGATGAAGTGAAGCAGTGATTGACATTTCTGAAGGAATTTTTGAAAGGTAAGATGACCCAAACTGGGAACCTGCTATTGATGTTACTGGAGGTATAGGGCTCGGGGGAGGTGTCGGAGGGCATTCGATTTCTGAGGACGGCCTTGGTGTGGACTCCGGGTCAGGTGGATGGGGCGGGGTTGGTATTGGCAACGGCGGTATCCGGAATCTTGTTTTCTCAAATGGCCCTTCACCCTCATGTATCATGAGGAATATTCTTGATACAGTCCTCCCGGAGAAAGTCCTTTGTATTCGTTCGCTACCCCATATCCTCCAAAACAAGTTCTCGAGGCGGCGACCCTTGTCAAGCACATCGCGATTTACTGTGTAAACTATATTGCGAAGCGGTCAGCAGGGTGCTTTTTTATTTCTTTCTCAAACTATATATCTCGGTAGCTGATATATTGGTTGTAAGTAATATTGAATTAAGTCAATAATTGTAAATGAGGGGTTGGAATAAAAGAAATAAGGGATATGAATGTGACGCACTCTTCCATAACTTGCTCAGATATTCTGTTGTGAAAGTTTCGACCTGTCGAAAGTTATCGGGGATGGACTTTTTATTTGTCACAATTCCCCCAA
>Ga0307509_10012396_pt1 | contig 10197 bp, 11 predicted proteins | sample 10_EM_MG_FD_202245 | JGI IMG/M metagenome (GOLD analysis project Ga0307509, IMG submission 202245) | Populus trichocarpa ectomycorrhiza microbial communities from riparian zone in the Pacific Northwest, United States - 10_EM | ecosystem: Host-associated > Plants > Roots > Unclassified | place...
GCTCTATGCCTGCGTCAATCAAGGGAACTTTCGGCAGCACACCGGCATCCTTCTGGGTGGTTTTTGAGATCGACAGGCTGCGACGAAGTTTCCCAGCCAGTAACTTTCGGATAGCTTTAGCCCTGGATCAAACATACGAACAGATATTATTGTGTGCATCGCTAGTCACCGCAAACACCTGTGAGCGATTACTTCTACTTGGCACAGGCTACTAGGTTGTACTGGTCACGAAATACTGCCCTGCAGGAGCTATACCATAGTCACTTGATGAGTCACAGTACCCTCGGTTGGCTTAGGTAGACGACAGCTCTGGCGTGTGTGCGGGGATCATTCATTCCCTGACCAAAACACTGACCATCAAAGGTTCGTGGTGCACCACGAACCAATCCTGGATCTTTGCCTCCCATTCCTCGTAGTCGAACCCAGGAGCCTTCGAGAATCGGAACCGCCGCAGCACCCAGCAGAGCAGTATCCGCATCTCCTTCAACGCCAGGTTCTTCCCAGCGCAGATCGTCGGGCCAAATGAGAATGGTATGAAAGCAGCTGTGTTGTGTACTCCCGCGGGCGCACCCTTGCTGAACCAACGTTCCGGCAGGAACGCTTCTGGGGTGTGGAAGTAGCGCGCATCGCGATGGATGCTGTAGGTGTGAAGGAAGAGCTGTGTCTGCTCGGGGATTACCCTACACGTGGATCCCGGCAGATTCGTCAGAACTTACTTGACGGTGATAAATGCCTCTACTTACAAGTTTCCTAGGACCTTGACACCTTTTCCCTTGTTCACCGAGCGCTGCGAACCGCTTGGCACAGGAGGCTGAAGACGAAGTGCCTCATTACTGTTGGAAAGAATGACAAAAATGAGTTTGTTGAGATTTATTCTATGCGTAGTCACGTACATGCAACCGTTGAGCCACACCATATGGCTTAATTTCACTGCGTCCAAAGGTTCTTCTCCGCTTATAAGAGCTGAATCAACTTCTTCTTGTAGGCGATTGTATACCTCTGGATTGCGCAAGAGGTAATAAAGGAGGGCCGTCAGGACGCTGCTTGTCGTGTCTGAACCAGCAATGATGGCCAGCTCTCCGTCCTGAGCAACATCGTCGACGGAGGGGCGCTGGGCTTCAGGGAGTTCCTCACCACTCTGCAGCAGGCCCCAATCAGGTGAGCATGTCTGACTCGATGTATCGGCGTACCAGGTGGTAGAACAAGTCCTTTCTGCTTGCACCGGCTTCCAACCGCTGCAAAACACGTTCTCTACCAAATGACCGGGCACGCTGGACCGTACCATTCTTTCCTGCGAGAGCATCTAAAATGGGCCGGACATATGGGATATGTGCCGTGATGGCAGAGATACTGCCAGCGAGGAAGGGCATCAGATGCAAAACGGTGGACTCGGCGCAGATACACACTGAATGCCAGATTCAAAAAGGGTCCAAAACCCATCCTTGTCACCTCCGGCTTTCATGAGCTCGAAGCCACCTCCAAATCTAGATAAAATCACGATCAATATCTAATCTCAAATACCGTGCAAGATTCCTACGCCATATCGCCCATAAAATCTGTACTGGAGCGAGACGTCAGAATGGAGCTCGGGGCGTGAGTAGTGGTTAACCCTCACGTAAAATAGTTCAACCATGCTGCAATGTCCAACAGAGCACCCTCCTTGCGGGCCGATCCGTGCACCAATTTCTCCAGGCAGCTTGATAGTTGTCTAATACGATTTGCCACAATGTCTTCATATTCCTTCATAGCCATAGATGAGAACGCTCGATTCCAGGGCTTGCGTTGATGCACGTGTTTCACGGGGTCGCGCTGACCAACTAATGATGGATTTCCAGGCAGACCATCCCAACCTGATCATCACTTTAGGCCAATAAGTATATCTAGATATGACCTGCACGCACGCGGTCCTTCGGGCAGGCCACCTTGGCCGAGTACGGGACGAATGAGGGAGGCATCGCGAATCGAGAGCTCGTTAGGGCCTAAAGATAGGACCAGTGAATATTTCACAAATGGAAGTCGTCGACACTGACCTATTCTCACAAGGTCACCATAACGATCATGTAGATGCTTATAGTACCTATGTGAATTGCCTTTTGCACTGATATATGCGGCCCACCACTTTGACGTTTTGGCAATCACTGGCCCAGGGTATTTGGCGAGTGGATGGAAAGGCGAGAGGCGATATGCGAGAGTGAAAAGTATCAAGGCACCAATATATGTGGTAAAGGCGAGTGGCAGGGCAGCATAGATGGAACATCCGGTGTAGGAGATGGGTTTAGAAAGAAGAGTCGGGATGACAAGAAGTGCGACAAAGGACAGCTTGGAATTGGGTTCAAAGTAGCGAAAGACCAAATGAGACACCTGAAATGAGTTATAGCAGAGCTGACAGAGTAAAATCGCATATCTGCAGCTTACAAAACTAGTGGCAAGAACGGCAACACCAGCGTCGATGTTGGATATGCTCTTGTGCGTGTGAAGCAGTGGCCAATATTGTGTCAGGATGTGAAGAGACATTGCGAGTGACCAGGAAGACGACTTGCAGATGGTCGCAATTTATATACCCTGTTCATGTGGGCTGTTTGAGGTGCAAGTGTAGGGATGAATTGGATGATTACTCGATGATACCGACCAGAAAGGGATGCGGAACAGAGAGTTCACTTGGCATCCAGGACTGCTTATTCAAGCTGACAGGGAATATGTGACAAGAGCTTCGTTCCGGGAGGTTGCACAGAGGGATTCGCCCATTGAGGAACTCGGAGAACTTAGATCGATAACGAAATTAAACGAATTGGGTCAGTAGATATCCGCCTTCTCTCAGTCAAGTCATATGTGTGGGGATTGTGCGGAGGTCGATTGGTAAGGAATATCTGATGCTGGTGGATAGGTCGCCGGCTCCGACTCGGATATAGGAGGGTTTCCACCTGGTAGACGACGAGGGCTCAGGATGTCTTAGAATGTACTACAATACCACCGGCTCGAATAATGACGCCGGTCCTGTGTGATGTGGTGCTGGGTCAGCAACACTTGTCACCATCATGTAGCTCACGTCAGGTAAGGTAAGTGGCGTTCCTATGATCGCATTGACAGCAGAAAGTCCTCTTCGCTTCTTTTCCCACAGTTGCCAATCTGAGTCAGCCGTGGCCATACTTCGCCCCACACTCTTCCACTGGCCGGTCGCTTAGCTTCACAGAAGCAGGAATCGATGCAGTACAGGTCGAATACGTGCCAAGTTGGAACACAGTTCGCACCAAGGCTCGCACACAACAACCAAGAACCGTGAATCCCTCCGGAAAAGTATTATGTAATGAAGTATTTATAAGGTCACAAGACACGGCGGATTTTAAATTTCGTCCGTAAACCGCCGTTCTCTCGCTAGAAATTCGGAAGGCCTCGGAGTATCGGACGGAAGAAATTGCACGTTCTCCTGGTCCTTCTGGAGAATCACTGAACGCCATTTCATGTCCGACTCGTTGGTAGATCGGTCGGTTATACCCTGGTGGATGACAACAAGCCACTAGCGATGTTCATCCACAATGGTGTCGTGGTGGTGGCTATCTAAGAATTCAGATAGCACGGGCTATGGCCAAGTGTACGACGATGAAATGGTTGAGGGTTGCGACACCGGTACCTCATCGTGAGTTTTTACTGGCGGACTAACCCTGAATTCTGATGTATGAGTCATTCTGCATGAACACCACACGTCCGACTGCTCACCTTTGGTTTCGTGTTACTTGCATCCGCCAGGCCAGCATTGAGTACCCTCCGATCCTTTTCTCCCCTCCCCAAAGCACTCCCAGTCCGTCCTATTGCGCGATTTTCGGTTCGACCAGAGCCCTTCCCAGAACGGTCTTCCCGTGAGTGCCACAGCGGATGGACCCGAGCTTCTCGACATGCGAGGCCGTGCTTCAGCGTAGATCAAACCTTCCAAAAGCGCACGAGCGAGTTTGGCAGCGAGCACACGCAGGCACAAAAGCAGATGCGTACGACGACGCTGGTCACGTGCTCGATGGGCGAGCTGGGTGTGTCCAGACGAATTCACACCGAGACATAGATGTTATAACCGCTGATCACGATCACTCTCTGATCCCTCCACCCATTTGGGCTTTGGTTCAATTGGATTACTTTGTGTGTCACGTTTCTTACATGTGCCTTATCTGATCACCACTGCGCGATTACCACTACCTTGGAACCAAACTGGACCATGTCACAGTCCCTAAATACTGCCTCGCAGAAGCTATACAAAAATCACTTGACAAGTAACAGTGACCGGTTACATCTTACATGTTACACGAATCCCATACCATAAACGTCACCATGCATATACACCAAGTGCTACGGAGGGCTCTGTACCCCAAGCGCACACAAATATATGTTTGTTTGTTTTTAATGACAGTGACCTACATTGTGTTGGGTAGACGATGGCTCAATTGCATTTGCGTACATTGTTCATCCTCTAAGCGAAACTGTGACCACCAGAGGTTCCTGGTGCACTACAAACCAGTCCTGAATCTTTCCCTCCCATTCCTCATACTCGAACCCAGGAGCTTTCGAGAAGCGGAACCGCCGCAACACCCAGCAGAGCAACATCCGCATCTCCATCAATGCCAGGTTCTTTCCGGCGCAGATTGTCGGACCGTATGAGAACGGTATGAAAGCGGCTGGATTGTGTTCTCCTGCGGGGGCTCCCTCGCTCAACCACCGTTCTGGTAAGAACGACTCAGGGGTGTGGAAGTAACGGGCGGAGCGATGGATGCTGTATGTGTGAAGGAAGAGCTGCGTCTGTTCTGGAATCACTCTACATGTTCCAAGTAAAGTTTTGTTAGAACATAATATATGTAGGACGATCAATTCGGCAAAGGTGCCTCCTTACAGGTTCCCTAACACTTTGGCGTCCCTTCCCTTGTTCACTGATCGTTGTGAACCGCTTGGCACAGGGGGCTGGAGACGAAGCGCTTCATTTCTGTTGGGAAGGGGGAAATGAGTTTATGGGAGATTCCTTCCATGCAAATACACCCACATGCAACCGTTGAGCCACTCCATATGGCTTAGTTTAACTGTGTCCAAAGGCTCTTCTACACTTGTGAAGGTAGAATCAATCTCCTCTTGAAGCTGCTTGTATGCCCCTGGATTGAGTAAGAGGTAATAAATGGTGGCTGTGAGGACGCTGCTTGTTGTATCCGAACCAGCGATGATAGCCAACACTCCATCCTGTGCGACATCATCGATAGAGGGGCGCTCTGTTTCGGGGAGTTCCTCACCGCTCTGTGATTGACTTCAGTGAGGGTGACGAGTCGGAATCAATGTATTGACGCACCAAGTGATAGAACAAGTCCTTTCTGCTCGCGCCGGCCTTCAACCGCCTTAAAACCCAGCCTCGACCAAACTGGCGGAAACGTGGAATCGCCCCGCTCTTTCCTGTGATGGAGTCCAAAATAGGCAAGATGTATGAAACCTGTGCCACGATGCTGGTCATACTAATGTGGGGTATTGGATAAGCAAAAGGTGCGAAAGAATGGATACACACTGAAGACCGGAGTCAATAAGACTCCAAAAACCTTCCTTGTCTCCCCCGTCCTTCATGAGCTCAAAGCCGCCCCCAAAACTGAATTAATTGAAATCAAAATTTGATCACAAGATAATGTGCAAGATTTTTTACGCCATATCACCCATGAAATCCGTGCTGAGGTGAGATGTCAGAAGGGAGCACGCGTGCTGGTGGCTAGACCTCACGTGAAATAGTTCAACCATCTTGCAATGTCCACCTGAGCGCCCTCCTTGCGGGCCGATCCATGCACCAAATTCTCCAGACAACTCGATAGTTGTCTAACACGATTTGCTACGATATCCTCGTACTCCTTCACAGCCGTAGATGAAAACGCTCGATTCCAAGGCTTGCGTTGATGCATATGTTTCACTGGGTCACGTTGAGCAATTAATGACGGGTTTCCGGGTCGACCATCCCAACCTAATTCCATAACATTTGTTGTGTCCAGTGAGCAGTAATCGAGGAGACATAGACGTACGCGGTCCTTTGGGCAGGCCTCCTTGGCCAAGTACAGGGTGAATAAAGGAAGCGTCGCGAATAGAGAGCTCATTTGGGCCTGTAAATTGATGAGTGGACAGATAGGCCACAAATAGGGGATGTCGACCCTGACGGGCCTGACCTATTCTCACAACATCGCCATAATGATCGTGTAGGTCCTTATAGTACCTATGCGGATCGCCCCTTGCGCAAATATATGCTGCCCACCATTTTGATGCTTTGGCAATTACCGGTCCAGGATATTTGGTGAGAGGATGGAAAGGCGAGAGGCGATATGCGAGAGTGAAAAATATCAGTGCACCAATATAGGCAGTGAATGCAAGTGGAACGGCAGTGTGGAGTGGTCGTCCCGTGTAGGAAAGGGGCTGTGAAAGAAATGTCGGGGTTACAAGAAGGAGAGCAACGCGCGAGAGCTTGGACTTGGGCTCAAAGAAGCGAAAGATCAAATGGGCCACCTAGCGTTGAGGCTATGAGAAAGCTGGGAGCCTCAGGGAAACATATTGATATCGGTAGCTTACGAAACTAGTGGCAAGAATGGCAACGCCAGCATCGAGGTTGGGTAGACTCTTGTGTGCATGGCGTGGCGGCCAATATTGTGTGAGGGTAGGGAGAGACATTCTGGTTAAAGATGGCCTGGAAGTAGTTGAAATATATATACTCTTGTAGAGGCGCGGTAGCAGCTCAAGGGTGATCTCGATCGATCAACTCAGCATTTTTTGAGCTGACAAATATTGATCCTGGGCTCGCATCGCCTTATCTGTCCATACATACTTTCTGTCTTGCTTTAACAACGTCGACATCGCCTTCATTCACTTCTGACACCTGCCGTGTATTGTGGTATACTGTCAGTAGAATTAGTTGAAATACAGCAGGTGATGGGATGAATCGGATGTGCCTTGCCTTGACTTGGCTTCACCATGGAGACGAGATTGCGTGCCCTCTTTCGATTGTCGGTGCTTCCCAGCATTGATAGGTACTGTTTCTCCTACCGTATGGCTACCAGTGCTGGTCCGTATCCTCAACACAGCACTACTGCCTCTCTTTCTGCATCGTTTTCCCGCCTTCGCCTTTGTGGCCCCGTTCTCTCAGTACCATTACCTCGTTACTTATCTAAGTAGATAGCGTATATATTTAAACAACACCCCCTACCCTTGTGGAGTGCTTCCGCATACAGGCTTTGGCCCCCAATCCGACCCTATGAGTTCGTTCTCGCAACTCCGAGTCAAGGCTGGCGTCGGTGGCACAGTCGCAAGGCAGTGGCAGAAAACCTAGTTTATGTCCCACCCGGTGGAATTAAGAGCGACACTGAAATTTGGTAAGGGTATCCGCGAAGTTGTCCTCGCAGTGACTGGTGTTGGTTCCATACGTGCACCTCAACAAATCGGCAAGAATGGGTTGTTTCCATGAGCTTCAAAAGACAATACCAGAGCCCAGTGAGAAAAATATCCCCAGATAAAACGACTGGCAATTCGCTGTCTGAGTAGGAATCCATGATGAGGGTCCTCAATTTTGAGCCACCGAGAACGGAAGCTAATGATCATGTGCCCTTCGGGTAGCGGAGAACTCGGATGGCCAGCGACCAATTTTTCAGTCACAGGCAATCAAGGAAGGAGGCGAGTGGAAAATCTGCTGCATAGGCGATGTCTGGGAGTGTTACGACAGTGATATAGTTTAAGCCAATGACAAGTTCGCGGTAAGGGGTAGGGCGGGTCTATTCAGTGATGTCGGGCGGTGTGGGTAAAGATTCATCTGTCAGGCTAGCCACTATTAGCGTGTCGACAGGCATGCACCATACCTGATGGAAGCGGTCAAGGATGTCTGATCTGGATTAGAAGATAGATATCGGGGGCTCATAGACATTACAGTGCGAGTCGATGGCGATGCTGAGTGCGATCTTTGCAGGAACCGAAGGGCGTAGGATTCATGTAGGGGACCCAGACCAAACGGTCTCAAGTTTCATCCCCTCAATGACTGGAAACGCCCTTTGGCCCTCTTCGAGCAACAACAGACATAATGGTGACAGGTGTGAAGCCTTGGCCCTTTAGCAGGCAACAGCAGGTGGTTATGGCGACGGATGGGAGGGTATTCTGTGTCCTAGGTGAGCGACCGGTGTCTACAGCAGGTTTGGTACTGATACATGGCGAAACAGAGATATTAAACATAAAAGGGAAGTAAATTTCACATTTGTGTGAGATTCATAAAAACGATGAAGAAATGGGTTGTTCTGAGGAGGCAGACAGATTATACAACAACTACAAATAAAGAAGCGGAGATCAGACTGCGTCCCCCATCATCAAGCCTATCCCATATTGAGTTTCAAAAAGAGATGCATGAGCCTTCCGACGGATCATGTCTAACCTTCCCTCCGACGGCTGATGGAGACTACAAGTTCAGACGGGACCTGTTCAGTTGACAGTTGGGCCCTCCAACTGTATTAGACACTGTTATCTGCCTTGCGAAATCAAGCATAAAAATGAAGAGAGAGAGGATGGGAAGCGTGTTTGAGGAAAGGTACAATGAGGGAATTCGTATCAACAGCATTAACTTTGGAAGACCAGGTCCAGGATTGTTACACACTGGCAAATTGAGATGAGGTACCATCGGGTGTTGAGTTGTAAAATGAGTTTAAATGACATGATTAGCTGATGTCAGACCATCCGTAGTTGATCCCACACTTACAGTAATTGATGAAGTGCACTGGCACCTCAGGGCACCATAGACAGCTAACATGTTAAGGCCTATTGAACCTTAAGGCATGATGTGCGCAAAGGTGAAATGTGCGGCAGTGATGAAGTTACAAGGGTCATAATTCCCTTAGTAACCTAAAGTGTGTTGGAAGGTGATAAAAGTGAAAAGGTCACTAAGACCAATGTCTGGGTGAAGATAAAGAGGAATGGGAATTGTCTTCAAGGATTTGAAGATAATTCCAAGGAACAAAAGAACAGAAATGACTTTTCAAGCAACAAGGACTTTGAATGCAATAGATTGCAAACTAAGTCAGGCTTAAGGCCCAACTCTAGGATATAAGCCCAGCTTATATACAAAAAGGCAGCTACCTGACTAAGCATACAAATAGGGAGAACAATGGGGTCACAAACAATAAGAGTCACAGAACAATAGAGTCATGAACAATGGTGGTCACAGACTACCATAAGAAGAGAACAATGGAGAACGTACAAAAGGAGGGAACAATGGGATTCCCGGCAGGATGGCTCTGTTGTACAGGTAAGCGGTCATGTGAGTCGGAGTCAGGTGATCGTATAAGTACATAATGGATGAGAAAAGAAAGAAAATATGGGCCAAGTGCCCAGGAACGTAACATAACAGGGTATAAACTTTGCAACTATCTGCTAGTCTCCTTACCCACACAGAATGTCTCTGCCTACAATGTCTCTGTCTACCCTGACACAATATTTGCTGCCGCATAACACACACACTGGCAAGAACCTATCCAACCTCAACACTGGTGTCGCTATTCTTGCCACTAGTTTCGTAAGTTACCGTCAATCCTCTGGATGCTGCCAGCTTTCTCATTGTCTCCTCTCAATGTTAGGTATCCCACTTGATTTTCCGTTTTGAGCCAAAGTCCAAACTGTCACGTATCACTCTTCTTTTCGTAATCCTGGTGCTTCTTTCCCAACCCATCTCCTACACTGAATGTTCCCTCTATGCTGCCGTGCCACTTGCCTTTATCACCTATATTGGTGCCCTGATATCTTTCACACTCACATATTGCCTCTTGCCTTTCCATCCTCTCACCAAATACCCTGGGCCGGTAATCGCCAAAATGTCAAAGTGGTGGGCTGCATATATCAATGCAAAAGGCGGTTTACATAGGTACTACAAACACCTACACGATCGTTATGGAGATGTTGTGAGAATAGGTCAGGGTTGATGTTTTCCATTCTGATCTATCCATTTATGTGTCTTCAGGTGTTACGCACGGACTCTGCGTATTTGTAAGGACTGCGACGAGTACTTACGGGTAAGCGTTTAGAGTCTACCTTTAGTTATAAAGGTCGCACAATTACGTTAGTGCAAAGCTAAGTTAAGACTAACTTAGATAGTATAGCAGACTCTAGGTGCTTGACTTAGAGCGCGAGAGGAATGCTTAGAGGTGTGGGGACGGGAGTGAACGCTCTAAGGAGCTTATG